>Ga0184619_10000777_pt1 | contig 11079 bp, 13 predicted proteins | sample PLM0_60_b1_FD_133146 | JGI IMG/M metagenome (GOLD analysis project Ga0184619, IMG submission 133146) | Groundwater sediment microbial communities from an aquifer in East River, Colorado, USA - PLM0_60_b1 | ecosystem: Environmental > Terrestrial > Soil > Riparian zone | place: USA: East River...
ACTTGAGGCAGTGTGGACCGCCGGCGTTCTCGGCGACGTTGCCGCCAATCGTGCACGCGGCGTCGCTCGAGGGGTCGGGAGCGTAGAGCAATCCGTGCGGCGCGACGTGCTTGTTGAGCCGCAAGTTCACGACGCCGGGCTCGACCGTGGCTCGCCGGTTCGCGACATCGAGCGAGATTATTTCCTTGAGACGATGAAGTCCGATGATGACGATGTCGTCGGCGAGAGCGCCGCCGGACAGACCGGTTCCGGCTCCGCGCGGAACGAATGGCAGTCCCTCCGCGGCGAGGAGACGGACTATCGCAATCGTCTCGTCGCGGGTCCCGGGAAAGACGGCGAGGCTCGGCTGACGCCGATACCCGGGAAGTCCGTCGGAGTTGTAAACCAGCAGCTCGCTCTGGCGACTGAGGACGTGGCGCACGCCCACGATTTCGGCCAGACGCTCTGCGACCGCGGACTGTGCCCGCGGGATCGGCTGGGTCATCCGTGAAATCTAGCTACTGGTCTTCTCCCGGCGGGGCGACGACGAGTCGCAGCGCGTCGCGCTCGATCTTGTAGTCGAGCGGAGTCTGCATTTCCTTGAGCTCGCCATCGAGACCGATCAAGGCGTGAGACCGCGTAAGGTCAATCCGGCAGCTCTCGGCGAGGAAGTCGTCGAACTCGGGAAGTTTTTCTGCCTCCTTCGTCCCCTTGGCGATTCCTGCGAGCGCGAGGGCGAACAGGCGCGCCCGCCTACGGCCACCAACGATCATGACGTGGAGCGCGCGCTTGCCGTTCTTCACCCTGTTGCCGAGTATCGGCAGCTTGAGCTCGCGCTCGCCGATGCCGATGAAGACCATCGATGAGCGGTACATCTTCTTCGCACCTTCGACTTCGAGCGTCACCGTGAAGGTACGCAATTCCGCCCATGTTCTGAGGAGGGCAAACAAGCTCGCGATCTTGTATCCGACATACTTCTCGAATCGCTCCCGAACGCGGACGAAAGTTACGTATGCGCCGATCGAGCTCGTGTTCAGAAACACACAGCCGTTGACGTATCCGATATCGGCGCCGACGACCACGCCGTCGGCCGCGATGAGCGCCGCCTCGCCAAGGTCAGTCGGAATGTTGTGATCCTTGGCGAAGTGGTTGAGCGTTCCGCCAGGGATGATCGCCAGCTCGATGTCCGTCTTCGCAACCAGGGCGGCTGCTGTCGCGATCGTGCCATCGCCTCCGGCGACGAGAATCCGCTTCGTCCCCTGATCGATTGCCTGCTTTAGACGACTCTCGATCTCCTGGGGCTGAACCGCCTCAAGCTGGAACCCGGCTTTCACCAACGCTTCGCGGGCGGCATCAGCATTGCCGCATGCTGAGTTGAGGAAAGCTTTGAGCTTGGAGCCGCTCAGAGCTGGTTGAGTAGCAGTCATCAGGTGGTGCGGGGAGAGGGAAGCGGGAAGAGTTGGCTAGCCTCTATACAAGAAAGACGCCGACCCAAGGTGGCCGGCGTCTTTTCGAACTGCTTTTGCTAGCGCTTCCCGCTTCCCTCCTCCCGCTTCACTCTTAGCTCCAGAATCCGGCCAGCGCCGAGCCATCCGGCGATTCGCGAAGCTTCTCGAACGCGCGCTCGCGGATCTGCCTGATTCGCTCGCGGGTCACGCCCATCAAGGCGCCGATCTTCTCGAGTGTCATCGCATCGGAGCCCTGCTCGAGACCGTAATACAGATGCAGGATCTTGCGCTCGCGCGGAGTGAGGTACTTCCGGAACACCCGGTCGATGAACTCACGCATGAGATGGAAGTCGGTGACGTCTTCTATCTCACCCCCATCGACACCGGCGAAGCGCTCACCAAGCGTGCAGGCCTCGCGGTCGGACCTGTCGATCGGGGCATCGAGGGAGATCTCGGTCGCAGACATCTGCTTCGCGGAACGAACAGCGTCGGGTGTCTCCTCGAGCAGGCGACCGATCTCATTGTCGGTCGGATCGCGCTTCAGGACCTGTGAGAGAACGGTCTGCGCGCGGGCCAGCTTGATCAGCTGCGAATTCTGGTTGAGCGGAATTCGAACGCTGCGGGTCTGTTCAGCCAACGCCTTCAGTACTGCCTGTCGAACCCACCACACGGCGTAGGAGATGAACTTGACGCCCTGATCGGGATCGAATTTTCTGACGGCTTTGAGCAGGCCTTCGTTACCGATCGCTACCAGCTCGCCGAGGTCGAGGCCGTGACCCTGGTACTTCTTTACGTAAGAGATGACGAATCGAAGATTGGCGGTGACCAGCCGCTCAGCTGCTTTTTCGTCGCCCGCCTGTGCGCGGCGCGCGAGTCGACGCTCTTCTTCAGCGTCGGTGATCAGTGGAAGCTTTTGTATGTCCTGGAGGTACTGGTCGAATGCTGTGGAGGGGGAGGAACGGAAGAAGCCTTTCGATCTACTCTCGCCCGTTGTCTGCATAAGCCCCTAGGTAGCGACAGTTTAGCCTGGGGCTGGCCTGGGTGGCGCCCCCCGGTAACCTGCTGGACGCGCACGTTAACTAGGGGCGTACTCAACCGTCAACAGCCACGTTTCATGCCACAGGCGGACCCGGCGGATCTTTGGTCTTTGTACGGGTTGTGGCGGTTAGAATCCCCAATCCGATCAGCACAATGCATCCCACGATCACCCACGTTTGTGACACGCCGACCAGAATCGCGGCGATGGCGAGTCCGATGATGAGGATGATGAAGCCGATCAGGTAGGTGCTGAACGAAGACATGCGCAGCCTCGGGTTGGTTTTTCGAAGCTGGAGTCGAGCAATTGTAGGGCCAGTTGCTGGCCCGGGAATTCGCTGAAGCTTCGCCGTAATAGAACGTTCGCGGCGGATTCTGAATACTGCTATCGCTTCGCGAGTCCGTCCCAGCGCGTCGGCGTGAGCGAGTCGTTGGGAACCTGTTCGACTTCACGCGCGACGAGGATCGCGCTGCCCCAATGGCGGCCGAACCGCGCGGCCTCCCTGCAGTCGGGATTCCAGATGTCGAGTGTCGCGCCCAACACGTTGCCGCCGGTATCGTCGACGAGGTAGCGACCAAGGTACTCGTCGCCGAGAAACACCTCGACGTAGCGCGCGAGCGGGAAGATACGAGGATCGGCCGCGACGATCCCGTGACGGGTCTGCCGACCGCGCCGAGTCTCGCCCTGTACGCAGTACTGGGTGAGAGAGACCGGAATTACCACCCCATTCTGGGCGCGGGCAAACTTGGAGGGAATGAGTGGAATTATCCCCTTCTTCATTTTGATAGCTTCGTGGGCGGTCGCACGCATGATGTCGACTGCCGTCGGAATGACGTTGACGCCATCAGCGATCGGCTTGGTCACCGCGGTTGTTGCCTTCGCAACACTCGCCGCTGTCGATGGGAGCGCCTTCGCCACATCCGCGACGGTCTCCTTTAGCGGACCACCGAGCATTCCAGCCGTTTCGTGGATGGACTCGATCGCTGCGAGCTCCTCCGGCTCGAGCTGAGGTCCCTTGACCGGAGGAATCTCCATCGATGCTTCAACGGGGGCGAGCGATGGTAGCGCGACGGCGCCCGTTCCAATGAGACCGGCCGCGAGGGCTACGGCGACAACGGTGCGTATGATCTCGACGGGTCTCCGTGGCGAGCCGCCGTTGGCGAGCCTTAGCGCAAAGGTGCGCCGAGAGATTCTACGTATTTTCATGCGAGCACCTCCCGTAGCTGATCGTCACCGACTGAAACAGTCCATCCCGTGTCTTTCCCCGCCATTGCTCCAATTCGGAGCGGCAGAGCGAACCTCGTCTTTCCTGACCGTCCCTTCTTGTCCGACCGCATCGCCTCGATCACGGCGTCACCTTCGAAGCCCGGCGGGAGAGCAGTTGGAAGTCCGGCTGACTCGAGCGTCTGGCTGACCGTTGCCGCCGTGCCGCTCTCTGCAAGACCGATCCGCTCGGCCAGCTGACTCTCCAGTGCCATCCCGATCGCGACCGCCTCACCATGCAAAAGCGAGAAGCCGCTGACCATCTCGACGGCGTGGCCAATGGTATGGCCAAAATTGAGGATTTTTCTAAGGCCTTCCTCCCGCTCATCACGTGAGACAACACCGACCTTGATCTCCACACTGCGGACGATGAGTGAGAGCATCCTGTCACCCATCGAACCGCGTGCCGACAACAGCTCGGGAACTCTGGTGGCGACCTCGCGAAGATAAGGCTCGTCCGCGATTACGCCATACTTGACCACCTCTGCAAATCCCGCACGCAATTCCCTAAGTGGAAGCGTGGCAAGGAGATGCGGGTCAATCAGTACCATCGCCGGAGAGTGGAAGGCGCCGACCAGATTCTTGCCTGCGGGGGTGTCGACGGCCGTCTTGCCGCCGATCGAGGCATCGACCATGGCGACCAAAGTGGTGGGTACCTGGACGACCGGAATTCCACGCATGAAGGTGGCGGCTACAAAGCCCGCGAGGTCGCCGACTACTCCACCACCAAGGGCGATGATCGCGGAGTCGCGCCCGCACCTCTTGGCGAGCATCTGATCGGTGAGCCGAGACCAAGTTTCGCGGGTCTTGTTGGACTCGCCGGGGGGAATCGTCAGCACGTCCAGACTGCCCCGCTCGAACTGGCTTTCGACCTTCCCAGCGTAGAGCGACTGGAGGTTCGAGTCCGTGATGAGCGCGTACGTGTGGGCCGGCGCGGCCTCGCGAGCGAATTCCCCGACCCGGGCTAGCAGGCCGGGGGCGACGAGGATGCGGCGCCCGCCGAGGCGAATCTCATGAGGCCCGCTGGACGCAGTCGTCTCAATGGCGCCCGGCTGGCGGGGAGGGCTCACCAGGTTACTTCACCGGCACCCGTGCGTACGTTCGCGACACGCGCGAGCATGAAGAGCAAATCAGAAAGTCGGTTAAGATAGACCACCACGATTTGAGGAATCTCGACCTCGTGCTGGAGGTGCACGACCCGACGCTCGGCGCGCCGGCACACGGTGCGAGCGACGTGGAGGACCGCTCCCTTCCGACTCCCGCCGGGGATGATGAAGGCCTTGAGCGGCTCCAGCTCCTTCTCGCAGTCGTCGATCGCGCGCTCGAGGTCGCGGATGCGGCGGTCGTCGATATTCGCCTTCGACAGGTGGCCGTGCATTTTCTCGAGGTCCGGCGTGGCGAGCAGGGCGCCAATGCTGAACAGGTCGCGCTGCATGGGTACGAGGACCTCATCGATGCGAGGCAATGGCTCGACGGCGCGCGCCATTCCGAGGACGGCGTTGAGCTCGTCGACATCGCCATAGGCTTCGACACGAGGGTCGTCCTTCTGAACCCGGCCGCCGCCGAAGAGCCCGGTGTCGCCGGCGTCGCCGGTCTTGGTGTAGATCTTCATCGGGGTCTAATGTAACGCGCGAAGTTCAACTGCAACCGAGAACTGCCAGGCTGCCCGCTGCCAGCTGAAAGCTGCCAGCCGCGAGCTGCGGACCCCGGGACGGGACTGGTGGTATACTGACGCTGTACTTACTTCCGAGCGAAATGCGGTTACCTGACGAACAAGACCCAGTCGATGCCGAGTTTCCCCTCGGCGACGGAACTGCGGAGACCGAGGCTACTGTCTATTGCCCTTACTGCAATGAGTCCGTCGAGATCTCACTAGATCCGGGCGGGGGCTCGGCGCAGGAGTACGTCGAAGACTGCGGGGTTTGCTGCCAGCCGTGGACCGTTAATGTGCAGTACCGAGAGGATGGCACTGCGGAGGTCAGGGTCGAACCGCTCGACGAGTGACGAGCCACTCGTCCTCGAGGATTGAATAGACCGCGAGGGACTCGTAGTGATCTCCCTTCAGAGCCCAGTCGCGCTCGATTCCCTCCTGCCGCATCCCCAGCTTTTCCATCACGCGGCCAGAAGCCGGATTGCGGACGAAATGGCGCGCCTCGATCCGATGCAGTCCAAGAACTTCGAACCCGAAGTCCATGAGACATCGATTGGATTCGGTTGCGTAGCCCTGGTTCCACCGATCCAGCGCGATCCAGTAGCCAAGCTCCCCGCGCCGGTGCTCGCGGTTCAGCATCAGACTCGCCACGCCGACGAGACGGCCGCTCTGTGTCTCGACGATTGCGAAAGTAGCCGTGCTGCCAGCCTCCCAGGCTGGGGCGTGCGTCAGAATCCACGCCGCCGCGGCGCCGTGCGGGTAGGGATGCGGAATGGTCAGCGTCGTGTCGGCGATCTCACGCATGCCGGCCAGCCGCTGGATGTCGAACGCGTCGTCGGCGATGAATGGACGGAGGGTCAGGCGCTCGGTAATGAGGGTGGGTTGGTCCTGCATGAAAAGAAATAAAGGAAGACTACCGGTCAGGGGCCATGAGCGAGTCGGCTTGGGGCTGCGGGCTCGATCGACTGCCTACTATATATTTCGCCCAAGACATGACCCATCCGATAACAGATATCACGATCATCGGCGGCGGTCCGACCGGGCTGTTCGCCTCTTTTTATACCGGCATGCGCGGGGCGACCGCACAGATCGTCGACGCCCTTCCGGAGCTCGGCGGGCAGCTCACTGCGCTTTATCCCGAGAAGTACATCTTCGACGTCGGTGGCTTCGCCAAGATCCTGGCCAAAGACCTGGTAAAGGCGCTCAAGGAACAGGTGGAGCAGTTCCACCACAAGGCGCACCTGAATCAGAACGTCGTCGCGCTCGAGCGGAACGAGGATCACTTCGTCCTTGTCACCGAGACCGACCGCTTTCCAACTCGCGCGATAGTAATAGCTGGCGGCATTGGCGCGTTCTCTCCGCGGCGTCTGCCGCAGGCGTGCGCTGAGCCCTGGTATGGGCGCGGCATCTTCGATCGCGTGTCGGATCCGGACCAGTTCCGGGGTCAGCGCATCGTGATCATCGGCGGCGGAGACTCAGCGTTCGACTGGGCGCAGCAGCTCCGTGACCGCGCGAAGACGGTTACTCTGGTGCACCGGAGCGACAAATATCGAGCGCACGGAGCGACCATTGCCGATGTGCAGGCGGCTGCGACCGCTGGCCGGACGACTCTGCTTCCGTTTCACGAGCTCCACGACGTTCTCTCTCAGGACGAAAAGCTGACCGGTGTCACCGTGCGCGAGGTGAAAACGAAGGCCACCCGCGACATCGATGCCGACGTAATTCTGCCCATGCTCGGATTTCACAGCGACATCGGAGCGTTAGCCGAGTGGGGACTGAATTGTGAGAAGGACGAGATCGTGGTGAACAGCCTGATGGAAACCGGACGGCCCGGCATCTACGCCGCGGGCGACATCACGACTTATCCGGGAAAGCTGAAGCTGATCGCGACAGGTTTCGGCGAAGCGGCGACGGCAGTTAACCAGGCTGTGCACTGGATCTATCCCGAGAAGAAGGTGAACCCGGGACACAGCTCCAACATGGCGATCTTCGGGCAGAAGGACGACTAGCTCGGCTCGTCCAGCGGTCGTGTCGTCGCGATTCCGCGAGCACGCCTCTCGTCCTTCGCCGCGCGTGCGCAAAGGAGCCAAGTCAGCGTCGCAGTGCCCATCGTCACGCCCATGTCCGCGATGTTGAAGGTCCAGAAGCGGTGGGTGCCGATTCCGATGTCGATGAAATCGACGACGCCTCGGGGAGAGCGGATCCTGTCGAGGAGGTTCCCGACAGCGCCTCCACAAATGAGCGCGAGCGCAGCTATCTGAATCCGATCGTCGGGGGAGGTCTGCCGGTACATGTACGCGAGAACAAGCAGTGTCGCGATCGAGAGCAGAGTGAACCACCAGCGGGACGACGGGCCCAGCGAAAGGCTCATCGCGCCTCCTGAATTGAAGGCCAGCGTGAAGCGGAGAAAGTCGCCGATGATGTCGTGCGGTACGTAAGGCGGGAACAGCCAGCTCACCGCGAATCGTTTGGTCGCGACATCTATAAGGACGATCGTCAGGAAGATCGTCCAGAATCTATTGGCTCGTTGCGGCATGAATCTCGTTGGAGTGTTTCAACCCTACGGCAATGAGCGCAGACGCGTTTCGCGTTAGGGGTAATCAGGAACATTATAGATTCCGGTACGACAAACTCCAATCGAAATGAGCGGACGAGGCAGAATGGCGCGAAAGGCCGCGAAGAAAAACAGTAAGTCACTTCATTATCACTTGATCGGGATCGGCGGCACCGCGATGGCCTCGCTCGGGGGTCTGTTGAAGGCTGCCGGTCACGACGTGACGGGCTCGGACGAGAACGTCTATCCGCCGATGTCCACTGGCTTGCAACAAATGGGGATCGCGTACAATCAGGGATACAAGCCCGAAAATCTCTCGCCGAAGCCGGACATCGTGGTCGTCGGGAATGTGATCTCGCGGGGCAATCCCGAGCTCGAAGCGGTGCTGATCCAGAAGCTTCGCTACACTTCGGCCGCCGCTACTATAAAAGAGGAGTTCATCTGGGGACACCACTCCCTCGCGGTAGCGGGTACCCACGGCAAAACCACGACTACGTCGCTCCTGGCATGGGCGCTGGAGTCAGCGGGATTGAACCCGAGCTTTCTGATTGGGGGAGTGGCCGAGAATTTCGGAACGTCATACCGGCTCACGGACTCGAAGTACTTCGTCATCGAGGCCGACGAGTACGACACGGCGTACTTCGACAAAGGTCCGAAGATGTGGCACTACCTTCCCGACACAGCGATCGTCAACAACATCGAGTTCGACCACGCCGATATCTATCGCGACGAGGAGGCCTACAAGTTCGCGTTCGCGCGCTTCATCAACCTCATTCCAGAGAATGGCGTACTGGTGGCGGGATGGGACTCGCCCATCGTGCGACAGCTGGCGCCCAAATCCTTTGCGCCGGTTGAGTCGTTCGCATACAGCGACATGACACTGCCTCCAGCCGGACAACCGCACTGGCAGGCTCGCGCCGTCGAATTCAGCGAGAGTGGAACGACGTTTCGCGCATTTCGCGCCGGCGACGAGTGGGGGAGGGTCGAGACTCCCCTGGCCGGCGCATTCAACGTTCGGAACGTGCTCTCCGTGATCGCGGCGGCGGAATCGATCAAAGCCGACCGCGACGGCGTGAGACAGGGACTTCGCACGTTCACCAGCGTCAAGCGGAGGATGGAAGTTCGCGGCGAGATTCGCGGCGTCGCCGTGATCGACGACTTCGCGCACCATCCGACCGCAGTGCGTGAAACGATCGACGCGATCAGGCAGAAGTATGCGGGACGCCGGATCGTCGCGATTTTCGAACCGCGCAGCTACACCGCCCAGCTCCGCGAATTCCAGAACGACTATGTGAAGGCGTTCAGCAGTGCCGATGAGATAATTTTTTCGAGTCTGTTCCACCCCGAGCGGTATACCGCCGAAACGGCGATCAACATTCCCGAAATGGTGGCAGCGTGGGAATCTTCGGGCAAAAAGGCGAAGCACCTCGAGGATGCCGACGCGATCGTGAAGGACCTGACGCCGAGGCTCAAGGAGCGCGACGTGGTTCTCATTATGTCCAACGGTGGGTTCGGCGGGATCCACCAGAAGCTGCTCGACGCGCTCGCCAAATAAGCGGATTATGTAAAGGAGCGGACGAAAGGGTCTGGCCCCGAGGCATCAGGCTCTCCCCGTAGCATAACAACGCAGTACAATTACTAGTTAGGTAGCCACAATGCGAAATGATCGCTAACGGCGTCGGTTGGGCTCTCTTGGGTATTGGGATCTTCTTCCTGCTCCGCACAGCTCGGCTCGACCGACGCTTGCAGCGGTTCCGTGCGACCCGAGTGCCAGCGGCCTCTTACCTGGGAAGGTTTGGTCGATGGCGGCGCGAGCTCTACACCGCCGAGGGCCAGCCGCTAATCGCCCCCACGCGGCTTGCGTTCTCCCTGTTCTGTGTCGCGTCTCTCCTCGGCGTGCTCATCTTCGAGAATGCGCGGCAGTAGGATCCCCGAGCGTGCTACCTAACAAACGTTGCAGCTGCCAAGCACTTTTCGGATGCGGCTTCGCCGCAACGGTGGTAGCGTGCTTGCAGCTGAACTAGGGCGTTAGGCAGCGCCAAGGAATCTCGCGCCCATTTTGCGAGCCACGACTACCTGTGCTTCACCACGTGGGAATGACACATGAAGACTGCGAATGCTCGATTTGCCATCAAGAGCTGGGATGAAAAGCCCTATAGTGAGGGCCAGGACCAGCCACGACTCACTCGGGCCAGCGTCACCAAGACCTACACTGGCGATATCGACGCCGAGGGGTACGTAGAGTACCTGATGATGTACCGGAGCGACGGCTCCGCTACGTTCGTAGGCCTCGAGCGGGTGGTGGGACGAATGGGCAGCAAGACCGGCACTTTCGTGCTCCAACGCAATGGCGTATTCGAAAGCGGGCTGGCAAAGGAGTCCTATGCCGTTATCCCCGGCTCCGCAACTGGAGACTTACAGGGCCTCCGCGGCGACGGCCGCTCTGCCGTTGGGCACGGCATGGAGCATCCTTTTGAGTTGAGCTATGAGTTGGCGTAACGCCTGCGTCACGACACTGCGAAAGCAGGCGTTATACATCGTCTATAGCTGAGGATACATGCGACTATTTCTCATCGCCGCGATCGCCTGCCTTTTGTTCTCGGCATTTCAAACAAGATTACGTGCGACGCACCCGCCGTACTTCAACATTGTGCGTCGCGTGGGTGCCCTGTGGTGTGTGTGCCTCGGAACAATTGCCGTAATCGCCGGCGTCTTATGGATGGTTCGACCAGGAATGTTGCCAAGCAACCTTTCAACTCCGATGTGGGAGCGCGCCGCGATTACCATTCTATTTGTCATTGTTATTGCGCTTGGAGTCAAAGGGTTGCGACTTCCGACCTATCGACCAGACCTCGGCGATACTGCGAGCGTAATACGCACGGACTCGTCGAGGGAGGAGTCGGCGAGGAGAAAGGACCGTAAATGGTGGACTGGTGAGCCACGCAGCCGAGGAAACCATGTGTCCCTCCGCGACGATGTCTAACGAACGTTGCAACTGACAAGCACTTTTCGGATGCGGCTTCGCCGCAATGGTTATAGTGTGCTTGCAGCTGAACTAAGGCGTTAGGCAGCAAACGCTTTGAGGATGTTCACATGACGCGACCAGAAATTGGCGGCATCTCGCCATTCTTCATTGTGCATGACGCGG
>Ga0184619_10000778_pt1 | contig 11079 bp, 7 predicted proteins | sample PLM0_60_b1_FD_133146 | JGI IMG/M metagenome (GOLD analysis project Ga0184619, IMG submission 133146) | Groundwater sediment microbial communities from an aquifer in East River, Colorado, USA - PLM0_60_b1 | ecosystem: Environmental > Terrestrial > Soil > Riparian zone | place: USA: East River...
CTGATACAGTCAACAGACAGAACCGACAATTTTGCTAAAGGACTTTCATCATACGACGGGCCACGAACACTGTCTAATCGGCAAACTTTCTTGTCTCTTGGGGCAAAAGAGCTTTGCATTACCCTGGTCTGCAATATGGTATAATCCGGCCTCGCACGTTGACTTCAAGCGCGGTCTACCGATGTTTCAAAGGGTAATCAGCGTGCTCGCCAACTGAATCGTAATGCTCAAGCGAATAAGCGAAGCGATATCGCAGAGCAACATCAAGAATAGTTCGCAGGCGTCGGAAACCCACTGCTCGCTGCACTCCCGCTGTAACTTCAGCCCGATAAACACAACCAGAAGCTGGCAGAAAGTTCTCAACCTCAAGTCTGCTTGCACCACGCTGGAAGGAAGGAATTATTAAGGACGTACTGGGAAATACTGCGGGGCTTAAGCCAAACCAGTTGCGCCGAATTGCAAAGCTGTACACGCGGCGTATGCCTCCACGGGAAATTGTGACACCTGAATTTGCGCGGCAATTAGCCGAACTGTCGCATGAAACCCGCAGACAGATTGGCGCGCTAATCGATCGCGCCGGCCATGTGGAATACGTAATGGTCGGTGACAATCGCAGCATTGAGCTTCCGGATTTCAAGCGCATTCGCGTTGCCGTCGATCGTTTTCGTGGCCTGCGCTGCGTGCACACACATCTGCGCGGCGAAGGCCTGACGCAGGACGATCTAACCGACCTGGCATTGTTGCGTCTCGATTTAATGGCCGCTATCGATGTCAATGAACGTAGTGGCCTACCGGGATTAGTTAATGCTGCTCATTTGCTGCCGCTGACTTCTAACGGAGCACAAAGCACGGCTGGCGAGTCTTACGCATTCCTTCCGAGAGCAATCGCTTCACAACTGAATCTCGACTTTCTTGCCTTGATCGAGTCGCTTGAAGAAGAAATGGCTCGCAATCGGAATGCGACGCGCCAGGCGCGGGTTCAAGATCGCACCATCCTGGTCGGTGTAACTACCGGTGCGCTGAGTGACGCGGAAGAGTCGATGGCCGAACTGAACGAGTTGGCGACCTCTGGCGGCATAGTGGTGCAGGACAAGGTCATTCAGCGACGCCAGGCGATTGATCCGCGGACCGTGCTTGGTCGGGGAAAGCTGCAGGAGCTTTTGATTCGTTCGCTGCAACTGGGCGCTGACATGTTGGTGTTTGATCGTGAGCTCACGCCGGCGCAAGTCCGATCACTGTCGGAAGCGACTGACCTGAAAATTCTGGACCGTTCGCAGCTAATCCTCGATATTTTTGCGCAACGGGCCCAATCGCACGAAGGTCGCATTCAGGTTGAGCTGGCCCAACTAAAGTATCTTTTACCTCGACTAATAGCGGGCCAGGATTCGGCCTTCTCCCGGTTGGCCGGTGGCATCGGCGGTCGTGGTCCGGGCGAAACAAAGCTCGAGACAGATCGCCGACGCGTTCGCGATCGCATCCACCGGCTGGAGAAAGAGATTGAGCTGCAGCGGCGCCGACGTCACGAACGAAGAAAAGTTCGCACCAGGAACAAACTTCCGGTCGTCTCGATTGTCGGTTACACAAATGCCGGAAAATCAACGCTCCTGAACGCTCTAACCAATAGCGAAGTACGCGCAGAGCAGCGCATGTTCGCGACGCTAGATCCGACCTCGCGCCGCCTCAGACTTCCTCGAGAACAGGAAATCATTGTTAACGACACGGTCGGTTTCATTCGCGACCTGCCTCCGGATCTCCTTTCCGCATTCCGATCGACGTTGGAAGAAATCGTTGATAGTCGCTTGTTGATTCATCTGGTTGATGCGTCAAATCCGCGTTGGGCTCAACAGATCCAGTCGGTCGAGAGAATTTTGCGGGAACTGAACCTGGCTCAAATTCCGTCACTGCTCGTCTTGAATAAAGCGGATTTGGTGAAGACTGAGATGCTCGAAGCCATCTCGCGTCAACTCACCGGGAATAATGCACGCGCGGTTATTTCGATCACCGCTACAGATCAACAAACTCTGCGCCCGTTGCTTGAGAAAATCGGTGAGATGCTTTCGCGTGATATCGGTTTAGCGGCGGGCGAGAAACAGTTTGATGCGCAACGCCTTTCGCGCATTGCCTAAACAATCCATGGCCCGACGCCCACGATTTACAACCCGCTTTAGTCGCGCGCGCGACCTCCTGGCTGATTATGTGATGCGCCCGCTACAGGCGTTTAAACCGCAAACGCGTTTTCTTATTGGATTTGTAGCACTCGTTCTCATTACTACGCCTCTCTTGCTGAGCAATTATTCCTCCAGCTTCTCAGCAGACTATCGCGAGGGCGACATCATCCGGGGCAGCATCGTTGCTCGCGGTGACATCACGGCGGTAGACATCTCTGAAACCGAAAGACGACGCAATGCGGCGCGCCAGGCAACTCGTCCCATCTTCAACTTTGACTCAACGCGTGGCGAATCTTCCAGCCGCAGTTTTCAAGCAGCCTGGGATGATCTAAAGCTGCAACTTCAGCAAAACCGAAACCATACCCAATTGACCTGGAGTGGAGAAGGAGGTGCGCCGGTCGCTCGCGCGCTCACTGCGCTCAACCTTAGTGATGACAATCTGAATGCTCTGACTTCATTGATCCGCGAAGTCGGTGACAAGTACATCTACGACGATGCAGAAGCCGAACGACTAAATCAGGAAATCGTTTTGGTCGACGTGCGGAATCCTTCCGGACAAATGGTCATGCCGGCGCCACGCACGCGCATGCTCTCGCTGGCGGCCGCGCGCCAGGAGCTAGAACTCAGGATCTTTGGCCTTCAAGGATGGACGCAGGAACAGAAAGCTGCTTTGGTATCCGCAATCGTCCCATTGTTGCGACCAAACGTGGTGCTCGATCAGACAGCAACCGCTACCTTTCGAGAAACCGAAGCTAACAAAATTCCTCCGGTGACAATCTCGCTAAAAAGGAATCAGGTCATCGCGCGTGAAGGCGATACCGTCACCTCCGGAACGCTCTCGCAGCTTACGGCGATGAAGAGTACCGGGCATGCCGGCCGCCCCTGGCACAACTTGATCGGATTATTGTTGATTGTGCTGGCGGTTTATTGGGCCGTCTGGAAGTTTACCGAGCACCGAAGCACTGCCTCCGTCCTTTCGCTTTCCAAGTGGCGAGCGTTCGCGTTGGTGGGTTCTGCGATTGTGGTTGAAACAGTACTGATGCGAATTGGGTTTACATTCGGAGATGCGATCGCTGGCAGAATGACTACCGCTCCCTTCAACGATCCGATGATCTGGAACTTCGCAATTCCCTTTGCGGCGGCGGCTTTGTTGGTCGTTATGTTAGTCGACACACAGTTGGCGTTTCTCACTGGAATCGTCACGGCGTTATTCGCCGGCTTGCTGGCACCTACGGGTATTCAAAAAGCAGTCTATGTGATGATCTCCTGCGCCGGTGCGATTTATGGCATTGGCAGATACCGCGAACGACAATCGGTGACCCTGGCTGGATTGTTTGTGGGCGGTGTAAACGCTTTCATGGCACTCGCGCTCATCGCCTATGCCGAACAACCAATAACTTTGAATTCGTTTCTGCTGGCAATTGGCTGCGGTTTTGCCGGCGGACTATTGACTGCAATTTTTGCCGCCGGCGGATTGCCGATTAACGAATCACTCTTCGGGATATTGACAGACGTAAAACTGCTCGAACTCTCCAACGCCGATCTGCCGGTGTTGGGCCAACTGGCCCTGCGGGCCCCAGGCACCAACCAACATTCGCACGCCGTGGGACAACTTGCAGAAGATGCGTGTCGCGCGGTCGGAGCAAATCCGCTGCTGGCGCGTATCGGCGCGCTCTACCACGACATTGGTAAGGTCGCCGCACCCGAATTCTTTGTCGAGAATCAACAAGGCGAAAACCCCCACGATCATATGAAGCCTTCACAGAGCGCCAGGATCATCACCAGCCATGTGACTTATGGCATGAAGCTGGCGAAAGAAATCAATCTGCCACAAAAGATTGCGGACTTCATTCCCCAACACCACGGAACTCGCACCTTGCACTTCTTCCTGCGAAAGGCCGAAAGCGTCGCCAAGCCGGGTGAAGTCATCGACGAAAAAGATTTTCGTTATCCTGGTCCAAAGCCGCAGTTTAAGGAAGCGGCCATCATGATGTTGGCAGATTCGTGTGAAGCAGCTGCGCGGTCGCTTGCTCGTCCCGACCCCGAGAACATTCGCGCGATTGTGTTAAAGATCGTGGATGCCATCATCAGCGATGGTCAACTCGACGAGTGCGACCTGACGCTTCAGGAAATCACAATAATTCGCGAAGCAATCATCAGCGCGCTCACGGCAATCTATCACGCGCGGATTGACTATCCCGGCTTTAACCCACCAAAGGCTACCGGCCCATTATCAGCCCTTCCCGCAATCGACCTGGACAGCGAGGAACGCGGCATCAGCTACAGCCGCGCCTCGGACATTCCTATCAACGAGGCTGGAGAAGTTGAAGACGAAGCAATCAGTCGCAAGGTTGCGAAACGCTAGAGTCTTTCTACAAAAGCAACTTCCTTAAAATTTGCTGCGGAGTTTTTGATAGGTTGTGGCCAGATCTTCCGGCAGCACGCGGGCCTCGCCAATAGACGTCATAAAATTGGTATCGCCCGACCAGCGCGGTAAGATGTGTATGTGAACATGATCCGCAATACCCGCTCCAGCTGAACGACCCAGATTCATTCCCACATTGAACCCATCCGGCCGATACACGTCGCGCAAAGCAGTCTGACTTTGTTTAGTGAGGTCCATTAACTCGTCCGTGGTTGCCTTTGCCGCCGTATCCAGCTCGGCAACGTGTTCGTATGGAACTATCAGCAGGTGACCGCTGGTATAGGGATAGCGATTCAAGACGACGAAATTATGCGAAGCGCGATGAAGAACGAAATTCGCTTCGTCGTTGCCGGACGCGTCTCGTATTCTACAAAAAACACAAACGGTTGAATCCGCGTCGCCGGCGGAAGCGATGTATTCGGAACGCCAGGGACTCCACAGCCTGTCCAATTTCATCCTCTGGAAGTTACAAGATAGGCGGTTGCCGCGTTTCGTCGGCAACGTGAGTGGCGGAAGCTTCTGGAGCGCGACGCGTGGCGGCGTCTGGGTCGTTAATCAGCTCCTTGAGTTCTTTGCCGGGCTTGAAATAAGGAACGCGTTTGGCGGGAATACTGACAGGATCTCCGGTCTTTGGATTTCGGCCGCGGCGAGCGCCACGCTCACGTACGCGAAAACTGCCGAAACCTCGCAACTCAATCTTCTCACCCTGGTTTAGGGTTTCGATAATACTTTCAAAAACAATTTCGACGAGTCGTTCGGCATCTTTCTTTGTAAGTTCAGCCGCTTCGGCGACATCCTCGACGAGCTCTGCTTTTGTCATGCATCACCTCAGATCAGAAAAATAGCCAGCTACAAACGAAAGAAAATTCAGTGTAAGTCTTAACGAGTGGCGAGGCGTGCTCAACTCGGTACACTATCAGAAACGACCAGGCCCGGCAAGATTCACCACACTAGCAAAATTTCCACGGAAGACAGCGTCAGGAAATGATTATACCAACAAAGAAAGCTGTGACTTTCCGCAAAGCCGGGGCCGCTATTTGGGTTCTTCTTCCGGCTCCGACTTGCTCAAACCAAAATCCGCTAGCTCCCCGAGCGATGCCATGCCGCTGCCTGCTTCCGAAGAGTAGATCTTCGTATCGAGCACCGGCTCATCCTTGCCTATTGCGCGCGCGGACAAACCGATCTTCTTATTTTCAGAGTCTATGCGAAGGATTTTGAAATCCATCTCCTGGCCAAGTTGCACCACATCTTCAGGCTTGTCTACGCGCTCTTCCGAAAGTTCAGAAATATGGCATAGTCCCTCGAGATTGTCGTCAAGTTCGATAAAGGCGCCAAAGTTTGCGAAGCGCGCAACTTTTCCTTTTACAATGTCGCCGGGTTTATGTTCGGTGACAAATCTGTCCCAGGCATTTGGCTCAAGGTCCTTTATGGAAAGCGACAGGCGCCGGTTTTCAGCATCGATGCTGGTAATTACCGCATCGATTTCCTGCCCTTTTTTCAGGACTTCGCTCGGATGTTTGATGCGACGTGACCACGAAATATCCGAGACATGAACCAGGCCGTCTACGCCATCCTCAATTTCAATGAAGGCGCCAAAGTCTGTCAGGTTTCTGACCCGGCCATGGACACGCGTGCCAACCTGATAACGTTCGTGCAATGTCTGCCATGGATTATCCTGAATTTGTTTCATGCCCAGGCTAATGCGGCGCGCCTTGGGATCTACGCTTAGCACTTCCACTTCAACAGTGTCGCCTGGATTAACAAGCTTGCTCGGGTGCTTGACGCGTTTGGACCAGCTCATTTCCGAAACATGGACCAACCCTTCGACGCCGTTTTCCAGTTCCACAAACGCGCCGTAATCGGCAACGCTTGCTACCCGGCCAGGTACTCGACTGCCGACTGGAAAACGCTCATCGACACTGGACCATGGATCGGGCAACAACTGCTTGTAACCAAGTGAGACGCGCTCACGCTCGCGATCAAACTTGAGCACCTTTACTTGTACGTTGTCGCCAACTTTGAAAAGCTCGCTCGGATTTTGCAGACGTCCCCACGACATATCGGTAACGTGAAGTAAGCCATCTACGCCACCAAGATCGACAAACGCGCCGTAGTCAGTCAGATTCTTTATCTGACCTTCGACTACCACATCTTCTTCGATGTGTCCCAGCGTTTCGCCTTTGCGTCCGGCATTCTCCTCTTCGAGCACTGCCTTGCGAGACAGAACCACGTTGGAACGCTTGCGATTGAGTTTGATGACTTTCGCTTCGATTTCCTGATTGCGAAGCGAGTCGAGATTGCGGACCGGGCGCACATCTACTTGCGAACCGGGCAGAAACGCGGCTATGCCATCGATGTCGACGCGTAGTCCGCCCTTGATGCGTTCTATCACGCGCCCCTTGACGTTCGTGCCATCGCGGTAGGACCTTTCAAGATCATCCCAGGCCTTCATGCGCACTGCGTCTGCCCGTGACAGCACTGGTAAGCCGTCGGCAGTCTCCATGCTTTTAACCAACACATCGACTTCATCGCCCGGCTTGACGGAAAGCACGCCGTTCTCGCTAAATTCAGCTGGATTAACTATGCCTTCCGATTTGTAGCCGAAGTCGATGACAACGCCGCGTTCGCTAATGCCAACGACCGTGCCGCGCACGACTTCGCCTTCCTGCAGAGTAGCCTGCTCCTGTTCAAACTGATCGAGCAGTTGCCCGAAGTCAACATCGCCGAAGGCGCGCGGCTCTTCATCGTCCTCACTTTTTGCGACGACGCCGGAATTGTTTTCTTTTGCCGGTTGGGTTTCTGACGCAGGCGCTGGATTTGGTTGATCGTCAGAAGAAGGGTTGTTGTCGGTTTCTTGATTGTTTAGATGCGATTCTTCACTAGCCATGCAAACTCCTGTAACAGTCCCGGATAAAATTCACCGCTGAGATCTATTCCGCGCATCTTCTATCACGATGACGGAAGAAGAGTACCCAAGCGGCGCTTGCTTAGTTGCCTTGGCGATGATGTCGGGATTCAAGCTTGCGAGGATTGCGAGCCGTTTAGAATTGGAAAAGGAGGTTTTATGTGTTTCGATTTCCGCGCGCCCGTAGTCACCCGCTTGGTCCGACAATCACCAGTCGCTTACCGGGTAGGCTCGCAATGTACACGCGGGAATAAGCGCATGTCAAGGTGCTGACATGGCTGCTCAGATGCGGGATACAACAAAATCTACCACCGAAAAACTTTGTAATGATTTGGCAGCTACTGGCTCACTATTGACACGCTGTCCGAACCACGCGGAACAACATAGACTCCAGCGGAGTGAGAGCCGACAAACAACGTGTTTTGATCCTGTGAATCAAAAGCCAGGGCCCAGATTCTTTGGCTGGGCAACCGATGTTCTTTAGGATCGATACGAGCCCAGGTTGAGCCTGCATTGAGCGAGCGATATACACCGCCGCCGATTTCACCAGTCTGATAAGCGTTGCCGGCGAATATTTCGTCGGGGTTACGTGGATTAACCAGAATGCTGGTGAAGTCACCAAACGGCAGGTTGCCGCCGCGGCGACCCCAACTATCGCCGCCATCGTGTGTCATGTAAAAAGCCTGCTTGGTACCAACATAAGCATAATTGGGCCGGCGTGGGTCTCGCGCGATAACATTCACCGGCGCTTCGCTGGGAATACCTGACATACGCTGCCAGGTTTTTCCCGCGTCTCGAGAAACAAGTACACCCGAAGCAGCAGTTCCCACCCAAATCGTTTCCGGGTTTTGAAGGTCGGCCGAAATGCAGGTGGTTCGGGCATCGAAGGCGGAACCGTACGAAAGTTTTTGCCAGCCTTGAGTTGGATCAAGCGAGCGAAACAATCCCAGATTAGTGGCCGCCAGAAACAACGGTTGCTGATTCCCAGTATCAAGGGTTTGAGCCAGCGCATTCACAGCGTCAGACAACATAACAGGCGCCGCCTCATCGCCACTCGCTGCAACATGGAGCGCGGCAAGTGTTGCTCCATCAAACTTGCCGGTCACTGGAAGATGATTCTCGGTCTGAAACTTTCTTAACGCCTTCGTGGTCAAGGTGCCGCTACGGCCATCCGGTGTGCCTACGTTATAACCCGCCGCATTCAACGCCTGCTGCGCTCGACGGACGGTGTCGTTTGGTTTTGGCGCCGTCGGGCGTGCCGCCGCCAGCGCGCGTTTTTTTCCCGCCCGGCCCTTCGTTTTAGTAGACGACGCGGCAGCCCAAACAGGCGCCCACGACGTTCCCCGATCAAGTGATCGATACACACCGAGGTTAGTGCCAAGATAAATCGTATTGACGTTGTGAGCATCCTGCATAATCGAATAAGTAATCAGGCGGGGCGGCATACTGCGCATGGACGGACGCCAGGTCTCGCCGTTGTCAGTGCTTACAAACAGAAAGCCGCCACCCGTCGTCGTATTTATCGTTGCCGCATAAACTCGGCTCGACTGCTCGCGATCGGCTACGATCACATTGGCAAATCTGCCGCTATATCCGGCGTTGGTTGGCACGAAGTTTTTTCCGCCATCGTACGAAACCATAACGCCATAATTGTTCGTGCCGATATAGATAGTTTGTGGCCGAGAAGAATGAACCGCAATGGAGTTGATCTCGAGCTGCCGTGAGGTTGTGACCATCCACGAATCAGCGTCGCCGCCACGCTCAGAACGCCAGAATCCTTCTGTGGTTCCCGCGAAGACCAAACCCGGAATTGACGGATGCTGCAAGATCGCGCGCGTACGTCGCGACTGCGAGGGAATTCCCTGAACCTTCTTCCAACTGTCGCCAGCACTTCGCGTCTCATAAATGCCACTGCAAGCAGATGCAATAAGGTGATTTGGATCACGCGGATCGATATCTATGGCGAAGATGTCCGAGTCATCGATGATTCCGTTCTTGATGGTTTTCCAGGTTTTTCCACCATCAGTTGACTTGTAAGGCAAGTACCAGGTACCAGCGTAAATCGTGTTCGTTGTTCTAGGATCGATTGCGAGAGATTCAACATGAACCAATCCTGCTGTGGCGAAGGTGGGTAGCTGTGTCCATGTATCTCCGGCGTTATCAGAACGAAAGATGCCGTTGAAAGTCCCTGCAATCAAAACATCCGGATTTGCTTCGGCCTGCGTAAGCGAGTGAAGCGCCTCATTCTTTAATTCCGGACTCTCGCGCCAGTGATGGCCACCGTCCGTCGATTTAAAAAACCCGCCAGCTTCCTTGTGACGATGGGCAGCAACGTAGAGAACCCCCGAGTTCCGTGGGTCAACAATGATGTGATCCACGAAAAGCCGGGGACGATTGAAATTGTAGAGAAACTGCCAGGTCCTGCCCGCGTCAGCGGAGGTATACATTTGTCCATCGAGTGTGCCGAAATAGAATCGATCCGGATTGTTTGGATCAACTACCAGGCTGCGGACATCACCCCCCGGAGGGCCGTTGGATCGCCAATCATCAGAATATTTACTGGCAGGGTCCGCTACTACTTCGGTGGGCGTTTCGAGTGCCGAACCTTGCGCAACAAAGCGCATTGGTAGCGCAGATATCACAACCAGGAGAAGAATGAGTTTTGGCAATCTATTTGTCATATCGTCAGTACAACTCCCCACAATTTATTAACCAGGGGCGCGGCTCAGTTTCAGTTTAATATAACTTCCGCTGTTTGTATGCAGCAACGGGCAAGAAAAGCGTTCGATGCCGAGGGAAGACACCCAGTTGTAATGAAATACAAAGCGAAGCGGGCGACGTTTCTAATGAAACATCGCCCGCTGCGGCTGAGCACGTCACTCATTAAGAGGACGTGATTGATTGTTTATTACTCCTCGTCTCCCCGGCGTCCGCGACGTACTCGTCGTCGTGGCGTCGCCTTCTTCTTGCACTCCGGACAGGGAGAGATGATGTTGTCGGTGCTCGCTGCCGGTGGCGTTGCGCCCGTTGGCACTATCCACAGCTCCACACTCAGGTCTGAGCGGCAGCCACCATCCATCGTTACTATCCGGCCAGCATCGATACCGCGCGTGTTCACCAGATAGTCCTTCGCACGATCCGCTCTGGCCTGTGCCTCACCCGCACAGCTGCCATAGGCAATGATATAGCCCTGGGCTCCTGGCTGGTTCTGCAGCTGGATAGCGTAGTTATCCAGACGAGCCTTCTCATCGTTGAAGCGAATGTTCCCGTACTCGTCAAACTTCGTCGGTGGAGCCTGTGGCGCCGTCACCGATGTCGAGCATGAGGCCGTCCGCGAGCAGGCTGGATCAAGTCCGCCTACCTCGACCGTGGCCGTCACTGTCTGGCCACCAAGTCCGGCCGTATCCACCGTAATGGATGACGTGCCCTGACCACTCGAGATTGTGCCTGCCGAAACGGACCAGTTGTAGGTTACGTTTGCGCTCGACGATAGCGACGAGCTAAACGTGATTGCCGAACCCGGGTCAACCGACGTCGGACAGCTTACCGACACCGTCGGACACGGCGGCCGGCAGTTGGTA
>Ga0184619_10000780_pt1 | contig 11061 bp, 7 predicted proteins | sample PLM0_60_b1_FD_133146 | JGI IMG/M metagenome (GOLD analysis project Ga0184619, IMG submission 133146) | Groundwater sediment microbial communities from an aquifer in East River, Colorado, USA - PLM0_60_b1 | ecosystem: Environmental > Terrestrial > Soil > Riparian zone | place: USA: East River...
ATATTCGAAATTTTTGGCTACGCCCAATGTGAAGGGGAACAGCGGGCCAAAGCCGACAAACGTTTGGTCGTTGAAGCGCACGCGTCCAGGAAGATACTGTGCCGAGGTGGCAACGCCTGGCGTGGTTAGCCCAGGCGGGCACAGGGCGTTGGTGGTCGCTGTTGAGCAAATAGTTCCCTGAAAAATTTGCAGCAGGTTGATAGAGGCATTAGACGCCGGGCTGCCTGGCAAGACGTTAAAGTACTGTTGTTGCTGCGAAGCATCCGCGATGTCCGAATTGAAGGCCACAGCCAGCAGCGGGTGATCGTAGAACAAGCCGTAAGCGCCGCGCAGCACCGTCTTGGCATCGCCGTTGATGTCCCAGGCAAAGCCGACACGCGGCGCAAGGTTATTCGTGTCGCGCGGGAACCCCTGCTGCACCCCCAACACATCTTGCGCGGCGAGAAGGTCGCTGGCAGAGAGTGCAATGTGCGTTAGCGGATCGGTGAAGGCTATCGGCGCAATCGTATCAGTGAGTTCAACGTCGTAGCGAATGCCGTAATTGAACGTCAGGTTTGGACGTACCTTCCATGAATCCTGGGCAAAGAAAGCCAGCGGACGGTTCTTAATCGTGCTATTCGGATTCCCAAAACCCTCGATGAAGGCACTGGGGAATCCCAATCCGTAAGATTGAACTGGAAGAATCGCCGGCGCCGCAGTCGGCAGACCTGGAATGAAATTCGCCAGGGTACTCTGCGGCACACCACCAAAGTTGAAGAGTCCGGGGAAATTCAACTCAAAGCGCGCCGCAATATCTATGAAAGCAACGTCGCCACCGAACTTGAAGGTGTGATTGCCGTGAATCCAGTTCAAGTTGTCGGTGAATTCATAACGCTTCTCGCTGCGATTAACCGGCGAGAACGGGTTTGAGCCAAGGAAAGCCGAACCGATGATCTGGATAGCTGTTCCGGGAATCTGCGAATCGAAAGTCGCCTTGCGCCGGCCAAAATTGAAGCGCGCTTCATTGACGGTTGTGCTTGAGAGGGTTGAAGCAAGTGAGGCAACGAATGAGGTGTCCCGCAGTTTTGAAATGCCGGTGCGCGAAAAATCGTTTTGTCCTACCGTCTGGTTCTGGGATTCATCTTGTATCCCCGTTAGATCGCTTGGGTTGTAACCAAACCGCAGTGTCATCAGTTGGTTATGACTGAATGCGTGATCGACGCGCCCGGAAAGGAATGTCGTCGATTCCGAAATCGGAAAGACGCGTGAAAGACTATTTAGCCCTCGAAAAGCAATCGGCTGACCGTTGTCATTTACCGTGGTAAAGCCCGGGATCGCGCCGTTGTTGGCAAGCGTGGGAACGGGAGCACCGGAGATGAAGAAACGTCCGCCAACGACCTGGCCGGCGGGAATCGCGCCTCCGGGACTAATGAGCGTGCTGACGCCATTCAATCCAATCTGCCCTCCTGATGATGCAAACATTCCATAAGTAATGGCTATCGTGGCCAGACAATTGCCAAAACTAGCTCTTTGCGCAGCGGGAACAAGACTACAATCCGGCGAGACACTTCCACCCGCAATTAGTGCCCCGGCTTGTTGGAAGGTCGAGGTCAGGAAAGATACCTGTTGCGGGGACAGGTTGGTGAAATTTTGGGGGAACGGCAGGAAGGGAAAACTTGTGCCCGGCCCAATGGCTAAGCTGGAAGTTATGCCAGCAGACACGTTGCTCGTGAAAAACCCCGATTCCTGTCGTCTTCGTTGTTCGAAACTCGTGAAGAAGAAGGTGCGATCTTTGACGATCGGTCCGCCAAGTGTGGCGCCATACTGCACGCGCGTAAACCCTGGTTTCTTGTTAGGGTCGTTGTCGATAATCGGCGCCAGACCATTGCGCGCTTGAATCGACTTGTGACGCAGGAAGCCAAATATGTTTCCGCGAAAATCGTTGCTGCCGCTCTTGGTAACAACGTTGACGATGCCGCCGGTCGCTCGCCCAAACTCAGGCGCATAGGAATTCGTCGCTACCTGATATTCCTGTACTGCCTCCATACTGACTGTAGAGCGTGCCGCGTTGATCGAGTTGTCCGTATAGTCCGCTCCGTCAACCTGCACCAGTGTCGAACGTCCCCGCTGCCCACCGATATTCAAGCCCGACGTCGGCGCTGGTCCAATAGGACGGCCGTTGTCACGTCCCACAGTTGAGATCGTCAAGGCGAATCCTGTCGCACTGCGTTCATTAATCGGCAGATCGTTGATGCGTTTCTGATCGATGGTGTTTGAGACCGTGGTGCTCGACGATTCGACCAGGGCAACTTCGGCAGTAGAAATATCGACCGTGGCGCCCACCGCTCCCACCGTCAGTGGAATGTCGAGATCAGCGCGCTGGCCAACTGTTAAGGTAACGCTCGGAATTCTACCCTTTGCAAAGCCGCCGGCCTCCACCGTTATCTCATAACTTCCTGGCGGAAGATTTGTGATCTGGTAATAGCCTTCGTCGTTCGTGGTTACGTCGCGCGAAAAGTTTGTAGCCGGATTTCGCACGGTCACGGTAGCACCGGTCACAGCAGCTCCGGAAGGGTCACGCACGTACCCCTGAAGATCGGCAGCGTTGGATTGTGCCTGACCAAACGCTACGGTCGCGCTGAGGAGAGCGGAAATGATTACGATCAAGAAAGCGGTTATGCGACTGGAAACCTTCGGCGAGTGCGCAGGGGACGCGGACTTCATTTCATTCTCCTTAGGTAAGAGCAGATTCGGTCAAATGGGTGAACAGTCAATCAAACTTAGTAAGTCTGGGGAGCAATGCGGTCGTCGATGTCACGACCGTTGAGAAAGGCGCCGGAGCGCACTTAGACTAAAAATGCTCAGTCGTTTTACTCCAAAAAGTCCCTTTCTGGCAAGCATTTCCCGTTGGGAGAATATGCGAACGCCGCAGCCATTCAATCAACTTTGCTATGCACGTGCTACATATCTGCGTCGGTCGCGAGTTGCGCGTGCGAGTTTACGCCGTAACCGGGTACTTGCGCCGAAAAAAAGAATTGCAGTCTCTGCCAGATAAGGCACGAATGCGGCTCGACGAAGTAATCCTGAGACGCGTAAGCGCGAGTCGAATCTCCGGGTGTATTTGCGTTTATAGTCCCTGGCGATCGACTCAACTTGTTGCGCGTCAGCCGCAGACCCGAGCCACTGCACGATCGTTTCGGCTGCAACTGCGCCACTCTCGAGCGCCATCAACATGCCACTTCCGGTGAAGGGATCAATAAAACTGGCCGCATCGCCGATGGTTAACAGGCCATTTGCCGGCGTCAATATATTGCGACCAAAACCGTCGAGCGAAACGCTTAGCCAGGGCGAATAAAGTCGCGCCTGCTCGAGTGTTTTAGCCGCGCGCGAATTCTGCATCACTACCTCGCGTAGCACGCGATCCGGATCCGAGCCACAACGACGCACCTCGTTGGCTGCAACTATGAAACAGAGATTGCTAATACCTTTCTCGATTTCGCTAAGGCCGCCGTATCCCCCAGCGTAAAAATAAATTTCGCAAGCGCCTGGCGCGACTTTAGTCTTTTCCAGATGCGCCTTGAAGGCCACCAGGCCGCGCCTTCCTTTCGATTGGCTGGGAAGTTGACGATCAAAGTGGCGCGCCAGGGCGCGGGTCCGGCCCGTCGCGTCAATATTTATCCTTGCCCGATATTCATTTGCGCCTGCAGAAGTTCTCACCTTCACCCCGCGCACAAAGTCATCTTCAACAACCAGTCCCGAAGCGTGCGCGTTTTCAAGCACCCATACGCCCACCGCCTTTGCGCGTTCGAGTAAGCGATGATCCATCTCGCTGCGACTGAGCCCGAGCGCAGTAGCGCCGGCTGTGAACCAATTGCTCGGCACTCCAACCTTGTGGCCTCGCGATGAATAGAAAATGGTCTCGGCTAGCGGCGTTGCCCCCGCCGCAAGCATTTGATCGATTACACCGAGCTGCTGAAAATGAGCCAGACACTCCGGAGAAATGAATTCGCCGCACAGTTTGGCACGGGGAAACTCCTTCTCCTCAATCAGGAAAACGCGCGCGCCATTCAGCGCCAGCCGAATAGCCGCGCTCGCGCCAGCCGGGCCAGCGCCCGCGATCGCCACATCAAATTGGTTTGAAGAATCCACAGTTAATTTTCTGCAATCATACGAGAAGTCGCGGTAAGCACAAGCCGATAGGGAAAGTGCCGCTTGACTCGCGAACTTTCGAGTCCGGCGCGTTGTGCGAGTTTTTGTAATTCCTGAGGCTTGAAGCTTCGCAGGATTGAAAGCGCGCCGTCTTCGCGTATCAAACGATTGTGCAGAAACAGACGGCCAATCGTGGTGAAGAAATAATAGGCAACCGGATGACGATGCAGGTCGATAACAAAAATGCGAAATGCGGCAACGCGGTTCAACTCTCGCAAAAGCTCTACCACGCCCTCATCTTGGAAATGATGTGTAAAGAGCGAGCAGATCGCATAGTCGAACGTGTTGTCAGCAAATGGAAGTAGAAAGGCATCGGCGCGCACGGCGCTAATTTCAGCAAACGCCTTCGACTCGTTAGCAATGGCTTCGGCAGAACGAGCATTAAGTTCAACGCCCGTCAAGTACGCCTTGCGTTCCGAATCACGGGCCCAGCAGGCAATAACGCGCAAGAGCTCGCCTGAGCCGGCGCCTACATCAATCACGGAGAAGCTTTGCAGGTTCAACCGCGCGATTTCCTGTAACAGCGAATCTTTCAGCGCCTGCGCATCGCCAAGCCAGCGATTGACTTTTTGCAGTTCGATAATGCAGCCCTCGTACTCCCCGCCGGTGTAATCACCCTTGTCCAGGTGCTCAAGCTCTAAACTGCGTTCCCGGAATTGTTCGAGCATGACGACCAATGATAGTGCGTTACACTCCAGATAACCATCGTGGTACATTTTGGGTGCGATTGCGGTTGTCTGTCCCATCTCATTAGCATCGTCGCTTTAGCGCGGTGAACACGAGGCCCGAGACAAGCGGAAACCGTCTAAACGGTTTCTCTCTGCGCCTAATCACCAAGTCACCGGGCTAAAGCCGCGGTGGCTAATAAGAAAGGCGGCTAAGTTTGAGCCGCATTGAGTTGTGATTCTTTTATGCGCGTCGATGCCGGCCTCCCAGCCGAACAATTCCCTAATCTACAAAACGCCGGCGAAGCGGCGTCACCAAATTTCATTGGTCGCTCGGCTTCGTTCGCCTGTGGCGCGGTGGCAAGAGTTTCGCTGCAGATTGGCGATGCGCGGCAGATCGTCGACGCGAAATTTAAAGTGGCCGGTTGCACCGCCCTGGTAGCTGCGTTGTCTGTTCTCACCGAGCGGGTCAGGAATAAAACGACGGCTGAAGCCGCTGCTGTCGCGGAAGATTTGGAAACCATTGAACGCGGCTTGGGGAGCTCGGCTGCTGAGCGAGGCGACTGCGTGCTGCTGGCCTCCGAAGCTTTGCTTGAGGCCATTCGCGCGTACAGCGATTCAGCGCGCGACCATTGGGACGGCGACGACGCACTTATCTGCACCTGCTTCGGCGTGTCGGAACGAACGATCCAAAATGAGGTTCAGCTCAAGAACCTTAGCACGATCGCTGAAGTAACAACTGCGTGCAACGCCGGCGCTGGTTGCCGTTCGTGTTATCCGTTGATTGAAGATATTCTGGAAGAAGTAAATCGTGAATCGTAAATCGTGAATAGAAGGATACGGTTTTTACAGTTCCCGCTTTACTTATACGCTTCGCTCTAGAGCGTTGCTTTTTCTATTTACGATTCACGATTCACGATTTACGATTCACGATTTACTAGCCCAATGATCTATCTCGACAACAATGCAACCACGCGGGTCGCGCCGGAAGTTTTCGCCGCGATGCAGCCTTATTTAACGGGGGCCTACGGCAATCCGTCTTCCGGGCACTCGCTAGGCCAACGCATGAAAGACGCGGTCGAACACGCCCGCGAACAAGTTGCTCAATTAATCGGCGCCGCAGATGGCAACGAAATCGTCTTCACTTCATGCGGCTCAGAGTCAGACAATTGGGCCGTCGGCGGTTTTCTCGAACAAAATCCCACGCGTCGCCACATCATCACAACGCGCGTCGAGCACGAAGCTGTACGCAATCTTTGCGCGCATCTGGAGAAAACGGGGTGCGAAGTTACCTGGCTCGAAGTCGATGAGAACGGTGAACTTGATCTTGATGACTTGCGCCGGGCGCTGCGACGCGATACCGCAATTGTTTCGGTGATGCTGGCCAACAATGAAACCGGAGTGCTGTTTCCAATCGATGAAATAGGCCAGATTGTCCGGGAGCATTCAGACGCAGCCTTTCATGTTGATGGCGTTCAGGCGGTTGGCAAGATTCCCATCCAGCTCAAGAACACTGAAATCGATCTGTTTGCGCTTTCCGGTCACAAACTCCATGCGCCGCAGGGAGTCGGCGCGCTTTACCTTCGCAGCGGCGTCAAGTTGCCCCCGTTCATCATCGGCGGTGGCCAGGAACAGGGTCGTCGCGCGGGAACTTCTGCCGTTCCGAATATCGTGGGCCTCGGCGCCGCCTGCGAGTTGGCGAAAAATTTCGATGGCCACGATCGCATCGAGCGCCTGCGCAACAAACTCGAAGACGAAATATTGCGCACAATTCTCAACGCGCGCTTAAACGGCACGCCAGATCGGGCCAGGCGTTTGCCTAACACCACGAACATTTCTTTTGAATTCGTTGAAGGCGAAAACATTCTGGTGCAACTCGATCAAGCCGGCATTTGCGTCTCCACCGGTTCGGCCTGTCACTCTACTACGCGGGAATCTTCGCCGACACTGCGCGCGATGAATGTCCCTTACACGGCCGCCCGAGGGTCGATCAGATTCTCACTCGGCCGCTACAACACTGAAGACGAAATCGATCAGACGTTGAAAGTACTGCCAGAGATCATTAGCAAGCTCATCGAGATGTCGCCCTATGAGAAGGAGTTGAAAGCGCTTTATGCCGCTCACGACCACTGACCCCGTTTGAGACCGTTGGAGCACGGTATGCCGAATGCTTACAAGCGTGGGTGCGCGGCAAAGGCTTCCCGCTTTAGTCATCTCGGCTTTACTGCTAGAATCCATCAGGCTTTAAATACATCTTCGCCCATCGCCACTTCCGGGAGTTTTCGGAGCATTTGTTCGATGTCAGGTGAATCGGCCAGCCCCCAAAGTCATCCTATAGCTGTCGCCAAAACCGACGCGTCTCATAAAGCGCGCGCCGACAGCGTCAGCCTGATGGAAACGGACGATTACGTTTGCGTTGAACCCTCCACGCCGCTTTTCAAAGCTATCCAGGTAATGAAGCAGGATGAGGGTGGTTGTGCGATAGTTTGCGCAACAGATCGCTCCGTCGTGGGTATTTTTACCGAACGTGATCTCTTGACGAAAGTTGTAGGGCAAGCGGTCGACGAGAATGCGCCGGTGAGCAATTGGATGTCACCTGTAGTTGCAACCTTGACGCCGGAAGCCACCATCGGCGATGCCGTTGCCATCATGAACGACAAGGGTTACCGCAATATTCCGCTGGTAAAAAATGGCAAGCTCGTAGGCTCTATCTCGGTGTTCGACGTAATTCGTTATCTCGCCGAGAGCTACCCGAAAACTACGATGAATTTACCGCCGAATCCGAATCAGGTGATGGATAGCACTGATGGCGGGTAAACCGGGAACTGTTAACCGTGAACCGGGAATCGTGAATACAATTTCCGAAACAGTCTGATCCTGGTTCCTGATTTTACAGTTCACGGTTTACGGTTCACAGTTCACTGAGACATACGAAAGGAACTTCGCTAAACACAAATGAGCACTGTTATCGAACCCCCGGTAGAACAAAGGGAAAAACATCTTGAGGAAGTCGAAACCGTAACCATCCGCTTTGCCGGCGACTCGGGCGACGGCATGCAGTTAACGGGCACTCAATTTACAAACACATCGGCTGTTGTCGGTAACGACATTTCGACGCTGCCAGATTTCCCTGCTGAGATTCGCGCGCCCGCGGGCAGCTTGCCCGGCGTCAGCGGTTTTCAATTGAACTTTTCGAGTCAGGACATCAAAACGCCGGGCGATCAGCCCAACGTTTTAGTTGCCATGAACCCTGCGGCACTGAAGGTCAACCTGCCCGATCTCGAAGACGGCGGCACGTTGATTATCAATACTGATGGCTTCACACCCGAGAATTTGAAGTACGCAAACTATGCTTCGAATCCCCTGGAAGATGGTTCGCTGGCCGGCTATCGCGTCCACAAGTTGCCGGTAACAACGCTGAACATGAATGCGTTAAAGGGCAACGTAACGCTTTCGCGCAAAGAGATTGATCGCTGCAAGAACTTTTTCGCGCTCGGCGTGCTTTACTGGCTTTACGATCGCCCGATGGAGAACACGCTCCATTGGATCACCAGCAAGTTTGGCAAAAATCCGGAACTCGCGAAGGCAAACGAAATCGCCTTGCGCACCGGCTACAACTTTGCCGACACTACCGAGGTATTTACTACTCACTACACTATTAAGAAGGCGAGGATTACGCCCGGCAAGTACCGGAAGATCACCGGCAATGAAGCGACGGCAATCGGTTTTATTGCGGCCTCGCAGCTCGCCGGTCGTCCGCTCTTCTACGGCTCGTATCCCATCACACCGGCGTCTGACATCCTGCATGAACTTGCACGTCACAAAAGTTTCGGGGTGAAGACTTTTCAGGCCGAAGATGAAATTGCTGCGGTTTGCTCGGCTATCGGCGCCAGCTTTGCCGGACAGATTGGGTTGACTGGAACGTCCGGTCCCGGCGTGGCTCTAAAACAGGAAGCGATTGGTCTGGCAGTGATGACTGAGTTGCCGCTGGTGATTATTAACGTGCAGCGCGGTGGTCCATCAACCGGGTTGCCGACAAAAACTGAACAGGCTGATTTGTTTCAGGCAGTCTGGGGACGCAATGGTGAGTGTCCCGCGATCGTGATTGCCCCATCGACGCCGGCCGACTGTTTTCATATGGCGATCGAAGCCGTGCGTTTGGCCTTTAAGTATATGACCCCCGTCTTTTACCTGTCTGATGGTTATCTCGCCAACGGCGCCGAGCCGTGGGCCATCCCGGACATCGGCGACCTGCCGAAGATTGAAGTTAAGTTTGCTACTGATCCCGCGAACTTCATGCCGTATTCGCGCGACCCGGAAACGCTGGCGCGGCCATATGCGATTCCGGGAACGCCGGGACTCGAACATCGCATCGGCGGCATCGAGAAGCAGCACATCACCGGCAATGTCAACTATGATCCGGAAAACCATCATCTGATGGTCAAGCTGCGCCAGGAAAAAATCGATCGGGCCGCGAACGACATACCGCTTGTTGAAGTGTTCGGCGAAAAAATGGGCAAGGTGCTGGTGCTCGGTTGGGGTTCGACGTACGGCTCAATTAGCACGGCTGTCGAGCAACTGCAGGGCGAAGGCAAGAGCGTTTCAGCAGCGCACCTGCGTTACCTAAATCCTTTTCCAAAGAACCTGGCTGAAGTGCTCGCCGGATTTGAAACGGTGATCGTGCCGGAGATGAACCTGGGCCAACTGTGCACTATGATTCGCGCGAAGTACCTGGTCGACGCAGTTGCATTTTCGAAAGTTAAAGGACGGCCGTTCCAGATTCGCGAGATCGTGCGCAAAGTTGAAGAGTATTTGTAATTGTCCGACAAACTTCAGCTTGTCGAAACTAAGGTCACCCTAACGCTTTATGACCACCGCCGCTGACACTAATGCTCGATCCGTTTCTGAGACCTACGAAGAGGGCCTTCGATACTTTATGGGTAGCGGCAGTGTCAACAAGACGCTCGAACGCCTGGCGTCGGATTTGAAAAATCACAATATCGACTATGTGGTAATCGGCGCGGTTGCCTTATTAGCCCATGGCTATCCCCGTTTCACCGAAGATATCGATTTAGTCATGACCAGCGAAGGTTTGGAAAAGTTTCACTCAGAACTTGTCGGTCTCGGGTATACGCCCGCGTTTCCCGGTGCGCGCAAAAGGCTGCGCTCGGCAGCCGAAGGCGTCAGTATTGAAGTGATGACTACCGGGGAATATCCCGGCGATGGCAAGCCAAAACCAGTTAGCATGCCCAACCCTGCCGCGGCCGCTATCGAAATTGAGGGGATCAAATTTGTTACGCTGGAGAAACTAGTTGAGCTGAAGCTGGCTTCGGGGATGACAGCTCCGGACCGATTGAAAGATCTGGCCGACGTGCAGGAATTGATTAAGGTCCGTCAGCTACAGCCCGAGTTTGCCGAACGACTTGACCCCTACGTGAGAGAAAGGTTTTTAGAGTTGTACGACACAGTCAAGCAAAGTCCGAAGGACTAGATGGTTGATTTTGGTTGAGGGCCCAACCCGATATTTTCAAGGAGCAATAATGAGTACAAACGGAAATGGTCATAGTGGCAACGGAAACATAGCGCATGTCGATGCGAGCATATCTGCCGACAGCGAAGGTGGTTCTGCGGTGTCGGGAAAGATCGCCCCGCCTCCCGGTCAACTAAAAAAATCCGATTTTGTTTCCGATCAGGAAGTGCGCTGGTGTCCCGGCTGCGGCGACTACGCAATTCTCAACAACGTGCAGAAAGTGATGCCCGAGCTCGGCGTACCGCGCGAGAAAATCGTGTTCGTCTCCGGAATCGGTTGCTCCTCGCGCTTTCCTTATTACATGAACACCTACGGGTTTCACTCGATTCATGGCCGCGCCCCCGCGATTGCCACCGGCATCAAGTGTGCGAATCCTGACCTGAGTGTTTGGGTGATTACCGGCGACGGCGACGCGCTTTCGATTGGCGGCAATCACTTCATGCATGCGATTCGCCGCAATCTCGACATTAATTACATCCTCTTCAACAACCGCATTTATGGTTTGACGAAAGGCCAGTACAGTCCGACTTCTGAGTTCGGCAAGAAGACGAAGTCGAGTCCGCTGGGAGCTTTCGACTATCCCATTAATCCACTTTCTCTCGCCATCGCCAGCGAATCGACGTTTGTGGCGCGCTCAATCGATATTGACGTCAAACATCTCGGCACGGTGGTCGAAGC
>Ga0184619_10000783_pt1 | contig 11044 bp, 9 predicted proteins | sample PLM0_60_b1_FD_133146 | JGI IMG/M metagenome (GOLD analysis project Ga0184619, IMG submission 133146) | Groundwater sediment microbial communities from an aquifer in East River, Colorado, USA - PLM0_60_b1 | ecosystem: Environmental > Terrestrial > Soil > Riparian zone | place: USA: East River...
GAGGCGTCGCAGACGTACAGCGAGGCATACCCCGCGATGGAATATCGACACGGACCGATCAGCCTGGCCGATGCTCGATCGCTCGTGTGGATCGTCGGGTCCGCGGACCCCACCGTGGCCGACGATGTCCGTTCGACGGGCGCGACCGTTCGCGTGGCGAGCCTCGACCCGATGGCCGAGCTGGTGCTGGTTCACCGGACGGCCGTCGCTCTGGCAGAGGCCAAGGGCCTCGATCCCGATCATCCCCCGCATCTCACACGTTCCGTCCTCTTGCCATGACCGAACCCCGATCTCCGTACCGGCCCGTTTCCGATCCCCCGACCTGGAGGTGTTCTTCGTGAGAAAGCGGCTGTTCGTTCTCCTCGTTGCGTTCGGCCTGTTGGCGTCCGCGTGCACCGGCGGGGGTGACGACAACACGCCGAGTGAGTCGCCATCCGGACCGGTCACGCTCACCTTCTGGCACGGCTACTCTGATGCTGAGGCTGATTCGCTGAACGCCTTGCTCGAAGAATGGAACTCGGACAACCCCGACATCCAGGTCGAGCCGTTGTACGTCAACAACGACAAAGCCCTTCAGAAGCTCACCGTCGCGCTCCAGGGCGGGGAGCCGCCCGACATCACGTATCAGTACGGATCGTCGTTGCCACAACTGGCGGAGGCGCCCGGTCTCGTCGACCTCACGGACTGGGTGAAGGAGCCGGACGTGAACTGGGAGGACTTCATCCCGGGCGCGCGCACCGCGGCGACCTTCGACGGCAAGGTCCTCGGCCTGCCGGCGTTGATCGACGACCTCGCGATCGTCTACAACAAGACGCTGTTCGACGACGCCGGACTCGAGTACCCGACCGACCAGTGGACATGGGACGACCTCCGCGCCGCGGCCAAGGCCTTGACCGACCGGGCGGACAAGCGATTCGGGTTCGCCTACCCGATGGACGCCTCGGAGGACTCGGTGTGGCATTACGACCCGCTGCTCTGGCAGCTGGGCGGCTCGATCCTCAACGAGGATCAGTCGCAAGCCGCGTTCAACTCGCCCGAGGGTCTCCAGGCGCTCGAGGTCCTGACCGGGATGGCCGTGGACGACCAGTCCGTCTTCCTCGACATCCAGAACTCCGCCTACACCGACGTGTTCAACAGCGGCAGGATCGCGATGTTGATGACCGGCCCGTGGGATCTCTCGAGCTTCCCGGACGTGGACTACGGCGTGGAGATCCTGCCAGGGTTCAACGGTGACCACCAGACGATCGCGGGCCCCGACATGTGGTGCGTGTTCGACAATGGCGGAGGCCGGAAGGATGCTGCCCTCCGATTCCTCAACTGGCTCACCGCTCCCGAGCAGATCAAGAAGGAGGCGCTCGCGACCGGCCATCTCCCGATCCGTCTCTCGGTAACGGAGGACGCGGCGTTCCTCGACGATTTCGGAGCAGCGTTCCCCGGCGTGGACGTGTTCGCGAAGAACCTCGCCAACGTGGTGCAGGCTCGGCCGGTGCTCGCCGCGTATCCGAGCATCTCCGAAGCGATGGGTCTGGCGATCGTCTCGGCGATGCTGGGAGAGAGCGAACCCAAGGCCGCCCTCGACGAAGCTGCCGCGCAGTCGAACGACGCCTTGGCTCTCGGCGCCGGATAGGGTTCGAGAGGCGCTCGGCAGTAGTGGCGGCGAGTCACGGAGGAACGGTGACGCGGTTCCGTCGGTTCCTGGTCTCGGATCACCTCGCCGGCTGGACGTTCATCCTGCCGTCCGTCGTCCTGATCGGGCTCTTCGGGCTCGTTCCGATCGTGTGGGGACTCATCCTGTCGTTCCAGAAGGCGGGCCTGATCTCGCCCGAGCGCGAGTGGGTCGGGTTCGAGAACTATGCGCGGATCATGAGCGATCCGAAGGCGAGGCAGGCCGCTGTCAACACGATCTACTACACGGCGCTGTTCGTGCCCGTCTCGATCCTGCTGGCGCTCTTCGTCGCGCACGCGCTCGATCGCAAGATCGCCCTGATCCGCTTCTACCGCCTCGCGGTCTTCATCCCGGTCGTCACGTCCACGATCGCGACCGGGATCATGTTCCTGTGGCTGTTCGACAAGAATTTCGGCCTGGCCAACTGGCTGCTCGACAAGATCGGGTTCGGGCCCTTCGGGTTCTTCGAGGATCCGGACCAAGCGATGATCGCGCTGGTGATCATGACCGTCTGGGGCTGGCTGGGGTTCGACACGATCATCTACCTGGCAGCGCTGCAGGGTGTCCCGCAAGAGCTGATCGAGGCGGCGGCGATCGACGGCGCGAGCCGGTGGAGCTCGTTCTGGCGCATCACCTGGCCGATGCTCGGACCCGCCACGCTCCTCCTGGTCGTGTGGTCCACGATCAGTGCGCTCCAGCTCTTCGACGAGGTCTTCTTCGTCACGAAGGGAGGGCCGCTCGGCCGAACGTCGGTCGTCGTCTTCTACGTGTACCGGCTCGCCTTCGAGCAGGGCCTGGGGGGTCTGTCGCTCGCCGGATACGCCGCCGCGATCGCGTACGTGCTGTTCCTCGTGATCCTGGTCCTCACGCTTGCGCAGTTCTGGCTCGGCCGGCGCGTCATCCACTACCAATCATGAGCTCGATCATCGCCCCCGCGAAGGCGGCCCCCGCGCCACTCGATCCCAGCAGGCTCGGCGGCGAGACCGGGATGGTCGAGCGCCCTCGCCGTCGCTTCCTCCCATTCGATCCGTGGCACCTGTTCCTCGCGCCGCTCGCCGTCGTGATGCTGCTGCCGTTGGTGTGGATGGTGGTCACCTCGCTCGAGACCCTCGCCCAGACGCGTCACTTCCCTCCGATCCTGTGGCCTGGAACCCTCCAGTTCGGGAACTACTCCGACGCGATCCGCCAGTCGGAGTTCGGTACGTGGTTCTGGAACACGACCGTCGTGACCGTCACGATCGTCGTTAGCAACCTCGTCTTCTGCTCGCTCGCCGCCTACGCGTTCGCGAGGATCCGGTTCCTCGGTCGTGGCGTCATCTACTTCGTGCTGCTCGCCACGCTGATGGTGCCGCTGCAGGTCGTGCTCATCCCCACGTTCCTGATCGTGAAGGATCTCGGTCTCATCGATCACCTGGGGGCGCTGATTGTGCCGAACCTCGTGAGCGTCTTCGGCATCTTCATGCTCACGCAGTTCTTCCGAACCCTTCCCATCGAGCTCGAGGAGGCCGCCCGGATCGACGGCGCTTCCCGGCTCACGATCTTGCTTCGCATCGTCGTCCCGTTGTCGCTTCCGGCACTCGCGACGCTCGCGGTGATCCAGTTCATGTGGACTTGGAACGACTTCCTCTGGCCGCTCGTCACGATCCTCACGAACCAGAACGCGTTCACGCTGCAGCTCGGACTCGCGACGTTCCAGGGCGCGCACCAGACAACCTGGCACCTGCTCGCGGCGGCGAACATCATGTCGATGCTGCCGATCCTCGCGCTGTTCCTGGTTGCCCAGCGCTCCTTCGTACGGGGGATCGCCACCCAGGGACTGAAGGGATAGGCGGGTGGCTCGGGTCGCCTTCCAGGACGTGACGAAGGTCTACCCCGGCGCGGTGGTCGCGGTGCAGGGGCTGTCGCTCGAGGCTGCGGACGGCGAGTTCCTGATCCTGGTCGGCCCGTCGGGGTGCGGGAAGACGACGGCCCTTCGCATGGTGGCCGGTCTCGAACGGATCACCGACGGCACGATCACGATCGGCAACCGCGTGGTGAACGACGTCCCGCCGAAGGATCGGGACATCGCGATGGTGTTCCAGAACTACGCGCTCTATCCGCACATGACGGTGGCGAAGAACCTCGCCTTCGGCCTGCGGCAGCGCAGGACCTCTCGGGAGGACGTGCGACGCCGGGTCGACGAGGTGAGCCGCATGCTCGGTCTCGAACAGCTGCTCCAGAGGCGCCCCGGGCAGCTCTCCGGCGGCCAACGACAGCGCGTCGCGATGGGGAGGGCCCTCGTCCGCGAGCCGGACGTCTTCCTCCTCGACGAGCCGCTGTCTAACCTCGACGCGAAGCTCCGCGTCCAGATGCGATCCGAGCTCAAGCGGTTACAGGGTCGCCTCGGGGTCACGACGATCTACGTGACCCACGACCAGGTCGAGGCGATCACGCTGGGGGAGCGGATCGCCGTGCTCTCCGATGGTGTCCTGCAGCAGGTCGGGAAACCGCAGGACGTCTATGACCATCCGGACAACGTGTTCGTGGCGAGCTTCATCGGATCGCCGCCGATGAACCTGCTGAAGGGGAGAGCGATGAGCGGGCGGGTCGCCGTCGGGGACCTCGAGTTCGATCACGCGCAGGCGCCGGACGGAGACGTGCTCGTGGGGATCCGCCCCGAGGGACTCCGTCCGGTCGGGCAAGGACACTCCGGCCCCGGCTTCGAGGTCCATGTCGAGGTGGTCGAGCCGCTCGGCGACGAGGTCCTCGTGCACGGCTCCGTCGAGGCGCGCGACGCGGGCGTGCGGATCGACGCCGAGGAGGCGAAGCTCCTGGCCGACGCCGACACCGACCGAGGGACGGTCACCGTCCGTCTCCCGCCGGAGGAGCGGCCGGAGGCCGGATCGCGACTCCTCGTCGCGCCCGCGCCCGGTGCCATCCGCCTGTTCGACGCGACGAGCGGTCTCGCGATCCGGCCGGCCTGACGCGATCAGTCGGTGGGCTGTTGCGCCAAGGCGAGGGCTTCCTCGATCGTGGGCTGGGCGTCCACCCCGCCGAGCGCTCGCGTCGAGAGTGCTCCGCATGCGTTCGCGATCGCGAGAGCTCGCTCGAGGGCGTCACCGGCGAGCCACGAGAAGAGGAATCCGGCGTCGAAGCTGTCGCCAGCGCCGGTCGCGTCGACCGTGTCGACGGCCGGCGCCGAAGCTCGGACGAGCTGGTCGCCTCGGGCGGCGACGGCGCCGTCGGAGCCGGCCTTCACCACCACGAGTCCCGCGAGGGTGGCGAGGGCGACGACCGCGTCATCCATCGAGTCCGTCCCCGAGACGTGAACGGCCTCGGTCGCGTTCGGGAGGAACACGTCGGTAAGGGAGAGGAGGTCTCGCACGCCTCCGTTCCATCGCTCCGACGGATCCCAGTTGGGATCGACGGAAGTGGTGACGCCGTCGGCACGGACCCGTTCGAAGACGGCGGGGAGGTCAGGTGCCAGGCGCCTCTGCAGGAAATAGGAAGCGACGTGGATATGCGCGGCGGCAGCCAACAGCCCGGGGTCGATCAGCTCCGCTCGCAGGTCCCCGATCGTTCCTTCGTGGGTGAGGATCGCGCGATCGTCAGGGCGGGTGAGCACGACGGTCAGTCCCGTCGATCGGGTCGGGTCGACGACGAGTCCGGTCACGTCCACCCCTCGCTGCTTGAGCTCGTCGCCCACGTATCGACCGAAGTGGTCGTCGCCGACGACACCGCAGAACGCGACCCGGAGTCCGAGGCGGGCGGCGCCGCACGCGACGATCGCTCCCGAGCCACCGACGGTGAGGTGGGCGGTGTCCAGGAGTCGTTCCGTTTGCCCGAACGACGGCTCGACGTCTCCTGTCAACACGAGGTCGGGGTTCGCGTCGCCGAGGATCAGGAGGTCGAGGTCAGGCACGGCGCGCGACCGCGGACTCATCGATGTCCACGAAGTGGCGGTAGTTCGCGGCGATCAGACTCACTCCCACCTCTTCGCTCGAGTTCACACCGGCGAAATACGCTCGGAGCGGATCCCACCAGATCGTTCGCCCGATCGCCCAGCCGACGACCCCGGCGACGCCGGCTCCGGCACGGAGCCAGCGCTCCACGGCCGCGGCGTCCTCGCCGCGGCCGAGGACGATGCATCCAACCTGGTCGCGGCCGCCGCTGCGAGTGGCGGCCACGACCCGCTCGTAGTCCCCGGCTCCCTCGAACCCCTCGAGCTTCCACAGGTCCGGCTCGACCCCCGCCTCGTGGATCTCCGCGATCCCTCGAAGCGTCAGGTCCGCCCGAACCTCCCGGTCGAAGCGTCCCCGGTCTCCTTCGACCGCCTCGAGCCGGGACGGGGAGGGCGGAACGAGGAGCTCCAGCACGAAGCCCCTTTCCGTCTTCCGGCAGTGGTCGGAGAGTTCGCGGAGCGCCGCTCGCTGCCGGGCGTTGACGGCAGGATCCCCTTGGGGGTCGTATCGGACGAGAGCCTTCGCCCACGTCGGGTCGATCTCGTCCAGCAGCTCCGGCCACCGTGGACTCTCGAAGCCGAATTCCTCGCCGCCGCTGTCTTCCACGGGGATCGCGAACCGGATACCTGCGCTCCGCGCTTCGCGGAGCACCTCGTCCCCGTAGGTCACGTCGATGAGCACGGCCGCCGACCCGAGCCCCACCCCTCCATCGCGGGCGCGGAGGAATCCCCTCCAGATCAGCCGCTTGGCGAGGCGGGCGCGCTCGACGTCCTCTTCCGAGGGTTGGCTTGCCACGCCGAAGAACGACGTGATCAGCGATCGGCGATGGTCGAACGCGAGCACGTGCAGCCGGTCCGTCACGCCGCGATGCTACCGGCGCATGTCATCGCAGGCCCGGCTCGGAGCGCCGGCCGCGAAGCGATCTACCGGCACGCCGTCCAGGGAGTGTCGAACAGGTCGTACGTCTTCTTGATCGCGTTGCGGTTCGCCGTATTCGCTTGCGGACAGAACTTCGAGAAGCTCAGCTTGTACTCGACCTGGAAGACGGCTTTCCCCTGGCTGATGAAGGACGTCGTGTAGCCATCACATTCGCTGTACTGCTGGCACTGCTCGTTGATCGCGTAGTCGAAGTACGGGCTCAGATCGACCAGCTGCTCGACATCGTTCTTCAGCGCGACGGTGAGGCCGTGGGAATGGGCGAGGTTCGCGAGGCTCGCGTTGTAGAAAGCCTGGTCCGCAGCCGTGAGTGGGAAGCCGCTACGGTTCGAGTAGGCATCCACGTTGTCCCACTCGACGCCATCGAACCCCGCCTGCCGGCACTTCGTCACCCTCGCATCCATGATCGGCAGCAAGACGCTCGTCTGACGGATGTCCAGCCACCGCTCGTCCTTGAAGCCACCGACCGCCCTCCCCTTGATCGAGTCGGGGTAGGAGGCCGCATCCGGCCGCCACGGCTCGTACGTTCCCGCGCTTACGTAGCAGATCGCCTTGCCGCCGTTGGCGTGGATCGCGTTCAGCGCCGCCGTGTTGATCGTGGTGTTGTTGCCGGCGATCGCAGGATCGACGTAGAGATCGATGTCGAACACCGAGGGCCTCACGGCGGCCCCGCCGGTGAACGGCACGGCCGAGATGTTCACGTTGATGCCGCCGGTCGAAGCGTAGGCCGCGACGCCTTGGAGCTGATACTGCCACCGACTGGCGAGCGCCGGATGCCAGCACGACGTCCCGGTGCAGGGACTCGGTGACGGAGGCGGTGCCGCCTGTGCGACGCCGGTCGGCGCGAGGATGCTTCCGGCGAGGACCACCGACACCACGAGGTACCGAACGCGAGCCTTCCGATCCATGACGGATGCCTCCCCTCGACGCGCGACTCGACCGCGCAGCCCGAGGTCATCGTCGGAGGTTCCGTCGTGAGGTGTCAACCCGAAACGCGCACGACCGGTGCGCGTTTGACACGTGACCGATCGGCGAACGGTACCCTGCGTTGCGTGCTGCGTCGCCGGGACGGATGGTGCCTTCTACGCCGCTCACGGCACGGTGATCGTCATCGCGCAGGCGATCGGCGCGCTCGCGCTGATCCCGTTCCTGCTGTTCGCGCGGGCGCTCGATCGCCGGGCCCGCACGTCGGACGGAGTCGAACGGAGCTGGATCATGCCGACTGCCGTCCTCGTGGTGCTCGCCGAGATCGTGACGAACGCCGTCCCCGTCCTCATCGTCGTGATGAACGACGCCACCTCGGCGATGGTGCACACGCTGACCAAGGTCGAGGACGTCGCGGACGCGTTCCTGTTCGTCGCCCTTTCCGTGTTCGTCCTCGCCGTGGTGCGCGAACGGCCCCGATGGATCACGGCCGTCGGTTGGGCGTCGGCCACCTTGATGCTCGTCCACGCGGCACTCAGCCTGTTCGGCGTGTCGACGCTCCAGGCCATCGCCCCGCTGTCCCTCGTGGTGTTCCTCCTCGTGCTGGGCATCCGGCTGTTGGTCGGCCCGGTGCCGGAGCCGGAACGCAACGCGTCGTCCGTGTGACGAAGGGCGGGAGGAGTCTCGATGGGCGGGTTCGACCCCACGGAATCATCGGCGCGCGTCCGGCGTTCCACTCTCGGCGGATCCGGCGGACTCCGTCGTGACCCGGCCGGGTGAGGAGGACGTGATCGTGGCTCGGTGCATCACCTGTGGGACCCCGCTGCATCCCGAGCGGGCGGAGAAGTACGACTACTGCACGAGGCCCGAGTGTCGGGCGAAGAACGCGCGGGGCCTGAAGATCGCCGCGGTGGGCGTCAACAAGGCCGCGGACCAATACATCGTTTTGGACGAACGAACGCAGGAGGAGATGGCCGGCGGTCGGTACCTGGACGCTCGACGCGCCTCCTCGATCTCGCCCGCTCAGCCGCGGCCCCGCCGGAGAGGCACCCATCCGGCCGCGTCTCCCGCGGAGCGGCGTCTTCGCTCCGAACAGCCGGCGGAATCCTGGACGGAGCCCCAGCAGCACCTCGCGCTCGCGCTCCACGTGACGGGGAAGAAGACGCTGGAGGAGATCTCGGAGCGGCTGAAGCTGCGTCCCGACACCGTCGCGGAGATGATCGTGGCCGCGAAGCGAAGGTGGAAGGGGTAGAGGGTCCCGCGTCGCCCCGGCCCCGGATGTGAGAAACCGCCGGAACCCGAGGGCTCCAGCGGTCTCTCGATAAAGATGATATCCCGCCGCGGCCTTTCCGGTCAAATCGAGCATCAGCGCAGGTCCCGGGGCCGGTTTGTCGCGCCACGAGGCTCGGACCATGATGTGCGCCACCAGAGAGGGGCATCCATGGCGGCGCGCACCACGGCGGAGAGACCGAGGTTCATCCGGCCCGACGGCAAGGAGAAGGTCACCGGCGTCGGGCGCTACACCGCGGACCTCTCGGCCACCGGGATGGCACACGCCCGCTTCCGCTACGCCGACCATCCCCACGCCCGGATCCTCCGCATCGACACCGCGAAGGCAAGGGCGCTGCCCGGCGTGGTCGGGGTGGTCACGCAGGCCGACCTGCCGGACGTCCGGTTCGGAGGCCTGACGCAGGACCGCACCCTCTTCGCCAAGGACGTCGTGCGGTTCGAGGGCGAGATCGTCGCGGGCGTGGCCGCGCTCACCGAGGAGATCGCGGCAGAAGCCGCGGCGCTGATCGAGGTGGACTACGAACCCCTGCCGGCCGTCACGGACTTCGTCGCGGCGATGGACCCCGAGAGCCCGCTCGTGCATCCGGACTGGGCTTCCTACGACCGGGACGAGAACATGGTGGCCAACGGCAACACGATCGCCTCGCACACGATCGTCAAGGGAGACACCGACGCCGCGATGGCCGGGGCCGACGTCGTCCTCAAGAGCCGCTATGAGTCCGACGCCTCGCAAGGCGTGCCGATCGAGCCGCGAGCGGTGCTCGCCGAGTGGCGCGGGGACGAGGTCACGATCTGGTCCTCGACGCAGGTGCCGTACGCGGCGCGATCCGGCGTGGCCCAGACGCTGCAGATCCCCGAGGCGAACGTCCGGGTCGTCGTCCCGTTGCTCGGCGGCGGCTTCGGGGCCAAGTGCGACCTCCACTTCGAAGCCCAGGTGGCGGCGCTCGCCCGCGCGGCCCGGCGCCCCGTGAGGCTGGTCTTCTCCCGGGAGGAGGAGTTCCGGGCGATCGCCCAGCGTCGCGAGGGCATCGTGATGGAGATCGAGACCGGCGCGACGAAGGACGGCCGTCTCGTGGCGCGGAGGGCACGGCTGATCCTGGACAAGGGGGCGTACTGCGGCGAGGGCGGGTTCCTGGGGCAGATGGCCGCGATGCAGGCGTGCGGCCCGTATCAGATCGACAACATCTCCGTGGAGTCCTTCCTCAACTACACGAACCAGCAGCCGTCCGGGTCCGTCCGGGCGCCAACCGCTCCCCAGGTGTGCTGGGCGCTCGAGCAGCACATGGACGAGCTGGCCGGCGAGCTCGGGCTCGACCCGGTCGAGCTCCGACGCCGCACGCTGATCGAGGGTGGCGCCGAGGGACCGACCCGCCAGGTCTTCGACGAGATCGGGATCAAGCAGACCCTCGAGCGCGCCGTCGAGATGATCGGGTACGACCGGGAGCTCCCGGAGGACGAGGCGATCGGGGTCGCCGTCGGATGGTGGCCGTGCATGCCGGCTCCCTCGGGCGCCTACATCCACCTGAACGGAGACGGCAGCGGCACGATCGTGACGGGCGCGCAGGAGAACGGGAGCGGGGCCGTGATGGCCATGCCCGCGTTCGTCGCCGAGGAGCTGGGGATGTCGCCGGAGGACTTCACGCTCCTGTATCAGGACACCGCCGCGGCCAACTGGGACATGGGCTCGTGCGGGTCGCAGACGACCTTCAACTCGGGCCGTGCGATCCTCGCCGCGGCGACCGACGTGCGCGACCAGCTCCTGGACGCCGCGGCCGCCGAGCTCGAGGCCGACCGAGAGGACCTCGAGCTCGCGGACGGCAGCGTCCGGGTGAAGGGCTCGCCCGACCGAGCCGTCTCGGTTGCGGATCTCGCGGGCGCCGGCACGATCCACGGCAAGGGTTCGGGCGAGGTGCCGGAGGCGCCGGCGGGTGACACCGGCGGCTGTGTCGGACGCCTGGGCAACGAGACGTTCCTGGCGCCGCAGCTGATCACGCAGGCCGCGCACGTCAAGGTGGATCGCGGGACGGGGGTGGTTCGAGTGCTCAAGGTGGCCGCGGCCCACGACTCGGGCATGATCCTCAACAGGCTCGGCGCGGACGGCCAGGTCACCGGCGGCGTCGTGATGGGGGTCGGACTGGCACTCTCGGAGGGAACGATGCTCGACGACGAGGGCCGACAGAAGAACCCGCACCTCCTCGACTACAAGCTCGTCACGTGCTCCGATGCGCCGGAGATCGAGGTCGATTGGGTAGAGATCCCCACGAAAGGTGCCGGCCCGCGCGGCACC
>Ga0184619_10000784_pt1 | contig 11043 bp, 7 predicted proteins | sample PLM0_60_b1_FD_133146 | JGI IMG/M metagenome (GOLD analysis project Ga0184619, IMG submission 133146) | Groundwater sediment microbial communities from an aquifer in East River, Colorado, USA - PLM0_60_b1 | ecosystem: Environmental > Terrestrial > Soil > Riparian zone | place: USA: East River...
AGTTCGGCTCGGCGCTCTCCTTCGATGGCGTGAACGACTGGGTGACGGTGGCGGACGCGAACACGCTCGATCTGACCACCGGTATGACGCTGGAGGCGTGGGTCAATCCGTCGGCGCTGGGCAATGCATGGCGCACGGTCCTCATGAAGGAACAGACCGGCAACATGGTCTACGACCTCTACGCGAACGGGAGCGGGGCCTCGAAGGTGCCCGACACGGAAGTCTTCGTAAGCGGCGTCGCAAGGGAGACGAAGGGCACGACCGCACTTGGGCTGAGCACCTGGACGCATCTGGCGGCCACCTACGACGGCGCGGCCCTCCAGCTCTACGTCAACGGAGTGCAAGCTGCGTCGGTCGCCTTCACCGGCTCGATCACTACGTCGACCGGGGCGTTGCGGATGGGCGGGAACAACATCTGGGGGGAGTGGTTCCAGGGTCTGATCGACGAGGTGCGCGTCTACAACCGCGCCTTGAGCGCAATCGAGATTCAGACGGACATGGCCACCAGCGTCGGCACCCCCGACGCTCAGGCGCCCACCGCCCCGACAAATCTGGCCGCGGCGGGAGCCATCGGGACGGCAAGCCTTTCCTGGACGGCCGCGACGGACAACGTCGGCGTGGTGCGCTACAACGTGCATCGCTCGACGACGGCGGGCTTCACGCCGAGCGGGGCCAACCGGATCGCGCAGCCGACCGGGACGAGCTACACGGACTCCGGGCTGGCCGCGGGCACGTACTACTACAAGGCGACCGCCGAGGACGCGGCCGGAAATATCAGCGCTCCCTCGGGCGAGGCGAGCGCGACCGTCACGAGCGATACCGCTCCGCCGAGCATTCCTGGGAATCTAACGGCGACGCCCGCGCCCGGCCAAGCCTCGCTCTCCTGGACGGCTTCGTCGGACAACGTCGGCGTGGCGCGCTACAACGTGCACCGCTCGACGACGTCGGGCTTCACGCTGAGCGCGGCGAACCGGATCGCGCAACCTACCGGCACAAGCATTTCGGACACGGGCCTGGCGGCCGGCACCTACTACTACAAGGTGACCGCAGAGGATGCCTCCGGGAACGTTAGCGGGGCCTCAAACGAAGCGAGCGTGACGATTACCGCGGCTCCTCCGGTAGGGCTCGTGGCGGCGTACGGGTTCGACGAGGGTGCAGGAACTGCTGCCGCCGACGCCTCGGGAAGCGGTAACGGCGGAACGGTCGTGGGCCCCGGGTGGACGATCGGCAAGTTCGGCGCGGCGCTCTCCTTCGACGGGGTGAACGACTGGGTGACCGTGGCGGATGCGAATTCGCTCGACCTGACGACCGGTATGACGCTCGAGGCCTGGGTCTTCCCGACCGCGCTCGGCACGCAATGGCGGACGACCATCTTCAAAGAGCAGTCAGGCAACTATGCCTACGCGGCCTACGCGAACACCGGCACGAGTCGTCCGAGCGGGAACGCGGTCACCGGTGGAGTGGATCACGACCTGCGAGGCAGCGCGCAGCTTCCGCTGAACACATGGGCGCACCTTGCTACCACGTATGACGGGTCGAACCTGCGGCTGTACGTCAACGCGGCGCAGGTTGGCAGCCAGGCGGCCAGCGGGCCGATCACCACCTCTACCGGCGCGCTTCGAATAGGCGGGAACAACATCTGGCCCGAATGGTTCGAGGGGCGCATCGACGAGATTCGCGTCTACAACCGCACCCTGAGCGCAACCGAGATCCAAACGGACATGGCGACCGGTGTGGCGCCTGACACCCGCAACCCCTCGGTGTCGACGGTCTCGCCCGCCGACGGCGCCTCCAACATCCCAATCGACTCCCCGGTCAAGGCCACTTTCAGCGAAGCGATGGACCCGGCATCGATTACCACCAGCTCATTCGAGGTGCGAGATGGCAGCGGCAACATCGTTCCGGCGGCGGTCTCGTACGACTCGATCACGGGCCGGGCGACCCTGACGCCGAATAGCGCACTCCTCTATGGGACGACCTATACGGCGGACGTCAAGAGCGGCGCAACGGGGGTGAAAGACCTGGCGGGGCGCTCGATGTCCGCGGACAAGGTCTGGAGCTTCGGCATGGAGCCAGCGCCGCCTCCCATTGCTGTCATCACCTCGTCCGCGAACCGCTACACCAGCTACCTCGGTGAGATCCTCCGCGCTGAGGGGTTCAGCTTCGCCACGCTCGATGCTTCGCTCATGTCGCCGGCCGTCCTCGGCTACTACGACGCGGTCGTCCTAGGCGAGATGCCTTTGACCGCCTCACAGGTGACGATGCTGTCGAATTGGGTGACCGGCGGAGGCAACCTGGTCGCGATGCGGCCTGACAAGCAGCTGGCCGGCCTGCTCGGCCTCACAGATGCCGGCGCAACGCTCGCCAACGGCTACCTCTTGGCGAACGCCGCGACCGAGGCGGGTGCTGGGATCGTCAACCAGACGATCCAGTTCCACGGGACGGCCGACCGCTATGCGCTGAACGGCGCGACGGGTGTGGCGACGTTGTACTCGACTGCGACATCGGCGACTGCGAATCCGGCCGTCACCATCCGGAGCGTGGGCGCGAGCGGGGGGCAAGCGGCCGCCTTCACCTACGACCTGGCCCGTTCGATCGTCCTCACCCGCCAGGGCAACCCGGCCTGGGCAGGCCAGGAACGTGATGGCGTCGTCGGCATCCGGCCGGACGACCTCTTCTTTGGCGCGCGCACCGGCGACGTTCAGCCGGATTGGCTAGACACGAACAAGATCGCCATTCCGCAGGCGGACGAGCAGCAGCGCCTGTTGGGGAACCTCATCATCACGACGGCCGGGGACAAGAAGCCGCTGCCGCGCTTCTGGTATCTCCCGCGGGGCAAAAAGGCGGTCATCGTCATGACCGGGGACGACCACGCATTCGGCGGCACCGCAGGGCGATTCGATCACTACAAGGCGATCAGCCCGGCTGGCTGCTCGGTGGCGCTCTGGGAATGCATTCGCTCGACGTCCTACATCTATACGTCCGGGCCGCTGACCAACACCCAGGCGGCGGGATATGTCGCCGACGGCTTCGAGGTCGCCTTGCACATCTCTCCTTCGGGCGGCCTCAACTGCCTGGACGTTTCGCCCGCCGCGCTCGATCTCGCGTTCACGCAGCAGCTCCAGGCCTTTGCCGCGAAGTACACGAGCGTGTCCGCGCCGGTGACGGAGCGGACACACTGCGTCTACTGGCCCGACTGGGTGAGTGCCGTGAAGTCGGATCTCTCGCACGGCGTCCGCCTGGACACCAACTACTACCACTACCCGGACGTCTGGATTGGATCCAAACCCGGATTCATGACCGGGTCGGGATTAGCGATGCGCTTCGCCGACACGGACGGCGCTCCGCTCGACGTGTACCAGGCGCACACCCACATGGACGACGAAGCAGGCCAGGTGTACCCGGCCACCGTCGACGCAATGCTCGACAGGGCGCTCGGGCCCGAGGGCTACTATGGAACATTCGTTGCGAACATGCACACTGACAACGTCGCGTCCCCGGGATCCGATGCGATCATCACGTCCGCGCAGGCCCGTGGCGTTCCGGTCATCTCGGCCAGGCAGTTGCTCGATTGGGTCGACGGGCGCAACGCGTCGCAGTTTCGCTCTTTCTCCTGGAGTGGGAACACCATCGGCTTCTCCGTCGCGATGGCCTCAGGGGCGGCTGGGCTCCAAGTGATGCTCCCGGCGCAGTCGGCGGTGGGGGCTCTGACCTCGGTCACCCGCGGCGGGAGTTCGGTCGTGTTCACGAGGCAGACGATCAAGGGCATCGAGTACGCGCTCTTCAGCGCCGCTGACGGTGCCTACGCTGCGACCTACGGCTAGGTGACCCTGCTTGCGTCGGGTGCGCGGACTTAGGCTGGGTCCCGAACGGGTTCTGCGCGCGTCCGGCCGCCTGCGAGAGCCCTCAGCTCCGACGTGATCTCCGGCGCCCGCCAGGCGCATGTGCCGGCGAATGCAACGGCTCCAGCAAGGACCAGCAGGCCGAGTCGCGCGCCGCTCGGTACGCCCTCATGAACGAGCAGCCTCTGGAGGACGAGAACGAACCCGCTCATCAGCGCGGCCGCCTGGAAAACCCCGGCTAGGGGACCTGCGAAAGCCCGGAGCGGGATTCCGAGGGTGCGGCAGGTGACCCACGCGTAGAGTGGCTCGACGATGGTGCTCGAGATCGCGTAGCCGGCCGCGACGCCGACGACGCCCCAATGAAGACCGATGACGAAGGCCGTCAGGTGCGCGAGGAAGAAGACAATCGTGTAGCGCAGGAGGAGGGACGTCCGGTCGAGCGCCTGCAAGATGTCGCCGTTCAGGGTCTGGAGAGACTGGAGCAACCCTACCCAGGCGAGAATTCGCAGCAGCGGAACGACCTCGCTCCAGCGCTCGCCCAGCACGGTGTGGACGAACTCCGGCGCCACAATGATGATCCCGAGCAACGACGGCACCGAAAAGGACGCGACGAGGCGGGTGACGCGGGTCCAGACTCTCACGATTCGGTCTGGGTCATACTGCATGCGCGCGAATGCAGGGAAGAGCACCTCCTGGAGCGGCCCGGCGATTCGACTGAACGGAACGAGCATGACGTTGTAGGCGATGGAGTACGCGCCGAGTGCCGCCGGCCCGATGAAGCGGCCCACGAGGAGGTTGTCGACGTTCCTATGCAGGTAGTACAGGAGCCGGTGGCCGAGGACGTTGCCGCCGAATCCGGCGAGTTCTCGTAGGCTCGCGACAGAGAAGACGAGGCGTGGACGCCAGGGGGAAGCGGCCCACAGGATCGTCGTCGAAACGACTGCAATCGTGAGCTGCTGCGCGATGATCGCCCACGGACCTTCCCCTTTGACCGCCAGTGCGATTCCGACGGCCGCGCCTGCGATGGTGCCGGTCATGATCCTCAGCTCAAGCGTCCTGAACCTCATCTCCCTCGTGAGAAGCGCGGTCTGGGTCGTGCCGAGAGACGTGACCAGAAAGCTCAGCGAAAGCGCAGCGAAGAGCGGACGCACTTCGGGTTCGCCGTAGAAGTCGGCTAACGGGCCCGACGCAGCGATGCCGATGCCCGTGAAGAAGAGCCCTGCCGCGACCCCGATCCAGAAGGTGGTCGAGCGATCCCGTTCGGTCAGGCTGGGTCGCTGAACGAGCGCCGCACCGAGCGCGAGATCGGAGAAGACGAGAACGAGGCTCGAGAAGATCAGGGCCATTCCCGCGAGCCCGAAGTCCCGCGGCGAGAGAAGGCGAGCGATCACGACCGCGACCGCAATTCGCGAGAGCTGGAGGACGATCTGAGAGACGACCTTCCACGCAACCCCGTGGAGCACCGAGGAGCGAATGCTCGCTGCGCCGGGGGGAGAACTCATCGAATGCCTGGCCGGCCGAGGAATCGACTGGCTCGGAGCTTCATCACCGCAGCCGGCGCCCGTCCAGCCAGCCACGGAGCTGAGCGACCCCCGCGAGGTACGGCATCAGAAGATACATGAGTGGCAAGGCTCGCAAGTCGTCCCACAAGCGCGGCGACACGCCATTCTGCGTCAACCAATGTCGGTCGAGGCCCAGCGAGCGGCCCGACTGCTTGCGCCAGTGAACATGAGGGAGCACCGGAACCCACCAGCGAAGCCTGAGGCCGAGCGGACGGCCACCGTTTCGTGCCTCTCGCGCGGCGTACGAGCGGTGCGAGTTCCATACCATCCGCAGGAAGGGGCGTGGCGTGTTCCGAGTTGGATGCCAGACGGCGGCCTCGGGCGCGAAGACGAGACGGCCGCCGCCACGGACTGAGCGTAGGGCGAAGTCGAAGTCGCCGTAGTCATTCGACGATTCGTCGAAGCCGTCGAGCCGGTCGAAGAAGTCGCGGTGGACGAAGAGATTGGCGGTCTCGGCGTTGCCGATCTGCACTTCTCTCTCGTGATCCTTGGTCGTGTCTATATCGATTAGGGTCCAGATCGTCCGGCGCTTCGGAACGATAAAACGGATCAGTCCGGCGGCGACCTCGGCTCGTTCGAGCGCTTGCAGGCCGGCCTCCAGCCAGTCAGGCTCGGGCTGGCAATCGGCGTCGCAGAAGGCAAGCGCCGGAGCCTGCGCCGCGCGCGCAGCTCGGTTCCGCGCGGCGTACGCGTTGCGCGGAGGGCCCCAGAGAACACGCAGCCATCCGTCCAGAGTCTCGAGCCCGTCGGTCGAGCCGTCGGTCGAGCCATCGTCGGCGACGATGACCTCGAATTGATCTCGTCCCAGGGTCTGCGCCTCGAGGGCCAGGATGAGCTTTTCGAGATGGCCACGCCCGTTGCGGACCGGCACGACGACGCTGACGGCGAGCTCGCTCATCCAAAAACGGACGCTAACGAGTTGCGGACAATCCGCCTATGAACGGAAAGCCAGATCCAGCCAGATCCGCCTAGCCGTTCGGGTAGGGGACCGCGGAAAGCTGTTCATCCGTTGCGTTGGCGCCGCAAACTCGCCGACTTAGCATCGAGGCATGCGGGAAAGCCCCGATCCGAAGAGACTGCTCTCACCGCGCGAGGTTGAGGTCCTCAGAGCGGCTTCGCTCGGACTGACGAATGCGGAAATCGCAGCTCGACTTCATGTCTCAGTCCATGCCGTCAAGTTCCACCTCGGTCATGTGTATCGCAAGCTCGGTGTGTCGAACCGAACCAAGGCGGCCGGTCTCTACCTGCGCGCCGGACTCGTGGACGAGGGCGCCTAGAAATGGACCTCAGTCTCTACCTGCGCGTCGTCTGGCGGTTCAAGCTGGTCGTCCTTGCGGGACTCCTCCTCGGGATCGGCCTGGCGTTTCTGTCGTTCGTCCGGGTCGACCTCGGAAGCGCTCCCCATTTCCGTTATCGCGCGAGCGAGCAGTGGTCCAGCTACACCACGCTGATCATCACTCCGACCGGCTTCCCATGGGGCCGATCGGAGTCGTCGGAGGAGAATGATCCTGCTCGATACGGCCAGCTGGCGAGCATCTACGCCAACCTCGCGACAACGGATGCCGTCAAGCGGCTCATGCTCGAGGCCGGGCCGATCAAGGCAAAGATCGACGCTCGCCCCGTCCTCGCTTCGGACAGCTCGAGTGCACCTGCCCTCCCGCTCATTACGGTGTCCGCCACCGCGGCTTCGCCCGAGGTGGCGCAGAAAACGGCCGAGCGAGCGAGCCGGGCGTTCGTTGAATACATCCGTGCCAAGCAGGAAGAAAATGGAATTTCCCCGTCTGGACGCGTGAGCGTTTCCACGGTGAAGCATGCAGTCCCGGCCGAGCTCCTCGTGGGCCGCTCCAAAACAACGGTGATCGCCATCTTCCTAGCTGTGATGATCGCCGCGATCGGGCTCGCTTTCGTGCTCGAGAATCTCCGACCTCGGGTTCGAGTCGTCCGGAGCGACGAGCTCAGCGACCGTCCCCGGGCGGCGGCCGCCGGCGAAGCCTCGCGGCGCCTCGGCTGACGTATGCGGGCAGTCGAGGGGAGCGCCGAACGAGCGCCTATTGTCTCGGCCTCCATCGTTCTCGGCGCCCTCGCCGTCCTATCCCTGGCGACGCTCGCGGACGTGCGGCTTCAGGAGGTCGTCCCTATCACGGCCGCTGTGATCCTGTGGGCGGTCGCTTATCGCTTCCTGCTCGCCTGGCGCAACCTGCTAGCGCTTCTGATCCTGGTCATTCTCTTCATCCCGATCCGCCGCTACACGCTGCCGGGAAATCTCCCGTTCAACATCGAGCCGTATCGGCTTCTCGTCGCGATGATCATCGCGGGCTGGCTCGCCTCCGTCCTCGTCGACCCGAGGGTCCGCTTGCGACGCAGCGGCCTTGAAGCGCCGCTGGCGCTCTTCGGGCTCGCCATCCTCGGTTCTCAACTTCTGAACTCTGACCGAATTGCCGCAGTGGAGACCTATGCGGTGAAACAGGTGACGTTCTTCACGAGCTTCGTCCTCATTCTCTTCGTGATCGTCAGCACCGTTCGGACGCAGAGAGACGTCGACCGTCTTCTCGCCCTTCTCGTCGCCGGCGGCTCGCTCGTGGCGGCGGCGACGATCGTGGAGGCACGGACGGGCTTCAATGCCTTCAACCACCTCTCCGGAGTCATTCCACTGCTGCGAGAGGAGGTACTCCCGTGGGTGGGGCAGGATGGTCGTGGCGACCGGGCGTTTGCCTCGGCGCAGCACCCCATCGCACTCGGCGCAGCCCTCGCAATGCTCGTACCCTTCTCGATCTACCTCGGCAGTCGGACCGGCCGTCGAGTATGGCTCGCGGCAGGCGGGCTGCTCACCATCGCATCGCTGGCCACCTTCTCGCGGACGAGCGTATTGATGTTGGTCGTGATGGCCCTTGTTTACCTCTGGCTGCGTCCTGTCGAGACGAGGCGGCTTTGGCCGGCGCTCGTTCCCATGCTCGTCGTCATCCACTTCCTCGTGCCGGGGACGATCGGAACGATCAAGAACGCCTTCTTCCCAGCGGGAGGGCTTATCGCCCAGCAGCGGGCGGATGCGGGCACTGCCGGCAGCGGCCGGCTCGCCGACCTCGGACCCGGTCTGAGCGAATGGGCGCAGCGCCCGATCCTCGGTGAGGGGTTCGGCACGCGGATCGTGGACGGCCCCGGCTCGAATGCCGGAATTCTCGACGACCAGTGGCTCGGGATGCTGCTCGAGACAGGTCTGGTGGGCACGGGCGCCCTCCTCTGGCTCTTCTCTCGCGCGATTCGTCGGCTCGCGGCGGAGGCCAGGCAGGACCATTCGTCACGAGGGCTTCTCGCAGTCGGCCTTACCGCATCCATCTACGGCTACGCCGTTGGCATGGCCACATTCGATTCTTTCGCTTTCATCCAGGTCACGTTCCTTCTCTTCTTTGCTCTCGGCTTTGCCGGCGTCCTCTGCGGTGTGCCTGCGCCTCGAAAGGCGCCGCTGCTTGCCCTCGAACGGGCGAGGCGACGGGTGCTCGCCTAGGCGGCGCCGTCAGCGGCCGAGGGACTGGCGGATCCTGAGCGGCAGCGTCCGCACGCTCTGCTCTGCACGCAGACGGCGGCGGACGGCCTTGTCCGCGCACCGCGGCTGTTTGCGGAGACGGGCAGCCAGAAACGACGGAATCATCAGCAGCGCTGCAGGTTCCCTCAGCGCCCGCCAGCAGGTTCGCAATACGAGATACGAGAGGCGGTAATCGAGATAGTGCGCCATTTGGCCCTGAGCCTGCCATTGCCCTCGCGCGCCGTCCCGTTCTCCCAGCTTGCGATGGTGGTAGAAGGGCAGGTCGAGCAGACTTCTCGTGCTCCAGTCCGCTAGGTTCGCTCGGATCTCGTCAACTGCGTCCCAGCCGATCTGGTGCTCGAGGGGACCGATCTCGCTCAGGCACTCCCGGCGATACGCGCGCGTTGCGCCACGGGCGTGTTCGCGCGCCACGTGGTAAGGCCTCCACCGTCCGCGTTCCCGCTCGTAGCATGTCCCGCTTGCAATGCCCAAGCTCGGATCGGCCGTGAACTCACCGATCAGCCGTTCGAAGAAGTCGGCTTCAAACGAGACGTCCGCGTCGAGCTTGACGACGATCTCCCACGACTCGCGAAGGGCGTCGACCCCGGCCGTAAAGGCGACTACATCTCGACCCGAGCGCCGCCCGACTTCGAGAGCGTCGCCCCGGCCGACGGTCATGGGGCACGGCATGGTGCTGATCCAGTGTGCCGTGTCCGCGAGCTCGCGGGCCACGTCCGCCGTCTCGTCCGTTGATCCGTCGTCGACGATGATCCACTGCGTCGGCGCGAGCGTCTGAAGGACGAGACAGGCGCCGAGCCGTCGGAGATTCGCCGCTTCGTTCCGAGCCGGCGTGATCAGCGCATAGGAAGGCGGCTCGAGCATCATGTTCGTCCCGCCGCTTCCAAGGCCGAAGGTCGAGCGCCAATCTGCCGGCCCGACCATGTGTAGAGGATCCAACCTAGGTGGTACGAGCGGCATTCCTTGTTGATCGTGACGTTGCCCGGGCCGGCCAGGGATCCCGCACGTCCCCGGATCGAGTTCCCGAGCGCTCGCACGTAGCGCCTGGGCTTGAGCAACCCTTGCTCCCGGCGAATCGAGCGGTACGCGAGGAACGGGTGCTCGAGATACATGCGCTCTCCCAGCTCGTTTGCCCCCTCGACCCACCGGAGACTACGGCCGATCGCCTCGTCGACATCCCGAAAGCCTGTGTCGGCCGCCGGCAGGAGAAACAGCATCGCCATGCTGTCCTGGTGGACTGCGAAGACGGGGTAGAATTCGAGTGGCCGGCCGCTGCGTACGCTGATCAGCCAGGGCCATTCACCGTCCGGCCCCTGGATCGCGAGCATGGCCCGCACGCCGCGCTCGAAGAGTGTCCAGGCGCGCGCGTCGTTCGCGAACCGGGCGTATTCGAAACTGGCGCGCAAGAAGTACACGATCCCTCCGAAGGAGACGAGGTCTCTCCGATGGCGCGCGGTGCTGTGCCGAGGGAGCAGCGTCCGCGGCTGAACGAGGTGTTCGTCCAGGATGTCGAAGACGGCGCCGGCGATTTTCGCGGCCTTCGGCACATCGGCCTGCGCGAGCGCGACTGCGCCCCAGAGCATCCAGCACAGATCCTGGAGAACGAGTCGCTCCGGTCTTCCACGCCGGACGATGCCCTCGAGCAGGTCGGCGGTCTCCCGCGTCGCGTCACCGTTGTCGTCTCCGGCCAGTAAGAGGGCGAGAAGGCCGAGATCCGCAGGGTTCCTGATCCGCCGACGGTGACAGTCGAGGAATCGTTGCAGCTGCTGCGGATAGAAGTCGCTCCATTCGTTCGCTTCTCCCGCCTGCACGGCTTCCCGGAGCCCGAGAAACGTGTTGATCGTGTAGCGGAGCGTGTGTTCGTGGTCGAATTCGTTCACATACCGGCCGCGGATGAGGCGGGTGCTGAAAGGAAAGAGCCCGTCCTCGTCACGATGGACCGCTCTTAGGAACGAGGCCGACCCGCGCGTGAGCCCCTCGACGATTGCGGCGGACGTATCAGCCGCCGGATGCACGACCCAGCCCTGGTTTCAGTGGTCGCATGGCGATGAGCAGCGATCGGAAATGGCCGACGCGTGCGCGTGCACCTTCTCGGGTGCCG
>Ga0184619_10000786_pt1 | contig 11031 bp, 9 predicted proteins | sample PLM0_60_b1_FD_133146 | JGI IMG/M metagenome (GOLD analysis project Ga0184619, IMG submission 133146) | Groundwater sediment microbial communities from an aquifer in East River, Colorado, USA - PLM0_60_b1 | ecosystem: Environmental > Terrestrial > Soil > Riparian zone | place: USA: East River...
CTCGCACCAACATCGAACGACACCCCGTCCGGCAAGCGCACGGCCTGACGCTCGGGCAGGACGACGTACTCCTGCGCGGTACCGTCCGCCCGCTGCCAGGCTGCCTCCCACAGCCAGACCCGCTCTCCGAGGCGCGAAGGATCGACGTCATCGCCGACCGCATCGACGGTTCCGGACCCATCCTGATTCGGCACGACCTCGGGAAACGGAAGCTGCGCAGCCCTGCCGCTGCCACGGCGCGCCTTCCAATCGGTGGGATTGACCCCCGAGACCTGCACCGCAACGCGAACCTCAGCCGGTCCCGGCTCCGGAACTGGCCGCTCGATCACGCGGAGCACCTCCGGCCCACCCGCCTGTGAATAAACGACCGCTCTCAACCGCCTACCTCGCTCGCGCTCACTCCCGCGCACAATAGTCATGCGGAACTGTCAGACCCCCGTCTGCCCACGCAGATCGCCGCACGGACGACGCGAGAGCTCAGACGAGCGTGACGTCGTCGCCGCGACGGACGGTCCCGCCCTTGACGACGGCGGCGTAGACGCCGACATTCGCCTCGTTGTTTTGCGCTGCGGTACGCAGGATGCCCGCATCTTTGGGTAGGTCTCCCTGCGGGAGCGTGGTCATGACGCAGCGAGGACAGGCGCCCGTAATCCCCAGGCGAACCTCGTCGCCGATCGCAAGCGTCTGGCCGATCCAGTCGTTCTCGACAAAGCCTTGTTGATCGGGGGCCGGAGCCACGACGATGTTCGGTCGAAAGCGCCGGACCTCGAAGCGTCCCTCCGGATACAACGCGCGTAAACGCTCGATCGTCGCCGTCGTCAGCAGGTGCACAACGGCAAGATCGAAGAACGTCCCCGGCGGCAGTTCCCACTCGGTCACGGTGTCCCTGTGCTCCAGACCCTCCATGTCCGGCCAGTACTCCTCCGCTTGAGCTGCCGAAGATTCTCCATCACGCTGTGCCTCGGCGAATGCGACCTCGCGGCCGAGCGCCCTTGACAGGACCTGCGCCAGGTCGGGTTGCTCGTTCGTCACGACAACCCCATCGGGCAGCGTCAGCCGGACGGCGGGAAGCTTCGACCCCCTCTCCGGCGGCTCGACATAGGCTGCGCGGAAATCGAAGAAGTTGCCCCACTTGCGGGGGTTCTTCGCGCCCGCGACCATCCCGGTCGTGGCGTCCACCACAGCGAACTGCCGATCCCCGACGAGGCCGCGGTCCGTGACCTCGGCGGCATTCAATTCCTCCCCCATCATCGATTTCACCGGGTAGCGCCACAGCCCGACAACTGAACCAGCCTCGACCTGCGCGGAAGTCGAGTGCGACGGATCCGTTTGCATGGCAGCCCCCTTCGGCTCTACCCTCGCTCGCACCATCGAGGTTCCCTCGGCGACGAGCTCATGTCAAGAACTGACCCGAGGGCCGGCTCGAACAACCCCGGCATGGCGCGGCAGCCCCAGCACCCTGACCGTAGCGCCGGAGAGATCCCTCAGGCGACCTTCTCGATCGCGGGCGTCCGCTCCTCCTCGAGCAGGTCGAGCACTGCCTCCTCCACGGCTCCCTGAAAGGAGGGCTGGCCGAGGCTGGCGCCCTCACCCAGGCTGTCCAGCGCGCCGCCGATCGTGAATCCATCCTGATAGCGGTCGAAGACACGCGGGTCGATATAGGACGCGCGACAGACGGCCGGGGTATTCCCGAGATAGTGGGCGACCTCCTTGATCGCCCGCGCGATCGCCCGCTTACGTGCTGTCTTGGTCGCGGCCGCGCGACCGGAGACGGCGAGCGCGACGGCGGCGATGACGGTCGCATTCCAGGTGCGGAAGTCCTTCGCCGAGAAGTCCTCTCCAGTGATCTCCTTGATGTAGTCGTTGATGTCGTCGGAGCGCACGTCGACCCAACTGCGCCCGTTCCGGTAGGCGAGTAGCCCGTTGCCTCCGCGGCGGCGCTTCAGAACCTTGACGAGGACGTACACCTCCGGATCCACGATCGATTGGACGCGCCGCTTGCCGCCCTTCGCGACGTAGTCGAATCTCAGGACGCCGTCCTCCCCGAGCGTCACATGTCGCCTTTGCATCGTGGCGAGGCCATAGGTCTGGTTCTGCTCTGCGTAGCCCTCGGTTCCGATCCTGAAGAACCCGCGGTCGAGTAGGCGCACCGCACCGGCGAGCACACGCTCCCTCGTCACCTTCTTCTGGTCGAGGTGGCCGGCGGCGGTCTTACGCACGCGCGGAAGCGCGCGAGCGAAGCGGATCATCTCGTCGAACTTCTGCTGAGCGCGTCGCTCGCGCCAGCGCTGGTGGTAGACGTACTGCCTGCGGCCGGCCGCGTCCGTGCCGACGGCCTGGATGTGACCCATCGGATACGGGCAGATCCAGACGTTCTCCCACGCGGGCGGAAGGACGAGCTCGCGAATGCGCTGGAGAACCTCAGCATCTTCGATCCGCTCGCCGTTCTCGAAGTACTCGAAACCCCGGCCACGTCGGCGGCGCTCGATCCCGGGTCCCGAGCAATCGACTCTCCTCAGCCTCGCCACCCCCGCGTCCTTCCCTCCAAGCCGATGGTCCAGTCACACTTAGTCGAGTACGTATGCGCGCAATCGTCCTGCTCGACGGCGAGCCTCGCTTCCGTCCCTTCCCCTTCACGCTTTCGGCCGACCCCGCGGTCGGTCAGGCGCTGCGCAACGCAGAACGCCTCCTCTCCAGAACGCCGGGCCGCTTCGACGGGCCGATCGCCTTCTGCCATGGGGTGTCCGCCGACGGCGCGATCTTGCGGCGCCCGGGACGCTATGCCGAGGCGATGGTCGTCTTCGAGGAGCCCACGCTTGCCTTTCGGCTCGGCTTCGCGCTCGGCGTCCAACTCTTCGTCGAGCGGCCGGAAGGGCCAGTTCTCTTCCAGCTCCGCGGACCTTCCATCGGCCGGGACCCTCTCCTCTGGACGGCGTCAGCCTCCGGAGGGCTCACACCGAGCGAGCAACCGCGAACCGCAGTCCTCGCGGACGCTGCCGAGGAGATCGGGCTCACGGAAGACGATCTCGAGGGCTTTCGCCCGGTCGCCGTGTGCGTCAACGACGACTCGGGATCAGCGCTGCTCGTCTACCACGCCCGCCTACTGCCGCACGCCGAGCCCGAACCCGACGAGACGAAAGTCGCCGAACTGCACTGGGCTATGAGTCCCGCAGAGCTAGGGGCACAGGTGTCAGGCGACACGGTGGCTTCTTGGGAAGCGCTCGAGCGCTGGCGGGAAGCTCTCCGCGAGGGGGCAGTCGCTTAGATCTCTGAGGGTTCTGGGGCGTCAGGCTCCGGCGAAGCCGGGCGTCGACCGGCTGAGAGCCGGGCCGTCCAGGACGATCAGGCGGCTTCGTTGTCGCCGGTGACCTTGTTCCACCAGGTTGCTTCGCGGTCTTTCAGCTGGCTCTGGATCTGCTGGACGTAGGAGGCAAGCTCGCTCTCCTTGGTGGCGAGTCGCACCTCGAGCTCGGCCAGCTCCTTCTCCCGCCTCTCGAGCTTGTCTTCGCGGATGTCGTGGTCGGCCTCAACGCCGGCCTCGCGGTGCTCGACATTCTCCTCGCGGTCGTCGAGCTCGCGAAGACGGTCGCGGATCGTCTCCTCCATCTCGCCGAGACGCTTCTCTTTGCGCTCGAGGCGACTCTTCTGGGAGTCGGTGAGCTGCTCCCCGTTCTGAAGCTCGGCCTCGCGTTCGGCCAACTCCTTCTCGCGCTCGCGCAGACGCTCCTCGTACTCCTCGAGATCCCGGCCGCGGGCAGACTCCTTCTCGACCCGGCCGAGCGAGGCCTCGCGACGACCGACCTCGGCTTCGCGTGCGGCAATCTCGAGCTCGCGGGTCTCCATGTCCTTCAGGCGAGCGAGCGCATCCTGGGTCGCTTTGCCCTGGCCGGAAAGTTCGGTCTCGAGACGCGTGGCGTCGTTGCGAAGCCGCTCTTGCTTCTTCAAGACGTCGGCCTCGCGCTCTTCGAGCGCCTCCTGCTTGGCGGTCACCGCGGCTAGTTGCTTGGCCAGCTCACGCTCCCTATGCGCGATCTTGGCCTCCGCGCTCGAATACCCCTTCTCCTGCTCGCGGACGGCGGCTTCGCGCGCCGCGAGTGATCGCTCGCGGGCGTCCTGCCTGGCCGTCAGCTCCGCCTCACGGGCCTCGACCGCGGCTTCACGCTTGGCGAGCTTCGTTTCCTGGGCGCCCAGGGTCGATGCTTGCTTCTGCAGCTGGCTCTGCAGCCGGTCGTGCTCGCGCTCGGAGTCCTTCAGCCCACGGAGCTTCGCCTCCACCTGGGCCTCGCGCTCGGCGCTGAGAGCGTCCTGCCCAACGACGCGATTCTCGATCTCGGAGAGGCGCTCCTTCTCGGTTCGCACCATGGTGACCTGTTCAGAAATGCGCCGCTCGCGCTCCTCGAGCTCGGTCTCCGAGGCCGCCAACCGGGCGGCTCGGGCGTCGAGCTCCGCCGAGCGGGTCTTCAGCTCGGCCTCGAGAGGACTGAAGTCCGTGCTCGGGAGAACGCTCTGGGTCGCGAGCTCGGTGCGCAGCTCGCGCTCACGCTCGAGCGCGGCTGCCAGCTCGGCCCTGAGGGCCTCTACGTCGCCGTTCGACTCGCCGTACGCGGCCGGAATCCCCGCTTCCCGCAGGGGCGCCGTGGCCACAGCGTTTTCGCCCGCGCGGTCGTCGTGATCAGGCCGGCCCTCGAGCTTGGCTCGGAGGCCGGTGCCGAACCCGGTCTCGGTGTCGCTGCGAGGCTGGTCGTCTTCGGACATCGGCGCTCGCCGGCCTAGAAGAAGATGCCTTTGAGGTTTAGGAACGCCGGTCCGAGGATGATCAGGAACATGGACGGGAAGATGAAGAGCGCAGTCGGAAAGAGCATCTTGATCGGCGCCTTCATGGCCTTTTCCTCAGCCGCGGCCTGACGCTTGTTGCGCGTGTCGGTCGCCTGCACGCGGAGGATGCGTCCGAGGGAGATACCAAGCTGGTCGGCCTGGATGATCGCCCGCACGAACGCGGCGAGCTCCGGCGCCTGCACGCGCTGGGCCATCTTCTCGAGAGCGTGCTGGCGCGTTTCGCCGATGCGCATCTCGCCCAGGGAGAGCGCGAATTCCTCGATGAGCGGACCTTCCATGTGCTCCGTCAGCTTCGCGATGGCAGCGTCGAATCCGAGGCCGGCCTCGACGCTGACGGCGAGCAGGTCTAGCGCGTCGGGGAGTTCCGCGCGGATCTCCTCGCGGCGCCCCCGCGCCTTGAATGCGATGAACATGTCCGGGAGCATGAAGCCGACGAAGAGGAAGAAGAGCGCGAGCAGGACGCCGAGCGAGCCTTTGCCCGCGACGCCGCCGAGGAAGGTGCCTCCGAGGAAACCGAGGATGGCAAAGACGGCCTTGCTCGCCAGGAAGCTCGTCGGCGAGAACGCGCGACCGACGCCGGCCCCCATCAGCCGGCGGCTCACCTTGTCGACGCTCATGCGCGGGCTGAGCTTGAGGACTGCGTGCGCGAGGCCCAGCTTCATTGGCTCCACGGCGCGCTCGCGGAAGCCCTCCTGGCCCTGACCCGAAACGGGCCGGCGCCGATGGCCGTACGTCGCCGCCCGGCGGAGGCTGCCTTCGCGCTGACGCGCGGGAAGAGTCGCCACCTCGCCGATGAGGTAGGCGGCGAGACCGAGAGAAGCAAGACCGAATACGAGTAGGAAAATCATCAGCTCCTAGCCTTTGAACGAGACGATCTTCTTCAGCAACAGGGATCCGAACGCCATCATCACGAGCATCAGGACGATCAGCTTGTGGCCGGTGGACGTGGTCAGAAGCGGCTTCATGTACTCGCGGTTGATCACATAGATCGCCAGCCCGACGAAGAATGGAAGGCCGATCAGCGTGTAGGCCGACATGCGTCCCATGGCCGTGAGGCCTCGGATCTTGCGGTGGAACTGCTGCCGCTGGCGGACGGTGTCGGCGACCATGTCGAAGAGCCCGGCCAGCGAGCCTCCGACCTGGCGCTGGATCGTGACGGCGCTCATGACGAACTCGAAGTTCTTTGAGCCGACACGTGCCGCCATTTCGGTGAGCGCGTCGTCCATGGGCCGCCCGAGCCGCGTCTCGTTGAGCACGCGCTTGAACTCCTTGGCGGCTGGATCGACGCCCTCGTCCACCACGCTCTGAATGCCCTGGCGGAAGCTGTGGCCCGCCTTGAGGGAGGCGGCCATCGTGACGAGCATGTCGGGAAGCTGCTCGTCGAAGGCCTTCAGCCGCTTGCGCGCCTTGTAGGAGAGGAACGCGTACGGGAGGAACGCCCCAACGGCAAAGCCGACGACCATGAACCAGAGCTGCGGCTTCAAAGCGGCCGAGAAGAACGCGAAGAGAAGGCCGAAGCCGAGCATGATGTACGCAAACTCGGGCGTCCTGAGAGGCATGTCGGCGCGCTGGAGCAGCGTGTCGATCCTCTTCCACTGCTTGAGGTTCCCGAAGAGGCCCTCGGTTGCACGGAAGAGACCCGAGAACATCGCGAAGCGCTTTCCTTCGCGCGCCCGCTTGAGAGCCTTCGTGCGTGGCGCGGCGACGTGGGGATCGAGCCGCCCTCGCAGCCAGGTTCCCTTCGGCGACGCGAGCGCGAATGCAGCTGCGATCAGCGCGAGCAGAGCGACCACACCCGCGAGCACGGGGAGACCCCAGTCGCTCGTGTAGAAGAAGTCGGGCAGGAGCGGCGAGGGCTTGGCGGCCACGGAGGGCGCGTCACCGGGGGCGGTCAGGTGAGCCGTGAGCCCAGCGCCGCCGGGAAGCCCGACGACGAGGTCGAGGCGGTCGCCGGGTCGCGCCGAGGTGACGTAATCGAGATGCCAGGTCCTACGCAGATCCTCCGCGATCGACGTGTAGACGTCGGCGAGCGCCTCCGTCGAGGCGGTTCCGTAGTAGGTGCCGTTGGTCGCATCCGCGAGCCTCTGGAGCGGTTCGGGCTTGAACCGGGGGCTTTCGATCCCGATCACGAATACGTTCACGCCAGCACTCTTGGCCGCCGCGATTGCATCGTCGAGAGAGGCCTTGCTCTCCGTTTCCTGGCCGTCCGTGACGAGGATGATCACCCGGGCAGGAAGTGGCTCGCCGGCAAGCATTCTTGCGGAGAGCACGACATCGTCGTAGAGCTTCGTGCCTTCTACGGGATCGACAGACATCGTGCGAAGGGCCCCGTCGGCGTCGATCGTCGAGGTCGAGAAACCGGTCAGCGCGAAAGCCTGCGTCGCGAAGGTCGTGACCGCGATCCGGTCCGTGGCCGGCTTCGCGGCCACGAACGCTCGGGCGGCCGCGGTCGCGTCCGCCAGCGGCTTTCCGAGCATCGAGCGCGAGCGATCGACTGCGAGCACGACGCTCTTGTGATCACCGAGGTTCAGGGCCTCGAGGCCCGCGACGGGCCGGTCATTCTCCCGAATCGTCGGCGGCGTCTGAGTCGACGAGGGTGCGACGACCGTCAGCTCGACGTGCGGGAAGTTCGTCGCGCTGGCGTGCTTGACCTCCCCGGCACCCAGAGCGGCCGCGGGGAGGACAAGTGCAGCAAGCAGGACTGCGTAGGCAACACGTCTCACTTGAATCCGCCGTAGCTCGCCGCGGTGAAGCTCGGCCGGTAGCTCGGGTCCTCCTGCTGGAAGAACGTCGCCGGCAGGGTGACACCGTTCGCGGCCATCTTCTCGAGGAAGTGCGGCTTGAGGCCGGTGCAGGACAGAGGCGAGAGCAGTCGCGTGACCTGGGCCGTGGCCGACTCCTCATCAGGAGGCCGTGCGAGGAAGATGTCCTGGAGCGTGATGACATCGGACTCCATGCGCAGGACCTCGGTCACGTGGCTGATTCGGCGGGAGCCGTCAACGAGGCGCGAGATCTGCACGAGGATGTCGAACGCGCTCGCCACCTGCTCGCGGATCGCGCGCAAAGGCAAGTCGATGCCGGCCGTGAGGACGAGCGTCTCCAACCTGGCGAGAGCGTCCCGCGGAGCGTTGGCGTGGATCGTCGTCAGGGAGCCCTCGTGGCCCGTGTTCATCGCCTGGAGCATGTCCAGGGTCTCCGGGCCGCGGACCTCGCCGACGATGATCCGGTCGGGACGCATTCGCAGCGCGTTCCTGACCAGCTCGCGGATCTTGACCTCGCCCTGGCCCTCGATGTTCGCGGGCCGGGACTCCAGCGTGATCACGTGCTCCTGCTGGAGCTGGAGCTCGGCCGCGTCCTCGATCGTGACGATGCGCTCGTCGCCGGGAACGTAGGCCGAGAGGGCGTTCAGGGTCGTCGTCTTACCGGTACCCGTACCTCCCGAGATCAGCATGTTCAGCTTGCCCTGCACGCAGGCGGCCAGAAAATGCGCCGCCTTCGGCGTGAGCGTGCCGAAGTTGATCAGGTCGTCCATCGTGTAGGGGTCGCGCGAGAACTTCCGGATGGTGAGCGTCGGCCCGCGAAGGGAGAGCGGCGGGATGACCGCGTTCACACGACTGCCGTCGGGCAGGCGCGCGTCCACCATCGGCGAGGCCTCGTCGATGCGGCGACCGACCTGCGAGACGATCTTGTCGATGATGCGCAGGAGGTGCGCGTCGTCGACGAACGTGACGCCGGCCCGCTCGATCTTGCCGTTCCGCTCGATGTAGATCCGGTCGGATCCGTTGACCATGACTTCCGTGACGGAGTCGTCGCGGAGCAGCGGCTCGAGCGGTCCGTAGCCGAGGATGTCGTCTGTGATCTCCCGGACGAGCTGGCGCCGTTCGTCGCGGGTCAGCGGCGTCCGGTCGAGGGCGAGCTGCTCGGTGACCGCACGGAGAACGCGCTCCGAGAGGTCGCCGGTCGTTTCGGCCGCGAAGAGCTCGGGGCCGAGCTTCGCAATACACGCGTGGTGGACGCGGGTCTTGAGCTCCGCGTAGGGATCGACAGCCGTGCGTTCGGCCTGCGAGCTGATGGAGGCCTCGGCTCGCTGAGCGAGAGTCTCCTCCTGCCCGAGCCCGTCGCCGTTCCCGGACCCACCCTTGAGGCGATCGTGGAGTCCCATGGCTATGCCCGGCTGAAGAGCTTCCGCTTCTGCCCAGCCTTCACCGCCTCTTCGGGGAGGAGTGACTTGGCCATCGCCCGCACCGAGCGGGAGAAGTCGGCCTTGTCATCGGCGAGAACCAGCGGCGTGCCCCGGTTGACGGCGAGGGGCACCTTGCCGTCACTCGGAAGCTCGAAGCGAACCTTCACGTCGAGGGCGCCTTCGACTTCGCCCGGCTTCATTCCGACCTTGGAGTTCGCGCGGTTCAGGACGACGCGAATCCGGTTGGACGGGAATGCGAGCAGCTCGAGCGTTTGCAGGCTCAGGCGCACATTTTTCAGGGTGGGCACGTCGAGGCCGCAGACGAGCAGGAGCTCGTCGGTGCGGTCGAGCGTGGCGAGCATCGGGCCGTGGAAGAACGGCGAGGTATCCACGACGATGACGTCGTACGACTCGCGGGCGACTTCGAGAAGCCGGGCGAGCTTCGCCTCGGTCACGAGCTCGGCGTCCTCCGGCCGCAACGGGGCCGGAAGGATGTCGAGGCCGGACGTATGGCGCGTCGTGTAGCCGGCGAGCTTCTCGGAGTCGAGCTCGCCGGGGGCGACGACCAGGTCGTAGATCGTCTTCTCCGGCTCGAGCCCGAGCATGATCGCCGCGTCGCCGAACTGGAGGTCGAGGTCGAGTAGGAGGGCCTTCTTGCCCTCATACTTCGCGAAGCACGACGCCAGGTTGGTGGCAGTGACCGTCTTGCCCGTGCCGCCTTTGGGCGAGAACACTGTGACGACGCGGCCGCGACGGCCATGACCCCCTCCGGCCTTGCGGCCGGAGTGGCTCGCCTTCCGAATCGCGAAGATGACGTTCTCGGTCATCTGGGGAAGGAGAAGGACGTCCGACACGTCGGCGTCGAGCGCCTCATCGAGGAGGACGGACGACTCGCCGGAAGCGAGGAGGATCACAGGCGCCGGCGAGTGCTCGCGGATGGACGCCAGCTCGTCGGTCGGCAGCGTGGAGCTGCGCGTCCCGTGGAGGACAACCTGCAGGTGCCCGCCCGTGAGTGTCGAAGCGGAATCGAGGACGCTGTCGCTCCAGCCCACGACCTCGACCTCGCCGTGGCGTTCCAGGGCGTCGCGAAGCTCGGCGAGTCCGTCACAGCTGCCCGTGACGAAGACGCGCACCTTCTCGCGAGTGGTGACTTGTGTGTCGAGGTTCATGCTCATTTCTGCTCCTCATTGCGCGCGAGACGGCCCAGGAGCTGGTCGAGCTGCGACTTCGAGAGCCCGTCTGCGAGCACGGTGGTCATCGTCTCGATGCTCTCCGGGCTATCGGCCGGATCTTTGACGGGGCGAAGCTGAAGCGTCCACTCGCCGTTCTTCATGACGAAGAAGAGCTTCTGGGACTGGGCGTCGGTGAGGGCCAGTAGGACGAACTTGTTCCCGCTGTTGGCGCTCAGGCGCTTGGAATTGTCCGAGGTGACAGTCGCCTGAATGACGAGCACGTCGCGAAGAACCGTGCGCGTGGCGGCACCGTCCTGCGCGCCGCCGCGGCTTCCGAAGTTCGCGAGCTTGTACTCCAGGTTGGCGACGAGGTCGACGCGGTCGCCGTCTTTGAGCGTCCCGGCGAGGAGCTGATGCTCGTCGCCCGGCACCTGGACGGCGCGCAGGGTACCGGACAGCTTGGCCCGGACTCCCTGTTCGGTCGGGTTGGCGAAGCGCAGCAGGCTGACCTGCTCGTTCGCATAGATCTGCTCGGTGGAGACTTTCCCTTCGAGGTCGTCGGGCCTGACGATTGCACCAGGCGCCGAGGCGTCCTTCGCGACCTCGACCCGTTCGACCTTGCTCGCGATCTCGGAGCCCGGCGTACCGGCGGGGATGTCCTCCTTGGCCACGTAGACGGCCGTCAGCGTCTGGCCCCTCTGGAGGTCCTGCTTCTGCTGCTTCACGTAGAAGCTGACGATCACGGCCGCGAGAACGGCCAGCGCGACGGCAATCGCGATGTTACGGAGGCGGTAAGTCATTGCACCACGTCTTTCTCAGTTCGTTTGCTTGCGGCTAATC
>Ga0184619_10000787_pt1 | contig 11027 bp, 8 predicted proteins | sample PLM0_60_b1_FD_133146 | JGI IMG/M metagenome (GOLD analysis project Ga0184619, IMG submission 133146) | Groundwater sediment microbial communities from an aquifer in East River, Colorado, USA - PLM0_60_b1 | ecosystem: Environmental > Terrestrial > Soil > Riparian zone | place: USA: East River...
CGAGCGTCTCGAAGGCTGTCTTGACGAGTGCGGTTACGCCGCCGCAGAGGACGGTCTGCTCGCCGAACAGGTCGGTCTCGGTCTCTTCCGCGAATGTTGTCTCGATGATGCCGGCCTTGGCGCAGCCGACGGCCCGCCCGTAAGCGAGGGCCACCTGCTGGGCGTTCTCGGTCGCGTTCTGGTGGACAGCGATGAGCGCGGGAACGCCGACGCCGTTTTCGAACATCTCTCGCATGCGGTGGCCGGGCGCTTTCGGCGCGATCATCGTCACGTCGATGTCATCCGGGGGCACGATCTGGTTGAAGTGGATGTTGAAGCCGTGTGCGAACATGAGCATCTTTCCGGCGGCTAGGCCGGGCTCGATGCTGTCGACGTAGACCTGACGCTGTACCTGGTCCGGCGTGAGGATCATGATGATGTCCGCTTCGCGGGCGACCTCCTCGACGGTGCCAACGCGGAGCCCGGTTGCCTGCGCCTGCTGCCAGGACTTCGACCCCGGATAGAGGCCGACCATCACGTTGCAACCGCTGTCGCGCAGGTTGAGGGCGTGGGCGTGGCCCTGCGAGCCGAAGCCGATGATGCCGATGGTCTTGCCCCTGATCAAGTCAAGGTTCGCGTCGTTCTCGTAGAAGATCCTTGCCATACGGGCCTCCTTTTGGTTGGTCAATCATACGCTGCGCCCCACCCCACCCGGCAAAGGGAAAACTGGGGGACACCGCCAGACCCCCTGCGGCGCTGGGCCGACGAACTGATCGCCAGTGACCTTACCAGCTCCAGCCACCTGCAGACGATACCTCCGATAACCTGCGTTTGGATTGAATGAAGGCGCTGACATCATCGATTCCCAAGTCGGTGAGTTTCCGGTTCAGTTCCATCCGACCCTTTTCGGTAAGAGTCCAGACTCCACGCTCGCCCGACAAGTAGGTCTGTTACGAAGATCATTCCGCGCCCAGCGAACCATGTTCTCCCATTTACTGCGACCGTCAGATCCCCGCTCTACGAGATCTGGTGCGCTGATATTCGGGAAGTGTTCAGCGATTTCACCGTAGATCTGACCCGGCTGAGCACTCCCGCCACGGCGGCGTATCTCTAGCGCAAGTGGCAGGCGAATGTTCGCGTATTTCGGAAGGGCCATAGTCTACTTCACCACGTATGGATCCCGGGCGCGCGCTCGTACTGCTCCTCGTCCTCTTGGTGCGGGTGCGAGACCTCCGGGCCGCGGAGCATCGCCACGCGGCCGGTGCGCACGAGCTCGATGATCTCGTAGTCGCGCAAGAGGTTCACGAGGGAGTCGATGTGGTTCTCGTCGCCGGTCGCCTCGATGATGATCGAATCGGGTTCCACATCAACGATCTCGGCTTTGAAGACCTCGGCGATGTCGATGATGTGGCTGCGCGTTTCGCGGTCGGCCTTCACCTTCACCATGGCCAGCTCGCGGCTGACGATGTCTTCATGCGAGACGTCCCGAATGTGGACGACATCAATTAGCTTATCGAGCTGGCGCACTACCTGCTCGGCGTTCGTGTCCGCGTCGACGACGAAGGTCATCCGGGAGAGGCCGGGCTTCTCGGAGTGTCCGACGGCGAGGCTCTCGATGTTGAACCCGCGCTGCCGCCACTTCGAAGCGATACGGTTGAGCACACCCGGCCGGTCTTCGACCAGGGCGATGATTGTATGCGGCCTGATCTTGCCGAAGCCTGACCTCATCTGTGCCGAAGGCCCGTTCATCGCACGCCCACCTTGCGCCGTTCGTCGGACACGCGCTTGGGCTCGAAGGCGTAGGCGGGCTGGTCGATGGTCTCGTCCAGCGAAGCGCCGGGCGGGACCATGGGATAGCAATTCTCGTCGTATTTCACCTGGAAATCGATGACCACCGGGCCCGGGTGGCTCATGGCCGTCTCGATCACCGGCTTGACGTCGAGCTTCTTCTCGGCCCGTAGCCCGAGAATGCCGAAGGCCTCCGCCAGCTTCACGAAGTCGGGGTTCTTGAGCGGCGTGGCGACGAGGTTGTTCTTGTAGAACAGCTCCTGCCACTGGCGTACCATCCCGAGCACGTTGTTGTTGACGATGGCGAACTTGATCGGCCACTCGTACTCCGTAATCGTCGCCAGCTCCTGGAGCGTCATCATGAAGCCGCCGTCACCGCAGATCGACCAGACGGTGTCGTTCGGGACGGCGACCTGCGCGCCCATCGCCGCGGGAACCTCGAAGCCCATAGTGCCGAGCCCGCCGGAGGTGACGAAGCTGTTCGGCCGGTCGTACCAGAAGTACTGGGCTGCCCACATCTGGTGCTGGCCGACACCGGTCACGACGTAGCAGTCCCCCTTCGTCGCCTCGTATATCTGCTGGATCACATACTGCGGCAGCACTTCCTCCGTCTCGCGGATGACGATCGACGGGTGCTTCTGCCGCATCTCATCGAGCCACGAGAACCAGCGCGCGCGTGGTTTGTGCAAGACATGCTTGTTCAGCTCGCGCAGCGATGTTTTCGCGTCGCCTCGCAGTGTTGCGTCCGGCTTCACGTTCTTGCCGATCTCGGCCGGATCGATCTCCAGGTGGATGATCTTGGCTTTGGGCGCGAAGTCCTTGAGGCGGCCGGTGACGCGGTCATCGAAGCGCATGCCCACGCCGATGAGGAGGTCGGCCTCGCTGATCGCGATGTTGTTCCAGTACATACCGTGCATCCCGGGCATCCCCAGGTAGAGCGGGTGCGTTCCCGGGAAGCCGCTGATGCCGAGCAGGGTTGTGATCACCGGTATGTTGGCCTTCTCGGCCAGCTCCCTGACTTCCGCAAAGGCGTGCGAGATGATTACTCCGTGGCCGGAAAGGATGATCGGCCGCTCCGCCTGCTCGATTAGCTCGGCGGCCTTCGCCACCTCTTCGCGATCGATGCCGTTCGCATACGGCTTGTAGCCGCGGAGCTGGACCTTGTCTTGCCAGTAGAACTTGCCCGTGTGCTGAAGGACGTCGCGCGGGATGTCGACAAGGACCGGGCCGGGCCGGCCGGTCGTCGCGATGTAGAACGCTTCCTGCATGGCGCGGGGGATCTCGTTCACGTTGCGGACGAGTTCGTTGTGCTTGGTTATGGGGATAGTGATGCCCTGGATGTCCGCCTCCTGGAAGCCGTCGCGGCCGATGAGCGCGCTGATCACCTGGCCGGTCACGCAGACCAGCGGAACGGAGTCCATGAAGGCGTTGGCGATGCCGGTCACCAGGTTCGTCGCGCCCGGACCGGACGTGCCGTAGCAAACACCCGCCCTGCCGGTGACTCGGGCGTAGGCGTCGGCAGCGTGCGCCGCGCACTGCTCATGCTTCACCAGGTAGTGCCTGATCGGGTACTCCTTCGGCTCGACGCCCTCGGGGACGGGGCGGATGCCGACGCCGCCGTTCTCGAGCACGTCGTAGAGCGGCAAATTCGCGCCGCCGGGCAGGCCGAAGATGGTGTCGACGCCTTCGCGCAGGAAGGATTCCATCACCATCTGTGCGCCTGTATACAGTTTGTCGTCGGTGGTCATTTCAATTTCCTTCCGTTGTCACGATCGCTGGAGCATCCTCGCCCCCCACCCCGCCGGATTAGGGAGGGTGGGGGACACCCCCACACCCCCGGCCTGACGGCACTCCGCCTCATATTTGGTGACGACTCCATCGATTTCTCAGTATCCCAGTAATAGATGCGTCAAACGGCAGTTTTGTATCAGCGCGGAACGCCGGTTTAGCCGCCTAACCGGTCATCGGCCAGGCAAACGGCCCCGCGCGCCGCTGACGATACCAGGCGGGCGTACTTGGCCAGTGCCCCGCTTGTGTACCTGGGGGCGGGCGCTTGCCACCGGCCGAGACGCCTCTGTATCTCCTCCTCGCTCAACTCCACCTGAATAGATCGATTGGGAATATCCATCGTAATGGTGTCGCCTTCTTCGATGATCGCGATCGGGCCGCCGACGGCGGCTTCAGGCGCGATATGACCGGCCGTGAAGCCCCGGGTCGCGCCCGAGAACCGGCCGTCCGTGATGAGGGCGACCTGCTCGCCCAGGCCCTGCCCGGAGATAGCGGCGGTGACAGCGAGCATCTCGCGCATGCCCGGCCCGCCCTTCGGCCCTTCGTAGCGGATGACCACGACGTCGCCGGGCTTGATGGCGCGCGCGGCGACGGCCTCGAAGCAGGCGTCCTCGGAGTCGAAGACGCGCGCCGGGCCGCTGTGGCGCTCGCGGTGGATGCTGCTGATCTTCATCACGCAGCCTTCAGGGGCGATGTTTCCCCTGAGAATAACCATCGTGCCGGTCGGCTCCAGCGGGTGGTCCAGCGGCCGGATCACTTCGCTCTCGACCGGGAAGGTGAGGCCGTCGAGGTTCTCCGAGACTGTTTTGCCGGTCACGGTCATCGCGTCGCCGTGGATTAGGCCGGCGTCGAGCAGCATCTTCATGACGCGCGGAACGCCGCCGGCGCGGTGGAAGTCCACTTGCACGAAGCGGCCGCCCGGCTTGAGGTCCGCAATGTGCGGGACGCCGCGGGCGATCGCGTCGAAGTCTTCGATCGGCAGTTCCATGCCGCACTCGTAGGCGAGAGCGGGCAGGTGCAGCGCGGCGTTCGTGGAGCCGCCGACGGCAACGACGACGGCGATAGCGTTCTCGAATGCTTCGCGGGTGAGAATATCGCGCGGCTTGATGTCGCGCTCGAGCAAGCTGAGGACCGCTTGGCCCGTCTCGCGACAAAGGTCCGCGCGTTCAGGCGCGACGGCGGGGATCGAGGCACTGAAGGGCAGCGCGAGGCCGAGGGCCTCGCTGGCGCAGGCCATCGTGTTCGCCGTGAACATGCCGCCGCAGGCCCCGTCGCCCGGGCAGGCGGCGCATTCGAGTTCGCGTTGCTGCTCTTCGGTCATGAGGCCGGCCGCGACCGCGCCGACGCTCTCGAAGACGTCCTGGATGGTCACGTCGCTGCCCTGGTACTGGCCCGGGAGGATGCTGCCGCCGTACATGAAGACCGAAGGCACGTTCAGGCGCGCCATCGCCATCATGATGCCGGGGAGCGTTTTGTCGCAGCCGGCGATGCCGACGAGGGCGTCGTAACCGTGCCCCATCATCACCAGCTCGATCGAATCGGCGATCACCTCGCGGCTGATGAGGGAAGCCTTCATGCCTTCGTAGCCCATGGCGATGCCGTCGGTGACGGCGATAGTCGTGAACTCCCGCGGGGTCCCGCCGGCCGCCTTCACGCCCTGCTTGGCGAAAGCGGCGAGGCGGTTGAGGTGGACGTTGCAGGGACTGGTCTCGTTCCAGGCGGACACGACGCCGACGAAGGGCTTCGCGATGTCTTCGTCTGTCAGGCCCATGGCGCGCAGATACGCGCGCGCCGGGGCACGGGTGTAGCCCTCGTAGACTACGCGGCTCTTTAGTTTAGGCCTTTCGGCTGTAACCATGACTCCTCTTCGGGCGGCCACGCAGGGCCGCCCTTACCGAGGTGACATCGCGGGGAAAAATTAATCCCGTCCACAAGGGACGGGACTTTTGGTCTCGCGGTACCACCCTTTTTCTCCGGCCCTGTCCGCCAGAGGCTGATCAGGAACGGAACTCTCGGTGCGCTGTAACGGGCGTTGCCCGTCGCCGGTTATTTGCTTCCGCTCTGAGGGTTGAAACCCTCAGAGCTAGGTCGTTCGCCGGCGAGGCTTTGGGGCGAGTTCGAGGCTTAGCGCTGCCGGACTTGCACCTTGCTCCGGCTCTCTAGGAGCGAGCTGTCCTCTACTGCTCCCCTTCGCAGCCTGTGGCTGGTTGGGTTGTAGAGTGCAGTTTAGGGGCGAGTGTACGCGAAGTCAAGGCGGGGCGGTTGAGGTTTGGATCACGGTTGGTGTGGTGCGCGCAAGGCGGACCTGCGAGCGGGGCTCGATGTCGTTGCGGGCGAACCAGCCTTGGTTCGCCTCGACCGCGTAGAGGTAGGGCTCGTTTGGCTTGTGTATCGTCTCGTCGCGCGGCTCCATGTCCTGGATATCGATGACGACACCCTCGCCCTCGATGAAGGCGATCGAGAGCGGGATGAGGGTGTCCTTCATCCAAAAGCCGTGCTGGCCCTCGGCCTCGAAGACGAAAAGCATGCCCTGGTCCTCCGGCAGGCTCTCGCGCGACATCAGCCCCTTGGCGCGTTCTTGAGCGTCGTTCGCAACCTCGATAAGCAGGTCCACGTTGCTGCCGTCCTTGTTCACAAACGTGATGCGCGTCAGTCCGGGCGGATCGGTGCTGCCGTTCGTGCCGGAATCGCCGTCCGATCCGCAGGCAGCGAGCGTGGCGATGGCGGCAAGAATGCAGACGAAGAGGGTGCAGCGGGCAAAAGCGGGGAATGTAGAGACGCTGCGAAGCCGCGTCGCTACAACCCTCGCAGGAGCGGGACGAGAGCCCTCACGCGCGCCTCGCGGCGGCGCTGGGCAACGCTCGCGAAGAAGTCGAGGGCGAGGCGCAGAGGGCCGATCATGCGCACGAAGTCGAGGTAGGTCAGCTCGCCGCGAATGAGGTGGCAGAAGAAGAGCCAAAACTTCTCGCTGCGGCGCATAAGAGCGAGATACGGGGGCGGGGCGAAATGGAACAGCTCTTGCAGCCGTCGAGAAATGTCCAGCTCGGGCTGCAGCGCAGCATCGACGGCCCGCTCGTAGCCCGCCATGCTTGTCGTCTCGCCGGCCAGATAGCGCATCGCGTTCTCTGCCGCCAGTCGCCCGCTGGCGAAGGCCATGTGAATTCCTTCCCCCGAAAGCGGGTCTATCAGGCCTGCGGCATCGCCAACGAGGGCGATCGGGCCGCTCGCGATCGACGAGCTCGCGGTGCGTAGCGGAAGGTGGTGGCCGCGCAGGTTTTCCAATCGCGATGCGTCGAAGCCGTAGCGAATGCACAGCTGTGTGAGCTTAGGTCTCAGCGTAAAAGTAGCGTACTTCCAGGCGCCGACACCGAGGTTGAGGTGCTCTTGCTTCGGGAACACCCAGCCGTAGCCTCCGGCCAGCCCGCCGAGGTCGACACCGACGTACTCGCGCCAGTCCTCCGGGATGTCTGGTGCAAACGGCAGGTTCCCTTCCAGCGCCACGGCCTCTTCGAACTGCGGGCGAAGGCCAGAGGCGCGGGCGGTGACGCCGTTGGCGCCGTCCGCGCCGATGAGGACGCGGGAGGTGTAAGTGCCGTGGGAGGTGCGGATTGTGAGATCGGACCGTAGGGGCGCGTCATGATGCGCCCCTACCTCGCGGACGGATTCGCCATCGTGGAAGTGGGCGCCTGCGGCGGCGGCCTGCCCGGCGAGGTGCGCGTCGAGGCGGCAGCGTTGTGTCATGTAGGTGAGGGGCTTCTCGTAAGTGCGGTCGAAGCTCTCGCCGAGCCGCAGGGAGAAGCGGGCCCCGTAGATAGTGCGCTCGATGACGGGGCTGAGATCGAGATTCTGCACCGAGGCGGCGCGCAGGGTGACACCGCCACCGCATGGTTTGTCGCGCGGGAAGCGCTGCTTGTCGAGCAAGAGCACCGAGGCCCCGCGCTCCGCGAGTAACCGCGCGGCCGTGCTGCCCGCCGGCCCGGCGCCCGCAACGACGGCGTCGAAGGTTGCCATCGCGCTCAGTCTATTCGATGACTCCAGCGGCGCGCATCTCGACAATGACCGCGTCGGCCATCACGCGGTGGCCGGTATCGTTCGGGTGGATGGTGTCAGCAGCGATGTATTCGTGCGCCTTGCCTTCGAACAGCGGGTAGACCTCGACCAGGTGAACGCCGTGCGCCTCCGCCTGACGGCGGATGATGTCTTGCAAGCCCTCGGGAAACGGCGTGTCCGCCCGGCCCTCGAGCGAGAGTTCGCCCAGCTCATCCAGGAGCGGTGACCCTCCGGAGAACGGGTTGTAGAGCGTCATCAGGAAGATGTTGAGCTGCGGGTCCGCCTGCTGTAGCGTCGTCAGGATTTTGTCGAGATTCGGCTCGTAGAGGTCCAGAGCGTTTCGCAACTGAGCAACGCACTCCGGCTTCTGAAGTCCCTCAGCGACGCTGGGGCAGTGGCCCGGCAGGACGTAGTCGAAGAAAATATCGAGCAGGTCGTTTCCGCCGATCTCGAGCGTCACAGCCCCGACGTTGTTGTCCGGGTTGTTGTCGTTGTTCCGGTCCTTGATTTCGGAAGTGGCGCGTTCGAGCTCGCCTTTTTCGATCAGCTCGCGGCTGTCGAAGCCGGCCACACCGAGGTTCAGTAGCGCGAAATCGGGCGGGAGCGCGTCGTGCACGAGGCCAACGAAGCCCTTCTTCGGGTCGAACCCGCTCGCTCCGACACCGGCCGAAAGCGAGTCGCCAAGGGCGATGTAAAGGCGCGCGCTGATGCGCCCCTCTTTCGACGGCGTCACGCGAATGTGGGCGAGGGGTATCGCCGATGAGCTGTTGGGTTTTGCCTACGACGCTTGACTGGCCCGCGAGGTGGAGGCCGGCGATGGGGACGCCGGTGCTGGCGAGGACTTCGAGTCGTCCGAAGAGCCGCAGGCGGCGGCGACTGCCAAGAGCACGGCGAGCGCGATAAAGTACCGCATACTCTAATGATACGAGCACGGAGGCCGGGAGGTCGTGCGCGCGGAGACTAGGCGTTTGCGTAAGCGACGAAGGCCGCGATCCAAAAGACCGCCTGGAAGAAGATGCCGCCGCTCAGTAGCAGGTTAGCCGCGGCGCGCTCTCGCCACTGGAAGAGCAGCGCAGCCAAGAGGTTCGTGAAGAGGATCGCTGTAGCCGTAAAGGGTATCTTGAAGATCTCGCTCCGGGGCTCCAACGTGGTCACATCGCCGATCGGCGGGAATTCGATCTGGATCTGGTTACCGAGGTCCGGATAGATCGCGAAGACGAACCCCCAGAGCGCGATGTTGAGAACAACAGCGGCCAAAGTGAGCAGCTGCGCCACGCGGTCCGCTGAGATCGGGTGCGAGGCTAGAATGTTTCGCTGCACGGCGGGCTGCGAGGGGCGTGCGCCCACCGTAACCGGCGCTCCTCCCGCCTGGCGAAAGCGCTGCGCCTCGGCGACGAAGCGGGCGGGGTCCTCGGGGCTGAGGGCGTATGTCGTATCGCCCGCCTGCACATATACGAGTTCCTCGGGTGCGCGGTGCGTCGAGAAGAAGAGGACGCGGCCGAACTCGTCAACGTAGCCTCGGCCGACGTGGTAGCCGCGCCAGCTCAGGCCGCTGACCTTCGGCCGGTGCTCGCCGCGGCCGTGCACGAATCCTTGAATACGGTCGATAGGTACAAAGTGCTTGAGTGGGCCCCACACTATCGTGAGCCCCGCGCGGTCGAGGATATAGCGCAGGCTGAAGCAGCCGTAAGACCAGAAGGCGAAAAGAAGGGCGAGCAGGACGAGCAGGCCGGCGCCCAGGTAGCCGAGGAATTGAGTGAACGACACCGGCCAGCCGGAGGCCCGAAGGACCAGAGCGAGCGCAAGTATCAGCGCTATTGAGGAAGCGCCGGCGCCGACCAGAGTCCCGGTCGTGCGCACCGGGCGCTCAATTGTCAGGCCTTGACCTTTGAGAAGCACGGCGTGCACCAGTGGGCGTATTTGGCGTTGCGTCCGGTGATGATGTCGAAATACATCGAGACCAGCCGCCCGGTAACCGGGCCCATTCGGCCGTCCCCGATAATGCGGTGGTCCAGCTCGACGACCGGCGTGACGTGCGCGGCCGTACCCGTCATGAAACATTCGTCCGAGGTGTAAAGCTCGGTGCGGTCGATGTCGCGCTCGACGATCTGGAGGCCGAGTTCCTCGCGCACCAGCGTCATCACGGTATCTCGCGTAATGCCGACGAGAATATTGGACGAAGGTGGTGGCGTGATGACCTGATCGCCTTGCACGACGAAAATGTTCTCGCCGGAGCCTTCCGAGACGTGGCCGCGCTCGTCGAGCATGATCGCCTCGTCGAAACCGTTGAGGTTTGCCTCGGTCTTGGCGAGCGCCGAGTTGGCATAGATGCCCGTGATCTTTGCCCGCGCGGGAATGCCGGTGTCCTCGACTCGCCGCCAGGACGAAGTGCAGCAGCGAGCACCCTTCTCGATGTCGAGATATGGCCCGAAGGGCGCGACGAAGATCAAGAAGTCGTCATCGAGGTCGTGCAGCCGCACACCGAGCAGCTCCGAGCTCTTATACGCCAGCGGCCGGATGTACACATCCTCGCGGTAGCCCGACATCTCGACAAGCTGCGTGGTTATCGAGGATAGCTCCTCGTTCTCGTAGGGGAAATCTATGCGCATGATCCGGCAGGAGCGGCGGAGGCGGTCGTAATGCTCCTTCATGCGGAAGACGTAGATCTGGCCCTCGTCTTCGTTCCAGTTGCCGCGTACGCCCTCGAACACCGCCGTGCCATAATTGAAGGCGTGCGTCATGACGCCGATTTTGGCCTCGGGCAAAGGCACGATCTCCCGCTTGAAGTAGGCATACGGCGTCGCCATGGGCGCGCTCCTTTGCGACTGGGTAGGCTCAAGTATATGTGCGGACGAATGAGCGGGCAAATTGTTATGAGTCGTTAAGCCCCGCTGCTGCCCGGCCGACCCGCAAACGGTGGTACCCTAGATAAACCGTTAAGGGCTCGACGGGCCCTTGAGGTTACCCAGCGGTGAGTATGCAAGGGTTGGACGACAAGCGCCTGTCCTATTTGCCAGGTCTGGACGGGCTGAGGGCATTGGCGGTTATGGCCGTCCTGCTCTTTCACGCCGGTCAGCGCTGGATACCGGGTGGTTTTCTCGGTGTAGAAGTCTTCTTCGTGATCAGCGGCTACCTGATCACCTGCGTCCTTCTCGAAAGCAGGGAGCGAACGGGCGGTGTTGGGCTCAAGCAGTTCTGGTTCAGGCGGGCGAGGCGTCTGCTGCCGGCACTCTTCGCGCTCTTGCTGGGTACCCTTGCCGTATCCGTTATCTTCTATCCGGACGAGGTTGCGAAGCTGCGCGGCGATACGCTCGCCGCGCTCGGCTATGTGACGAACTGGTACTTCATCCTCGATCACCAGTCGTACTTCGATGAAGTTGGTCGGCCGTCTCTCGTGAGGCACCTCTGGTCGCTCGCGATCG
>Ga0184619_10000788_pt1 | contig 10996 bp, 8 predicted proteins | sample PLM0_60_b1_FD_133146 | JGI IMG/M metagenome (GOLD analysis project Ga0184619, IMG submission 133146) | Groundwater sediment microbial communities from an aquifer in East River, Colorado, USA - PLM0_60_b1 | ecosystem: Environmental > Terrestrial > Soil > Riparian zone | place: USA: East River...
ACGATGGGGAAGCCGATCGCGGAGCATCAGCTGATCGCCGCGACGCTCGCAGACATGGAGACGAAGTGCGAGGCCGCGCGCGGACTGCTCTACAAGTGTGGTCAGATGATCGACGAGGGCGTCGAGGGCCCGGAGCTGACCAAGATCTCGGCGATGTCGAAGCTCTACTGCACGGACGTCGCAATGGAGGTCACGACGGATGCCATCCAGATCCTCGGCGGCTACGGCTACATGCAGGAGTACCCAGTCGAGCGGATGATGCGCGACGCCAAGATCACGCAGATCTACGAGGGCACGAACCAGATCCAGCGCCTGGTGATCGCACGCGAGATGGTGAGGGAAAATCGCGCGTTTCTGCTGGCCGGTGTCGCCTAGGAGCGCTCCGCCCGACGCGTTCGGGCGCGCCGCTCGCGAGTACGAGCTTGGCCGGCCCGAGTGGCCGGAAGAGCTGATCGATCGCGTCATCCAGGGGCTCGCGCTCGAGGAGGACGCGGCCGTGCTCGACCTCGGAGCCGGCACCGGGAAGCTGACGCGTGCGCTGGTGAGGCGTTTCGGGCGTGTGCTCGCGGTTGAGCCGGACGATGCAATGCGGGCCGTGCTCGAAGAGGTCGTGCCGGCCGCCGACGCTCGCGCCGGAGGCGCCGAGGAGATTCCGCTTGCGGAAGGCTCCGTCGACGCAGTGTTCTCTGCCGAGGCCTTTCACTGGTTCGCGACCAGAAAGGCCGTCGAGGAGATCGCGCGCGTCCTGCGCCCGGGCGGTGGCTTAGGGATTCTCTGGAACATCCCGGTCGGCGTGACCGAACCGCCGCTGGGGGAGCCGGTGGAGGCGCTGATCGAGGAGGCATTCCGGCGCGGCGGCGCACCGGGTCTGCCCCGGGTGCTCTCGGGCGAATGGCGCGAGGCATTCGCGGGCTCGGCCTTCGGTGAGCTGCGCGAGGAAGAGGTCGAGCGAGAGGTCGTCAGCGACCGGGAGAGTTGGCTTGCAAACCTGCTCTCGGTCAGCTCGATCGCCGTCCAGCCTGAGGCGGATCGCCGGGCGTTTGCTGCGCGCGTGCGTGAGCTCGTTCCCGCCGGTCAGTACCGTCGCCGCTTCCGCACGATCGCTTACTGGACGCGGCTTGCCGGCTGAGCTCGAAGTCAGGCGGGGCCGGCGCGTCGTCCGGCTCTCGAGTCCGGACCGCGTGCTCTTTCCGGGGGACGGTGTCACGAAGGGCGATCTGTTCGAGTACTACCGCGACGTCGCCACGGCGATCGTTCCGCACCTGCGGGGGCGGCCGTTCACGATGAAGCGATGGCGCGAGGGAATCGCGGGACAGGCCTTCTTCCAGAAGCAGGCGCCGAAGGGGATGCCCTCATGGATCAAGACGCGCCAGTTTCGGACCTGGCCACGCGAGGGCGACTCGAGGCTCGTCGACTTTCCACTCGTGGACGACGAGCTCGCCCTGCTCTGGATGGTGCAGATGCACTGCATCGACATGAACGCGTGGTACTCGCGCGTCGACAAGCCGCACCGGCCCGACTTCGTGCTCTTCGATCTTGATCCACCCGATTCGCGCAACGGTTTCGAGCTCGCGGTTCGAGTCGCGCACCTGGTACGGGAGGCGCTCGAAAAGCTCGAGCTTCGCTCGTACGTCAAGACGAGCGGCGCTGACGGGATTCACGTGCTCGTCCCGATCGCGCGCCGGTCGACCTTCGACGATACGTACGAGTTTGCGGAGCTTCTCTCCCGCGAGCTCGAGGCCGAGCATCCCGGCCTCGTGACGACGGAGTGGCTGAAGAAGAAGCGTCGTGGCGTGCTCGTCGACCACCGGCAGAACGGCTGGGGCAAGACGATTGCCTCGGTCTACTCGGTGCGGCCGAAGCCGGCCGCGCCGGTCTCGACGCCTCTTCGCTGGGAAGAGCTATCCGAGCGTGTACGACCGCGCGACTTCGGGCGGCGCGAAGCGCTCGAGCGAATCGAGCGTCACGGCGACTTGTTCGAGCCCGCGCTCGGGGGCGGCCAGCCACTCGGGCCCGCGCTTCGCGCCCTGCGGTCGAACGTGCCGTAGCCCTTACCTAAGAGCGGCTTCGCGGCGTTTCAGGACCAGGGGCGAGCCCACGACCGGGATGTCCGCGACGGACAGGCCGCGACCGCGTCCAAGCGGGAAAGATGGCACGTTCCCCCGCCGAGCCACGGACCTGTGGATGGAAAGTCACACTTTCGTTTCACTAGGCACGACCGTTGCGGGCAGTTCGTGGGGACAGTCCCCGCCCGAGGTGCCTGCGCGGTCGGCAGCGACCCGAAGCGCTAACGACGGCGCAGCGACGACGCGTCTACGACCTCGAAGTCCGCGCCTTTGACCCGCCCGAGCGTGTGCAGCTGGTCGTTCGACCAGCCCGGGCTGGGGGCGCCGCTGATGTACCAGTCGGACCCGTTGTCGGCGAGCAGCATCCCGTAGCGCTTCAGCGCGACGAGCACGATCCGCGCCTGCCGCGGGAACGTACGCACGTCGAAAGACGCTTTCAGCCGCACGCGCAGGCCCATCGGCGGCAGCGAGGGATCGGTCGAGCTGCTGGCGTAGTGGCGCGCCGGCCAAATGTACGCTCGCCGCGTGCGAGCGGCGGTGAAGCGAAGCGCATGGTCGATCACGCCGCGCCTGGCCTCGTCCCAACGAGCGAGCCCGGGGAAGATCGGCAGGCCGGCAGCATCCGCGGACGTCCAGGTCGCAGGCCGGAGACGGTTCGTACGCAGGCTCCACGTTGCGCCTGCCCAGGCCTGCCAGCGGCCGCCGCTTCTCTGCAGGCCGCCGAGCTCGTACAGGCGGCAGGCGTCACGGTCGACCAGCAAGGCGTGATGGTCGCTGCCGCCCTCGACGTGAACCCGCTTCGGGATCGGGTAGCCGACGTGGTCGCTCTCGTCCGAGTACTCGAATGAGACGCTCGAACGCGGTGTCGTAGCCGTGACCACGTCGTAGGGAATCCCGATCGGAGAGCCGTTCCAGAGACCGGACCCGAAGTCGGCGTGCAGGCCCGTGCCGACCCCGATCGAGCGGATCATCGTCGCCGAGTTCGCCGCCACCGGCAGCCTGTCGACGCGCCGGTTCCACGCGTTCGAGCTCGGGAAGAGAGGGCAGCGCGGGGCTGAAGGAAGGCGGAGCGCGCTGGCCGACCCTGCTAGGGCGGCAACGGTAAGGGCGACGAAAAGGATGCCGGCAAAGCGCATCTTTCGGCTATCGGCGCTACTGCCGCTCTGCCTTGAGCCTCGCCTTGTGGGCGCGCTTCCCTTCCTGGTACCGCTCGAGCGCCTCTGCGGAGTCCACGTCGCCGAGCGTCGGATGGTTCGGGACGAGTTCCTGCGCGGCCTCGACCCCGAACCGTTTCGCCAGTACGGCGCCCAGCGTCGTGATCTTCATTTCGCCGAACCCGGGCAACTCGGCGATGCGTCGACGCAGATCTGCCCCGTCGGTCGCCTCCTTCCAGACCCCAGCGGAGTCGCCGCCGTAGCGCTCCGACACGACCGCGGCCAGTTCCTGTACCCGGCGGGCCATGCTGCCCGGGAACCGATGGATCGCAGGTTTCTCGCGGAAGACCTCCTCGAGCCGCGCCGGGTCGGTCGCAGCGATCGCGCCCGGATCGAGCGTGCCCAGCCGCCGCTTGAGCTTGAACGGGCCGGAGAACGCAGTCTGCACCGGCACCTGCTGGTCGAGAGCGAATCCCATCAGCAAGGCGAACGGATCCTCCGCGATCAGCCGATCGGCCTCCGGATCGCCCGTGAAGTGCAAGAAATCTGGACGGATAGTAGTGGCCATGCGCCGATGCTACTCCTGACGCTCGAGCCAGCGACGGGCTTCCTCGCTCGAACGCAGTCGGACGAAGCGGGGGTGCGCCGCGAATCGCCGCGGCCACTCGCGCCGGTGCCGAATGAAGGAGCGGACCGTCCAGGCGAACAGCGAGTCCCGGCCCCAGAAGGCGCCGCGCCAGGTCTCCTTGTTGCCGTTCCAAAGCTCGACGTCGTTGCGGATTCGATCGTTCGTTCTTCCCCAGAGTCGTCCCAACGCGGTCCGGAGCGGCGGGTCGAGCCAGACGATGATCTCGGCCGAGTCGAGGACGAGGTCGCCCAGTTTCCGCTCATAGTTGCCGTCGATCACCCAGCCGTTGGGCGCGCTCGCCATGAACTCGTGCACTCGCGACTGCAGCTCCTCGGCGCTGGCCTCGCGCCAGCCGGCCCCGTGGTGGACGGCGTCCAGCTCGAGGTAGGGAAGGCTGAGCCGTTGTGCGATCTCGCGGGCGAACGTGGTCTTCCCCGAGCCGCTGATTCCCTTGACGTTGACGCGCACGACTCAAGGGTAGGCTCCGGCCTGGGCGGGTATGCAGGGCTAGAGCAGGAGCTACCCTGGACGGGATGGATCCGCTCGTCGCCTTCAGCCCGGAAACCCGTTCCTGGTTCGAGAAAACCTTTGCCGAGCCGACGCCTGCGCAGACGCTCGGCTGGCCTGCGATCGCGACCGGCAAGCACACGCTGATCCAGGCGCCGACCGGCTCCGGCAAGACACTTGCAGCCTTCCTCTACGGGATCGATCGGCTGAACCACCAGCCGGGGCAGGGCTTGCGGCTCCTCTACGTCTCGCCGCTCAAAGCGCTCAACTACGACATCGAACGCAACCTGCGCGGGCCGCTGGCGGGCCTGCAAAGTGAGCTCAACGTCGCCGTCCGCACCGGCGACACGCCGCAGAAGGAGAGGCAGCGGATGCTGCGCAAGCCTCCGGACATCCTGATCACGACGCCGGAGTCGCTGTTCCTGATGCTGACCTCGCAGGCGCGGGAGATTCTGGGCGGTGTCCGAACGCTGATCCTGGACGAGGTACACGCGGTCGCGGGGACCAAGCGCGGGGCACATCTGGCGCTGTCGGTCGAGCGGCTCGACCGCCTGGTCGACGAGCCTGTGCAGCGGATCGGCCTCTCCGCGACCCAGCGGCCACTCGAGGAGATCGGCCGCTTCGTCGCCGGCGCGCGCGAGATCCAACTCGTCGATGCGGGCCGGGCCAAGGAGCTCGATCTCGAGATCGTCGTGCCGCTGGAGGACATGACGGTTCCCGAAGAGGGCTCCTACAACTCGGTCTGGCCCTCGATCTACCCCGAGATCCTGAAGCTCGTCGAGGAGCACCGCTCCACGATCGTCTTCGTCAACAACCGGCGGCTCGCGGAGCGGCTGGCGCTGCGGCTAAACGAGCTGGCTGAGAAGGAAGTCGCGCGCGCCCACCACGGCTCGCTCGCGCGCGAGCAGCGGCTCGAGGTCGAGGAGCTTTTGAAGAGGGGCGAGATCCCCTGCCTGGTCGCGACCTCGTCCCTCGAGCTCGGAATCGATATGGGGGCTGTCGACCTCGTCATCCAGGTGGAGAGCCCGAAGTCGGTCGCCCGCGGCCTGCAACGGATCGGCCGCGCCGGGCACGAGCTGGGCGCCGTCTCGAAGGGCCGGATCTTCCCGAAGTTCCGCGCCGACCTGCTCGAGGCGGCGGTGGTCGCCAAGCAGATGCGGGAGGGCGCGATCGAAGAGACGGTGATCCCCCGCAATCCGCTCGACGTGCTCGCGCAGCAGATCGTGGCGATCTGCGCCGACGAGGAGATCGAGGTTGCCGAGCTGCACGAGCTCGTGCGCCGCGCCTATCCGTTCGCCGAGCTCTCACGCGTGCAGCTCGAGAACGTTCTCGACATGCTCGCCGGCCGCTATCCGTCGGACGAGTTCGCGGAGCTGCGGCCGCGGATCGTCTGGGACCGGACCGCCGGCCTCGTTCGCGGACGGCAGGGAGCACGGCGGCTGGCTGTCACGAACGCCGGCACGATCCCGGATCGCGGTCTCTTCGGCGTCTATCTGGTCGAGGGAGGCGGGCGCGTCGGCGAGCTCGACGAGGAAATGGTCTACGAAGCCCGTGCGGGGCAGACCTTCCTGCTCGGCGCGTCCACGTGGCGGATCGAGGAGATCACCCGCGACCGCGTGCTCGTCTCGCCGGCCCCGGGGGTTCCCGGAGCGGTGCCTTTCTGGCGCGGGGAAGGCGTCGGGCGGCCATACGAGCTGGGCGAGGCGGTCGGCGCAGTCTCGCGCGAGCTGGCGGCCCTGCCGGACGAGAAGGCGGCGGCAAAGCTCAGGGACGAGCATGCTCTCGACGAGCGTGCCGCTCAGAACTTGCTCGTGTTCCTGAACGAGCAGGCCGCTGCAACCGGCGCCGTTCCATCCGATCGCACCATCGTCGTCGAGCGCTTCCGGGATGAGATCGGCGACTGGCGGCTCTGCGTCCTGACACCGTTCGGCGCGCGCGTTCACGCCCCCTGGGCGCTGGCGCTGGCCGCGCGGGTGCGCGAATCGCTTGGGCTCGACGCCCACGCGATCTGGTCGGACGACGGGATTGCGCTGCACCTGCCAGACGCCGATGCCGCGCCGCCGGGCGACCTCGTCATGATCGACCCCGAGGAGATCGAGGAGCTCGTCGTCAACGAGGTCGGCGACTCGGCCCTCTTCGGCGCGCGCTTCCGTGAGAACGCGGCGAGGGCGCTGCTGATCCCGCGCCGCCGGCCCGATCAGCGTACGCCGCTCTGGCAACAGCGATTGAAGGCTCAGTCGCTGCTCCAGGTCGCTCGCAAATATCCAGCGTTTCCGGTGATCCTCGAGACCTACCGCGAGTGCCTGCAGGACGTCTTCGACCTGCCGTCTCTGAAGCGGCTGCTCCAGGGGCTGCGCACCCGCCAGCTCGACCTCGTCGACGTCGAGACTGCGTCGGCCTCGCCGTATTCGGCCTCGCTTCTCTTCGACTACGTCGCCAACTACATGTACGAAGACGACACGCCGCCGGCGGAGCGGCGCGCGCAGGCGCTCTCGCTCGACCGCGAGCTGCTGCGCGAGCTCCTGGGACAGGAGGAGCTCAGGGACCTGCTCGACAACGATGCAGTCGAGCAGGTTGAGGAACAGCTTCGCGGCAGGCCGCGGAATGCGGATGAACTTCACGATCTTCTTCGTCTTCGAGGCGATCTGCGTGCAGGCGAGTTCGACGAGTCCTTTGCCGCGATTCTGGAGACCGAGCGGCGCGCGGTGCGCGTGCGCATCGGGGGCGAGGATCGGCTGATCGCGGCCGAGGATGCCGGCCGCTACCGCGACGCACTCGGCGTGATGCCGCCCTCGGGCCTGCCCGACGTCTACCTGGAGGGCGGCGAGCAGCCTCTGCGCTCGCTCGTGCTCCGCTACGCCAAGGGCCGCGGCCCGTTCACGACGGTGGAGGCGAACGAGCGATTCGGAATCGACGTCCAGTCCGTCCTGCGCGAGCTCGAGCGCGAGGAGCTGCTCGTGCGCGGCGAGCTTCGTCCCGGCGGCGTCGAGCGCGAGTGGTGTGACCCCGACGTGCTGCGGCGCCTGCGCCGCGCATCGCTGGCGGCATTGCGGAAGGAGGTCGAGCCGGCGGAGCGAGCGGCGCTCGGGCGTTTCCTGCCGAGCTGGCACGGAATCGACCGCAGGGCCACGCTACGCGAGGCACTTGTGCCACTCCAGGCGCTGCCGCTGCCGGTCTCGCTCTGGGAATCCGAAGTGCTCCCGCGCCGCGTGCCGGGATATGCGCCGGCGCAGCTCGATCAGCTGTGCGCCTCCGGCGAGGTGGTCTGGGTCGGCGCCGGGCTCGACCGTGTTGCCGTCTACTTCCGAGACGACGCGCCTGTGCTCGGTCAGGTGCCCGCAGCCGACCGGCCGGAGAGCGACGTTCACAACCGCCTGTGCGAGGCGCTCGACGGAAGCGCCCTGTTCTGGTTCGACCTGGTCGGCGCGACGGGTCTCGAGACCGAGCAGGCGCTACCGGCGCTGTGGGATCTGGTCTGGGCGGGCGAGGTGACGAACGACGCCTGGCAGCCTCTTCGGGCCGGGCGCCGATACGGCGTGCCAAAGCCCGAGCGCAGGCCGCGGCGGTTCTCGCGCCGCCGTGCTTCGGAGATCACCGCTACCCAGGGTCGCTGGTCCCGCACGGAGCGCCTTTTCGGACCGGTCCCCGGGTCTGGCACCGCCACAGGTCCGGACAAGAGAGCTCTCGCCGAGCTCCTGCTCGAACGGCAGGGAATCGTCACCCGCGACGGCGTCCGCGCGGAGGGGATCCCGGGCGGGTACGGCGCCGTCTACGGCGAGCTGAAAGCGCTCGAGACGCTGGGGCTTTGCCGCCGCGGTTACTTCGTCGAAGGGCTTGGGGGCGCGCAGTTCGCCCTCGGCGGTGCGGTCGAGCGGCTTCGCGAGCTCCGGCCGCGAGAGACTGACGAGCCCGACACGCTCATCCTCGCGGCAGCCGACCCGGCGCAGCCGTACGGGGCCGCACTGCCGTGGCCGAAACGGGCAGGGGCACGAGCCGCGCGCGTCGCGGGCGCGCAGGTGATCCTGCTGGGCGGCGAACCCGCGTTGTACGTGGAGCGCGGCGGTCGCTCGCTAGTGCCGCTGCGCGATCCGGACGAGACCTGGCTGCGGCCCACGCTGAGTGCGCTTGTCGAGCACGTCCGCAAGAGCGGCACGAAGAAGCGCCTTGCCGTGGAGCGCTTCGACGGCGAGCCCGTCACCGAGAGCGACGCGATGCCGCTGCTCGTCGAGGCGGGGTTCCTGGCGGGGCCGCGCCGTGCCGTCCTCAGGCCCTAGCGTTCGCGGACGTGCCCGAAGGAGATTCACTCGCGCGAGCCGCCCGGCGGCTGCAGGTGCTCGTCGGCGAGCGGGTGGAGGCGCAGGCGCCGCATCCTCGGGCCGCCGTGAAAGGTGTGGCCGAGCGGATCGACGGGCGCCGCCTGCTCGCGGTCGAGGCGACGGGAAAGAACCTGCTGCTCCGGTTCGAGGGCGGCGTCGTGGTGAGGAGCCACCTGCGCCTGTCGGGCCGCTGGTCGGTGCGGGCGCGCGGAACGAAGCTCGTGGGAAGGCCCTGGCTCGTCCTGCGCGGCGCCGAGCGAGAGGCCCTGCCCTGGAACGGACCGGTGCTCGAGCTCGACGCCCGCGCGGTTCGACGGCTTGGTCCCGACATCCTGGGCGAGCCACCACAGCTCGACGCGATGGTCGCAAATCTGAGACTCGATCCAGGCCGCGCGGTCGGCGACGCCCTGCTCGACCAGCGCCGCATCGCCGGGATCGGGAACCTCTGGAAGGCCGAGGCCCTTTGGGAGGCGCGCGTCTCCCCGTGGCGCTCCGTCAGGAACGTCACGGATGAGGAGCTACACGCCGTCCTGCAAGCGGCTCACGAGTTGATGGCGGCGTCCGCGAAGACCGGCCGCGAGCGCCGTGCAATCTACAACCGTCCCGGGCGTGCCTGCCGCCGTTGCGGCACGCCGATCAGCTCGCGGGGCCAGGGCGACGACAACCCCACCGCATACTGGTGCCCCGCGTGCCAGGCAGGTGAGGAGCCCAAGACCGCGTACCGGTAGACGTGGCCGTACGCGCTCCCCATCTCCATGGCTCTCTCCGGCTCTTCGCACTCGCGAGCTCCGCTCTGCTCTCCCAGGACGTCGAGGCGGGTGCTGAGGTCCCGTTCGCGTTCGACGAGCATGAGGGGGGCAAGCGGCCACTCTACGAGTATCGCCCGCTGGTAAGCGCCTACATCGAGGTGAGGGCCGGCCGCTTGGCGGCGATCCCGGATGCGCTGAGCGCGCTCGAGGAGCTGCGCCGGGAGCCCGCGGCGGCGATCTTCGCGCGCGCGCACGCAGGAGGAGAGACCAGCGAAAGCAACGCGTTGATCCGTACCGTTCTCCTGCCGGTCGTGACCGCGGCTGCGGAGAGCTGCGGAGGCTTCGACTGGAGCGACGAGGCCTTCGAGCGCGCATACGGAGAGCTCGAGCGGTCGTTGTTCGGCAAGCAGCGTGCGTACGCGGCTGTCGCGCCGCTGATCGGGATCGGTGCGGCCACGCAGGTCGACCTCGGCCGCGGCATTCGCGTTCGCGTCGCCGCCGCGGGCGAGCTTTCCGCGCACTGGCCCGACGCCTCCCGGCTGCTGCCGCCGGCGTTCGGCCGCGAGCCGGACCGCGTCTGCGTGCTCGAGCTCGAGCGGCCACTCGAGGCGGCGGAGGTCGAGCCTCCGGACGCGCCCGGCGAGCTCGCCGACGCTCTCTCCGCGCTCAGGCTCGCAACCGCGGCACCCGCCGCGGTAGGCCCGGTCCTGTTCGAGCGGCTGGACTGGCGGCCTTACGGCATTCGGCCCGCGCTTCCGATCGCGGCGACGCAGCCTCCGGGGGAGCCGTCGCGCCTCGACCCGTTTCGGGGCAAGCTTGCGCGTGACCTGCTCGAGCGGATCTCTGCGGCGGACGACGACCCGGAGCTTGCCGAGGCGCTCGACCGCTGGGAGCTCTCGCTCTTTGCCTCGGAACCGTTTCGCTCGGAGCAGCTGCGCGAGGCGCTGACGGCGCTGCTCGGCGGTGCGGATGGGCTCTGGGCGGCGACGGTCAGAACTGCCCTCTTGCTCGGGGAGACCGCGCGCGAGCGGGCCGACCAGCTCGAGCGCCTGCGGGCGCTCGGCGGCGGCGAGCCGGCGACGCCTTCGACTGCCAATGCCGTGCGACGAGCGCTCGTCGAGACGCTGCTGCACGGCGACCGGCCGGCGCTCGTCATTGCGCTCGACGAATCTCTCCTCGGTCTACGCGCACGGCCGACTGGGTTTTTGACCGCGGTCGCTTAAGCAGTTGCGGATCCGACGATCCAGAGCACGATCAGGAGGATCGCCACGAGCACGCCGACTGCGATCCAGAGCTTGAGCCCGGTGGACATGTACGTGCGCGTATGCGGGAGCGGCGCCTCGAGACCGGGGAACGGGTCGACCCAGGTCTCGCCTGCCATCAACGCGCGTCGCCGCGTGAGCTGGCGAAGGTTCTGCCGCACTGCATAGAGCAAGCTCTCGCGCTCGATCTCGGTGCGCTCGTCGCGTGTAATGACGCAGTCGGCAAAGTCGAGCACGCGGCCAAGCTGAGCCTCGTCACGGTGCTTGAGGGCGGCTTTCCTCGCCGGGTCGAGCCGCCTCAGCGCCGCATGCGG
>Ga0184619_10000789_pt1 | contig 10988 bp, 9 predicted proteins | sample PLM0_60_b1_FD_133146 | JGI IMG/M metagenome (GOLD analysis project Ga0184619, IMG submission 133146) | Groundwater sediment microbial communities from an aquifer in East River, Colorado, USA - PLM0_60_b1 | ecosystem: Environmental > Terrestrial > Soil > Riparian zone | place: USA: East River...
AACCGGCTTCAAGAAGAGAATCGCTCGAATTGTATCGCGTGGCGAAAGATGATCCTCATCGCCTTCGTCACTATCCACACAGTTGTGTTCCAGCGCCCGCGATATTCTTTGCGGCAAGGCTTCATAGGTCGGCGTCGCAGCCACATAAGAACGCGTTGCCAGCGCTCCCACCAGATCGCAGGTTAGCTCCTCTGCTCTTTGATGCTGGATTTTCAGGCTGGTTAGGCTTGAAGCCCGACCAGCTACTGCTTGAAACAAAAGTTTCAGGTTATCCTGACTGCCATCTGCAATATGGACCAGCTCGTGAGAAAGGACGCTGATAATTCCTTCGTCGGAAGGCAGACCAGCCAGAAAAATAGTCCCAAATATTATGGTCCGCGGGTTTCGCATCAATACGGAGGCATTATCGCGCGAGTCCATGTCTGGACGAATGTCTCTCACGGCTGCCACGCGAGCGATGGCTCGCTGGATTTTCAGATCATATCCTTTCGCTCTGCTGACGCTGTAATCCCTCGACAATTGCTTTAACGACGCAATGACGAGTTGCTGCGTAGCGGGTAGTAAGCGCTGTGCACGTTGGGCGCCGGCAACTGCTTCGGGACTGTTTACAGGAAGCGACGGCCTCGCCTGCATGTCGTCAATGGGCACACTCCCTTTTGGATCTCTTATGCGTTCATTACAAACTGTTTCGCTGGCGACTTCAACCATCTCGCTCGCTTCTGCAGACATGCTGGCGCGCGAATGACTCGTTTTTATGACGGCACGCGGTCCCTGCTTCTGCGCCCATGCTTTTGGAGTGCAGGTGGGCACAACGCTCGCGACCACCAAAAGCGACAGTGCGATGCCCCATAGGAAGCGAAATTGGCCCATGCGTCTACAGGTAACTCTCATCGTTTTTACTCACTTAACACGGCCCGAGTCTCAGCGATGCTGCCACACTGATTTACGTTTCTCGATGAATGCATTGACGCCTTCGGTGGCGTCCTGGGTTTTCATCAACTCGTGAAGATACATATCTTCAACTTCCTTGAGCGCTGCATCCAGCGAGCGTCCCTGACCCAAATCAATTGCTCTTTTAGCATGTTCCAGGGCGGCGGCGGAAAGCCCGCGCAGTTGCGTTAGCAGGCCCAACACTTCCTGGTCGAGCTCGGCAGTCGGAACAAGCCGGTTCAATAGTCCCAGCGCCAGCGCCTCTCGTGCTTCGATTATCTCACCCGTTAGCATTAGTTCGCGTGCGCGCCGTTCGCCCATAATTCGCGGCAACAAGATCGCTGCGACTGGTGGAAACACGCCCAGCTTAATTTCCGGCTGGCCAAACCGCGCCTGATCGCCGGCAATGACGAAATCGCACATTGCAACCAATTCGCACCCTCCGCCCAGTGCTGCTCCATTAACAACGGCCACAGCGGGCTTGGCAATTTGTTCAAGGTTTCGAAAGATCGCGTGAAACGAGTCGAGCATCTGAAATATCGTTTCGTGCGCATGTTCTTCGACGCTTACGCCCGCGCTAAAGGCGCGGCAATCAGGCGCCGCATCAAACACAATTGCTGCCAGGGTGCGCTGTTGAGAACACTGTTCCAGCGCTACGTTGATCTCCTGCATCATAGCGATGTTCAGGATATTAACGGGCGGGCGCGACAGCGTAATGCGGGCCACGCGATCGTCTATAGTGAATTGTATGTTGTTGAACGTGCCTGACATCGTTTATGAGTCCGCCGGGAAGAATTGTACGTGTTTCCTGTCGGTCCAAGCCATCTTGCAATAATAAGTCGCTTTCGCGAAACTTTTGCGACCAGTACATTGTTAGATATTTTCCGCCGGGATGGAGATTTTTGTGCGATGTCTATCGTTACCTGTGAAAAGTGTGGCAGTAAAAACCGCGTCGATGCGAGTACTCAAATTGGCCGCATCGCAAAGTGCGGCAAGTGTGGCACTCTACTGCCCGCGAAGTCTGATACTGCAAGCTCCAATAAGCCATCGATCGTAACAGATCACAGTTTCGCTCAGGAGATACTAAATACTTCCGGTGTCGTCTTATTGGATTGTTGGGCGCCGTGGTGTGGACCCTGCCGCATGATTGGACCAATCAAGGAACAGCTTGCGCTGGAAGCACAGGGGCGTTATCGCGTTGCAAAGTTGAATGTCGATGATAATCCGCGCACCGCCAGCCAGTTTCAGATACAAAGTATTCCGACCATGCTCATTTTTAAAGACGGAAAGCTGGTTGACCGGCTTATCGGCGCCCATCCAAAACAAGCCATCGCGGCAAAGCTGGCCCAACTCGCTTGATTACAATCAATCAACACCGAGGACATTTCCTATCGGGTCCCGTTTCCAATTCCAGACTTGGAACCAGACCGCTCTGCTTTGCCCTTTCCGCGCTTGTTATCTAATATCGGCCCGCTTTCTTAGTTTCATCGAAAGGACCGCATCAGCATGTTTAGAAGATTGATCTCAACCTCCGCCACCTGGATCCCGCTTCCGCTGCGTCTGGCAATGGCCACGATATTCGTTGCCCACGGAGCGCAGAAGGTGTTCGGCAGTTTCAATGGGCCAGGTCTTCAAAAATGGATATCTATCCCGCTTCCTTTTAGTTTTATGAAGCCCAGCTGGCTCTGGCTGGGCGCTGCAGCATTTTCGGAACTGATTAGCGGCGTCCTGCTTTTTCTCGGGTTGTTGACGCGAGTTGGCGCATTCCTAATTGCCTGCACGATGGTGACCGCAATGGCAGCAATGCACTGGCCACGTTTTTTTGTTCCTCAAGGCATAGAGTATCCGCTCTCCCTGTTGGCAATTTGTCTGGCGCTGTTGATTTCGGGTGGCGGAATTGCTTCAGTTGATCTTGCAATGTCGGCTGGCCGAAGACGTTAACTTAGCGTGGCCGTGATTGCTGGCTTTGTAATCAGCGGTGCTCTCCATTCAGGACGCAAAAATCGTAATCCAATGAAACGCTCGCCGCTGGTCGTAATCTTCACGACCGTTTTTATCGACCTAGTCGGATTTGGCATAGTCATTCCGGTGCTTCCATTCTACGCCGAAGGAACGCGCTTTAATGCCACGCCGCGCATGGTTGGTCTGTTGTTCGCCTCATATTCAATCATGCAGTTGGTCTTCTCGCCGGTTCTTGGCCGCCTGTCGGACAAGCATGGCCGCAGGCCGGTGCTTTTGATTTCAATTATCGGCACCGGCATCGGCTTTTTGATTCTCGGTTTTGCAACTACGCTCTGGATGCTTTTTGTGGGACGAGTTCTTGACGGCATTACTGGCGGAAACATCTCGACGGCGCAGGCTTACATCGCCGACATCACCTCCAAAGAAGATCGCGCCAAAGGACTTGGACTGATTGGCGCAGCCTTTGGTCTTGGGTTTGTTCTGGGACCAGCCATCGGCGGCATTCTTAGTCGCTGGGGCGTTGCCGTCCCTTTCTTCTTTGCGGCCGGTCTGTGCTTCGCAAACGCGCTGCTGCTTTACTTCACTTTGCCCGAAACCGTAACGCCCGATCATCCAGCGCGTGTCTCGGCAGCAGGGGGACGAGGCTTGTCGCAATTGCTCAAATCACTAAAAGAGCCGCGCCTCAGCTTTATACTTACAATCTACTTTCTCTTCGTCGTCGCCTTTTCAATAATGACCACATCGTTCTCGCTCTACACAATGTTTCGTTTCGGCTACGACGCCCAGCACGTGGGTTATCTTTTCGCCTACGTCGGTGTCATTGCTGTGATTATTCAGGGAGGATTAATTGGATGGTTGGTGAAACGCTTTGGTGAGTTGCCGCTGGTCATTGTGGGGGCACTCTTTTTTGCCGGCAGTCTTTTTGCAGTTCCCTTTGTTGGTCCAAACCTGGGCGGGCTGTTGGCACTACTTATTGGTGGCGGCATCTTTTCCGCCGGAAACTCTCTAGCCACACCTTCCTTAACCAGCCTGGCTTCAAAAAGCGTCGGGCGTGCCGAACAAGGAAGCGTGCTGGGCGTTACTCAATCGGTGGCGAGCCTGGCAAGAGCAGTCGGCCCGGCCCTGGCGGCATTTCTTATACACAGCGCAATTGCCTACCGAGGCGCGGACGGCCAGATGCACTTCATGAGTGATCGTTCATTGTTTGTTACGTTTTGGACCGGCGCTGGAATAATGTTTCTCGCTTTCCTGCTCGCAACATATTTCACGCGCGTTCACGCGCCAGACTATTCGGAAGCCAGCGTTGCCGAAGCCGCTTAGGTAGGATAGACATTCCTGTCTGTCCTCTTTTTGAATGAAGGGACAGGCAGGTATGCCTGTCCCACTAGAAGAATCTGCGCAGCAAATAGAAAATCAAACTGAGGGCCAGCGATACCAGCAGCATCGAAACGATCGGCGCATAGAAATGAACTCGAGCACTTTCATAACGAATATCTCCCGGCAACTTCCCAAACCAGTTGAATCCACCTGAATAGATCAATAGTCCAACTAAGATCAGGCAGATTCCCCCGACAATCACAAATAATCCTGCTACTCGATTCATACAGTTAGTAGCATAGGCTTCAGCCTGTGTCCGCGGACCTAATAAGCACAGACTGAAGTCTGTGCTACTTTGAAGCCACGTTACTTCACAAACTGCCCCACTGGCCCGTCCGGCTTGATTATTTCCTTCAAGGCCGAGTAAGGCGCCAGGACATACTGCGGACCTGCGGCGTATGGCCCAACCTGATAGGAATCAAAATTGATCCCAAGACCTTTTTTGGTGATGGTCCAACTGCGGTAGTTGTTCGCATCCGGACCGGCGCCCCGCTGAATCCAATCGACGTCGAGCATTCCGTCTTCGCCTTTTTGCTTCGACTGTTTTTTTAGATCCTGCACGCAGTAAGCTGCCAGCACTGTCAGATATTTCGCGCCTGGCTTGAAGAGATCGGCAAGCTTTAACTGCTTGCCGTCGTGCAAATCGAAATTGATAACATCCGTGTATGAATTCGGGTGCGCTGCGCCGGTAGAATAGCCGCCAATATCAAACTGGACACTGATCAGATCGTTTTGAGCCAGCGCGATGGTGTAACCGGCGCCGAAGTCGCTTCCGGTTTCGCCGCCGACTGGATTCTCTTCAGCGGCGCTTTCCGCCATTTGCTTGCGAAATGCGCCCACCTGCTTTGTAACCAACCTGCGTGCAGTCTGATTAAATTTTTCAAAATTTGGATCTGTCGAACCGTTTAACTGCGGGTACTCGGCATCGATTTCATACTTCAGTTTCTTATTGTTCTCTTTGATTTGGCGAGCGATGATTTCAACGCCATTGGTAAATTCGATTGGCTCCTGCTGTAAGGTGAATGCGGTTCCCTTGGTGCTGTCAGGCTTGGTCCAATTGCCCGAAATCTCAATCAGTCCATCCTCTCCAGTTTTCCAAACGCCTTTAAAGACGCCTGTCTGTTTGCCGTTAGCGTCAAATTCTTCCAGCACGACATTGTTTCCGCTGTCTATCGTGCCACGCAGGTCAATCTTGGTTCCAACTTTCTGGTAAAAATATGTGCCGCTGAGTTTATCCACATCACGCACTAACTTCATTTGTAAACCCAGGGTGCTGCCAATTGATCCCTTAAAGTACCTGGTCTCGCCGGCCGGCGTAGTGCCACCCTGCGGATGTTGATACTGTTCGCTAACCGTTGTCTGACTTGCAGGTGTTTGTCCTGCCGGTGGTGCGACTTTGCGGCACGCAGCAAAGCTATACGCCGAAATCAGCGACAACCAAATCAAAAGTTGTTTACGAAAGAACATAAGTTCCGGAGGTTTAACTGATCAGTGGTTCTTCCGGGTTCCTTTTGTGCCCTTTGCGGTTTTAATCAGCAGCCGAGCGTGAGCGCGCCATTGTGCTTTTGATTATCTCTTCACGAATGTCCGGAAAGGTCAACTGGCAAAGTTTGCCGCCCGTGAAGAGTTCATTGTTGGTCACATCAGCAACAGCAAAGCCAGGTTTCGCAAAACTGTCAAGCTCTTCATCAGTTTCAAAACTTGTCTCAGCTAATACCAGACCAAACAAATCGCCGAGAAACATATCGACCGAAAACCTGCGTCCATCGAATTCAAACGAATAACGATTTTTGCGAATCTCGTTGGCTGAATCAAACACAGCAAGCGTTTCCGCTTCCAACGCGTTCAGATAGATGTTTGTGATTATCGTGCGTGAGAGATCGGCCGGGTTTGGCGCAAACTTCTGCGTGAACTTCACTGTCCATTTATTGCTGCGCGGATCGCGAACCTTACGAATGCGCAGGCGCGTTCCGGTGATGTAGTTGTCCGTGATTTGCAGATGGGGGTCGGCGCGCGTCAACCCTTCCGGCAAGTCCAGTATCAGGTAACGCCGCTCCCGTTCCATCCGCGCATACTTGCTTTCGGCGGGGACGACTGTGTTCTGATCTGTTAGCTTGGCAACCCCCACCGTGCCCTACCTGTTCGCGTCAGAACGATTGCCCATCGGCTTCATCGGCGTCGGCAGCCGGCCATCGGCATCGCGCGTCAAAGCGATAAAAGCGGGGTCGGCGCGCAAGGAATCAAATACGGCATCGACGCGCGCTTCCATCATTTCCTTCGCACGAACCGATTGATAGCGCTCGTATTGATAGAAGTGGCGTTTGAGAAATGACAACGCTTTTTCGGGTTGACCGTTTTGCGCATAGATGGCAGCGAGATTGTAAGACGCCGGCAGCAGTCTCACGTTAGCGCGCGCAATCTTCAGCGCTTCGTCGCGCTTACCAGCGGCCGCCATGAAAACGGCGGCGAACACAATGTTGTAAGGATCTTTCGGATCGAGTGCCAGGGCCTTTTGCGTGTACTCGTTGCCCTTTGCAAAATCGCCTTCTGAGTTCCAATAGACAGCGAGATTGCGGTAAGCGAGGGCGAGTGGAAACTCGGCGACTGATTGCTCCATCAGCCCCAAGCCCTTTTTGAACTCGCCTTCGTGAATGGTCATTTTGCCAAGTCCGTGCAGCGCCACTGCACGCGACAGCGGATCGGCCGGCATGTTGAGAATCGCTTCAAACGTAGTGCGCGCTTTTGCCCAATCGCCGATGTGATGACGATACAACTCGCCCAGATAACGCAGCGGCGCCGGGTCTACTGCGTCCATCGCCTTAGCCTTAAGATAAAACTTCTCTGCCCGCGTGTATTGCGAGTTCATTTCCGCAACCAGTCCGCGCTGCATCGTTCGTTCAATCAGCGCGCTGAGATAACGGTCGAAAACCGGAGTAGCGGGAATCGCAGCTAAGGCTAAGTCATCAACACCAAGTTTTTTAAGTTCTTTTGCCGCTTCCTTGGCCTTCTTAGGAAACATGCACTTCTGTTCGGCAACCGACCGGTAAAGCCTGACGGCAGCATCTTTGTCTCCGGCAGTCGCCTTGGCTTTGGCGTCTTTCAGTTGGCTATCGAGCGCGGATTCGCGCTGCTTCACTTCCACTTCAACCAACTTTTCGACCTGCTCAACCTGAAGCTTTCCGTTTGTGTTTTCGAGTTTGCGAATTGGAGTGCCATCAGGCATCGCCAGTACGGCCACCGGAAGTTCTGATTCGCCGATGAGCTTCTCGGTATTTGGATTTCGTACATCCGATACCTCCATCGAAATGCATTGCGTCGCATAGAGAGAAAGCGAGCGGGACGCGCGCAAACTCGATCTTTGCAACTCATTCTTCGAGGCAGGAAACCAGTAAAGCACCAATCCCTGCGGCGCGGGATCTTTTGGCGTTCGCACTTTCCACGGCACGTAATAAACCGTAGGAGCGGAGCCGTCACTGCTGCCGCCGGACATGCCGCCAACTCCGCCGCCACCACCGCCGCCGCAAGTGGCCCGGACGGGAGAAACAGCAAACAGGGTAATCAATAGAAGTGTTAACGCGCGAGTAAGCATTAAGGGGATTGAGTTTTTCATACTGGTGATTCTAGCCTAGAAATCTTGTCATAGCCGAACGCTTTTGGATGACCAATTCAACCCGCGGAGCGGGCGAGAGCAGTGGCAATCGTTGAAAGTCTTCTCGCAGCCTCCATTTGTCGCTTCACATCTTGCCGGCTTTCATTGCTGCCAGGCGCTTTTCAAAATTAGTTGTATCAACTTTGTCGGCTTTGCCTTTGGCGAGCGCTCGATCCGCCATGGCAAACGCCTCGTCTTTGCGGCCAGCCAAGTAAAGCAATTGCGCCTTGGTTGAAAGATTTCGGAAAGTTTCCTTGACCTTGATCGATTGGTCGGCCCACTTCAATGCCTCGTCCCATCTGTCGTCGCCAGCATAGGCGTTGGCGACTTGCAACGGGATCACTTCGTCAGTTGGATTTGCGGCGATGGCGGCATCAACCTTGGCGCGCCAGACGGCTTCGACGTTGGGCACCTCGACAGTGAACGGCACCGCAACCTTTTCCCAGCGAATCAGAACCTGCGCCGAGGTTGGCGTGACTAAGGGAAACGAATACTCCAACCATTCCTGATTGTCGTTGAGCCACTGCGGCTTTACTTTTACACGCAAAGTGTCTTTGGCCGGATCGTAGTTGAAGCTGCCCCACTGATTGGCAGTGCCATTAAACACAATGGTCCATTCGTCTTTGGTGGGAATGGTATGCAAACTGTAACTACCGGCGGCAAGCTTTTGTCCATTTATCAAAACATCGTCACTTACTGCGAACGTGGTTGCTTCATTTGCCCCAGTGCGCCAAACGTGACCCCACGGCACAATCGGCGCGTCTTTTGGGCGCACATTTTGATCGTCGAGGGTGGCCTCGCCTTTCGTGCCGGCCTGCGACGCAACCGGATCGCCCCATATCCTTCGGCCTTTGACACCCGGGCGGCTGTAAGTGATCGTCAGATCGGTAACGCCAACAGTCTGCATCACGCTAGCTTTCTGGCTCGGCCGCGGCAAACGCACCGATGTTTGCGCCGATGCAAGCTGCGCTGCAATAAAGACCAGCGTTAAGGCAACGGAAAAACTATATAGACGTTTACGGAAAGTCATGGTGGATCTCCTCTTAGAAATGATTGCGCATTATCCATGCCTGTGTTGGCGAACTACAAGGGCGCGTGAAGGATCGGCGTCTTGCGGTTTCTTGCTATTTTTTGACTGTTACCAAATCTGGCAGCGGTCTTTATCCGCTCGTACCATGGCGTCGCCGGTCTTGCATTGAAATGCCGCTGCAAACTGCGGCATGTTTGACAGTGGCCCATTCACGCGGAATTTCGGCAATGGATGCGGATCGACGTTGACCAGCAACCGTGCAAATTCCGGCCGCGTGCTGGTGGCCCAGCCGCGCGCATAGCCGAGGAAGAAACGCTGTTCGGGCGTAAAGCCGTCTATGGTAACGCGCGGCTTACCTTCCATCGCTTTCTGGAAAGCCGCATAAGCGACCACCAAGCCGCCAAGATCGGCAATCGATTCACCCACAACCAGCTTGCCGTTTTCATTTAGTCCTTTTTCCACTTCAAAACTGCTGAACTGATCGATGACGCACTGCGCTCGTTCCTGGAACGCCTTCAGGTCCGCGTCGGTCCACCAGTTGGAAAGATTGCCGGTCGAATCAAACTGCCGGCCTTCGTCGTCAAACCCGTGCGTCATCTCGTGGCCTATGACCGAACCCATGCCACCATAGTTGAGCGCATCGTCCGCTTCGGCATCGAAGTACGGGGGTTGCAAAATCCCTGCCGGAAAAACGATCTCATTGATCTGCGGGTTGTAATAGGCATTAACAGTCGGGGGCGACATGCCCCACTCGGTTTTATCAACCGGCTTGCCGATTTTGTTAAAGTCGCGCCGCTTATCAAATGCATTGGCGCGGAACCGATTGTTTACATAAGAACCACGATCAATCTGCATTGCCGAATAGTCGCGCCATTTGTCGGGATAACCAATCTTATTTAGAAACGCTTCGAGCTTGACGATCGCCTGCTTGCGTGTTGCGTCTCCCATCCAACTCAATGTGCCGATGTCGCTCTTCAGCGCCGCTTCAAGATTGCGCACCATTTCCAATGCGCGCGCCTTGGCGGCCGGTGGAAATGCTTTCTTTACGTAAACTTCACCGAGCGCTTCGCCCAACACGCGATCGGTTCCACCAACGCAACGCTTCCAGCGCGGTAGATTTTCCGTCGATCCTTGCAGGATCTTGCCTTTGAAGTTGAAGTCTTCGGCGACAAATTTCGATGACAAGGCCGCGGCGGTGTTGTTAATCAAATGCCAGCGGAGATAGGTTTGCCAATCGGCGAAAGCCACCGAAGCTAATTGCTGGTTCATCGTCTTGAAGAAGTCGGGAGTAGCAACGTTGACGTCGGCTTTTGCCGGTACGCCCATCCTTTGCAGATAAACCGGCCAATCAAAGCCAGGCGCGAGCCCGCTGACCTGCGCCACTGTCATGCGATGATAAATGTGTTCCGGATCGCGCAACTCGACGCGCGTCATCGATGCCTGAGCGAGTGATGTTTCCAACGCCATAACTGTCTGCGCTTCCGTCGCAGCTTTGGCAGCGTCGTCTCCCATGAACTCAAACATCTTTGCGACGTGCTTGAGATATGCATCACGGATCGATTTCGATTTGTCATCGGTCTTGGTGTAGTAATCACGATCAGGAAGGCCCAACCCGCCCTGAAAAACTTCCGCAGTAACTTCGGCGCTGTTTTTGAAGTCCTGAGTTGAGTCTGAGGCGAACAGTGCATTGATGCCGAGTGAGTGCAAATGCGCGATCTCTTCCTGCAGCGCTTTTTGGTCTTTGATTTTCTCGATGCGCGCAAATTCCGGGGCCAGCGGCGTCAGTCCTTCCGCTTCGATCTTCGCTTCATCCATGCAGATTGCATAGTAGTCGCCTACCTTTTGTTCGCTGCTGCCCTTCGGCGCTTTAGTATTTTTCGCGGCAGCCTCGAGAATTTCGTGAAGCGCATCGCGGTTTTTTTCGTTGAGCACATTCGCCACGCCCCAGCTTGGGAACGCGCCCGGAATAGGATTTTTCGCCAGCCAGTTGCCATTAGCGTACTGATAAAAATCGGTGCACGCAGATGCATTTTTGTCGAT
>Ga0184619_10000790_pt1 | contig 10984 bp, 10 predicted proteins | sample PLM0_60_b1_FD_133146 | JGI IMG/M metagenome (GOLD analysis project Ga0184619, IMG submission 133146) | Groundwater sediment microbial communities from an aquifer in East River, Colorado, USA - PLM0_60_b1 | ecosystem: Environmental > Terrestrial > Soil > Riparian zone | place: USA: East River...
ATCGCAGACGAGGAAGTCGACCCCGAATTCGGCACCGGCGCGCTGAAGGTCACTCCCGGACACGACCCGCTCGACTTCGCCATCGGCCGAAGGCATGAGCTTCCCGAGCCGATGGTAATCGGCCCGGACGGGAACATGAGCAAGGAGGCAGGCGACCTGGCCGGATTGACCCAGGACGAAGCCGGCGAGCGCATTCTCGCTTGGGCGAAGGAGCGCGGCCTACTCGAGAAGGTCGAGTCGTACCGGCACTCCGTAGCGCTCTGCGAGCGGTGCGAGTCGCGCATCGAGCCGCTCATCTCGCTCCAGTGGTGGTGCTCGATGGAGGAGTTGAAGAAGCCCGCGCTCGAGGCGCTTCGCCAACGCCGAGTCCGCTACCACCCGGAGTCACAGCACCGCTTCGCGATCGACTCGCTCGAGAACGCGCCGGAGTGGAACATCTCCCGCCAGCTCTGGTGGGGGCATCAGCTGCCGGTCTGGTACTGCCCCGACGGTCACATCACGGTCGAGGAGACGGAGCCAGAGGCCTGCGCCGAGTGCGGCTCGACCGAGCTTCGCCGGGAGGAAGACGTGTTGGACACCTGGTTCTCCTCGGCGCTCTGGCCGTTCGCGACGCTCGGCTGGCCCGACGACACGCTCGATCTGCGGACGTATTACCCGGGCGACCTGAACACGACCGCGCGCGAGATCATCCGCCTCTGGGAGAACCGGATGATCTTCTCCGGCCTCGAGATCATGGGCGAGGTTCCGTTCACGGACGTGATCATTCACTCGACGGTGCTCGCCCCCGACGGCCGGCGCATGTCGAAGAGCCTGGGAACGGGGATCGACCCGCTGGACGTCATCGCAGATCACGGGGCGGACGCGACTCGCTACGGCCTCTTGAAGATGTCCTCGACGCAGGACGTGCGCTTTTCCTACGGCGCCGTCGAGGAGGGCCGCAAGCTCGCCAACAAGCTCTGGAATGTCTCGCGTCTGTTGTTGACCGCAACGGACGCGAAGGAGGTCGAAGCTCGTCCGAAAGCGGTGGAGGAACGGTGGATCCTTGCTCGCCTCGATCAGACCCGGGCAGAAATGGAGGCCGCCTTCGAGGCCTTCAACTTCTCCCAGGCGGTGCAGGCGCTCTACCGCTTGACATTCGACGACTTCTGCGACTGGTACGCGGAGGCGATCAAGCCGCGGCTCTACGAAGGGGAGGACGATGCCCGGGCGACCGCGCTCGCCGCACTCGAGCGCTTGCTGAAGCTGCTGCATCCCGTGATTCCGCACGTGACGGAGGAGATCTGGACGAGCCTGCCCGGGCGGTCGGCGCGGCTGATCGTCTCGGCCTGGCCCGAAGAGGACAACCGCTTCCACGCGGACACCGACGCGCTCGAGCGCGTCCAGGACGCGGCCGCGATCTTCGCGCGAAGCGGCGTCGCCGTCGACCTCGACGGAGATGAACGGCGGATCTTCGAGGCAAAGGTGCGGCCCGACCGGGTGCAGGTGAACGGGAACGCCGACGCGGAGCGTGAGCGCCTGCGCAACGAGATCGCGCGTGCCGAGGGCATCCTCGGGAACGAGAACTTTGTCGCGAACGCGCCGCCCGAAGTTGTCGAGGGCGAGCGCGAGAAGCTCGCCCGCTACCGCCGCGAGCTCGATGCTCTCGGCGGCTGACAACACCGCGTGGCTCGAGTCGCTGAGCCCGTGGCCGGAAGAGTTCGGGCTGGACCGCATCCGCATGCTGCTTCGGGAGCTCGGAGACCCTCAGCGCGCCTTCCCGGCTATCCACGTCGTGGGCACGAACGGGAAGACGACCACGACCCGGCTCGCCGAGGCGCTGCTCGCGGGTGCGGGTCTCGCTGTCGGCGTGTACACGTCGCCTCACGTCTCCGGCTGGGAGGAGCGGATCCACGTGCGCGGCGCCGAGGCCGACCTCGGCCGTGCGCTCGAGCGCGTCCGGCCCGCGGCCGAGGAGGTCGGGGCGACGCAGTTCGAGGTCCTGACCGCGGCGGCATTCGCCGAGTTCGCCGCCGCTCAGGTCGACGCCGCTGTGATCGAAGCCGGGCTCGGCGGCCGTCACGACGCCACCAACGTCCTCCAGGCGAGGATGGTCGTCCTCACGAACGTCGGGCTCGAGCACACCGCTGTGCTCGGCAACACCCGGGAGGAGATCGCCGCCGAGAAGCTTGCGGTGACGGGCCCTCGCGCGACGGTGGTACTCGGCGAGCCGGAGTGGGAGGGCGCCGCGCGGGCAGCGGGCGCCGAAAGCGTCGTCGTCGCCGGGGCGAGCAATCTCGCCCTCGCACTGGCGGCGGTGGAGTCCTTCCTCGGCCGTCCGGTCGATCCCTCTCCGGCAGAGGACGTGTCGGTGCCGGGACGGCTCGAGCGGGTCTCGGAGGACCCGCTGGAGGTCTGGGACGGAGCTCACAACCTCACCGGGGTCGCTTGGCTCCTCGCCCACCTTCCGACGCGCCGCTACGTGGTCGTCGCGTCGATCCTGGCCGACAAGGACGCCGATGGAATGCTGGCCGCCCTCTCGGCGCTCGGCGACACGATCGTGACCACCGCTTCGAGCAACGGGCGCGCGCTTCCTCCCGCCGAGCTCGCGGAGCGGGCGAGACCGTTCTTCAAGCAGGTGAGGACCGTCGCGGCTCCTGGCGAAGCCGTCGCCGCAGCCCGCGAGGCGGCCGGGGAGGAGGGCGCCGTCCTCGTGACGGGCTCGCTCTATCTCCTCGCGGATCTCGCGCCCTTCCGACCGAGGACTGCCCTACCATGGCGACGGTAGGCGAGCGCATCAGCGTCTTCGTGTTCGCCGCGGTCGTACTCTCGTTGATCGTGGCGCTCTCGTTTGGCGCAGGGTGGTTGGTAGGAAAGATTCTGTTCTAGAGGACAGCGATGCATCTGGCTCAGACGACAACCGGCACGAACGACGACCTGTTCGGGGGCTTCAGGGACTTCTTCCACTCCGGCACCTGGCTGGCCATCCGGAATGTCTTCCTCTTCTTCCTGGTCATCTTCTGGGCGGCGTCCGCTTACTGGGTCTACAAGGACGCTCGCCGGCGGATCGAAGACCCGTGGCTGCTCGCGATGGCCGTGGCGCTCGGGATCTTCCCGCCCTTCCTGGGCCCGCTGCTCTACATGTTCTTCCGCCCGCCGGAGTACCTCGAGGACGTGCACGAGCGGGAGTTGGAGATCAAGGCGATCGAAGAGTCGCTCGGAACGGCTGACCGGTGTCCTGTCTGCCGCGCCGTCGTCGACTCCACCTTCCTCGCCTGCCCGGTGTGCACGACGAAGCTGAAGGAGGCCTGTCGCCGCTGCAAGGCGCCGCTCGAGCCTCTGTGGCAGATCTGTCCGTACTGCGAGACCCCGGTCGAGTCTCCGCGCGCGGTTGGAAACCTCTAGCTAGCTAGGGACTCCGGGCGGCGGCCCCTAGCCGGGAGGGGCCGGTAGGCTCCCGGCGTGCTGGAGCGGACCCTCGTCCTCATCAAGCCGGATGCGCTCGCACGCGGTCTGGCGGGTGAGATCCTCGGAAGGATCGAGCGGCGCGGGCTCCAGATTCGGGCCGCAAAGCTCGTCCAGCTCGACCGCGCGCTCGCTGAGCGCCATTACGCGGAGCACAGCGAGAAACCGTTCTTTGGCGAGCTCGTCGACTTCATCACGTCGGCCCCGACGCTCGCGCTCGTGGTGGAGGGAGAGTCCGCCATCTCCGTCGTTCGCGCCACCATAGGCGCGACGAATCCGGCCGAAGCGGCCCCCGGGACCATTCGTGGGGATCTCGCGCTTGCCATGCCGGACAACCTGGTGCACGGCTCGGACTCGCCGGAGTCCGCGGCGCGCGAGATAGCGCTCTGGTTCTCCGATTCAGAGCTTGTCTGACGCAGCCCGGAACCGGGTAACAGAATGGGCGCGGCGCTGTCCCATGGAGCACGTCTGGAGCGTGCGCAAGGAGTGAGTGCCCCACCGGCACCGCCCATCCTCCTCGCCTCGACGAGCCCCCAGCGGCGAGCAATCCTCGAGCAGCTGGAGATTCCCTTCGAGGTCGTGGCGCCTGCCTACGAGGAACACGACGAGGCCGGCGCGTCGCCGTCCGAGCTCGTCCGTGCGCACGCAGCCGGAAAGGCGCGTTCCGTGGCCGAGGCGGCGGGGGACCGGCCGGTGCTGGGCGTCGACACGGCAGTCGTCCTCGACGGGAAGGCGTACGGCAAGCCGGGCGGCGCCGAGGAGGCGGCCGAGATGCTCGAGACGCTTGGCGGACGGACGCACGCGGTCGTCTCGGGCCTCTGCCTGCTCACTCCGGCCTGGGAGGAGGTGAAGGAAGAGGCCACGAGCGTCACCTTCCGGCCCTTGACACCTCGTGACATCGCCGGCTATGTCGCGTCGTGCGAATGGGAGGGCCGCGCGGGCGCGTACGCCATCCAGGGGCTAGGAGCCGGGCTCGTCGAGCGGATCGAGGGCGACTATCTGAACGTCGTCGGCCTCCCGGGAGCGCTCCTTATCCGCCTGCTCGCAGAGCGTTTCGCGGGCGCATACGGCTTCGGATAAGAGGAGCAGTCCACTAGACTTGCCCGTTCGTGAGCCTTTGGAGCACACTGAGCGGTTTCGGGGGGCGGGAGATGGCAGTCGATCTCGGGACTGCCAACACGCTCGTCTACGTCCGTGGCCGAGGCATCGTGCTCTCTGAGCCGAGTGTGGTCGCGATCGACCAGCGCACGGGTGAGGTCCACGCCGTCGGGATCGAGGCCAAGCGCATGCTCGGGCGCACGCCGGGCACCATCTCCGCCATCAGGCCGCTGAAGGACGGCGTCATCGCCGACTTCGACGTCACCGAGCAGATGCTCCGCCACTTCATCCAGAAGGTGCACCACAACCGCTTTGCGCATCCGCGGGTCGTCGTCTGCGTCCCGTCGGGCGTGACCGGCGTCGAGAAGCGCGCGGTCGAGGAGGCGACCCTCTCCGCCGGGGCCCGTCAGGCCTACCTGATCGAGGAGCCCATGGCGGCCGCGATCGGGGCCGGCCTGCCCGTCTCGGAGCCCACCGGAAACATGATCGTGGACATCGGCGGGGGTACGACCGAAGTCGCGGTCATCTCCCTCGGCGGCATCGTCGTCTCCCAGTCGATCCGGGTCGGCGGCGACGAGATGGACGAGGCGATCATGAGCCACATCAAGAAGGAGTACAAGCTCCTGATCGGCCAGCAGACCGCGGAGGAGCTGAAGCTCGAGATCGGCTCCGCCTGGGAGCTCCGCGAGGAGGTTCAGGCAGAGGTCAGAGGCCGCGACATGCTCACGGGTCTGCCCAAGACAATCGTGATCACATCCGAGGAAGTGCGGCGCGCTCTTGACGAGCCGGTCGGGCAGATTCTCGACGCGATCAAGTCGACCCTCGACAAGACGCCGCCCGAGCTCGCGGCGGACATCATGGACCGCGGCATCGTCCTCGCAGGCGGCGGCTCGCTGCTCAGCGGTCTCGAGGAACGGCTGCGCGACGAGACGCAGATGCCGGTCCAGCTCGCGGAGTCTCCGCTCACCTGCGTCGCGGTCGGCTCGGGAAAGAGCCTCGAGGAGTTCGAGGTCATCCACCGCGCTGCCAAGGCGCGGAACCGGAACGGCAGACGCCGTTAGAACGGGCAGTCTCCGCCCAAGCCTTTAGAATCTGGCCCCCGTGCCTCGGCAACGCACAGCACGGCTCCCAGTCCTGGACGCGTCCGCCCGTCGCACCGAGGGTCTCTCGCCCAGGACGAGTCGCGCGCTCAGGGCGCGCTTGGTCGCGGCTGTGCTCGTGCTCTTCTCGCTCGCGCTGATCACGGTCTACTTCCGCGAGTCGGAGGGGGGAACGCTCCACTCGGCGCAACGCATCGGGCTCTCGGTCGCGATGCCGTTCGAGGTCGCCGGCGAGCGGATCGCCCGCCCGTTCCGCGACGCGTGGGGCTGGACGTCGGATCTCGTCGGAGCCAAGCAGGAGAACGAGAAGCTGCGGAAGCAGGTTGAGGCGCTCCGCCAGAGGGTGATCCAGGAGCAGACGGCGGTCAGCGAGAACGACCGCCTGCGCGACCTGCTGGGCTTCGTCGACGGGCCCAGCTTCCCGGCGGGCTTCACCGGCGTCTCCACCCGGGTCGTCGGCCGTCCGCCCAGCGCGTACAACCAGGAAGTCCTGATCGCGGCCGGCTCTTCCGCGGGCATAAGCCGCAACGACCCGGTGGTGACGCAGGACGGTCTGGTGGGGCTGGTCACGAACGTGACCTCCAACGGCGCCAAGGTGACGTTGCTCACCGACCAGTCGAGCGCCGTCTCGGCGATCGTGCTCGAGAGCGGCGCAGCCGGGCTCGTCCGGCACGGGCCGAGCGACACGTCTGCTCTCGTCCTCGACCGCGTCGGCAAGGACGAGTTCGTCGAGGAGGGAAACCTCGTCATCACGGCGGGCTGGCGGAGTGGCAAGCTGGAATCCCTCTATCCGCGCGGCATCCCGGTCGGAATGGTCAAATCCGTCGGGCAGCAGGACGTCGACCTCTACAAGCGCATCCAGGTCGCGCCGCTGGTCAATTTCGACGCGCTCGCGGAAGTCATCGTGCTGGTGCCGAAGAAGCGATGACCGCCGACGCGATCAAGGCCGGCGCGTTGCTGCTCTGCGCGGCGCTCGTCCAGGTGTCGATCGCATCGGCTATCGAGGTCGCCGAGGGTCACCCTGACGTCGTCCTCGTCCTGGTCATCGGCATCGCGCTGCTGCGAGGCCCGGTGTTCGGAGCGGTCGCCGGCTTCTGGGCGGGCCTGGTCCTCGACGTCGCCTCGCTGGAGACGCTGGGTTTGACCTCGCTCCTCCTGACCCTCGTGGGCTACTTCGCCGGCAGGCTCGGCGACGTCACGACGAAGTCTTCTGCGCATCCCTCGCTCGTCGCGGTCGCGCTCGGGACGGTTGGGTTCGCTCTGGGCTCGGCCGTCGTTCACTTCATGCTTGGATCGACGCTCTCCGCCGCGCAGTTCTTCGTCGGAGTGCTCTTGCCCACCCTCGCGCTCAACATGCTGTTGGCTTATCCCCTCTACGGCCTCTGCCGGCGGATCTTCCATGCAGAGCCGCGAGAGCGCCGAGAGGTGAGCCCCGCTGTCTAGCTCGCCGTCGAGTCTCCCCGGCTTCCTGCCGCCCGACCCGCGCGTCGAGGAGCCCTATCGCCTCACGCCCCAGATCGCTCTGCGCATCGCCATCCTGGGGGCCTTCGCCGTGACGATCTTCTGCATCCTCTTCTTCCGCCTCTGGGCGCTGCAGGTGATCTCAGGGCAGACCTACCTCCGGGACGCGCGGAACAACCAGGTGCGAACGTTCCGGGCCCCCGCCCAGCGGGGATCGATCGTCGACCGCAACGGAAATGTGCTCGTCTCGAACGTCCCGAGCACGGTCGCGCAACTCTGGCCGGCCGCCCTCGACGAGCTCACGCCCGAGCGCCGCGAGGAGACGCTTCGTCGGGTCGCCAGGCTCCTGCAGGTGCCCTACCGGCGCGTCGAACGTGATCTGGAGAAGCGCAAGGACGACCTCCTGACACCCATCACGATCAAGACCGACGTTCCCGACGCGAAGGTCAACTATCTGCTCGAGCACCAGAATGACTTCCCCGGCGTGCAGATCGGCCAGAGTTCCCTGCGCCACTACGACCGTGGCGGGATCGCAGCGCAGGTGCTGGGCTACGTGGGAGAGATTTCCCAAGACCAGGCGGATGCGCGGAAGAAGGACGGCTACGCACCGGGTGACCGCATCGGCCAGACGGGCATCGAGGCGACCTACGACATGTACCTCCGGGGCCGCCCGGGCATCGGCCGCGTCTACGTGGACGCGGTCGGTCGCGTGCAGAGCGCTCGGGAGTTCGAGCAGCTGCCGGAGGCGGGCAACAACGTCCGGCTCACTATCGACGCCGAGCTGCAGAAGACCGCCGAGGAAGCGCTCGACTACGGCATCCGGATCGCGCATGACGACGGCCGCTGGGCCGCCGACGGCGGGGCGCTCGTGGCCATGGATCCGAACACCGGCGAGATCCTCGCGCTCGCGTCCAACCCGAGCTTCAACCCGAGCATCTACGTCGGGCAGGTCAAGCAGCGCGAGCTGAACCGCCTGGGCAAGCCGAGCGAGAACCACCCGACACTCGACCGCGCGGTCGCCGGGCTGTATCCGCCGGGGTCGACATTCAAGCCGATCACGGCGCTCGCATCCCTTCAGGAGGGGATGGTGGCGCCGGACGAGCTGATCCAGTGCACGGCCAAGGAGGTCGTCGACGGCCAGACCTTCACGAACTGGGATCCCTATGTCAACGAGCCTATGACCATGACGACGGCGCTCGCGGCCTCGTGCGACACGTACTTCTACCAACTCGGTCTCCGCTTCTACGGGCGCAAGGACTCGCCGCTCCAGAAATGGGCGCGGAACATGGGCTTCGGCGCCTCGACTGGCGTGGACATCGGCCCGGAGGAGAAGGGCCTCGTGCCAACGCCCAGCTGGCGGCGGCGCTACTTCAAGACCGAGATCGACAAGATCTGGACGAGCGGCGACTCCGTGCAGCTGGCCATCGGACAGGGCGACGTACTCGTCACCCCGCTGCAGATGACCCGGTTTTACGCGCTGATCGCCAGCGGCGGCAAGCTCGTCGAGCCGCACATGGTGAAGTCGGTCGAGGAGACGGGGAATCAGGGCCAGGCCCCGGTGGTGCTCCGGCCCTACGCGCCCAAGCCACCCAGGGACGTTCGACTCGACCCGGGTGCACTCCGCGTCGTCCAGGAAGGCCTTTACAAGGCGACGCACGCGACCTACGGGACGTCGTCTGGGATCTTCGGCTCGTTTCCGGTCGAGATCGCCGGCAAGACGGGAACGGCTGAGAAGTTCGTCCGCCTGCCCGGCTATCAGGGCCTGCAAGACCAAGCGTGGTGGTGTGGATACGGCCCGTACGGGAAGCCGAAGCTCGTCGTGTGCGCCCTGATCGAGAACGGCGGCCACGGCGGGGTGGCCGCGGCTCCAGCGGCGCTCAAGGTCTTCGAGAAGTACTTCAAGGTCGACCCGACTTCGTTCGTCTCAGCGGTGAAGGACTCCGACTAGGGAAGCCATGGCGACCAGAGCTCTCCCACAAGCACAGACGCGGTCCGCCCTCGGAGCGGAAGTCGGTGCCTTCCTGCGCCAAATCGACTACCTCCTGCTCCTGGCCGTCGGGGGCGTCATTACCTACGGGCTCTGGGTGCTCGCGGCCGTAACCCGCAACGACATTCCCGGCGATTCCGGCTACTACCTCTTCCGGCAGGAGACGTACGTCGCCTTCGGAGTCCTCGTCCTGGCCGTCTTCACCGCTCTGAACCCAGACGTCTTCCGCCGCTACAAGCGGGTCCTGTACGGGCTCGTCCTCTTCCTCCTGCTCATCGTCTTCCCGCTCGCCGAGAACGTGCGTGGGTCGAAGCGCTGGATCGCGTTCGGCTCCTTCAACTTCCAGCCCTCCGAGCTCGGGAAGGTCTTGCTCATACTGTTCCTCGCAGGCTTCGTTGCCGACCGCTCGAGGCGCATGGGAGAGTGGCGCGTCACCTGGTCCGTGGTCGGCCTGGCCGCCGTCCCCATCGTGCTGGTCTTCGAGGAGCCCGACTTCGGAAGCGCGCTCATCTATGGGTGCGCCGGAGCCGCCGTCCTTCTCTTCGGAGGCCTTCCCTGGAAGCAGCTCGGCGTCCTTGCCGCGCTGGTGGCCCTCATCGGCCTGTCGATGCTCTGGTTCCTTCCGGCCGCCGGTGTCGAGGTCCTTGACCAGTACCAGAAGGACCGGCTCATCGGCTTCGTGCACCCGGACGTCGACCCGACGGGCACGACCTACAACATCACGCAGTCGATCACTGCGGTCGGCTCCGGAGGCTACGACGGGCGCGGCGTCGCCGGAGCCACCCAGACGAACCTCGATTTCCTCCCGGAGCACAACACCGACTTCATCTTCTCGTCGCTTGCTGAACAGCGTGGCTTCCTGGGCGCGGCCATCCTCCTCCTTCTCTACGCGCTCATCGCCTGGCGGGGAATCAAGATCATCGCTGTCGCGCCGACCCTCTTCATGGCCGCGACCGCCGGCGCGATCGTCTTCACCTTCCTGGTCCAGATCTTCATCAACATCGGGATGAGCATCGGGATAGCCCCCGTGACCGGCATCCCGCTTCCGTTCGTGAGCTTCGGGGGAAGCTCGATGATCACGACTCTCGCGATGATCGGGCTCCTCGAGTCGATCCACGTGCGCGGCAAGCTCGCCGGGTACAGGTAGGCATATGCGCCTCAGTCGCCTGCCCATCCACCCGGGCGCCATCTACGGGATCGTCAAGGAACTGCGCGCGGCGGCGGAGGACTTCCGCCCGCTCGTCATCGCGGGCGCTCTCGGCCCCGGTCGGGAGCTTCGCGACGCGCTGACCGCCGGTGGCGACGCCCAGGCGGTTCGCGATCTCACGGGCAGCGATCTCTCGCCCTACGACGTCGAGGGCGCGGGCCTCCTGCTGTACGTGATCGAGGGCGAGCAGGCCACCGCAAAGGACGAGGAGGCGCTACGCCTGGCCGACCGCAAGGGCGTCGAGGCGATCTGCGTTCTCGTCGGCGCAGGCCGAGACCCCGTCGACATCCCCTACGTGCTCGCGACCAATGTCGTCCAGGTCCCGCCCGGTGCGCCCCTGCCGATCGATCGGATCACCGAGCTCGTCGCGGAACGGGCGGACGAGTACGCCTACATGTGGGCCGAGCGGCTGCCGGCGCTGCGCAACGCGGTCGTCGAGCACACGATCAACAAGTTCGCGCGCCAGAACGGGATCCTCGGCGCCGCGATCTTCATCCCCGGTGCAGACCTGCCTGCGCTCACGCTCAACCAGATCAGGATGGTCTTCCGGATCGCGGCCGCTTACGGGGAGCAGATCGACCGAGACCGGGCGCTCGAGATCCTGGCCGTGATCGGCGCCGGCCTGGGATTTCGTGCCGTCGCGCGGGAGGCGTTGGGGTTCATCCCCGGGGTCGGCTGGGCGATCAAGGG
>Ga0184619_10000791_pt1 | contig 10979 bp, 8 predicted proteins | sample PLM0_60_b1_FD_133146 | JGI IMG/M metagenome (GOLD analysis project Ga0184619, IMG submission 133146) | Groundwater sediment microbial communities from an aquifer in East River, Colorado, USA - PLM0_60_b1 | ecosystem: Environmental > Terrestrial > Soil > Riparian zone | place: USA: East River...
GTGGACGAGCGCGGCCGCGAGCTGTACGCGCTGCTGATTCCCGAGCGACAGGCTCTCGACCCGATCCTTCGAGCGTGGAGCCACGCCGAGCGTCTCGAGGATCTCCATGCCACGGCTGCGCGCGGCTGCTCGGCTGACGCCGTGCAGGCGCGCGAGATACACGAGCTGCTCGAGCACGCGCATCTTGGGGTAGAGCCCGCGCTCTTCGGGGATGTAGCCGAATCGGCGTCGGGCGACGCCATCCACGACCCGTCCTCGCCAGCGGACCTCGCCACCGTCGGCTTCGAGCACCCCAAGCGCGATCCGCATCGCGGTTGTCTTGCCGGCGCCGTTCGGGCCCACGAATCCGACCATGGAGCCCTCGTCGACGTCGAAGCTCACCCCATCCAGTGCTACGACGTCGCCGAACCGCCGCCGAAGATCGATCAGCTGGAGACCAGAGGACACCGGGCCCAGGATAGGGAACAGAGAGGGAGCAGAGAGGGAAGGGATCCGGTCTCCCGAAGAACCGAGAGCGGTCGGATCTCAGGAAGGGATCGTGACCTTCAGCACTTCCCCGCCGTCGAGGAGCGGGAACCAGAATGCGCCTCCGGCCTTCACCACGAGCTGGTTGGCATTGATCGCACCCTGGTCGGACACCACCCAGGTGCCGGTGATCTCGCCCGTGGCCGGATCCAGCCGTTGGAGGATCGGTCCGAGGTCGGTCGCGACCCAGAGGGAGCCGGCGTGTTCCAAGAGCCCATCCGGCAGCGCCTCGGTGGCGATCGCCGGGCCGGGCTCGTTGGTAGCCGGATCGATCCGCTGGACGGCGTCGCTGTCTACCGAGGACACCCAGAGGGTTCCCGCCGCCTTCGCCATGATCTGCGGCCCGAACTCCGTGTCGATCTCCGCCACCACGTCGCCCGTCGCCGGGTCGATCCGCGTGATCGTCGAGTCGACGTAGTTCGAGACCCACACGCTGTCGAACGCGACGGTCACGAACCGGGGCTCGAGACCCACCTCGATCGGTCGTCCGGCTCGGTTTGCGTTCGGATCGATGCGAAGGACCTCCGAGCTCTCCTCGCACACGACCCAGAGTCCGTCGTGGTCGGCCGCCATCCCTTCCGGCGCGCCGCATACCTCGATCGTCGCGACCACCTCGTTCGTCGCCGGATCGATCCGGGAGACCGTGTCGTCTTCGGAGTTGGTGACCCAGATCGCGCCGAAGGCGGCCGCGACCTCGAGCGGGACGGCGCCGACCGGCACGGTGGCCTCCACCGATGCGCCCGCCGGATCGATCCGGGAGACGCTGGGCGCTCCTCCGCTGTCGAACTCGGAGTTCACGACCCACACGCTGCCGAACCCCTCGACGATGCCGATCGGCTCCCCGCCCACCGGCACCCGGGCGACCACCTCCAGGATGCGGGGCTCCGCCGGCGTGGCCGACGGCGATGGGGAGGGGGTCGCGCCGTCCTCCTCTCTTCCGCAAGAGACGACGACCAGGGAGAGAGCGAGGAGCGCGACCACAGACCGCCGGGAGCGCCGCAGGAAGCCCATCGCGTCGCGACGCTACGTGAGCGCTTGCCGCGGGACCAGTCCCGCGGCAAGAGAACGCAAGATCCCGCGGCAACATCTCGACAACTTCGAGATGTCGCCGGCTACGCGGCGCTGGCCGCCTGCTCCGCACCCTCCACGACAGGGCCGAGGCCGATCTTCAGCACGTCGGCCGCATCCTCGGCCAGGTGGAAGGTCATCTCCTCCCGCACCTGCTCGGGCACGTCGTCCAGATCGCCCTCGTTCCGCGAAGGGAGGATGACCTCCTTCAGTCCAGCCCGGTGCGCGGCAAGGACCTTCTGCTTCACCCCACCGATCGGGAGCACCCTGCCCTGCAGCGTCACCTCGCCGGTCATCCCCACCTCGGCCCGAACAGGACGCCCGGTGAGAAGCGAGGCGAGGGCGGTGGTCATCGCCACGCCGGCGCTCGGCCCGTCTTTGGGGACGGCACCCGCCGGGACGTGCACGTGGAACCGGCCTCGGAGCCGCTCCGCGGGGATGTCGAGCTCCGCCGCGTGCGAACGCACGTACGAAAGCGCGATGCGGGCCGATTCCTTCATCACGTCGCCGAGTTGCCCGGTGAGCGTGAGGCCGTCTTCCGACACGTCTTCTCGCGTCGCTTCGATGAAGAGCACGTCGCCGCCGGTACCGGTCACCGCAAGGCCCGTCGCGACGCCGGGCACCGCCGTGCGATCCGCAGCTTCGAAGAAGAACTTCTGACGTCCGAGGTAGGCCCGGAGATCGGTCGCGTCGAGTCGCACGGGCGCGGCGACCTCACCGGCGGTGAGCTTCGTCGCCACCTTCCGCATGATCTTCCCGAGCTCGCGCTCGAGGTTCCGTACTCCCGCCTCGCGGGTGTAGTCGCCGACCACCCCTCGAAGGGCGTCGTCGGCGACCTCGACCTCCTCGGCGCGAAGACCGTTGCGCTCGACCTGGCGCGGCAACAGGTGCCGCCGCGCGATCGCGACCTTCTCGTCCTCGGTGTAGCCGTCGATCCGGATCACTTCCATCCGGTCGAGCAGCGGCCCCGCGATCGTCTCGGCGACGTTCGCGGTCGCGATGAACAGCACCTCGGAAAGATCCAGGTCCACGTCGAGGTAGTGATCACGGAACGTGTGGTTCTGCGCCGGGTCGAGGACCTCGAGCAGCGCGCTCGAGGGGTCGCCTCGCCAATCGGCGCCAACCTTGTCGACCTCGTCCAGCATCATCACGGGGTTCTTCGTGCCCGCGTCCTTCAACGCGCGCACGATCCGCCCCGGCAGCGCTCCGACGTAGGTCCGGCGGTGGCCGCGGATCTCCGACTCGTCGTGCACACCGCCGAGCGAGACGCGCACGAACTTCCGGCCGAGCGCGCGCGCCACCGATTCGCCCAACGAGGTCTTGCCGACACCGGGCGGTCCGACGAGCGTGAGGATCGCTCCCGAACCGCGACCTCCGGTCTCGGTGAGACCGCGCTCGGCCCGCAGCTTCCGGACGGCGAGGTACTCGAGGATCCGATCCTTCACATCGCGGAGCCCCTCGTGATCGGCGTCGAGCACCGTCCGGGCCTCGCCGATGTCGAGGTTGTCATCGGTCTTGGCGGACCAGGGAACGTCCAGCAGCCAGTCGAGATAGGTGCGGATCCACCCGTATTCGGGCGACTGCTCCGACGTGCGCTCGAGCCGGCCGAGCTCCCGCTCGGCCTGCGTGCGCACGTCCTCCGGCATCCCGGCGTCCGCGATCTTCGTCCGGTACTCCTCGAGGACGTCTTCGGTGCCGTCCTCGCCGAGCTCCTTGCGGATCGCCGCCATCTGCTCTCGCAACAACATCTCGCGCTGCCGCTCCTCCAAGCTGCCCGCGACCTCGTCACGGATCCGTTCCTTCACCTGGACCTCGGCCAGGGTCTCCTTCGCCCACGCAACGACCTTCTCGAGCCGAGCCTGGACGTCGAGGGTCTCGAGGACCTCCACCTTCTGCTCGAAGGAGAGATCGGGCGAGTACCCGGAGGTGTCCGCCAGCTGTCCCGGATCGGTCACGCCACGCAGGAACTCCGCGACCGCCGGCACTCCGCGAGCGTCCGTGATGGCTTCGATGACCCCGCGGTACTCCTTGGCGAGCTCGCGGGCTCGTTCGCTCACGGGCTCTTCCGCCGACTCGAGCTGCACCCACGTCGCCTCCCCGGTCCCCGGGACACCGAGGCCGACGGTGGCGCGCCTGAGCCCGCGGATGACCACGGCCTCGACGCCGTTGCGCATGCGTCCGACGTCCTCGATCTTGGCGACGACGCCGACGCGCGCGTACCGACCGTCCACTCTCGGGACGGTCAGGAGGAGCGCGTCCTCCCCCTCGGCGGTGGCGCCGACGGCCGCTCGGGCCTCGTCCGATTCGATCGTGAGGGTCACCACCATCCCTGGCAGGACGACGCCGGTGGTCAGCGGCAATAGCGGCAGGGCCTGTATGTCGAGCTCGTTCATTCCTCTGTCCTTTCCACGCCCTTGTGAACGGGGCTGCGGGCCATGATATTCCAGTTGCGTAATGCGGATTACGGCCTTTCATCTTCTTGCCTTCCTCGCACTCCCACCTGCTCGGATGGCGATGTCCGGGCGCGCCGATAGTCTCTGCCGCCATGGAAGAGGCGATCATCCGGACCGAGGGCCTGAAGAAGTCCTTCGGCAAGGTGCAGGCCGTCAAAGGCGTGGATCTCGCCGTGGAGCAGGGAACGGTCTTCGGCCTGCTCGGGCCCAACGGGGCGGGGAAGACCACCACGATCCGCATCCTCACGACCCTCCTCGAACCCGACGAAGGGAAGGCCGTGGTCGCGGGCTTCGACGTGGTCCGCGACGCGGTGCTCCTGCGGCCGGTGATCGGTCTCGCCGGACAGTTCGCCGCGGTCGACGAGAACCTCACGGGACTCGAGAATCTCGAGATGGTCGGGCGCCTGTACCACCTCCCGGCGGCCGAGGCTCGCAGGCGCGCCGAAGATGTCCTCGAACGTTTCGACCTCGCCGAGGCGGCACACCGCACGGCAAAGACCTACTCGGGGGGCATGCGGCGCCGGCTCGACGTGGGAGCGAGCCTCGTGGGACAGCCCAGGGTCCTGTTCATGGACGAGCCGACGACCGGCCTCGACCCTCGCAGCCGATTGGTGCTGTGGGAGCTGATCCGAGATCTTCAGAAGGAAGGGACGACGCTGCTCCTCTGCACGCAGTACCTCGAAGAAGCCGATCAGCTCTGCGACCGCATCTCGGTGATCGATCTGGGTACCGTGATCGCTGAGGGGACCTCGGAGGAGCTGAAGGACAAGATCGGCGGCGAGGTCCTCGAGCTCCACGTGACGCAGGAGCACCTCATGCGCGCGGCCGAGACGCTCCGAGGACTCGGCGCCGGTGATCCGTCCGCGGATGAGGCCTCGCGCCTGATCAGGGTCCCCGTCGGCGCCGAGGGTCCGACCGTGTTGCTCGAGACCGTGCGCCGACTCGACGACGCCGGGATCCCGATCGAGGACATCGCGCTGCATCGGCCGACCCTCGACGACGTGTTCCTGTCGCTGACCGGCCACGCGGCGGAGCTGGCGATCGAGGAGATCGACGAACCCGAGCCCGAGCCCGAGAAGCGCACGCGGAGAAGGAAGGACCGATGAGCGCCGTCGCCGTGTCTCGACCATCGTTCGGCACGAGGGCGATGCTGTCGTTCTTCGACAGCTTGATCGTCGCGCGTCGGAACCTGATGCAGATCGTGCGGGTCCCGGCCGTCCTCGTCTTCGAGCTGGTCCAGCCGGTGATGTTCGTGCTGCTGTTCCGGTACGTGTTCGCGGGCAACATCGCAGGAATGGACGCCATCCCGGGTGGCTACGTGACCTTCCTGATGCCCGGGATCATCGTCCAGAACGCGATCTTCGGTGCGACCACGACCGCGATCGGGATCGCGGAGGACCTGAAGTCCGGACTCGTCGACCGGTTCCGCTCGCTGCCGATGGCGCGGCCGGCGATGCTGGCCGGCCGCGCGACCTCCGACCTGATCAAGAACTTCATCCTCCTGCTCGTCGTGATCGGGATCGGCTACCTCGTCGGCTTCTCTTTCAAGAATGGGTTCCTCGGGGCGATCGCCATGATCGTGTTGGTGATGGCCGTGAGCTTCACGTTCTCGTGGGTGATGGCGACGATCGCCCTCGCCGTGAAGAAGCTGGAGGCCGTCCAGGCCGCTGCCTTCACGGGGATCTTCCCGCTCGTGTTCATCAGCTCGGCGTTGGTGCGCGTCGAGGGGATGGTGCCCTTCCTTCGTCCGATCGCTCGCAACAATCCGATCACGTACTGGGCGAACCTCGCGCGGTACTTCGCGATCGGAAACTTCCCGGACATGGGCGGCTCGGTCGGGCACCTGATCCTGTGGTCGGCGATCTGGATCGGGGTGCTCCTGGCGATCTTCATGCCGCTGTCGATCAGGCTCTACTCCAAGCTCACCTGATCGGGAACATCGCCGGCGCCGGAGCGGTTGCGATATGGGACGCCGGAGCAAAGGGGTGTAGCCGTGCCTGTGTTCGGATTCAAGGGTGACAACGCTCGGGAGAAGGTCGTCGTGCTGCTCACGATGTGCTTCGCCCTCGCGATGGTGATGCTGGACAACACGGTCGTGAACATCGCGCTTCCGACGATCCAACGGGAGCTGGGGGCCACCGTCTCCGACCTGCAATGGATCATCGACGGCTATGTCCTCGCGCTCGCGTCGCTCCTGCTGACCGGCGGCATCCTCGGCGACCGCTACGGCCGCAAGAGGATGTTCCTCGGGGGCCTGGTGATCTTCACGCTCGCCTCGCTTGGCTGCGGTCTCGCAGGCTCCGGCTCGCAGCTGATCGCGTTCCGTGCGATCCAGGGGATCGGGGCCGCCCTCCTGCTGCCCGGAACGCTCTCGATCCTGACGGTCACGTTCCCACCCGAAGAGCGGGCCAAGGCGATCGGCCTGTGGGCCGGCGTCAGCGGGCTCGCGCTCGCCCTCGGGCCGACGCTCGGGGGCTACGTGGTGGAGCACCTCGGGTGGCCCTCGGTCTTCTTCATCAACGTGCCGATCGGGATCGTCGCTCTCGCCGTCGCCGTTCGGACGGTGAAGGAGTCGGTCTCCGAACAGACCCGGCATCTCGACATCCCGGGCCTGTTCCTCGGCACCGGCGCCCTGTTCGCGCTGACCTACGGGCTCATCGAGGCGAACCAGTACGGGTGGAGCGATCCGCTGATCATCGGCGCGTTGATCGCTGCGGCCGTCCTGCTCGCCGGATTCCTCGTCTGGGAGCACGTCAACAAGGACTCGATGATGCCACTGTCGTTCTTCCGGATCCCCGCCTTCAGCGCCGGCAACGCCGTGGCCTTCTCCGTGTCGCTTGGGATGTTCTCGGTCTTCCTGTTCGTCACGCTGTACATGCAGGCGATCCGCCACTTCACACCGTTCCAGACCGGCCTGCGATTCCTACCGCTGACCGGGATGGTCATCGTCACGGCGCCCAACGCCGGCCGGATCGCACAGCGGGTCGGCTCGCGGATCCCGATGACGTACGGCCTGCTGCTCGCGTCGCTGTCGATGTTCGGCCTGACGCTCGTCCAGCCGGACACGCCGTACTGGATCCTGGGACTCATCTTCCTCGTGATGGGACACGGGCTCGGGTCGACGATGGCGCCCATGACGGCCGCCGTGATGGGCGCGGTCGGCCCACAGCGCGCGGGCCTCGGATCGGCGATGACCAACACGAGCCGCGAGGTCGGCGGTGTCCTCGGCATCGCGTTGCTGGGGACGATCCTGTTCGATCGCCTCGGCAACGTGCTGGTGCCGCGCCTGGCGCAGCTCGGGCTCACGGGTCAGCAGGCCGGCGCGCTGGCCGAGGCATCGTCGCACGGGTTCGTGTCGGCGCAGGGGATGGCGGCGATCGGCCTCTCGCCGGATCAGAGCGCTGGCTTCGTGCGGGCATTCCAGGACGGGTACATGAGCGGTTTCCACCTCGCCGCCGCGATCGCCGGGGCGATCCTTCTGACGGCGGCCGTCGTGGCCAACCGGTTCATCCCGGGTCGAGCCCACGCCGACGAGATCCACGCCACCGCGGCGAGGGAGCGGGTCCCGGTCACGACCGACTAGCCGCCCAGCGCCTAGCATCTGCCCGTGCTCGCGCTGCGGATCCTCGCGGTGATCGCCGGGACCGCGATCGTGATCGCCACGATCGGCTCGGCCGTCAAGACGGTCGTCCTGCCGCGGGCCACCGCATCGAGGATCACCCGATCGGTGTTCCTCTTGCTCCGCTGGGCGTTCCGGTTCGTGACCCCGCCGTCGATGAGCTTCGACCGGCGGGACCGGATCATCGGGGCCTACGCACCCCTCGGGCTGATGGCGACGCTCGCCGCGTGGCTCACCCTGGTCCTTGCCGGCTTCACGCTCATCTTCTGGGGGACGGAGCATGTGGGGTGGCGGGCCGCGTTCGAGCTCTCAGGATCCTCGCTCTTCACCCTCGGCTTCGCCCATTCCCAGCACCTCGCAGCCCTCGCGCTCGACTTCGTCGAGGCCGCGATCGGCCTGTTCCTGCTGGCCCTGCTGATCACCTACCTGCCCAGCATCTACTCCGCGTACTCCCGCCGCGAGGTGGGCATCACCGCGCTGGAGGTCCGCGCGGGGTCGCCACCGTCGGCGAGGGAGATGATCTGGCGGTACTGGCGTCTGGAACGGATGCCGGAGATCCGAGAGGTCTGGGTGGAGTGGCAGCGCTGGTTCGTCGAGGTCGAAGAGACCCACACGTCGCATCCGGCGATCGCCTTCTTCCGTTCCTCGCACACCGACCATTCGTGGGTGACCTCCGCCGGAGCGGTGCTCGACGGCGCGGCGCTCGTCCTCTCGTCGGTCGACATCCCGCGCGACGTGGAGGCCGAGTTCTGCATCCGGGCGGGGTACCTTTGTCTTCGAGGGATCGCCGACTACTTCCAGATCCCCTACGACTCGGATCCGCGGCCCGACGATCCGATCTCGATCGGGCGGGAGGAATGGGAGAACCTGATCTCCGGGCTCGAGGGATCCGGCGTGGCGCTCAAGCCCGATCGTGACCAGGCGTGGCGCGACTTCGCGGGCTGGCGGGTGAACTACGATACCGTCCTGCTCGCCCTTGCGCGTCTCACCGAGGCCCCGCCGGCGCTCTGGTCCTCCGACCGGGCAGGCGGTGAGCGGATCCGTCCGCCGGTCTTCAGGAAGATGCGCTGAGGCCTCACCGGGAGGGGTTCGAGGCGTCGTACCGACGGTAGCGGGGCAGCAGGATGGCGAGAACCCCGGCGCCGATGATGCAGGCGATCCCCCCGGACACGATCGAGGTCCGAACGGTCGTCAGGGAAGCCAGGAAGCCCGCCTCCGCGTTCCCCAGCGAAGGCCCGGTGCCGACCACGGAGAGACTGATCCCCTCGAGGCGTCCGCGCATCTCGTCGGGAGTGACCGTCTTGAGGATCGCATCGCGGTAGAGACCGCTCACCATGTCCGAGGCGCTCGCCAGCATCAGGAACAGCAGCCCGAGCCAGAGGGTCCCTGCGAATCCGAAGCCGACGATCCCCGCCCCCCAGCACATGCACGCGACGATCGTGACGAGCCCCTGCCGGCGAACGTGCTTCGCGCGGCCACTGAACAGGGCGACCAGGAGTGCGCCGAGTGCCTCCGCGGAGTACAGCAGCCCGAGCACCGCGGGCGACGCGTGCAGGATGTCCAGCACGAACGCCGGGTACAGGGCCACGGGAAGACCGAAGATCATCGCGTTCAGATCGATCCAGAAGGTGCCCTGCAGAACCTGCTTCCCTCTGAGGAAACGGAGACCTTCCGTGATCGCGGACCAGCCGACGGAGAGATGATCCGCCGTCGGTGGCGAGGGACGCATTCCTGCCAGCGCGACGATCACCGCCAGGTAGCTGACGGCATCGAGCGCATAGGCGTACCCCACATCGACCGTGATGAGCACCCCTGCGAGCACGGGGCCGGTGAGCGCCGCCGACTGGTAGTACACGACTTCGAGCGCCAGCGCCGATGTGTACAGGTCGGGAGTCAGCAACCGGGCGGGCCAAGCGCGAAGGGCCGGCGAGTAGAGGGAGTACGCCGAGGCCGACAGGAACGAGAACGCGAAGAGGATCCAGAGACGAGGCTCCGGAAGGAAGGCGTTCACCGCAAGCGCGATCGAGAGCACCGCCGTAAGTGCGTGCGCGACCATGAGCATCTTGCGCCGTTCCAGGGCGTCGGCGATCGTCCCGCCGACGATCGGCAACACGATGAGCGGGATGACCTCGAAGAGGGCGAGGAGGCCCACCATCGCCGTCGATCGCGTGAGGAAGTAGACCTGGAACGGCACCGCCACGAACGTGATCTGCGTCCCGAACTCGGAGATCGCCTGCCCGACGAACAGCCGCCGGAAATCGGCGGAGACCTTGAGCGGGGTGAAGTCCATCCGGTGGCCCCTGAGCCGAGCCACGGAGCGGCCGATGAGGCTCGGGGGTCGGGCCTCCGGAGGGACGGGCGGGGGGAGCTCGTCCTCCGGGCCACCGGGGAGATCGCTGTCGTCGTCGGTCACGCCGCCGGACGCTAGCGGATGAGGCGGGACAGACGTCGGTCGGCGAGGATCTTGCCCCCCGTCTGGCACTCCGGGCAGTACGTGACCTCGTGGGACTCATAGGAGACGCGGCGGAGGTCGGCGCCGCAGCGGGGGCACGGCTGACCCCAGCGCCCGTGGACGGTGAAGTGGTCGCCCAACTTGGTCGGGAGGCCCCCGCTGCGGCGCCGCTCCACCTCGAGGGCGTCGGTGAGGATCGCCCGCAGGGCCTCGACGAGCCGGTCGCGCTCGCCGGCGTCGAGCTTGCCGAGGACCGCGTAGGGCGAGAGCTTGGCGTGGTGCAGGGCGTCGTCCGAGTAGCCACGGCCGACGCCGGCGACCGTCCTCTGGTCGCGCAGGATCGTATGGACGCGGCGAACGTCGGCGCTGTCCCGGAAGAACGTCGCCGCCTCATCCGAGAGCACCTCGGGCCCGAGGGCCGCGAGCGGGCCCTGGTCCCCCGACGCCAACGACCACACACCGGCCTTCCGCTCCTTCCCGAACTCCTTGATCAGGAGGGACGGCGCCTCGGAGAATCGGAGTCGAGCGACCGCACCACGTGGCTTCGTCGCCTTCGGCGGCGCCTCGACGTCGAGCCGACCCCCTTGGGAGAGATGCACGAGCATCCGATCGCCGCGCTCGAAGTCGAGGGCCAGGTACTTCCCTCGCCGCCCGACGTCCTCAAGCCGGCGTCCCACCAGCTCCGCAGGGCGCGGCGTCACGGTCTTGAGCGAGGAGAACTGCAGGAGGTCGAAGCCGTCGAGCGTCGCTCCCCCGACGGCGTCGTGCACCCGCTCGGCGAGCGCCTGGATCTCGGGCATCTCCGGCACGCGCGCTCAGCCGTTCGGTGGCCGGGCATTGGCGCCATGGATCGCGGCGCCAC
>Ga0184619_10000793_pt1 | contig 10973 bp, 12 predicted proteins | sample PLM0_60_b1_FD_133146 | JGI IMG/M metagenome (GOLD analysis project Ga0184619, IMG submission 133146) | Groundwater sediment microbial communities from an aquifer in East River, Colorado, USA - PLM0_60_b1 | ecosystem: Environmental > Terrestrial > Soil > Riparian zone | place: USA: East River...
AGGGCGCGCCGTGCTTGAGAAATCCGCCGCTGCGGCAGCTGGAACGTCACGGGGCGGTCGCTTCACCGTCTATGCGCTGCTGATCCTGGTCTGCCTGTATTACCTGCTGCCCTTGTTCGTGATGGTCACGACTTCGCTCAAGCCGTTCGAGGAGATCCGCTCGGGCAATCTGCTCGCGCTTCCCGAAGCGCCGACCTTGGATGCCTGGGTCAAGGCCTGGTCCTCCGCCTGTACCGGGGTGCAGTGCGAGGGGCTGCACGGGTTCTTCTGGAACTCGGTGTCGATCGCCGTGCCCGCAGTGCTGATCTCCACGCTGATCGGCGCCTTCAACGGCTATGTGCTCACCATGTGGCGTTTTCGGGGCAGCGACCTGCTGTTCTCCCTGCTCCTCGTCGGCTGCTTCCTCCCGTTCCAAGTGGTGCTGCTCCCCATGGCCCGTACCCTAGGCCAGCTCGGCCTCGCCACTTCTATTACGGGCCTCATCTTCGTGCACGTCGTCTATGGGCTCGCGTTCACCACCTTGTTCTTCCGGAATTACTATGTGACGATCCCCGATGAGCTGGCAAAAGCAGCCAAGATCGACGGCGCCGGTTTCTTTCTCATTTTTCGACGCATCATCCTGCCGCTGTCCGCGCCGATCATCGGGGTCACGGTCATTTGGCAGTTCACCCAGGTGTGGAACGACTTCCTGTTCGGCGTGGTGTTTTCCTCGGGCGAGCGCCAGCCGATCACGGTGGCGTTGAACAACCTCGTGAATACCTCGACCGGCGTCAAGGAGTACAACGTCGACATGGCGGCAGCCATCATCGCCGCGTTGCCGACTTTGTTCGTCTACGTGGTAGCGGGCAAGTATTTCATTCCCGGGCTTACCGCCGGCGCGGTCAAGGGCTGAAGCGGGGCAGGCCGATGGCCGCATTATCGATCCGAGACGTGCACAAGATCTACGCCGGCGCGGACCGCAACCCGCACAAGGCCGGCGCGGTCGGCGAAGTGCTGAAGGGCGTCAACCTCGAGGTCGAGCATGGGGAGTTGTTGATCCTCGTCGGCCCTTCCGGCTGCGGCAAGTCGACCCTGCTCGCCATGATCGCGGGTCTGGAAACCGTGACCGCGGGCGAGATCCGCATCAGCGGCGAGGTGGTGAATCACCTCCCTCCCAAGGACCGCGACATCGCCATGGTGTTCCAGTCCTACGCTCTCTACCCGAACATGACCGCGCGCGAGAACATTTCCTTCGGCCTGGAGATCCGCAAAGTGCCCAAAGCCGAGCGGCGCGAAATCGTCGAGCGCGTGGCGCAGACGCTGCAGATCGGCCCTATGCTCGACCGCAAACCCTCGCAGCTCTCCGGCGGACAGCGCCAGCGGGTGGCGATGGGCCGCGCGATCGCGCGCGATCCGGCCTTGTTCCTGTTCGACGAGCCGCTGTCGAATCTCGACGCCAAGCTGCGCGTGGAGATGCGCACCGAGATCAAGCTGCTGCACCAGCGCTTGGGCGCGACCATCGTCTACGTCACCCACGACCAGATCGAGGCGATGACCTTGGGAGACAAGATCGCCGTCATGAAAGCGGGCGAGCTGCAGCAGTTCGGCACCCCGCAGCAGGTCTACGATGACCCGTCCAACCTGTTCGTCGCGGGCTTCATGGGCTCGCCGTCGATGAATTTCATCCTGACGAAAATCGAGCCGCTGGGCGGCGGCTGCGGGGTGCGGCTGGAGAGCGCCGGCCGTCAATACCTGTTTCCCGCAGGACCTGCCGACGGCAAGCTGAAGAGCTGGATCGGGCGCGAGGTCCTATTCGGCATCCGGCCGGAGCAGGTCACCCACAAGATCGAATCGCGGATCGGCGCGCCGCATGTTCAGACCGCGGTATTGCCCGTGAGGCTCATCGAGCCGACCGGACCGGATACGCTTGTGCTGGTCCCGGTCAACGGCAAGCAAATCACTTGCCGGGTACACCCGGCGCGCGCGGCGTCACCGGGTGAAGACATGGAACTGATGTTCGACTTGTCGAAGGCGGTGTTCTTCGATCCGAAGACCGAGCAGCGCATCGCCTGAGCTCACAAGCATGGCTATCGGAAGAAACGATCCCTGCCCTTGCGGCAGCGGAAAAAAATACAAGAAGTGCTGCGGCGCAGTCGTGCCGCTCAAGCAGGTCCCATCGCACGAGGCGGCGCGACCGGATGGAGCGCGGCAGTGCGGCACCTGCACCGTCTGCTGCGACGGCTGGGTCAAGGGCACGGTCTTCGGCCACGAGATGAAGCCGGGCCAGCCCTGCCACTTCCGCGGCGAGGGCTGCTGCACTATCTACGAGCGCCGCCCGGCGGACCCCTGCCGGAACTTCGTCTGCGGGTGGCTGCAGGAGGAAAGCCCCTTTCCGGATGAATTCAAGCCGGACCGGCTCGGCGTGCTGATCATTCCGGTTCGATGGAGAACGAAAACCGCCTACATCCTGCGCTCGGCCGGGCGCGACCCGGACGAACCGCTGCTCGCGTGGATGCGCGAATTCAGCCTGAAGACCGATCGCCCGTTCTTCTACGAGCGCTCGGGCGAGCGCTTCGGCTTCGGGCCGAGGGAATTCCAGATCGAGATGCTCGCCGGGCTCGAGCGCGGCGAGCGCCTGTGGTAGAGGGTATCGCTTGACAAATAACAGGGCGCTTTCATAATCGCCGGACAGGCTAAACCGAGGAGGGACCATGCTAGTTGTTCTGAGCACTTTAAGGCGTATGCTCGGCGCCCTGTTCATCGGGCTCGCGCTCGCCGGCGCGGCGCTCGCGCAGCAGCCGCTCAAGATCGGCTTCGGTATGAGCCTCACCGGGCCGCTCGCGGGCAACGGCAAGGCGGCGCTGATCGCGATGGAGATCTGGCGCGACGACGTCAACGCGAAGGGCGGGATCCTCGGGCGCAGGGTCGAGTTCGTCTACTACGACGACCAGACCAGCCCCGCCACGGTCCCGAGCATCTATACCAAGCTCCTCGACGTGGACAAGGTCGACCTGGTGGTGTCGGGCTACGGCACCAACGTCATCGCCCCCGCGATGCCGATCATGATGCAGCGCAATCTCACCTTCATGACGCTGTTCGGCCTGAACGTCAACTCCAAGTTCAACTACGACCGCTACTTCCAGATCATGCCGGCGGGGCCGCGGCCCGCGATCGGCTGGTCGCAAGGGTTCTTCGACGCCGCGATGGGGATGAACCCGAAGCCGAAGACGATCGCGCTGGTGGGCGCGGACGCGGAATACCCGGCGATGGCGCTTGAAGGCGCGCGCGAGCACGCGAAGAAGACGGGCCTCAAGATCGTCTACGACAAGACCTATCCGCCCAACACCGTGGACTACTCGCCGATCGTGCGCGCGATCCAGGCGACCAACCCCGAGGTCGTCTTCGTCGCTTCCTATCCGCCGGATTCGGCGGGCATGGTGCGCGCCGCGAACGAAGTGGGCCTGAAGACGCGCATGTTCGGCGGCGGCCTGGTCGGACCGCAGTTCGCCGCGCTGAAGACGCAGCTCGGACCGCTCTTGAACGGAATCGTCAACTACGAGTTCTATGTGCCCGATCTCGGCGGCAGATTTCCCTTCCTCGAGCAGTTCCTCTCCAAGTACCAGGCCCGCGCGGCCAAGGAGGGCGTGGACCCGCTCGGCTTCTACCTGCCGCCCTACGCCTACGCGATGATGCAGGTGCTCGAGCAGGCGATCACGGCGACCAAGGGACTCGACCAGGCGAAGCTCGCCGAGTACATCCACAAGAACACGTTCGACACCTATGTCGGCAAGGTCGCATTCGCCAAGAACGGCGAATGGGCCGCGCCTCGCGTGATGATGACCCAGTACCACGGCATCACCGGCAACGACGTCGAGCAATTCAAGAAACCCGGGCGCCTCACCGTGCTTTCCCCCAAGGAATACAAGACCGGGGACCTGAAGGCGCCTTATCACGAGAATAAGAAGTAGACATTGATCGCGCGCCGGCGGGGAAAACCCGCCGGTGCCGTTTTCAGCGCATGGAAGTCTCGTGGGCGTTGCTCGCCAACGCCGTCATTGCCGGCCTCCTGCTCGGCGGGTTCTACGCCGCGATGAGCGTCGGCATCTCGATCTCGTTCGGGATGCTCGACGTGGTCAACATCGCGCACCCGGCCTTCATCATCCTCGGCTCCTACATCGCCTACATCGTCAACGACCGCTTCGGCTTCGATCCGATCGTCGTTTCGGTCGTGGTGTCGCCGCTGTTCTTCCTTCTGGGGATGGTCCTGTACCGGATCTATTACATCAGTTTCGAGCGCCGCGGACAGGAATCGCTGCGCGGTCTCGCGTTCTTCTTCGGCATCCTGTTCATCACCGAGGTCGCGCTCGTGCTCGTCTTCGGCGTGGATTACCGGATGGTGAGCACGCGCTACGGCGACGTGACCTGGCGGGCGGGCGAGGTCGATTTTCCGATGCGCCTGGTCGTTCCCTTCCTCGTGTCCATGGTCATGGTGATCGGCGTTCAGCTCTTTCTCACGCACACCTTCTTCGGCCGGGCGGTGCTCGCGGTCGCCCAGGACCCGCTCGCGCTGCGCCTGATGGGCGTGAATCCCGTGCGCGTCAAGGAGCTCGCCTTCGCCCTCTCGATCGCGACTGCGGGCGTCGCCGGCGCCTTTCTCATCGTGATCCAGCCCGTTCAGCCGGCGATCGGGCGCGAATTCATCGGCCTGGTATTCGCCGTGTGCGTGCTGGGCGGCATGGGCTCGATCTGGGGAACATTGCTCGGCGCGTTCGTGCTCGGGCTCGCCGAATCCTTTACCTCCACCTTCTTCGGGCCTTCGTGGGCGCCGGCGGTTTCGTTCGGCCTCCTGCTCGCCACGCTCGCGTTCCGCCCGTCGGGACTCCTGGGCAGATGAGGCGCCGGTGAGCAACAAGGTCTTCGCCTCCGTCGCCCTCGCCGTGGCGCTTGCGCTCGCCTCGGTCACCCAGCTCATCCCGAACGACTATTTCTTCACGGCCGCGTACACGGTGCTGCTCTTCGTGATCCTCGCCACCGCGTGGAACATCCTCGGCGGCTACACCGGCTACGTGAATTTCGGCTCGGCCGCTTTCTTCGCGATCGGCGCCTACACCACGGTCTTCTTCTACAACGCGTTCAAGGCGCCGCTCGCGGTGGGGATCGTCGCAGGGACTCTGGTGGCCGGACTCGCGGGGCTGGGCCTGGGGTATCTCACGCTGCGCCTGCGCGGCGTATTCTTCGCGATCGCGTCGCTCGCGCTCGCCGTGGTGCTCTTCATCTTCGTCGTGAACTGGGACTACGTCGGCGGCGCGCGCGGCGCCTACGTGCTGCAACCCCGCGAGGTTCCCTTCGGCCTGCCGCGCTACATCCACCTGATCTACGCGGTGCAGCTCGTGATGGCGGCGATCGCGCTCGTGGTCGCCCGCGCGATCGAGCACTCGACCCTGGGACGGGGCCTCGCCGCGATCCGCGACGACGAGCTCGCCGCCGAGTGCTCGGGCGTGCCGACCTTGAGGCTCAAGATCTTCTCGACCATGGTGAGCTGCGCGCTGATGGGCATGGCGGGAACCACGTTTCCCTATTACCTTTCCTACATCGAGCCGAGCTCCGCGTTCAGTTTGTCGTACGCGGTCAACAGTATTGCGATGCCGCTTATCGGCGGGATGATGAGCTGGATGGGGCCGCTTATCGGCGCCGTCCTCCTGGGCAGCGTGCAGCAGCTGGTGCAGGTGACGGTGTCCTCGGCCTGGAACCTGCTCATCGTGGGCGTGCTGCTCGTGCTCTTCGTCACGCTCGCCCCGAACGGCATCATGGGCTGGGTGGACGCCTGGCGGCGGCGAAAGGGACGATGATGGTCGAAGCGCTGCTCGAAGTGCGCGGTGTGACCAAGCGATTCGGCGGCTTTACCGCGCTCGACGGCGTCGACTTCCTCGTGCGTCCGGGCGAACGCGTCGGCCTCATCGGCCCGAACGGCTCGGGCAAGAGCACGCTCGTCAATTGCATCGCCGGGACGCTCAAGAACGAGGAAGGCAGCATCCGCTTCGAGGGCCGGGACATCTGCGGGCTTCCCGCGCACAGGCGCATCCGCATGGGCCTCGCGCGCAGCTTCCAGATCCCCAAGCCCTTCGCCAGCATGACCGTGCTCGACAACCTGTGTGTGCCGCTCGTCTACGCCGCGCGCAGGCACGAGAAGCTCCCCCCCGGCCGGATCGCCGAGGAGGCTCTGCGCATTCTCGAGCAGGTCGGTCTCGCCGGACGGGCGCACGCGATGTCGGGCGGCCTCACCCAGGTGGACATGAGGAAGCTCGAGCTCGCGCGCGCCATGGCGGCGAAGCCGAAGCTCCTCATTTCCGACGAAGCCATGGCCGGGCTCTCCGCTTCCGAAGTCGACGACGTCCTCGCGCTCCTCTTTGGCCTCAAGGAGCAGGGCGTCGCAGTCATCATGATCGAGCACGTGATGCGCGCGGTGATGAAATTCTCCGAGCGCATCGCGGTGCTCGTGGCCGGGCGCAAGATCGCCGACGGCGACCCTCAGGTCGTGGTCGGCAACGCCGAGGTCGTGAAAGCCTACCTTGGGGAATAGCCTCCGCGTCGAGGGCCTTTGCGCGGGCTACGGCGCGGTGCAGGTCCTCGACCGCATCTCGCTCGCGGTGAACGACGGGGAGACGGTGACGCTCCTCGGCACCAACGGCAACGGCAAGAGCACGCTCATGAAGTGCATTATGGGCATAGTGTCTCCGCGCTCGGGTGCCATCCGTGCGACCATCGACGGCGTCGAGCACGATCTCGTGGGCCGCGCGCCCGAGCAGATCGTGGATCTCGGCATCGTGCTCGTGCCCGAGGGGCGGAGGCTTTTCCCGCGGCTCACGGTGGAGGAGAATCTGCTGCTCGGCGCCTACCGCCGGAGCGCGCGCGCGGCGATCGCGAAGAACCTCGAGTTCTGCTTCGCGACCTTTCCGCGCCTTGCCGAGCGGCGCAGGCAGCTCGCCGGCAGCATGAGCGGCGGCGAGCAGCAGATGCTGACGCTCGCGCGCGCCCTGATGACCGCGCCGAAGATTCTCCTCGTCGACGAGCCTTCGGTCGGCCTTGCGCCCATCCTCGTCATCCATACGATCGACAAGATCCGGGAGCTGAAGGAAGGCTACGGACTCACGGTGCTGATGGCGGAGCAGAACTTCAACCAGGCGATCCGCATCGCCGACCGCGGCTACGTGATCGTGCACGGCAGGATCGAGTACGAGGGGGCTTCGCGCGAGGATCTCGCCAACAACGAGCTGATCCACAAGCTCTACATGGGGTTATGATTCCGGACCATGCCCGACATACCGGAACTGGGCTTCCTGTCGCACGCGGCGAGCCTGCCGTGGCTGCTCGGCGCGGCGGTGCTCCTGTCGCTCGGCGCGATCCTCGTGCTCGCAGGCCTCACCGCGCTCTTCGGCCTGCATCCGCTTCGCTTCGTGTCGCGGACGCTCCTGGGGCTGCTCCTCATTGCGCTGGGGCTCCTGGAGGGCACGATCACCGTGGGCATCCAGGGCTACCGCTCGCTCGCGCGCGAGGAGCTCGCCGCGCGCATCGCGGTGCGTCCTTACGGCCCGCAGCAATTCGCGGCCACGCTGCAATTTCCCGACGGCCGCATGGCGACCTACCCGATCTCCGGGGACGAGATCTACGTGGACGCGCGCATCCTCAAGTGGCACGCGCTCGCGAACGTGCTCGGCCTCGCCACCGCCTACGAGCTCGACCGCGTCGGGGGTCGGTTTCGGGCGATCGAGCAGGAACGCGCCGCCCCGCGCACGCTGCACCCGCTCGGTCGGGAAAAGCCCCTGGATCTGTTCGATCTGCGCAAGCGCTACACTTTCCTTGCGCCCTTCCTCGACGCCGAATACGGCTCGGCCGCGTTCGTCCCGGTGAACGAGCCCGCGGAGCTCGAGCTGCGGGTTTCGACGACCGGACTCCTTATCCGCCCGGCCGCTCCTTCGAAGACCGTCGAGAAGTGGCTCAACTAGGGAAGGTCTAAAACCTGAATGGCATCAATCAGAGCCATCACGCGCTAGGGAAGGTCTAAAACCTGAATGACATCAACCAGAGCCATCACGCGCTAGTCGTCGACCTCGAAGCGCTTCCACTCCCCCTTCGGCCGGCTCTTGCCGTCCCAGCCGATGCGGTCCATGTCGCTGAAGAACTGCAGGCGGTTCCCTTCCGGATCGTCGAAGTCGAAGGTGTAGTCGTTGCCCGGCCCTTCGTGCTTGATCTTGCCGCGGACGTTCACGCCCTGCGAAAGGAGGTATTTCCGGATGCGTTTCAGCGCATCGAGGCTGGCGACCTCCATCGCGATCTGCTGCAGGAGCGTCGCGCCCGCGCCTTTTTTCTGCTCCTCGGCGGACATCTGGGCGAGCACGAAACTGTGGTGGTCGCCGCCGAAACGCAGGAACGTCATGCCCTTCTCGTTGACGTCGGAGACCTTGAAGCCGAGCAGGCGCGTGTAGAAATCGACCATTTTCGCGAGGTCGCGGCAGTAAAGGCCGACGTGGCCGATCTTGCGCACGCGGATGGGGTGGGCGGTGTCGCTCATTTTGTTTCCTCCTGCGGGTGAGAATCGCGCGTTCCGCGTGAAAGAACGCGGGATTGAACCGGTTTGACAGCGCCGTAAATGTACACCGTAATATCGGCATCATGAAGCGTTCGCCCCGCCTCGCCGCCCTGCTCGCCTGCTTTGCGGCGGCCGCCTTCGCGCAGACCCCTTCCAACCGGGACATCTACATGTACCAGGGCGCCGACCGCGACAAGCGGCTCGTCGAAGGCGCGAAGAAGGAGCGCCAGGTCCTGTTCTACAGCACGATGACGGTCGCCGACGGCAAGGCGCTCGCCACCGCGTTCGAGCAAAAGTACGGAGTCCGGGTCAACCATTGGCGCGGCTCGGCCGAGAAGATCGTCAGCCGCGCCCTGGCCGAGGCGCGCGCGCGGCGCCACGAGGCCGACCTGTTCGAGACCAGCTCGCACCGGATCGAGGCGCTCTACCGCGAGCGGCTGCTCGAGGATTTCCACACCCCGGTGCTGCGCGACATCGTGCCCGAGGCCTTTCCCCGCGGCCACGGGCAGTACGTCGCCGACCGGTTCGCTTTCTTCGTGATGGGCTACAACACCAATCTCGTCAAGCGCGAGGAGCTGCCGGCGACCTACGAGGACCTGCTGCACCCGCGCTGGACCGGAAGGATCACGATCGAAGGAACCGACGTGCTCTGGTTCGCGGCGGTGGCCAAGGCGATGGGCGAGGAGAAGGGCATCGCCTATTTCAGGAGGCTCGCGGCGATGAAGCCGGAGATCCGCCACGGCCACATCCACACGGCGCAGCTCGTCGCCTCGGGCGAAGTCGCGTTCTTCCTCACCGCGTACAACAACAATATCGAGACCCTGAAGTCGAAGGGCGCTCCGGTCGAATGGAGGCCGCTGCAGCCAGCGTTCGGCCAGGCCGCAGCGGTCGGCTTGTCGCGCTACGCGCCGCACCCGCACGCGGCGCTGCTTTTCACCGAGTTCGTGCTCTCGAAAGAGGGCCAGGAGATCCTGAAAGGCGGAAATCGCGTCCCGACCAGCAGGCTGGTGGACAGCCCGCTCAACAAATTCAAGTACGAGATCATCGATCCGATGCTCGCCCTGGACGAAGGTGACAAGTGGGACAGGCTCTTCTCGAGCCTCTTTCTCGGCGGCCGGGCCGTGAAGGAGGGCGACTGATGGACGCGCGCATCCGGCCGCCCGCCCGGGACGAGGGCATGCCCCAGGCGGTCGCCGGGCTGAAGCACGAGCTGGCGCGGCGCGGCATCGCCCTCGCGTATTGCGCGGACGGCGCGTCCGCCCTCGCCTTTCTGCTCTCGCGCATCCCGGCCGGCGCGGCGGTGATGAACGGCGGCTCGACGACGCTCGAGCAAATCGGCTTTCTCGACGCGCTGAAGGACGGCCCCTACGACTGGCTGCGCCCGCAAGTGAAGGCGGTGAACGATCCCGAGGAACGCGTGCGCGCGCGCCGCCGCGCCACGATCGCCGATTATTTCGTCGGCGGCATCAACGCCATCACCGAAGCCGGCGAAATCGTCAACGCGGACGGCAGCGGCAACCGTATCTCCGCTTACGCCTTCGGCGCGGGTAAGCTCTTCCTCGTCGCCGGCGTCAACAAGATCGTTCCCGATATCGCTAGCGCGTTCGAGCGGCTGAGGAACGTCGCCGCGCTCGCCGAGTGCCGCCACCTCGGCATGAGCACGCCCTGCGCCCTCACCGGGCGCTGCGACAACGCTGCGTGCCGCGGGGCTGACCGGCAGTGCGGAAAAGTTCTCATCATCGAGAACGAGCGCATCGCCGGGCGGATCTGCGTGGTGATGATAGGCGCGGCACTGGGGTACTAGGAAGGCGCCGTGCGGTGCATTTGCCAAGTCGATGTCGAAGCTAGTAATCTGTTCCGGGGAGGTCAAATAACGACACAGGAGGACGAAGTGGAAGCCAACCTGAAAAAGCTGGAGCTCTTGTACGACCACACGAAGTTTCACATCGGGCTTAGTCTTATCCTCACCTCGGCTTACATCACCCTCGCCGCGTCGAAAATCGGCAGAAAGGACGTTTTACCCGTCCTGCAGCCGGCGCTCGCCTGGATCGCCGTGGCTCTTTTCATGGTGGCCGGAATCGCAGCCGGAGTGGTCGCCAGCAGCGTCACCCAATCGAAGAGCAACGGCGCCGATGATTTCCTCAGGGCAAAAATCGGCCCCTGGGACACCGCGCTCCTCCCCGCGAAGCTGTGGGTCCACATCGAGCACAGCGCGTTCTGGCTCGCCGTGATCTGCGCGGTGCTGTCGTTTGTGTTTTCGAAGTGAATCGGGCGCTGTGGCACGGGTGACCGGGAAGCCGATTCCCGGCAGCTAAGGTACCTTTCCCAGCGCCTTTAAAACCGCCTCGGGCGTCATCGGCTGGCTCGTGACCTTGGCCCCGAGCGGGCGCAGCGCGTCGTTCACCGC
>Ga0184619_10000795_pt1 | contig 10951 bp, 9 predicted proteins | sample PLM0_60_b1_FD_133146 | JGI IMG/M metagenome (GOLD analysis project Ga0184619, IMG submission 133146) | Groundwater sediment microbial communities from an aquifer in East River, Colorado, USA - PLM0_60_b1 | ecosystem: Environmental > Terrestrial > Soil > Riparian zone | place: USA: East River...
GGCAAGTACGTCAAGCTGCGCGACGCGTACCTCTCGGTGCACGAGGCGCTTCGTCACGCCGGCGTGGACCACGGCTGCACGGTCAACGTGCGCTGGTTCGACGCGGAGGGGATGTCCCTCGAGGAGGCGCAGGCGGAGCTCGAGAACGTGGACGGGGTGCTGGTCCCGGGCGGCTTCGGGTCGCGCGGCTGGGAGGGCAAGATCCTCGCCTGCCGCGTCGCCCGCGAGCGCGGGATTCCGTATCTCGGGATTTGCCTCGGGATGCACGTCGCCGTCTCGGGGTTCGCGCGCAACATCGCCGGGCTCGACGGCGCCAACTCGACCGAGATGGACCCGGAGACGCCGTACCCCGTGATCGACCTGCTCCCGGAGCAGAAGGAGATCGAGGACCTCGGCGGGACGATGCGGCTCGGCGCCCAGGCGGTCGAGCTCGCCGAGGGAACGCACGCCCTCGCGGCCTACAACGAGCTCGTGGTGCACGAGCGGCACCGGCACCGCTACGAGGTGAACAACCACTTCCGGCCGCTGCTCGTAGAGGCCGGGCTCGTCGTCTCCGGCGCCTTCCAGGAGGGCAGGCTCGTCGAGATCGTCGAGCTGACCGACCACCCGTGGTTCGTCGCGAGCCAGTTCCACCCGGAGTTCAAGTCGCGGCCGACGCGGCCTGCGCCGCTCTTCCGCGATTTCGTCGGCGCGGCGTTCGTGCGCGCACGCGAGCGCACGGGCGCGGCAGTCACCCGCATCTAAGATCGCGGCGTGCGACCCGGCTGGGCCCCGGACGTCCTGTCCCTGTTCCTCGAGCTGGCGGCGCTGCCGAGCCCGTCCGGCGAGGAGCGTGCCGTCGCCGACCGCGTCCTCGACTACCTGCACGCGCTCGGGCTCGACGTGGACGAAGACGACGCGGGCTCGCGGATCGGCTCGTCGATGGGGAACATCTTCTGCCGGCTCGCGCCGTCGAACGGCGGGAACGGCACTCCGGTCTTTCTCTGCGCCCACCTCGACACGGTGCCGCCGGAGGCGGCGATCGAACCCGTTGTCGGCGAGGACGAGGTTGTGCGCAACGCCGCCGGGACGATCCTGGGGGCCGACAACAAGTCAGCAGTCGCGGCGATGCTCGAGGCAGCCGCGCGGCTGGTGGAGAACGGCCAGGCGCACGCGGGCCTCGAGTTGCTGTTCACGCCGATGGAGGAGGTGGGGTTGCGCGGGGCGGCGGCGTTCGACGAACAGCGGCTCGACGCGCGCGTCGGCTACGTCTACGACCACGCGGGGCCGGTCGGCGAGGTGATCCTCGGCGCCCCGCACCAGCGCAAGCTCGACATCCAGTTCCACGGCCGTGCCGCGCACGCGGGCATGTACCCGGAGGAAGGCCGCTCGGCGATCGCGGCGGCGGCGCGGGCGATCGCGGACCTGCGGCTCGGGCGCCTCGACGGCGAGACGACGGCGAACGTCGGCGAGATCGAGGGCGGGACCGCCCGTAACGTCGTCCCGGAGCATTGCCGCGTCCTCGCGGAGGCGCGCAGCCACGACGAGCGCAAGCTCGCCGACGTCGTGCAGGAGATGCTCGAAACGGTGACGTTCGCCGCCACCCTGGCGGAGTGTGAGGTCGAGACGCAGGTCGAGGGCTCGGCGCGCGGGTACCGCTTCCGGCGAGACGACGTGCCCGTCCGGATCGCCGCGAGCGCGCTCGAGCGTTCGGGGCGGGAGCCGAGCTACATCTTCTCGGGCGGCGGCGCGGACGCGAACGTCTTCAACGAGCGCGGCCTGCAATGTGTGAACCTCGCGAACGGGATGACCGACATCCACACGCCTGACGAGCGCATCGCGGTCGCGGATCTCGAGGCGATGGTCGACGTGACGCTGGCTCTGGTCGAGGTTGCCGCCGAGACCGGCGATGCCGGTTAGCCTCAGGCGCGGTCGCGTCACCGCGATCCTGGAGGAGCTCGACGGGCTCGTCCGGCTGGAGGTCGACGGCGAGGCGTGTGTCGCCTACCCGGGCCTGACCGGCCCGGTTGCCGTGGAGGACGACGTGCTCGTCAACGTGCAGGCGCGCGATCTCGGACTGGGATCGGGAGGCTTCGACGTGCTCTACGCGAACCTCACGCGCGGGCTCGGCCTCGCCGCGGCGGAGGGCGCTCACGTGATGAAGCTGCCCTACACCCCGCTACAGGCAGCGGCGGTCCACGCGGAGGAAGGGGGCGAGCTGGCGGAGCGGCTCGAAGGTCTTCCGGTGGTCTGCTGCTCGCTGCATAGCCAGGTCGCGCCGGTCTGCGCCGGTCTCGGGGACGGGCTTCGCGTCGCGTACGTCCAGCTTCCCGGTGGGGCGCTGCCGCTCCCGCTGTCCGACACCGTGCGGCTGTTGCGCGAGCGCGAGCTGGTTGCGACCACCGTCTCGGTCGGCGCCTGCTTCGGCGGGGAGCAGGAGTGCGTTGGCGTCGCGTCGGCGCTCGCGTGGGCGGCGGGCGGCCGCTGCGACGCGGTTGTCTGCGCGATCGGGCCGGGGATCGTCGGCACCGGCTCGCGGCTCGGCCACGGAGGGCTCGCGGCCGCCGACGCTGCGAACGCGGCCTCGGCGCTGGGAGGTTCGCCGGTGCTGGCCGCGCGCATCTCGAGCGTGGACGAGCGTGAGCGTCATCGCGGCGTGTCCCATCACACCGAGGCGGTGCTCGCCCTCTGCACGGGCCGGGTCACTGTCGCCTGGCCCCAGGGGCACGACGCCCCCGATTGGGTCGAGCCGCGGCAGGAGGTCGATGTGGACGGGTGGGAGGACGCCTGCGCCGGCCTGCCGCTCTCCCACATGGGACGCGGTCCCGGCGAGGAGCCGTGGTTCTTCGCGGCCGCCTTTGCAGCCGGCCGTCTCGCTCGCAGCCTCGTCGCTTGATGCCGATGGACGGCGGCGCCGAACCTTCGCTTGCGGCGCTCGACGGACGGCGCGAGAAAGCTGGTCGAGGTCGCCTCGTCGAGCGGCTGGCGGGTCTCGCGCCCTAGTGCCGTCCCGGTCGACCGCCTCCGCGATGTGACGAAAGTGCGTCAAGGCGCCGCTCGGCGGGGCGATGCGAAACCGGGCGAAAAGCTAGGGTTTCTCGCCCGGATGAAGGTCGGCGTCGTCAAGGAGATCAAGGCGGACGAGTACCGCGTCGCGCTCACCCCCGCGGGCGCGCGGGAGCTCGTCGAGCGCGGCCACGACGTGCTCGTCGAACGCGGCGCGGGCCACGGCAGCTCGTTCCCCGACGACGCGTACGAGGCGGTCGGCGCGATGCTCGGCTCCACGGATGACGTCTGGGGCGAAGCCGAGCTACTACTCAAGGTCAAGGAGCCGCTTCCCTCCGAGTACCCGCTGTTGCGCGAGGGGCTCGTTCTCTTCACGTACCTGCACCTCGCCGCGAGCGAGGATCTGACGCGTGCGCTCGCCGAGAGCGGCGCGGCCTGCGTGGCCTACGAGACCGTCGAGACGGACAACCGCGCGCTCCCGCTGCTCGCGCCGATGAGCGAGATCGCCGGGCGCCTCGCCGCGCAGGCCGGGGCGTACTTTCTCGAGAAGCCGCTCGGCGGGCGCGGCCTGCTTCTCGGCGGCGTGCCCGGGGTCGCGCCCGGCCGCGTCCTCGTGATCGGCGGCGGGATCGTCGGCTACAACGCAGCGGTGATCGCGCTCGGGCTCGGAGCGAACGTCACGATCCTCGAGCGCTCGATCGACCGGATGCGCCACCTCGACGAGATCCTGTCCGGCCGCGTCAGCCTCGTCATGTCCTCGACGCTCCAGATCGAAGAGTCGATCGTCGAGGCCGACGTCGTCATCGGAGCGGTGCTGATTCCCGGAGCGATCGCTCCGAAGCTGATCACCCGCGAGATGGTCGCCGCGATGAAGGACGGCGCGGTCCTCTGCGACGTCGCGATCGACCAGGGCGGGTGTGCGGAGACGGCCAGGCCGACGACGCACAGCGATCCCGTCTACGTTGTCGACGGCGTCACGCACTACTGCGTCGCGAACATGCCCGGCGCCGTTCCGGTGACGTCGACCAAGGCGCTGACCAACGTGACGCTGCCGTTCGTCGAGGAGATCGCGGACTACGGCCTAGCGCAGGCGGTCGCCCGCGATCCGGCGCTCGCGCGCGGCGTCAATGTGCTCGACGGCAAGATCACCTACGAAGCGGTCGCGGAAGCGCACAACCTCGACTTCCGGCCGCTCGAAGATCTGCTGCCGCTGTCGCCGGTCTGAGGGTCAGGACTTCGGCTGCGCGCTGTTGCGTGAAGGGCTCAGCTTGACGACGACCCACGTCATCGCGGCCGCGAAGACGATCACGCACGCGGCGAAGACGATGAGACCGAGCAGCCCGAGGATGGCATCCACGACCAACCTAGAATAGCCCGGTGCCGCGTGCCTGCGTGATTGTGCTGGACGCCGTCGGTGCGGGAGCGCTGCCGGATGCCGCTGCGTACGGCGACGAGGGCTCGGACACGCTCGGCAACGTCGCCCGGGCAGTCGGCGGTCTCGACCTGCCCAATCTGGAGGCGCTCGGCCTGGGAAACGTCGAGCCGCTGGAGGGTTGCCCGCCCCAGCCGGGCGCGCCCGCAGTAGCCGGCCGGCTGCTCGAGCGCTCGAAGGGGAAGGACACGACGGCGGGACACTGGGAGCTGATGGGCGTCGTCACACCGACGCCGTTTCCGACCTATCCGCAGGGGTTTCCGCACGACGTGATCGACCCGTTCATGCACCGGACGGGCCGCGGGGTTCTCGGCAACAAGCCGGCCTCGGGGACAGAGATCATCCAGGAGCTCGGGGAAGAGCACCAGCGAACCGGGAAGTGGATCGTCTACACATCCGCGGATTCCGTCTTCCAGGTTGCGGCGCACGAGGAGACGATTCCGCTCGAGGAGCTCTACGCCGGCTGTCGCATCGCGCGCGAGATCCTGACCGGCAAGCACGCGGTCGGGCGCGTGATCGCGCGGCCGTTTGTCGGCGAGCCGGGGAACTACGTACGCACGCCGAATCGCCACGACTTCTCGCTGGAGTCACGGCGGCCGAACTACCTCACGCTCGTCCGGGAGGCGGGGAAGACCGTGTACGGCGTCGGCAAGATCAGCGACATCTTTGCCGGTCGCGACATCGACGACTCGCATCCGACGAAATCGAACGTCGAGGGGATTCAGCAGACCGAGACGCTGCTGCGGGAGATCGAGGACGGGCTGGTGTTCACGAACCTCGTCGAGACGGACATGCTCTGGGGGCACCGCAACGATCCGGTCAACTTCCACCGCTGCCTGCAGGACTTCGACCGGCGGCTTCCCGACCTGCTCGATGCGCTTCAGCCGCAGGACCTCCTGATTCTCACTTCGGACCACGGCTGCGATCCCACCACGCCGTCCACGGACCACTCGCGCGAGCACGCGCTGCTGCTCGCCTACGTCCAAGGTAGAAATGCAGCCGGTCGCATCTACGAAGGCGAGTTCGCCGATGTGGGCGCGACCGTCAACGCCTGGCTCGGCGGCAAGTCGCCGGGCAAACAGCTTCCCGGCGAGCAGATCGTCGAGTCGTGAAGGTCGATCCCGAGCCGGCGTGATCAGGCCGGTCGAGCTCATCGAGCGCAAGCGCGACGGAGGCGAGCTCACTCCGCAAGAGCTCGAAGAGCTGATGCTGGGCTACGCGCGTGACGAGATCCCGGACTACCAGCTCGCCGCGTTCTGCATGGCGGTCTTCTTCCGCGGACTGACGAGCGCCGAGACCTATGCGCTGATGGAGGCGATGATCAAGACGGGCGAGACCATCGACCTGCGTTCGGCGCTCGGTCGCAAGGTCGTCGACAAGCACTCGACGGGAGGCGTCGGCGACAAGACGTCGATCGCGGTCGGTCCGATCGTCGCGGCCTGCGGCGTCCCGTTCGCGAAGATGAGTGGGCGCGGCCTTGGTCACACCGGCGGCACGCTCGACAAGCTCGAGTCGATCCCTGGTTTCAGGATCGAGCTGTCGACCGAGGAGCTCATCGCGCAGGTGAAGTCGGCCGGGATGGCGATCGTTGGTGCGACGGCCGACCTCGTGCCTGCGGACAAGCGCCTTTACGCGCTGCGCGACGTCACGGCGACGGTCGACAACTACTCGCTGATCGCCGCGAGCATCATGTCCAAGAAGATCGCGGGCGGCGCCGAGGCGATCGTGCTCGACGTAAAGGTCGGAGACGGCGCGTTCATGAAGTCGGAAGCCGACGCCCGGACGCTCGCCGAGACCATGCTCGAGCTCGGCCGCAACGCCGGCCGCGAGGTCGTTTGCCTGCTCACCGACATGGACCAGCCGCTCGGGCGCGCGGTTGGCAACGCGCTCGAGATCCGCGAGGCGATCGCGACTCTGCGCGGCGAGGGCCCGCCCGACTTCGTGGAGCTCGTGGTCGCGGCGAGCAGCCGGCTGCTGGCGCTCTCGGACCTCGGCGTCGACGAGGCCGAGGCCCGTCGACGGGTGGAGCGGGCGCTCGAGGACGGGTCCGCGGTCGAGGCCTACGAGCGCTGGGTCCGGGCGCAGGGCGGCGACCCCGATGAGTCGGTCCTGCCAACCGCGCCTGTCGTGCGCCAGGTTGAAGCCTCGCGCGCCGGGTACGTCGCCGAGCTCGGAGCGGTCCGCGTTGGCCAGGCGGCGCTCCACCTCGGCGCGGGACGCCAGACCAAGGACGACGCGATCGACCACGCCGTGGGCGTCCTGTGCCTCCGAAAGCGCGGGGACCGGATCGCGCAGGGCGAGGCGCTCTGCGAGATCCATGCCCAAACGGAGGAGGCCGCCGCCGACGCGGCACGCGAGCTGGAGAGCGCCTACGTGCTCGCCGACGAGCCTCCGACCGAGTCGGGCGTCGTGATCGACGTCATCGCCTGAGCGAAGGCGACGGCGGCGCCCACGGCGCTACGCTGGCGGCCATGCCTGAGCTTCCGGAGGTCGAGACCGTCCGGGCATGGCTCGAGCCGAAGCTCGTCGGGCGCCGTTTCGAGCACGTCGAGATCGTCGACCCACGCCTCACCCGGCCCGCCGATCCTGCCGGAGTGGCCGCCGAGCTCGAGGGGGAGCGGGTCGCCGCACTCGATCGCCGCGGCAAGTATTTGATTGTCCGGTTCGAAAGCGGTCGCGTTCTCCTGATTCACCTCCGGATGACTGGACAGCTACTGCACGCGAACGGCGATTCGCCTCCGGCCGAAGACGTCCATCGCCGTGCTGTTGTCAGATTAGACGACGGATCGGACATCGTGTACCGAGATGTACGCCGCTTCGGCACGTGGCAACTCCTGGACGAGCATCACTTGACGCCGTACCTCGCGCAGCGCGTCGGCCGGGAACCGCTGGTCCGCTCGTTCACGAGCAAGCGGCTCGCGGAGGCGCTCGAGGGCCGGCGAGCTCCGCTCAAGTCCGCGCTCCTCGATCAGCGCCGGCTCGCCGGCATCGGAAACATCTACGCCGATGAGGCGCTCTGGCGTGCGCGCCTACACCCGCTCCGACCGGCGGGTGAGTTGAGCACGGCGGAGATCACCGCGCTTCATCGTGGGATCCGGGCTGCCTTGCGGGCGGGGATCGCACGTCAAGGGGCGACGCTCAGCAATTACCGGACTCCGGACGGAAGCCCGGGGCGGATGCAGGAGGAGTTCAGGGTCTACGGACGCGAGGGCGAACCGTGTGAGCGTTGCGGGACGCCGATCGAGAAGATCCGCGCCGCCGGCCGTGGCACCTGGTACTGCCCGTTCTGCCAGCACTGAGCCGGCCTCGGCACGCCGCGAACGAGACTGTTTACGCGCCGTAGCGCGACCGGTTTCGAATGCGAATCGGGCGGAGAGATCCACGTGCAGGGGAGATGGGGTCGAAACGAAAGGGCGGGGCTGGCCCCGCCCTTCTCGTACCTCGAGCCGCGCGGAGCTTCAAGCTGCGATGCGCTCGAGCTCGCCGCCGCGATCGAGCTGCCAGAGCTCGGTGTAGCCACCGATCGACCGGCCGTCGATGAAGATCTGCGGAACGGTCCAGCTGCCGGTCAGGTCGAGCAAGCGCTGGCGAAACGCCGGGTCGTCGTCGAGCGTGATTTCCTCGTACTCCAGCCCGCGTGCGTCGAGCAACGCCTTGGCTCGGACGCAGTACGCGCACCAGCGGGTCGTATACATCTGAATCGTCGGCATTTACCAATTCAAACGCGGAAAACGCTGCTGCGATTCCCGGCCTGGCCCGTCTCTACACTTGAGCCACGTGGCCGGCCGCTCGTACAAGACCGAGGCGGTGGTGCTGCGCTCCTTTCGTCTCGGCGAGGCGGATCGTGTGCTCCACCTCTACACGCGCGAGCGCGGCCGGATCGGAGCGGTCGCGAAGGGTGTCCGGAAGACGAAGTCGCGCTTCGGCGGGCGGCTCGAGCCGCTCAGCCACGTCGAACTCATGCTGCACCAGGGCGGCGGCGAGCTCCAGACCGTCACGGGGGCAGAGCTCGTCCGGTCGCACCACGAGGCGCGCGAGGACTCGTACCGTCTCAGCGTCGGGCTCGTCGGCGCCTAGTCGATGCTGCGCCTGTTCCCCGAGCAGGAAGCGAACGAGCGGGCATTCCGCGCGCTCGTGCGGTTCCTCGACCTGCTCGACGCGCTCAGCCCCGTCAAGCGCGCGGCGAGCCTCGACCCGCTCGTGCTCTCCTTCCAGCTAAAGCTGCTCTGGCTGTCGGGTTACCTGCCGCACGTGACGAGCTGTGCGGAGTGTGGGGCCGAGACCGGCCTCGCCGGCTACTCGCCGATGGCCGGCGGCGCGGTCTGCGAGGCCTGCGCGAACGGCGCCCTACCGCTCTCCCGCGACGGGCTGCTCGGGATCGAGGGGCTGCTCCAGCGGCCGCTCGCCGAAGCTTCCGACGCGGGACTCACGGATCGAGGCGCTCGCGAGGCGCTCGGCGTGATCACCGCCTCGTACGAGTATCACGGCGGCTTCCGCCTTCGAACGCTGAGTGCCTAAGGTCGATCGGACCGTGCCGTTAGGCTCAGCGCCGTGAACTTCCAGGAGATGATCCGCTCGCTCGAGGGGTACTGGGCCGAGCAGGGCTGCGTGCTGATGCAGCCGTACCACACGGAACTTGCGGCCGGGACGATGAATCCCGCGACCTTTCTGCGCTGCCTCGGGCCGGAGCCCTGGAAGACCGCCTACGTCGAGCCCGTGATCCGGCCGCTGGACGGCCGGTACGGCGAGAACCCGTACCGCTTCCAGCACTACTTCCAGTACCAGGTGATCCTGAAGCCCGCTCCCGAGGACGTGCTCGACCGGTACTTCGCTTCGCTCGAGGTGATCGGCATCGACCTGCAGCGGCACGACATCCGCCTCGTCGAGGACGACTGGGAGCAGGCGACGCTCGGCGCCTCGGGGCTCGGGTGGGAGGTCTGGTGCGACGGGATGGAGATCACCCAGTGGACGTATTTCCAGCAGCTCGGGGGATTCGACGTCGAGCTGGTCCCGGCCGAGATGACGTACGGGCTCGAGCGTCTCGGCATGTTCCTGCAGGGGAAGTCGAGCGCCTTCGAGCTCGAGTGGGCGCCCGGGGTGACGTGGGGCGACGTCTACCGCGAGAGCGAGCGGGAGTGGTCGGCGTACAACTTCGAGCTCGCCCCGGTGGAGACGTTGTCACGGCGGTTCGGGGAGGCCGAGGAGGAGTGCCGGCAGCTCGTCGAGCGCCGCCTGTCGCTTCCGGCCTATGACCAGGTGCTGAAGTGCTCCCACATGCTGAACCTGCTGGATGCCCGCGGGGCTCTCTCGGTGACCGAGCGGGCGGCGTACGTGGGGCGCGTCCGAACGCTGGCGCGCGAGGTCGCGCGGCTCTATCTGGAGCAGGAGGACGATGGCGACGCTGCTGCTTGAGATCGGCTGCGAGGAGCTTCCCGCGGGCGCCTGTCGGGAAGCCGAGGCGCAGCTCCCGATGCTGGTCGAGCGGGAGCTCGGGGCTCGTCCGGACCGGGTCTTCGTCGGGCCCAGGCGGGCTGCGGCGATTCTGCTCGACGTCGCCGAGCGTACGCCCGACGAATGGGTGAAGGGGCCGCCGGAACAGCTTGCGGAGAAGGCGGCGGCCGGGTTCGCGAAGCGGCACGGCGTCGAGGTCGAGGCGCTCGTCGGGCGCGAGGGCTTCCTGGGCTTCGAGCGGCCCGGGCGGCCGCTTGCCGAGGCGCTGCCGGAGAAGGTCGACGCGATCGTGCGCAGCTTCGCGTTCTCGAAGTCCATGCGCTGGGACGACAGCGGGCTTCGCTTTTCCCGGCCCGTCCGGTGGACGCTGGTCAAGCTCGACGGCGAGACGGTCGTCGGCGAGTCGTCCTTCGGCCACCGCTTCACGGAAGGCGCCGTCGAGATTCCGGCCGCCGGCGAGTACGAGGACCGCCTCCGCTCGGCGGGCGTCGAGCCCGACGCGGAGGAGCGGCGGCGGCAGATCGTCTCTGGGCTCGACGCCATCGGCGGGTGGAATGACCCGGCCGGTGTTCTGGAGGAGGTCGTGTACCTCGTCGAGAGCGTGACCGTGCTCGAGGGGCGCTTCGACGAGCGCTTTCTCCAACTGCCAGAGCAGGTGGTCGTGACGGCGATGCAGTCGCACCAGCGCTACTTCCCACTCGGCGGGAACCGGTTCGCGTTCGTCGCCAACGGCGGCGATCCCGACACGGTGCGAGTCGGTAACGAGGGCGTTCTCGAGGGACGGCTCGACGATGCCAGCTTCACCTTCGAGCGCGACGTCGCATTGGGGATCGAGCGCCTTGCCGAGCGGCTGAGCGGGATCACGTTCTTCGCGGGTGCGGGGTCGTTCGCGGACAAGACCGAGCGGCTCCCCGATCTCGTCGAGAAGCTGGGCGGGGGAGAAGCGTCGCTCGAGGCAGCTCGGCTTGCGAAGGCCGACCAGGCGTCGGAGCTCGTGCGCGAGTTTCCCGATCTCGAGGGTCACATCGGCGCCGAGTACGCGCGCCTGGCGGGCTACCCGGAGGCCGTGTGTGCCGCGATCGA
>Ga0184619_10000796_pt1 | contig 10945 bp, 8 predicted proteins | sample PLM0_60_b1_FD_133146 | JGI IMG/M metagenome (GOLD analysis project Ga0184619, IMG submission 133146) | Groundwater sediment microbial communities from an aquifer in East River, Colorado, USA - PLM0_60_b1 | ecosystem: Environmental > Terrestrial > Soil > Riparian zone | place: USA: East River...
TGCTTAGAAATTGTTTAAGACTACCATTACCCTGTTGTTTCAGGTAATTATGAAGGAAATATGAATATGCCCTCCTACTATAGATTGAAGACACAGAATTAAGGAATAATCGTTCTTGTTTTGATATTAATGTTGGTATTGTTTTTTGTTCTTCGGCTTGCTGCTCCAATTGCTTCATTCCTGAGAGGTAGTTGAATAGAACTAGTTAAAATACATGGCATAAGATATGTAAACTTTTGAGTTTGAACATTCAAATGAAATACCAAAACCACTAGATTGCTTAGTGTAAACAAAAAAATTGTTAATTTTCATTCGAAAAACATTAGAGGTTTTAGTCACCAATGATGAGCCCATGCATGGAGTCCTTGAAATGGCAACGTGAAAATATCAAAGTACGTTCACGTCACGCCATAATTACAAGATATCATCTCAAACAGTAGATCCCATCGCCTTGATTCACGAGAATGCAAAACGAAGTTAATTTCTTCTATGATTGGGATAAAGTGGTCAGATATTTCCGGTTTTCATTTGTATGGAACGGTGCGTACAAATTTTTATCGTGAGCAGTCAAAAGTGTGGAATACCTTCTAACAATTATATAATGAACCTGAGAACACAAACCAGAGGCCTTCGTAGTATAGCCTGGTCAGTATAGGCGGCTGTGGACTACGGCAGCATATTCCGTTGACAGATACCGCTTGAGGAGGGTTCAAATCCCTCCGAAGGCCTTTGATAATCCTGGAAAGAACGAATAATCAATCCTCTAACTTGTATTGAGAGCAAAAGAGCAATAGTAAAAGGAATATATTCGCGAATGAAAATAGAATCCAGAGATGACTTATTTTTATTATAACTTTCTGGAGAAGATTGAACATGTCGGTTGAAGACAAAAAAGTGATAATAGCAAATCACATTTATCAACCAAAGCATGAAATATTAAGTCACGTGGAAGCTGAAGGAATTCTAAAAAAGTATAACGCAAAACCTAGTCAATTACCGTATATACTAATCGATGATAAGGGTCTGGAAGGTATTGACGTGAGGCCTGGGGACATAATAAAGATTACCAGAAAGTCACCTACGTCGGGTGAAAGTGTATATTACAGGTACGTTGTAGAGGGATAGTTAAGAGATGCCTGAAACTTTGCCTGATATGTGGTCAATAATCCATGATATTCTCCGTCGAGAAGGTGTCGCAAGACAACATCTCAATTCATATAATGAATTCATGGAGCGTGGTCTTCAAAGCATTATAGATGAAGTGGCGGAAATTGAAATCGAGACTGCGGAATATCCGTACAAAATTAAGCTCGGAAAAATAAAATTGCAACAACCGCGAATTATGGAATTGGACGGTTCGATTACTCATGTAGCACCTGTAGAAGGCAGACTTAGGAATCTCACATATGCCTCACCTGTTATGCTAGAATGTAGCATAGTTGAGGATGGAAAGGTTCTGGAATCAAGATTTATTCATATTGGAGATATGCCAGTAATGGTAAAGTCAAATGCCTGTATATTACATAACCTGCCTGAGACAAAGTTAATTGAGTTGGGAGAAGATCCCAAGGATCCGGGCGGATACTTTGTGATTAATGGTTCAGAGAGGGTGATTGTAGGGCTAGAGGATTTATCATATAATAAAATTATTGTTGACACGGAGGAAACTTCTGGCAACACCCTATTCAAAGCAAAAGTTTACTCGTCAATTGTAGGTTATAGAGCAAAATTGGAACTTATAATGCGTCCAGATGGGTCTGTGGTAGCGAAGATACCTGGTTCTCCGGTGGACATCCCACTTATTACGCTAATAAGGGCATTGGGTCTAGAATCTGACAAGGACATTGCAAACGCAGTATCCCTGTTAGCGGTGATCCAAGACGAATTAGAGCCATCGTTTGAAAAAGCAGGTGAGATAGTCACAAGTAGAGACGCAATCGTCTACATAAGTAAAAGGATTGCGCCAGGAATGCTTGAAGAGTTTCAAATAAAAAGGGCTGAAACTCTTTTAGATTGGGGACTTCTCCCTCATCTTGGCAAAAATCCTGAGAATAGACACGAGAAAGCATTGTTCCTGGGCGAGGCATCCTCTAAATTAATTGAACTCCGCCTTGGATTAATTAATGCTGACGATAAAGATCATTACGGAAACAAGGTTATAAAATTTGCAGGTCAAATGCTTGCTGATCTATTTAGAACCGCATTTAGAAATTTAGTCAGAGATATGAAATATCAATTAGAGCGTTCGGGTCAAAAGCGAGGAATCAATGCTGTAGCTGCTGCAGTTAGGCCCGGCATAATATCAGACAAGTTAAACAATGCTATTGCCACTGGGAATTGGGGCAGAGGGAGAGTAGGTGTGACGCAGCTTCTTGATAGGACTAATTATATGTCTACAATAAGTCATCTCAGAAGAATACAGTCTCCACTGAGTAGAAGCCAACCAAATTTTGAAGCAAGAGATCTTCATTCTACCCACTTCGGACGAATATGTCCAGCTGAAACACCAGAAGGGTCTAATTGTGGGCTTGTAAAGAACCTCGCTTTATCCGCTGTTATATCTGTGAGCGTATCAGCAGCCGAGTTAGTCGAAAAGCTATTTGAGTTAGGTGTTCATCATGTGGATGAGGCCACCGATGTTGTAAAGAGAAGTGGTACTAGAGTATTTGTAGACGGAAGGCTTATTGGTTATTCGGAGGACGGATCGTATCTTACAAACACTTTAAGGACTATGCGCAGATCTGGAAAGATACATCCGCATATTGGAATTTTTCTGTCCTCACCGAGGAACGAAAGCGCTACAAAGAGATTGCACATCAGTTGCAACGCTGGTCGAGTCATGAGACCTTTGGCCATCGTCAAGGAAGGCAAGCCCATTCTGTCAGTGGAAGTCGGAGAGAAGATCCATAAAAAGTTCTTGTCATGGAATGATTTGTTATACATGGGAATGATTGAATTGATAGATGCGAATGAAGAAGAGAATTGCTTTATATCTCTAGATATTCCGTCTTTGCAAACTGAGCATACTCATGTTGAGATATTTCCTTCTTCCATTTTAGGTGTGGGCGCCTCCATAATTCCGTATCCCGAACATAATCAATCTCCAAGAAACACTTACGAAAGCGCAATGGCAAAACAAAGCTTAGGCTTTTCCACCCCATTGATGAATGCAAGTACTTATGTAAGACAGCATTTTATGTTATACCCGCAGACACCTGCTGTCTCCACCAAAGCCATAAACCTCTTAGGATTGGACGACCGTCCAACAGGTCAGAATTGTGTAGTCGCAGTATTACCATATGAAGGATATAACATTGAGGATGCTGTCGTTTTCAACAAGTCTGCCGTTGACAGAGGCTTGGGGAGGACTTTCTTTTATAGAGTTTACGAAGCAGAAGCAAAGCAATATCCCGGTGGAATGAAGGACACATTTGAACTCCCGTCGCCTGATGCAAATATTAGGGGCTATAGGGGTGAAAAGGCGTACAGGTTATTGGAACAAGACGGTGCAATAATGCATGAGGCGATCGTGAATGGTGGTGATATACTTATTGGTAGAACTTCTCCGCCGCGATTCATGGAAGAATACAAGGAATTTGAAGTTAAGGGTCCTTACCGTAGAGATACATCTGTAGGCGTAAGACCTTCAGAAAACGGTGTTGTGGATTCAGTCGTCATGACACAATCGGTAGAAGGTGGCAAGATGTATAAAATAAGAGTACGCGATATGCGTATTCCCGAGATTGGTGACAAGTTTGCGTCTCGGCATGGTCAAAAAGGTGTCGTGGGAATGCTTGTATCTCAAGAAGATCTGCCTTATACGGAAGAGGGGATAGTTCCTGATATAATGATCAATCCTCATGCCTTTCCATCAAGGATGACTGTAGGACAGTTTATGGAATCACTAGCTGGTAAAGCTGCATCACTCCGTGGTCAACCAGTTGATGGTTCTGCGTTTGTGGGAGAAAAATTCGATAGTCTCAAGGCCACACTTGAAAAATATGATTTCAAATACACTGGAAAGGAAACGATGTATGATGGGAGAACTGGAAAGAAATTCCCAGCTGATGTGTACGTCGGTGTAGTATACTATCAAAAACTTCATCACATGGTAGCAGACAAAATACATAGCAGGGCACGAGGGCAAGTACAGATGCTTACGAAACAACCTACTGAGGGACGTGCACGTGGTGGAGGCCTGAGATTTGGGGAGATGGAAAGAGATTGTCTTATCGCTTATGGGGCGTCGATGATGCTCAAGGATAGACTTCTTGAGGAGTCGGATAAGGCTGAAGTTAACATATGTGAGAGGTGCGGATTACTGTCATATTATGATGTTAAACAAAGGAGATACATTTGCAGAGTTTGTGGAGAAAAAGCCAAGATCTCTTCTGTGGTTATTGCATATGCTTTTAAACTTCTGTTGCAGGAAATGATGAGTTTGAACATAGCTCCTCGATTGCTGGCAAGGGATAAAGTTTAGAGGAAAAGAAATTGGAAGATAGTATGAAAATTCTGGGCGGGATTAGATTCAGCGTTTGGTCACCTGTAGAAGTTCGAAAATTTAGCGTCGCCGAAGTGACGGCGCCAGAGACATACGATGAGGATGGAATGCCCGTTCAAGGAGGTTTAATGGACAATCGACTGGGAACTTTGGAACCAGGTCAAAAATGTGGAACTTGTGGTAATACCTCTGCAAAATGTCCCGGACACTTTGGACATATTGAATTGGCAGAACCAGTATTACATATAGCATTTGTCGATGATATTCACAAGCTATTACTCATTACCTGTAGATCATGCAACAGAATCAAACTCTCTAAGGAAGAATTGGATAAGTACAAACTGATCAGGGAGACGAAGGCGGCGTATGCTGTTATCACTCTCGAGAATATCAAAGATGAAATAATTGAGAAAGCTAAGAAAGTAAAAATTTGTCCACATTGTCAAAAGGAACAGTATGAATTGGTCTTTACTAAGCCTACAATATTCGTAGAAAAAACAGATATTGGTGAAAACCGTCTCCTGCCTATTACTATTCGTGAGCGATTGATGCATATTCCAGATGAAGATCTTATGTTGCTGGGATATGACCCAAAGACTGCTAGACCTGAATGGTTTGTCCTCCAAGTCCTGCCAGTACCTCCAGTAACAGTTAGACCTTCAATAATTCTCGAAACTGGTATCAGATCTGAAGATGACTTGACGCACAAATTAGTCGATATAATAAGGGTGAATCAGAGACTAAAAGAGAGCAAAGAAGCAGGAACTCCACCTTTGATAGTTCAGGATTTAGTAGACCTATTGCAGTATCATGTGACAACATATTTTGATAATGAAGTGTCAGGTATTCCTCAGGCGCATCACAGGTCGGGAAGACCTTTAAAAACACTTACGCAGAGATTAAAGGGAAAAGAGGGGAGGTTTAGAGGTTCACTCTCCGGGAAAAGAGTTGACTTTTCTAGCAGAACTGTCATATCTCCTGATCCTAACCTGGCGATATCAGACGTTGGAGTACCAATAGATGTGGCAAAGAAATTGACGATACCTGAGACAATCACTGACTGGAATTTGGATAGATTAAAAAACATGGTATCTAACGGTCCCAATATATTTCCAGGAGCAAATTACATTATTAGACCGGACGGAGTGAAAATCAGATTAGATTATGTCACGGATCGAAACACTCTAGCAGAATCTTTGTCAACTGGTTACGTGGTTGAAAGGCATTTGCATGATGGCGACATAGTCATTTTTAATCGGCAGCCTTCACTCCATAGAATGTCCATAATGGCACATTACGTAAGAGTACTTCCATACAGAACATTCAGATTGCATCCCGCTGTCTGTCCCCCATACAATGCAGATTTTGATGGAGATGAAATGAACTTACACGTGCCTCAAAGTGAAGAGGCCAGAGCTGAAGCTGCTTTGCTCATGAGAGTACAAGATCAACTAATATCTCCAAGATACGGAGGTCCGATCATAGGAGCAATTAGGGATTTTATTACTGGCGCATTTATTCTGACCAAAGATACTACGCTATTAACTGAAGAAGAATTTGCAAACCTGGCGCTCGTAGGGGGATATACAGGTGTTCTTCCTGAACCAAAGGAAACAAGAGATGGCAAACGATACTATACGGGAAAACAATTGTTCTCCTTGTTTCTTCCTAGTGACTTCAATTTTATTTTTACTTCAAAATGGAACAAAGCCTCCAAGGGTGAAGGAAAAGATGTAGTTATAAAGAACGGTGAATTAATTAGTGGAGTCATTGACAAAGCGTCCATTGGAGCAGAAGAACCTGACAGTGTATTGCATAGAATAGCCAAAGATTACGGCAACCATATAGCAAAGAAATTTTTGGATTCGATACTTATTGTTTTGAAGACTTATCTGACACACAATGGTTTCTCGTATGGGTACTCCGATTTGTGGCTGAAAGATGAGACGAGGGCAGAAATAAGTGGCGTAATCCAAAAAGCATACGAAAAAGTGTACGAATTGATAAAACAGTACGAGGACGGTTCCTTGCCTTTGACAAGGGGACTATCTCCAGAAGAGGCTTTAGAGCTTTACGTAGTCAACGAGCTTTCGAGGGCTCGAGATAGAGCTGGAAAAACTGCAGATAGAGCGTTTCCAGATCACAATTCTGGCATAATCATGGCTTCTACTGGTGCTCGCGGATCCACTCTAAATATAGGTCAAATGACGGCAGCGTTGGGCCAGCAATCAATAAGAGGTAAAAGAATTAACAAAGGATATCTAGGAAGGTCGCTAGCGCATTTCAAGGTCAATGATTCAAATCCTGATTCGAAGGGATTTGTTAAATCAAACTATCGTGACGGACTCAGCCCATTGGAATTCTTTTTCCACGCGATGGGTGGAAGAGAAGGTTTGGTAGATACCGCAGTAAGAACACAACAATCGGGTTACATGCAACGCAGATTGATTAATGCTTTGGAACATATGAAAATTGAATATGACCAGACTGTTAGGGATCCGCATGGTAATATTATTCAATATATGTATGGTGAAGATGGAATTGATCCAGCTAAAAGTGATCACGGAGAAGCAGTCAACATTTCCAGAGTGATTGAAAGCGAATCGGTAGTGGACGAAGGCAAGAAATCCTCAGAATCTGAAATTACGGAAATTTTAAACAAATACGGTCCAAACCTCAATCCTCGGCTGACAGAAAAATTGCTAACGTCGCTCAACCAAAATACGTTATCAAAGAAAGGGACGGAAAAAGTCGTCAAGAAAGCCATAGATTTGATAGAAAAAGCAATGGCAGAACCAGGAGAGGCCGTTGGAGTTGTGACAGCACAGTCGATAGGTGAACCAGGAACACAAATGACTCTTAGGACTTTTCATTTCGCAGGTGTGAAAGAAAGAAATGTTACTCTCGGACTACCTAGGTTGATAGAGCTTGTAGATGCAAGGAAGAAGCCAGTCACACCCACAATGGATATCTTTCTTGATGAGGAGCATAAGATTTCTAGAGAAAAGGCACTGGAAGTAGCTCGTGATATAATCTTTACCAGAGTCAGTGATCTGATAGAAAAAACCGAAACTGATTATTCAGGTGTTCTAACTTTCTATTTGTCAGAATCTAAGCTATTGGAAAGAGGCTGTTCTGTGAACGACGTTCATGAAGTCTTCAAGGGTTCAAAGAAGAAATATGAGGTATCATTAAATGAGAAAAAGCACACAGTAAAAATTACAATTCCAGATGAACCCGATGCCCAAACTTTGTTAACGCTTAAGAATAAGCTTCTTAATGCAAGAGTAAAAGGTGTTCCAGACATTGAGAGGGTAACTATTGTTAAGCAAGATGATGAATGGGTGATACAGACTGCGGGATCAAATCTCTCGAAGGTTATACTTGTTGATGGGATCGATTCTACACGAATAACTACCAATAACGTATATGAAATCTGGCAATCACTAGGCATAGAGGCCGCTCGTACTGCGTTAATGAAAGAAATAACCAATACGCTTGAAGAACAAGGACTCGAAGTAGACATAAGACATATCATGTTGGTCTCTGATCTGATGACTTCTAAAGGTTACCTACAACAAATTGGCAGACATGGTATTGCTGGGACGAAAACGTCTGTTCTTGCCAGGGCAGCTTTTGAAATAACAGTTCCAACTATTGCAAGGGCGTCATTGGAGGGGCAAGTGGAATCTCTAAGGGGTGTCACAGAAAACGTTATAGTGGGTGCAACAGTACCGGTTGGTACAGGCATGGTAGAGCTATATATGAGTGTGAGAGAAAATGAGGAATCTCGAGAAGATAATTAAAGACGCATTGGATGCAAAGAAGTGTAAGTTCGGTGCAAGGGAAGTGATGCATTCAACAAAAGGATCTAGGCTAATTGTACTAACAAAATCAGTATCAGAAGCCATGAAATCAAAAATAATTGAGCAGGCACAAGCAACGGAAGTTCCTATTTTTGATTACAACGGGAATTCCCTCCAATTGGGAAAACTCTGCAATAGGCCATTCAGGGTGAGTGCTATCGCCTTGAAAATTGGAGATGATGATGAAATAAGGAACGTTCTCGAAGGGAATTAATAAAAGGTAGCATTATTTGAAATATACTCAAAAGCGCTGGCATGATAACAAACCCCTGTAATTTTGTGCTGGGGATCAGGATTTTAGCTGTTGTGATCTGAAGATATTATCCGAGTTAAAATGGTAAACTCTAACCTTCAAATGGGCCAACAACAGTCTTTGGCTAGACGACCTCGAAGAATATTAGTAAATGAAGACTTAAATGTGACTAATTTGTGAGCTTGAATTGTCATTCAATGTTGTCTTCTTTTGTCAGGAAATTGTTAAGAGATCAATAAACATGACTGAAAAGATTAAGCTCACCTCAGATGAATTGAGACTGATGTCATTGTTTCAGAATGTAACAGCTGCAGTAGCAAGAGATTGTATAGTAGACGAGAAGATGGACCGAGTTATATTTATCGTTAATAAAGGTCAGATGGGTCTTGCGATAGGAAAAGGAGGCGCCACAATAAGACAACTCCAAAATGTAGTTGCTCGAAAAGTGGAACTGGTTGAGTTTTCCGATGATCCTTCTGAGTTTCTAAGTAACGTACTGAATTCTGATATGATTAATGAAATAAAGATTAATAATAGATTTGATGGAACCAAGCAGGCTGTGGTCGTGGTGGATTCAAACAAGAAAGGAGTTGTTGTAGGTAAAGAGGGCAGGAATGCTGAAAAGGCACGTCTACTGGCGAAGAGGTATTTTCAGATATCCACTGTTATGATAGTTAGCGAGGAACAAATTCCAAACAGGAACAACCAGGTGGAATTATAATTGGCAAAATCACCATTGGGATTATTTGCTGGAAGAGTTTTGAAGTCTAAGAGAAAGGTGCTTAGATGGTCAAACAAATATTACAAAAGGCGAATGCTCATGTTGGACAAGAAAGCTAATCCGTTAGAAGGCGCTCCTCAAGCCAGGGGGATAGTACTTGAGAAAGTAGGAATAGAATCCAAACAGCCTAACTCTGCTGTAAGAAAATGTGTACGAGTGCAGCTGATAAAGAATGGAAAATCGATAACTGCTTTTTTGCCACGAGACGGTGCTTTGAACTATGTTGACGAGCACGATGAAGTCATGTTGGAGGGTATTGGTGGATCTATGGGTGGTGCGATGGGCGATATCCCTGGTGTCAGATGGCAGGTCTTCAAGGTAAATGAAGTTTCACTCAAGGAATTGGTTTATGGAAGGAAAGAAAAACCAAGGAGATAGTAGTAATGAGCAGTAAAGAATACAATAACATGCTTTTGTTCAATAAATGGGATTCTAGAAAAATAGACGTAAATGATCTTGGACTTCAACGTGTCATATCCCTTTCCCCCAGCGTGATTCCTGTAACCTTTGGAAGACATGAACACCAGAGATTACGCAAGGCAGAAGTGCACTTAGCAGAAAGATTAGTAAATAAACTTATGCGCTTTGGCAAGAAATACGCAAAAAACACAGGTAGAATGGGGGGCAAGAAAGCTCGAATATTTAAGACAGTTCAAGTTTCATTCGACATAATTCATGCAGAAACTGGGAAAAACCCAATTGAATTACTCGTTAGAGCAATAGAAAATGCAGCTCCTAACGAGGATACAACAAGGATAGTATATGGAGGTGTTGTTTACCATGTTTCTGTTGATGTGGCACCAATGCGCAGGGTCGATCTTGCACTACGATTTATTGCTGAAGGAGTTAGAGAAGCAACATATTCTAATCCTCGCACTATGGAAGAGGTCCTTGCGAAAGAAATTGTCCTAGCATCAAATAATTCTATGGAAAGTCATGCTATCAAAAAGAAGAATGAACAAGAAAGAATAGCAATGTCCTCGAGGTAAACCCATCTTTATATTATCTGTTTCAAGTTGTATAGTGAGCCTTCTAATATCTCGTCATAGCTACCGATTCGACTAATGGGGGAAATGATGATGAACGACCCCCGATTTGTAAAATATCGAACTGAAGCACTTGGCAAAAAGCTTTTCAAATAACCCTTCATTAACATCCTGTTGTTTGCATGTTAGTTGACATTTGAGTTTTGAACCTAAACTTACGATGATTTCCAATAAAAAAAGCTGTCAGACCCATCATCTAATATCTGACCTCACCCCGTCGGCATTGGGCCATTCAATATTAAAGCATCAAAACAGCTAACTCAAATCTGAAGGTTAAATAACAAGATAATACCCTGAATGCTCTGTAAATGAGTACGAAGGATGACGTAACATTCTCAAAGGTAGCATTAATGAAAACGAATTCCGGAAAGATAATCCTGAAGCAAGTTTTGCTTCAGGAGAAGGGATACAAACAGTATAGCAAGTATAAAGCATACTCCGAAAAGGAGTTTCCAGAATTCACCAAGAGATTTCTTTTATCTCTGCACGAACAAA
>Ga0184619_10000797_pt1 | contig 10942 bp, 9 predicted proteins | sample PLM0_60_b1_FD_133146 | JGI IMG/M metagenome (GOLD analysis project Ga0184619, IMG submission 133146) | Groundwater sediment microbial communities from an aquifer in East River, Colorado, USA - PLM0_60_b1 | ecosystem: Environmental > Terrestrial > Soil > Riparian zone | place: USA: East River...
ATGGAGGGATTGCGCGTCCTGGCAAAAGCCGGACGCCCGCCCGACCGGGGATTGTGATCCGCGCGGGACCCCGGGCGCGTGTTGTGTATGATGGGCCCCGTTTGTCACGAGTCCCAGCCCCGTGCCGCTCTCGAAATATCACTACGTCGTCGTCGAAGGCCCGATCGGCGTCGGCAAGACGAGCCTCGCCAAGCGTCTGGCCGGCCGGCTGAACTCGACCCTCGTCCTGGAGCGTCCGGAGCAGAATCCGTTCCTGCCGCGCTTCTACCAGGACATGTCCCGCTTCGCCCTGCCGACGCAGCTGTTCTTCCTTTTCCAGCGGATAGGGCAGCTGCGGGAGCTCGCGCAGATGGATCTCTTCACCCGGCTCACCGTCTGCGATTTTCTCCTCGAGAAAGACCCGCTGTTCGCGAGGCTGACGCTCTCAGGGGAGGAGCTGCATCTATATCAACAGATATACGACTCGCTGAGGCCACAAGCTCCGAAACCTGATCTCGTCATCTACCTCCAGGCGCAGCCGGAGATCCTGTACGAGCGGGTGCGCCGACGCGGGGTAGAATTCGAGCGGCCCATCACCAGTGAGTATCTCGCCCTGCTCGCGGACAGCTACAACCGTTTTTTCTATCATTTCAACGGGAGCCCCGTTCTCATCGTGAATTCAGAAAAGCTCAACTTCGTGAGCCAGGATCGCGACCTCGACCTGCTCATCGAACGCGTGGGGGCGATGCGCGGCAACCGCGAGTTCTTCAACTGGGGAGACTAGGATGACGCGATTGACCATCAAGGCGCTGCAGAAGCTGCGCGACGATGGCGTGAAAATAGCCGTGCTCACCTGCTACGACGCGAGCTTCGCCGCGATGCTGGACGCAGCCGGCCTGGACAGCCTCCTGATCGGCGACTCCCTCGGCATGGTGCTGCAGGGGCACGAGACCACGTTGCCGGTGACGCTCGCCGACATGGCCTACCACACGCGCTGCGTCGCGCGCGGCAGCAAACGCAGTTTCCTCGTCACCGACATGCCCTTCGGCAGCTATCAGGAATCGCCGCAGCAGGCGTTCCGCAGCGCGGCCGAATTGATGGCGGCCGGCGCGCAGATGGTGAAGCTCGAGGGCGGCGCGGAGTTCGCCGACACGATACGATTTCTCACCCGGCGCGGCGTTCCGGTATGCGGCCATCTCGGCCTCACGCCGCAATCGGTGCACCAGTTCGGCGGCTACCTCGTGCAAGGCAAGGGCGAGGACGCCGAGCACAAGCTGATCGAGGACGCCGTGGAGCTCGAGGCCGCGGGCGCGGGCCTCATCGTGCTCGAGGCGATACCGGCGAAACTCGGCGAGCAGGCCACGCAGCGCCTGCGCATCCCGACCATCGGCATCGGCGCCGGCCCGGGCTGCTCCGGCCAGGTGCTGGTCCTGCACGACATGCTCGACGTCTTCCCCGGAAAGAAGGCGCGCTTCGTGCGGAACTTCATGAAAGGGGCTTCCGGCATCGCCGACGCTGCCGAGCGTTATGTGCGCTCGGTCAGGGACGGCAGCTTCCCCACCGAAGAGCACAGCTTCTAGGACGCGCGGTGGACATCGTCACCTCGGTGAGGGACCTGCGCGAGCGCCTGCAGCGCGAGCCCGACAACGTCTTCGTCCCCACCATGGGCAATCTCCACGCGGGCCACATCCAGCTGATGCGCCTCGCGAAGCATCGCGCGGCGTGCACCGTCGTCAGCATATTCGTCAACCGGATCCAGTTCGGGCCGAAGGAGGATTTCGAGCGCTACCCGCGCACCCTGCGCGCCGACGCGGAAATGATGAAAGACGTGGGCGTCGACGTCGTGTTCGCTCCGAGCGAGGCGGAGATCTACCCGGAGCCGCAGACTTTCGTGGTCGAGCCTTCCGACCTCCAGCACATCCTCGAGGGCGCGTTCCGGCCCGGGCACTTCCGCGGCGTCGCGACCGTGGTGCTGAAGCTCTTCAACATGGTCTCCCCGCACACCGCGATCTTCGGCAAGAAGGACTACCAGCAGTACGTGGTGCTGCGCGACATGGTGAAGCAGCTCGCGCTCCCCGCGGAGATCATCCCGGCGGAAACCGTGCGCGCCGAGGATGGGCTCGCGCTCAGCTCGAGGAACGCATACCTTTCGCCGGGGGAGCGGACCGAAGCCCCGCGACTCTACCGGGTGCTGAGCGAAGTCCGCGAAGCGCTAGTCGCGGGCCGGCGCGACTACGCGAAGCTCGAAACCCAAGCGCTAGCGAAGCTCGGCGACAAATGGGTGCCCGATTATGTCGCGATCAGGCGACAATCCGACCTGCAGTTGCCTTCATCCGCCGATCGCGACCTCGTAGTTCTCGGCGCCGCAAAACTTGGGCGACCCCGCTTGATCGACAACGTGGAAGTTTCGCTTTGACGCGGGGAACGCTCTGGCGGTCCTAGGACGGATAAGGCTCCAACATGAGTTTCTCGACCGGGCAGCCGAGCGCCTTGGCCATTTTCTCCATCGCCTGCTCGTTCACCGAGACCGGCTGGAACTCGGTGCCGCCGCCCTTGCTGTCGATAAAGGCCTTGGCGGCGCCCTCCGAGTTCCAGACCACGACCGGGTCGGGCGAGACCCCCGGCATCTGGACGCAGATCGGAACGCCGTCCGACTTGTACACGATCGCAAACATGGCCAGTCTCCTGTTGCAGATGAAGCCATCGGGGCGACCCGGCCCCCCCGTCCGGGCCTTGTACTTTAACCCATGTACTGCGGAGCATCCAGTGGCGAAATCCACATGCGTCCGCGCATCGCCGACGAATTAGGAAACGCGCGCATGGATTACCCCGAAGCCTCTGCCGCGCCCGCGACGCAGGCGCGCGGCGAGCGCGCCGTCGCCGTTTGGCTGCTCGCCTGCTGCGCGCTCGTGTTCGCGATGGTGGTGGTCGGCGGAGTCACGAGGCTCACCCACTCGGGCCTCTCCATCGTCGAATGGCAGCCGATCGTCGGTGCTCTGCCCCCGCTCGACGAGGCCGGATGGCAGGAAACCTTCGGAAAGTACAAGCAGACCCCCGAGTACCGGCTCGTCAATCCCGGCATGAACCTCGAGGGTTTCAAGGGCATTTTCTGGTGGGAATACGTCCACCGGCTCCTCGGCAGGCTGATCGGCGCGGCATTCCTGCTGCCGCTCCTGTGGTTCGCGCTGCGCGGCAGAATCGCCCGCGCGCTGACGTGGAAATTCGCCGTGATATTCGGGCTGGGCGCGTTCCAGGGCGCGCTGGGCTGGTACATGGTGCAGTCGGGCCTGGTCGACAACCCGCGCGTATCGCAGTTCCGCCTCACTGCCCACCTCGGCATCGCCTTCCTCATCTACGCGGCCATGCTGTGGATCGTCTTCGATCTGCTCCTTCCCCGCGCGAGCGCGGTTTCCGGGAGGCTGCGCCGCTTCGCTTTCGCGCTCGCCGCGTTGATCTTCGTGATGGTGCTCTCGGGCGGCCTGGTCGCGGGAATCCGGGCCGGACTCGCGTACAACACCTTCCCGCTCATGAACGGCCGTCTCGTGCCGCCGGAAATTTTCGCGATCGAGCCCTGGTATCTCAACTTCACGAACAATATCTCGACCGTGCAATTCGATCACCGGTTGATCGCCTGGCTGCTCGCGTTTCTCGTGCCCTGGTTCTGGCTGCGGGCCCGCCGCGAGGCGGCGCCACGGCGCGCGAGGCTGGCGGCCGATCTGCTGCTCGGTGCGCTCGCGCTGCAGATCGCCCTGGGAATCGCGACCCTGCTGCTCGCGGTCCCGGTTCCCCTGGCCGCCGCGCATCAGGCGGGCGCATTGCTCGTCTTCAGCGCCGCGCTGTTCGTCCTCCATTCGCTGCGCTGAAAAGCCGCTGCGAAGGCACCGCGGTCTTTGGGCGGCGCGCTGCCGTTAGCCCGATCGGCTCACTTCAGCGAGCCACGGTTTGGCGGCAGACCACAGTATGATTATGAGGCAATGCGGGCCTTAATCTCGACGTTCCTCGCCGTGCTGCTCTCGGTTTCGTTCGCGCCCATGGCTGGCGCGACGCACCCCGCTCCACTGCTGAAGGCCTTCCCCAGGGACGCCGTCCTGCCTCCGGGGAGCATGTCTTTCTGGATCGGCGACACCGGGCCGACCGGTCCGATTTTCACCGGGCCTCAGCAGTATCCTTTCATTTGCCAAACCGTCGAGTCGCAGCTCGGGCAGCCGCTCGTCGACAACCGGGACGGAATCGGCAATGCCGTCTACGCGGTCGCGGGCGACAACCACAGCGCCATCGTCGGCTACAGCAGGAATTGCAGCATCAAGACACGCGTCGATTATTTTTACTACAACGGCAGCGCGTTCCGGCCGTTCGATCCCGCCACGGGTTTCGCCGCGCCGCCGCCCGACCTGCGCAGCGTGATCGTGAACGGAGTGTCCCGGCCGTTCGTGGTGCGCGTCGAAGCGGGCACTCTCAACCGCTTCCTCTATACCATCGCGATGCTCGCGCCCTTCCCGGAGTCGACCGCGAGCGCCGCAGCGCTCGACAACACCGCATGGAACGACAGGCTGATCTACTGGTTGCGCGGCGGGGTCGGCATCGGACACGAGCAGGGGCGGGCGCTGTGGCACAGCGGCTTGTCCGGGAGCGAGCGCTTGATCTTTCCGCCGTTGCTCGCGCAGGGATACGCCATCGCGACCTCGACCGGCAATGAAACCGGTGTTCAATTCAATTTGCGGCTCGCGGAGGAAACGGCGCTGATGGTCAAGCGGCATTTTGTCGATACGCACGGCGCGCCACGCTTCACCATCGGCCTCGGCGGCTCGGGCGGTGCGATCCAGCAGTATGTCTTCGGGCAGAACAACCGCCGCCTGCTGGATGCCGGGATTCCCCTGCTGTCCTATCCCGACATGATCACGCAGTCGGTCCATACCGGGGACTGCAATCTCCTGGAACAGTATTTCCGGGAAGAGGTGGCGCTCGATCCCGGCTCGCAGTGGGCGCAGTGGAGCAACCGTCGCTGGATCGAAGGGCTCAATGCGAGCGACACCCGTATCAACCCGCTGACTCGCGCCCCGGGCTCCTCCGAGTGCATCAATGGTTGGTTGTTCGCGGAACCCCTGGTGTTCAATCCGAAATTCACGAGCCCGGAGTACTTCACCGCCTTGCAATTCTACGCGTACCCTGCGGCGGTCATCGACGCGATCAAATGGACCCACTGGAACGATCTCGCGAACATCTACGGCACCGACGCCGACGGTTTCGCACCGATCCCGTGGGACAACGTCGGCGTCCAATACGGCCTGCAGGCGCTGCGCGACGGGCGCATCTCGAGCGCGGAATTTCTGCGCATCAACGCCTGCATCGGCAGCTGGAAGGAACAGCGGGACTACGTGAACTGGAACCCGCTGGCCGATCCCTTCGATAGCGCGAACATGCGCCGCAGCCTCGACTGCCGCACCAATCCCGCGAACCCGGCGCCGCGGCGCTCAGGCGACCGCGACGCGATGCGCGCCGCCTATCGGTCCGGCCACGTCTTCACCGGCCGGCTCGACATGCCCGTGATCGACCTGCGGCAGTACCTGGAGCCCGAGCTCGACATGCACCATAGCCGGCAGTCGTTCTCCGCGCGGGCACGTCTTCGGGGTGATCGCGGCGAGCGCGCCGACGATGACGACGGCGACGAGGACAGGCATACCGGTAACGGCGACAAACAAGTCATCTGGTTCGCCGGATCCGAACCCGCCTTGCTGCAGGAGATCTTCAACGCCGTGCAAGTGCTCGACACGTATCTCACGACGGGCACACGCCCCGCCGCCTTCGCCGACCATTGCGTCGCGGCCGACGGCACGCTGATCGCGGCCGGCGATCATGTGTGGGACGGCATCCTCGACGAGCGCTCGCCGGGTCCCTGCACGAGCGCGTATCCGATTCATTCCAGCTCGCGCATGGTGGCCGGCGATTCCATCCGCGGCGATCTTTTCAAGTGCAAGCTGAAACCGCTCGCGGCAGCATTGCACGATGGCACCTATGGTCGCGTCGTGCCCTTCACCGCGGCCGAAGTCGCGTGGTTGCGCAATGTCTTTTCGGACGGCGTGTGCGATTACCGCAAGGGCGACGCGGGCCGGCCGACGAGGCGGTGACAGTACCTCGTCAGACGGAGGCCGCCGGTTTATCGGTCGAAGTGCTCCGCCCGCTCGGCGGCGAGCGAAGTTAGTTCCGGGGCTCTGCAGGCGCACCGCAGTCGTGCTGCCAGAGCACGCGCTCCTCCACCCGCGGCGTCTGCCCTTCAGGCACGGACATCTCCAGCATGTAGATGATCCTGAAGGTACTGAGCCTTTGGTTCGCGGCGTGCCTGCTGTTCCAACTGCGGCACAGGAACCTGCCGTAGTAAAGGCGGTTCGAGGAGTACTCCGCGCTCCAGATGCGCTCCAGGTACTTGTGCCAGCGGATGTCGGGCCACTCGTCCGCCACCCGGCGCGGCTTGTCGTAGCTCACCGCGGAGCGCTCCGGATGCATCAAGTCGACCTCGCTCCCGTCGGCCAGCTTGCCCGGAATCACGAACCAGCCGTCCTCCTTCGACGGGTACGGCGCGAACATGTCCCAGCGCTGATCCACGCGCAGCAGGCTGAACGAAGGCGTGAGCGCCGCGTAAAGCCGCCCCGGAAGGACGTGGATCGTGCAGAGGTTCCAGGCGAGGAACACGAGCACCGGCGCGGCGGCCAAGACCTGCGCGGTGGTGCCGCGCGGCAGCCGGCGCGCGAGCCGCCACCACAGCCCCGCGCCCGCGAGCGCGACGGCGACCAGGCCGAGCGCCGACCCGGTCGCACCGAGACGCTCCAGCGTCGCGCGCTGCCACAGGTTCCCTGCGGTCACCGCGACGAAGAAAAACCCGGTCCAGGCGGCGGCCGCGGGGACGGTCTCGAACGCGCGCTCATGGAAAGGCAGCAGCCTCGCGCTCACGCCGCCGAACGCACCGCGGTGGCGTCCGACGAAGTCGTAGACTGCGTTGCCCGGCTCGCGCGCCCACTTCCCCGAGAGCAGCACCCCGATCCAGAAGAAGAGCGGCGAGCGCCGCAGCAGGGTCACGAAAGCCGGCCACTTGAGCCAGGCGCGGTCGTCGGGGTCGATCACCACCCAGGAATAGTTCTCTTCGAGCAGCTCTTTCGCCCGCGGCGTGTCCTGGGCCGGCGCGATCTCGGCCCCGGGCAGGATCAGGAACGTGCGCATCAGCAGCACGCTCTTGTGGCAGAAACCGCAGTCGCGGTCGTAGTAGATCCGGAGCGCACGCGGCTGCGGCTTCCGTGTCGCGCGCTCGAGCCCATCCCAGATCCAGGCGCCCGCCAGCGCGGTCAGCGAAGCCAGGCTGATGAACGCGAACGGCCCGATCTCGAGACAGAAGATGAAGCCGATGTGCATGAGGGCGAGCAGCGCCATCACCGCGATGCGCAACGCATCCGCGCCGGCGTAGAGGCGCGAAGCGGCGCGCGGGATGAACGCCGAGAGCGCCGCCGCAAGCGCGAAGGGCAGCAAGGCGAGGGGCGGGCCGAGCAGCTCGAGAAAATAGACGAAGTAGGTGAGCGCGTGGGTGGCGGGCGAAAATCCGCGCAGCCACTCGCCGATCGGGGTGATATAGCCGTCGATCGACAGCGCGTACCAGACCGCCGTGCCCTCGGGCCACCATTCGCTCCCGGATTTGAACAGCGCGCTGAAGAAATAGACCGAGAGCGTTTGCAGCAGCAGTCCCGCGGAAGCCCAGGAGAGATGCACGGTTTTCGCGAGCGGCTTTCGGGCGAGCGCCGCGTCCACGCTCCAGCGCGCGCCGAGCGGCAGAAACATCCCCCAGAACAGCAGGCACATGAGAAGGGGGTCGCCTCCGAGCAGCACCAGCGGATTGCGGTTGAGCAGCGAGCCGTGGAGGACGAAGGCGACGACGTTGGCGAGCCGGGTGCGGTAACCCGCCAGCAGCGCGAGCGCAGCGAGCACCTCGAGCGCGAGCACCAGCCCCGCGAACCAGGGCTCGCCGTTGGCGGCGTGCAGGCTCAGGCGCCACGGGCCGTTGACGCTCACCAGCCAGTCGCGCGGCATGACGCCGGAGTCGGCGTAAAAAGTGGCGAGGTTCACCGAGCGCAATGCGAGGTCGGCAAGCAGCACGGCGCCGAGCGCGGCGCGGAACAGCGCGAGACTACGCAGATCGATGCCGAAGGTGCGCTCGAGAAAGGCTCGCATGGCGCGTCCTAGCGATCGAGGTGCTTCGCGCGCTCGGCGATGAGCGCGTAGACGGCGTCGATCATGGGCGTCGCGATTTCGGCCTTGCGGGCGAGCTCCACCACCGCTCCGATGATCGCATCGGTCTCGAGCGGCCGGCGCTTCTCGACATCCTGATGCATCGAGATCTTGGCGCCGGCGAGCTGCCTTGCGATGTCGATGCGCTCGTCGACCGTCATCGGGATGCGCACGCCGTAGGCCTCGGCGACGCGCATCGCCTCCTCCATCATCGCGCGGATCAGGGCGAGCAGCGCCTCGCTTCCGTGGATGTCGTCCATGCGGGCGAGGGCGAGCGCGGCGACGGGATTGTAGGAGAGGTTTCCGATCAGCTTGACCCAGATCTCGACCCGGATGTCCTCGGCCTGCCTCGCCTCGAAGCCGGCGGCGTTCATCGTCGCCACGAGGCGCTCCGCGCGCGCCGATCGCGTGCGATCGGGTTCGCCCAGCAGAAAAAGCCGGCCGGCGGTGTGGCGCACGACCCCGGGTTCGGGGACTTCCGCAGCAGCGTGCACCACGCACCCCAAGATGTGTCTCGGGGCTAGCGCCTCGAAGAGCGTGCCTGCGGGATCGAGGCAGGCGACGGGCCGGCCGTCGAAGCGCCCGCCTTCCCCGTGGAAATACCACCACGGCAAGCCGTTGATCGCCGGAATGACCGTGGTGTCAGGGCCGACGAGCGCCTTCAGCCGCGGCAGCATCGCGGCGATCGAATGCGTCTTCAAGCAGATGAAGACCGCGTCCTGGACCCCGAAATCCGCGGGCTCCGACGATGCGCGCAGCGGATGGACTTCCGGCTTGCCCCCGGAAATCAGCGTCAGTCCCCGCTTTTGGATCGCCTCGAGATGAGCGCCGCGCGCGACGAGGGACACCTCGTGCCCGGCCCTTGCAAACCATCCTCCGGTCACTCCGCCCACGGCGCCGGCGCCGACGACGCAAATCCTCACTCAGCCCCTTTCCGGGGTTCGGGCGCGAGGATGAAGTCGCGAACCGGAGCGATCTGCTCTTCGCTCATCAGCCACGGCGCGTGTCCCACCCCGGGGAATTCCACGAATTCGACGCGCGGACCGCCCACCTGCATCCGCCTGACGGTCGATTCGAGCAGGAGATCCGACTTCGCTCCTCGCAGCACCAGCGTCGGACATTCGACCTGCTCCCAGGTCGGCCACAGGTCGATGCCGAAGAGAAAATCGTTGCCGAATTCAACGCCGTCGCTCCCGCCGCGGCGCATGCTGTTGACGACCGCAGGGTCGAGAGTGAGCGTATAGGCGCCATTCTCTCCGCGCCGGGAGTCGTGCTCGGCGAGGCGGCGCCACTGCCGGTCTTCGAGCGGTCCGAACTGCGCGCAGGTATCGCGCAGATGACGCTCGACCGCATCCAGGCTCGCGAATCGCGTGCCTGCGCCCATCGCGGCGAGCTTCAGGCGCACGAGCGCATTCCAGGGCACCATCGGCCCGACGTCGTTCAGCACCAGGCGCCGGATCGGAGAATCGCGCCTGGCGGCGAGCATCATCCCGAGCAGGCCTCCCATCGAGGTTCCGACCCAGTCGATTCTCGGTCCGTCGCTCGCTCCCTGGAGCCGGCGCAGCAGAGAAACGCGCTTGGGCGGAGCGGTGAGCCTGGCAAGCAGCGCCGCCGCGTCCGAAAGGTATTGCGAAAAGCCGTAATCCTGCTTGTGCTCGAGCCAGTCGCTCTCGCCGCGGCCGACGACGTCCATGCACGCGACGCGGCAACCGCGGTCCGCGAGACTCGCCGCGAGCTCGTCGAAGTCCCGGCTGTTGCGAGTCAGGCCGTGCACGCACACCACCAGGTGCAGCCCGTCCGGGTTGCCCCATTCGGCATAGGCGATGCGGTGGAACCCGTGGGGTCCGAGCGCGAGGAAGTGGTTGAGGCGCGGTTCTGTGGACATCGCGTTCCGGTGGTGCCGGGAGAGAGAATCGAACTCTCATGGCCTTGCGGCCGCGGGATTTTGAGTCCCGTGCGTCTACCAGTTCCACCATCCCGGCTGGTTGCTGCGTGAAAGCGCGTGCATTATAACGGCACGGCCATGAATCTTTCCATCGAGGACTTCGATTACGAGCTTCCGCCCGGGCTGATCGCGCAGCATCCGAGCGAAACGCGCTCGGGCAGCCGCCTGCTGTGCGTCGGTACCTCCCTCGCCGATCGGCGCTTCTTCGAATTGCCGCAGCTGCTCGCGCCCGGCGACCTGCTGGTATTCAACGACACCCGGGTGATCAAGGCGCGGCTCGCCGGCGAAAAGGCGAGCGGCGGGAGAGTGGAAGTGCTGATCGAGCGAGCGCTCTCGGAACACGAAGCGCTCGCCCAGGTGCGCGCGAGCAAGCCGCCGAGGGCCGGAAGCGCGATGCGGCTCGCGGACTCGATCGAGGTCCGCGTGCTGGCGCGCGAGGGGGAGTTCTATCGCCTGCGTTTTCCGGAGAACGTGTGCGAGCTGCTGGAGCGCCACGGCAGTGTGCCCCTTCCGCCCTACATCACGCATGGCCCTCGAGGCGAAGACGAGCAACGCTATCAGACCGTATACGCGCGCTCGGCCGGGGCCGTTGCGGCCCCGACAGCGGGCCTCCACTTCGACGAGCCGCTGCTCGTGGCGCTCGCAGAGCGCGGCATCCGATTCGCCTACGTGACGCTGCACGTAGGGGCGGGGACGTTCCAGCCGGTCAGAGAGAAAGACCTTGCGAAGCATCGCATGCACGGCGAGCGC
>Ga0184619_10000798_pt1 | contig 10932 bp, 13 predicted proteins | sample PLM0_60_b1_FD_133146 | JGI IMG/M metagenome (GOLD analysis project Ga0184619, IMG submission 133146) | Groundwater sediment microbial communities from an aquifer in East River, Colorado, USA - PLM0_60_b1 | ecosystem: Environmental > Terrestrial > Soil > Riparian zone | place: USA: East River...
GGACGGTGAGATCGCCGACCAGCCGTTGTCGAACGCCTCGCGGGCCGCGTCGACCGCGAGGTCGACCTCCTCCGATGTCGCCTGGCCGACCTGGGCGAGCGGTTCCTCGCTGGACGGGTCGATCGTCTCGTAGGTCTCGCGAGGCTCGAGCCACTCCCCTCCGACGAAAAGGCCGTACATGTCGCGCAACTCCACGAGCTCGCGGGCCTCGGGCGCCGGCGCGTAGTCCCACGCGGCGGGGACGGGAGCGCGGTCGCGCTTGCGCTCGAGCTCGGTCACGAGCGGTTCCGGAGGGTTCGCCCTCCACCCACCCCCCACCCATAGAGGGTGGGGTTCGACGGTAGCGCCCCTCGGCGCGCGGGCGTGTGCCGATTTGGTGCAGAATCAGTCAACGGTGAAGTAGTCCGGGCTTTGGTACTTGCCCGTCTTCTCCTTTCGGATCTGCATGAGCACGTCGTTCAGAAGCGTCGAGGCGCCAAGCCGGTAGAGGTCCGGTGTCAGCCACTCGGGCCCGAGGGTCTCGTGCAGCTGGACGAGGTATTGCACGGCCTGCTTCGCCTGCCGGATGCCGCCGGCCGCCTTCATGCCGACCCTGCGCCCGGTCTCCTCGTAGACGTCGCGAATCGCCTCGAGCATGACGAGCGTGACGGGCAGCGTCGCCGCCGACGGGAGCTTCCCGGTCGACGTCTTGATGAAGTCCGCGCCGCCCGCAATCGCGAGCAGGCTCGCGCGCCGAACATTGTCGTAGGTCCCGAGCTCACCGGTCTCGAGGATCACTTTCACGTGCGCCTCGCCTGCGGCCTCCTTCACCTGGACGATCTCGTCGTAGACCTTGGCGTACCGGCCCGAAAGGAACGCGCCACGGTCGATGACCATGTCTACTTCGTCCGCGCCCATCTCGACCACGTCCCGCACTTCCTCAACCTTCAGGCGAGTCGGCGCCTGTCCGGATGGGAACGCAGTCGCGACAGACGCCACCTTGACGCTCGTCCTTCGCGTGCGCTCGACCGCGGCCGGCACGAGATTCGGATACACGCACACGGCTGCAACCGATGGCACCGTCAAGTCGGCCGGATCGGGCCGAATCGCCTTCGAGGAGAGCGCCGCGACCTTCCCTGGAGTGTCCGACCCCTCGAGCGTCGTCAGATCGATCATCCGGACGGCGAGGTCCAGCGCGAAGAGCTTCGCCTCCCGCTTGATCGACCGCTTCGCGAGCGTCGCGGCGCGCTCCTCCAGCGCGACCGCGTCCACGGAGCCGATGCGCGGGAGCCGCGGCTCCAGCGGGAGCTCAAATCCGGTCGCCAGCACGGGCGCCTTGGCCATACGAGGAGTCTAGCCCTGCGCCAGCCGCTCGCCGTCGAGGCGGTACAACCAGCCTTCCTGCCAGTCGAACGGCGCCACCACGAGCTTCTCGAGCGGGGCGCCGAGCAGCAGGTGCTCGAGCGACCATCGGTTCGCGGCGTGTGCGATCAGGAGCACGCGCTTGCCCTCGAATTCGGCAAGGAGATCGGCCAGGAAGCTCCGCGTGCGCTCCACGACCTGCCGGTAGCTCTCGCCGCCCGGGTAGGGCTCGTCGATCCGCCGCAGCTTCTCGGCGTCGATCTCCGGGACCGGGCGACCGTTCAGCTCCCCGTAGTTGCATTCACGGAGACGACCGTCCTGGCGCATGGGAAGCTCGGAGCCCGCGAACGCGATCTCGGCCGTCTCGGCGGCCCGGTGAAGATCAGACGTGAACACAATCGCCAGGCCGTCGTCGCGGCGGCGCTCACCGAGCGCCTTCGCCTGCTCACGCCCCGTCTCGGACAGGCGGCCCTCGTTCCAGCCGGTCGCGATTCTCGCCTCGTTGTCGGTCGTCGTCGAATGGGTCTCGTAGACGAGCTCGATCATCAGATGCCGAGCCGCTCGAGCAACCGCTCGTCGCGGCGCCATCTCGGCCGCACCTTCACCTGCAGCTCGAGGAAGACCGGGTGCCCGAGCAGGTGCTCGATCTCCGGGCGGGCGCGCGTGCCGATCTCCTTCACGACGGAGCCGCCCTTTCCGACGACGATCTGCTTTTGCGACTCCGTCTCCACGTAGATGATCGCGCGGACGACCTTCTCCTCGATCTCTTCGACCTCGACCGAGATCGCGTGCGGCAACTCCTCGCGGGTGAGCGCGAGCGCCTTCTCGCGGACGAGCTCACCCACTTCCTCCTCCGGCGAGAGGTCGCTTCGCTGTTCGGGCGGGAAGTAGGCGGGCCCCTCTTGGAGCAGCTCGACGAGCTCCTCGCGCAGGGCGTCGATGCCGTCGCCGGTCTTCGCGCTCACCGGATGCAGCGCATGAAAGTCGCCCAGCTTCGAGGCCGTATCCATCTGGGTCGCGATGTGGCCGGGCTTCAACCGGTCGACCTTGTTCAGCGCGATCACGACCGGAACGCCCAGTGAGAACACGCGCTGAGCGATGAAGCGGTCGCCGGCTCCGATCCGCTCCCGCGCGGAGAGGACGAACAGCACGGCGTCGACGTCCTCGAACGCCTGGTCGACGGTCCGTTGCATGCGCTCGGTCATCGGGTCGAGCGGACGCTGGAATCCGGGTAGGTCGACGAGGACGAGCTGGTAGCCATCGCCGTTGACGACCCCGGAGATGCGCCGCCGAGTGGTCTGCGGCTTGTCGGAGACGATCGCCACCTTGCCCCTTGCGAGCGCGTTCACGAGCGTCGACTTGCCGACGTTCGGGCGCCCCGCGACGGCGACGAATCCGGACTTCACAGCTCGAAGGTCTCGGGCAGGAGCTCGGCCGGCGTACGGGTGACGAGCTCGCCCTCGGCGTTCTTGAACGTCACCCGGTCGAACCGAAACTCGTACAGCCACTGACGGCAGCCTCCGCAGGGCGGCGCCGTGATCGCAATCTCCTCCAGGTCTCCCGGTGCGCACCCCTCCGTGACAGCACGCGAGACGGCGGTGCGCTCGGCGCAGATCCCCAGGGGGTACGACGCGTTCTCGACGTTCACACCCTCGAACAGGCGACCGTCGCGAGCCCGCACGACTGCACCGACGTGGAAGTTCGAGTACGGCGCGTAAGCGCGCCCGGCAGCGTCGGCCGCCCGCCGGTACAGCTCGTCGTTCATCCGAACACCTGGAACATGACGAGGACGGACAGTGTGCCGAGCACCCCGCCGTAGACGACCTCCGGGAACGAGTGCACGCCCGATTCGATTCGCGTCTGCGCAACGAGCAGTGCCATCAGAAACGTGAGCGACGTGATCAGGAACCAGTGCTGCGTGTCGCCGACGACCTGGGTCACCGCCATCCAGCCTCCGAACGCGACGGCCGCGTGCCCGGACGGAAGCCCCCCGCGAAGCGGTGTCCCGCGCCCCGTATACGCCTTTGTCCCCAGCACGAGGATGATCGTGAGCACGAGGGCGATCACCGTCAACTCCGCCGGCGCGTCGCGCAGCCGCTCGATCAGCCGCGAACTGCGGTGCACGAAGACATCCGAGAAGACGAGGTAGCCGACGGCGACCGCGTTCACGGTTGCGATCAGCACCGCACCGGCTGCGATGTCCTTCGCAAGCTTGGCGAGTGGGTCGAACGAGGTCGTCGCGACATCGATGCCGGCTTCGAGCGCGGAATTGAGCATCTCGGAGATCAACACGAAGGAGATCGCGATCAGGAGGGCGATCAGCTCGATGCGCCCGACCCCGAGGGCCACCGCCGCGATCAGCACTCCAACCGCGATCGCGAAGTGGATGCGCATGTTGCGCTGCGTGCGGAGGACGTGGATGACGCCTTCGAACGCGAAGTTGAAGCTCTCGAGCAGCGACGGCCGGCGCCGCGGGGCGGTGCTCATCGCGCGAGCTCCGCCTCGCGGCGTTCCATCTCGGAGCCGTGGTCGTAGCCGAGCAGGTGGAGGAGCCCGTGGACGAGCGGAGCCCGCCAGGCCTCGCCGACCACCTGGGGGCACAGGACCGCGTCGCCCAACTGCCTCGGCACACCCTCCGGCAGCTCGTCACGGCCGTCGATCGGGAACGAGAGCACGTCGGTCGCCTCGTCCAGGCCGAGGTGTTCGCGCTTGAGAGCGCGCATCTCTTCGGGCGCCACGAACGCGAGCCCCAGGTCCGCGTCGTCGACTCCCTCGGCGGCGAGCACCCGCCGGGCGAGCTCTGCGGCTCCGTCTTCGTCGACCTCGGCGCCGCTTCGGTTCTCGATCTCGACCGTGACCACGGTGCCGATCACTTCCGACGCTGCGTTCCGGTCTCCTCCGCGTGCTTGCGGTACGCCTCGACGATCCGCTGGACGAGCTTGTGGCGAACGACGTCCTCGTGACCGAAACGGACGAACGCCACGCCGTCGAGCGGGCCCAGGATGTCCTGGACCTGGATCAGGCCTGACGCCTGCTCGCGGGGGAGGTCGACTTGCGTGACGTCGCCGGTGACGACCACCTTGGAGCCGAAGCCGAGCCTCGTCAGGAACATCTGCATCTGCTCGGGGCTCGTGTTCTGCGCCTCGTCGAGGATCACGAACGAGTCGTTGAGCGTGCGGCCGCGCATGAACGCGAGCGGCGCGACCTCGACGATTCCCTTCTCCATGTACGAGGCGAGGCGATCGGCGTCGAGCATGTCGTAGAGCGCGTCGAACAGCGGCCGCAAATAGGGGTCGACCTTCTCGAGCATCGTGCCGGGGAGGTAACCGAGGCTTTCGCCCGCTTCGACCGCGGGGCGCGTGAGGATGATCCGGCCGACCTGCCGATCAGAAAGGGCTGCGACCGCAAGCGCCATGGCGAGGTACGTCTTGCCCGTTCCGGCCGGGCCGATGCCGAAGGTGACGGTGCAGTCGCGGATCGCGTCGACGTAGCGCTTCTGGTTGACGGTCTTGGGGGCGATCTTCTTGCCGCGATGGCGCCAGACGACGTCTTCGAAGACCTCGCGCACGTCCTCGACCTGATCGAGTGCGCCGAGCACGGCGTCAACCGTCGACGGTCCGATCTCGTGGCCCCCCTCGACCAGCTCGACGAGCTCGTCGACGACCGCGCGAGCCTCGCTCACGCGTACGTCCTCGCCCTCGATCGTCAGTCGGTTGCCGCGCAGACGGATCGTGCAGCGCAGCCGGTCGCGCAGCGCGTCGAGCACGCCGTCGCCGATCGCGGCGAGCTCGGCAGCCACGTCGTTCGAGACATCGAGCACCTGTTGCATGGCTCGAAGTGTAGGGGCGGCGCCTCCGCCGCCCGTGACGCTTTCGACCCAAATCCGGCACAGACACGTACGGATTTCCTCGATACGATCGCGTCGGGGAGGAGGTCGGGAGTACCGGATTAAGAAGGCGCCGGCGGGCGGGTCTTCAGCAGGGCCCAACAGACCCGGAGCCGCCGCGGCGATCAGGCGAGCTTCTCGCGCACGAGCTGGCTCACGGCCGAGCCGTCGGCCCGCCCGGCGACCTGCGGCATCACGTCGGCCATCACCCGCCCGAGGTCGCGGATGCTCGTCGCGCCGCACTCGGCGATCGCGTCGTCGATAATCGTCTCGAGCTCTTCCTCCGACAGCGGCTCGGGCATGAACTCCTCGATCACGGTGAGCTCCCGCTCCTCCGCCTCCGCCCGCTCGTCGTTCCCCGCGTCGCGGAACGCCTCCGCCGCCTCGAGCCGCTTCTTGCGCTCGCGCTGAAGCACCTGGAGCTCCTCCTGGTCGTTCAGCTCGCGCTGAAGCTCCTTCTCGGCCGAGCGGAGGTTGGACAGGATCAGCCTGAGGGCGTCCCGCCGCGCCGCGTTCCGCTCCCGCATCGCCGCCGAGAGCTCGTCCTCGATCCGCGCGATCAGCGTCATCCCGGCATCCCCGTCATGCGCCCGCCCATCAGGTGCCAGTGCAGATGAAAGATCGTCTGACCGCCGCCCGGCCCGACGTTGACGACGACGCGATAATCCTCGAGCCCCGCCTCGCGCGCGGTCTCGGCGACGAACTCGAGCATCCGCTGTGTCTCCTCCGGCGGGAACTCGCCGATCTCCCGAAACGTGTCCACATGCCGCTCCGGGATGATCAGGAGATGCGTCTCGGCTCGCGGGTTGATGTCCGCGATCGCGACAAAGCCGTCGCTCTTCCGGACGTGATCGCCGTCCCGGTACAGCCTGCAGAAGAGGCACTCAGGCGACACCGACGATCCCTTCCTCTGCGACCGCGACCGCGCGCACCCGTACGAGCTCGCCGACCTGCGCGGAGCTGTCCAGAAGCCACGGCGAATAGTCGTCCCCGTAGCCCCGCCCCGGACGGTCGATCAGCACCTCGTCGTCCGCACCGAGCTTCGAGCGCCAGCGGCTGACGCACGCCTCGTGCGAATCGGCGCGGAGAGTCGCGCTGCGTCGCTTCTTGATCGCGGCCGGTACCGGATCCTCCGCCGCTACCCTCGTGCCCGGCCTCGGTGAATACGGAAAGACATGCACCTTCGTGACCCCAGCCGCGGCGAGCACGCGCCGCGTCGAGGCGAACGCCCGCTCGTTCTCGACAGGAAAGCCGACGATGACGTCCGCGGTCAAATTGAAGTCGGCCAGCGCCTCGAGGCGGCGCAGGTAGGTCGCAGCCGTGTAGCGGCGACCCATCGCGCCCAGCACGCGGTCATCCCCCGACTGGAGCGGGACGTGCAGATGCCGCGAGACCGTCGGCGTCTCCCTGAGCGCTCGAACGAGCTCGTCGTTGACGTGATTAACCTCGATGGACGACAGGCGCAGACGCCGCAGACCCGGTGTCGAGCCTGCCTCGCGAACCAACCGCGGGAGTGAGTAGCCGTGCTCCCGGTCGCGGAAGCAGCCGAGATTGATCCCGGTGAGGACGACCTCGCGGTGACCCTGCTCGACCCGCTTGCGTACCTCGCGCAGTACGGCATCCGCACTCCTGCTGCGCGACGCTCCGCGGACGAGCGGGATCACGCAGAAGCTGCACGAGAAGCTGCAGCCGTCCTGGACGCGGACGAACGCACGCACTCGATCGAGTCGAGCTTCGGCCTGCACGCAGCCGATGGCGCCGACATCGCCGGCGACGAACTCCGCAGTCTCCTCGCTCCGCCGTGCGACGAGGATCACGTTCGCGGGCAGCCCGTCGAACGCTCGCTCGAGGTTGGCCGCGCATCCGGTCACGTACACGCGCCGATGGGTGCGCGCGGCACGGCGCGCGGCCTGACGAGACTTGCGGACGGCCTCGTTCGTGACGCAGCAGGTGTTCACGACCGCGACCTCGCCGCTCCCACGCTCTTCGTGGCCGTCTCGGAGAAGCGCCTCGCGGATCGCGTGCGCATCCGAGTGCGAGACCTTGCAGCCGAGGAAGCGAACCGAGAACGTCGCCATCGGGAGGCGATGCTACTCGCGCCGGAACAGATCAGCCGCCCAGTCCGCCTGCGTGTGCCGGTCGACGTGGACGAAACCGGCCACGGCCGGCCGGTCGACCTCGTAGTAGCCCGACGTCACGAGGGTGCGGAATCCGGGTGCGAGGGCGAGCCCGGCGATCGTCTCCAGGTCGATGTTCGCGACCGCAACAGCGGCTTCGGGAAGCTCGTCGCTCCGGAGATCGAGCAGCCGCGCGTCAACCGCGACGCCGTTCGCCCTGGCGTTTCTGTCCGTCGCCTCGACCGCGGCCTCGTCGACGTCGATTGCGATCACCGGCACGTAGCCGAGCAGCACCGCCGCGATCGCGAGGACTCCCGAGCCGCACCCGAGGTCGACGAGGCTTCCGCGCTCGAGCTCGTGAAGCAGCTCGAGGCAGAGGCGGGTCGTCGGATGCGCGCCCGTGCCGAATGCGCGGCCCGGGTCGATCACGACCGGCAGCAGTCCCGGCCTCGCTTCCTCCCACGGAGGCCCGATCCAGAGGGAACCGACTTCGACCGGCCGGTGAAACTGCTTCCACTCGTCCTCCCATCCCGCGGGCACGGGCTCGACGCGAACGTAGCCGAACCTCGCGCGAAGCCGCTCCGCCCCCGCCGCGTCGGTGAACGCGGTGAGCTGGGCGGAGTCGCCGTCGCCCGCCTCGGCATGACCCTCGGGGAAGAGCTCGATCATCGCCGCCGTCGCCTCCTCGACCCGGTCGCCGGGAACGACGACGGAGGCACGGAGCAGGTTCAGCGGAACGCGCTCTTCAGCTTGTCGAAGAAGCCCTCGTCGGGGCGGTACGTCTCGTCGCTCGCCGTTTCTTCGAACTCACCGAGGAGCCGGCGCTGCTCGTCCGTGAGCTGTCGCGGGACGAGAACGTTGACGAGCACCCGGTGGTCACCGCGGCCGAAGCCCTGCAGAACGGGCATGCCTCGCCCGCGCAAGACCCGGACGGCGCTCGGCTGCGTTCCTGGCTCGACCTCGAGCTCGACCTCGCCGTCGAGCGTCGGCACCTTCGCAGTCGTGCCCAGAGCGGCCTCGGTCATCGTCAGCTCGATGGTCGAGTAGAGGTCGTCGCCCTCACGCACGAGACGTTCGTGCGGCCGGATCCGGACGAGCACGTAGACGTCACCGGCCTGACCTCCGAGCGCGCCCGCGTGGCCTTCGCCGGTCAGCCGGATGCGTTGGCCGTCGTGGATCCCGGCGGGGATCTCCACGTCGAGGCCGCGCTCGTCGAGGACCCGCCCGGCACCGGCGCAGGCCTCGCATGGATGCTCGACGATTCGGCCGGTGCCGTTGCACCGAGGGCACCCCTGGCTCCGGATGAACTCGCCGAAGCCCGTTCGCGTCACGCGTTGCAGCCGACCCGAACCCCCGCAGTCCTCGCAGGTCGAGACCGATGTGCCCGGCTGGACGCCGTCACCCCCGCATTCGGCGCAGCGGGTCGCCACTTGCACCGGGACGGCCCGCGTGACGCCGGCAGCCGCCTCCTCCAGCTCGATTTCGACCTCCGCCGCGATGTCGGCGCCGCGCGCTCTGCGCGGGCCGGTCGCGGCGCCGAAGACGTCGTCGCCGAAGAACGCCGAGAAGATGTCGGCAAGGCTTCCGAAGTCGAAGGGTGTCGGGCGGAACCCGCCGCTGCGCAGTCCGGCGTGGCCGAATCGGTCGTAGAGCTGCCGCGTCTCCGACTTGGAGAGCACCTCGTAGGCCTCGACCACCTCCTTGAAGCGCTCGTCTGCATCGGGCACGTCGGAGACGTCCGGGTGCAGCTCGCGAGCGAGTTGCCTGAAGGCCCGCTTGATGTCAGCGTCAGCGGCGGAGCGGTCGACGCCGAGGATCTCGTAGTAGTCACGACCCGTCGTCGCCATTCGAACGAAGCGTAGCGAGGGCGCTAGTTGTCTTCGTAGACGGACTCGACGAAGCGCGAGAGCTCGTGTGCCGCCGCTCGGACCGAGCGGATCGCCTTCTCGTAGTCCATGCGCAGCGGGCCGAGGAGGCTGACGGCGCCGAGGGTTCGGGTCGACAACCCGTACGAGGCGCCAACGAGCGCGACGCCACGCAGCGCCGGATTCTCGAGCTCGACGCCGACTCGGACGAACGGCCGCCGAGAACCGAGGGTCTCGCCCAGCATCTCGAGGATCGCCGCGCGCTTCTCGAGCGCTTCGAGGAGCCTCTGGCACGCTTCGAGCTCGTCCGCGCGCACCTCGCCCAGCAAGCTCGCGGCGCCCCCCACGAACAGCCGCTGCTCGTCCTCGCCCGCGAGCTCCGTGAAGGCGGGGCGCAGAAGCTCGAGGATCTCGCGCTCGCTCAGGGAGAGGGTTGGGTCCTCGAACCGCCGGCGCAGAGACGCACTGCCGAGCTCGAGCCCGGCGAGCTGCTCGTTCAGGTACTCCCCGGCCCAGAGGGCGAGGCCGGCGTCGACCGGCTCCGCGAGCGCGAACAGCCGCTTCGACACCCCGCCGGTGGAGGTGATCATCACAACCATCAGCACCTGCGGCTGCAGCACGAGCACCTCGATGTGCCGGACGGTCGCTGTCTGCAGCGGGGGCGCCGAGACGAGGGCGAGGAGGCGCGTCGCCTGCGACAGCGACTCCGTCGTTTCCTGGAGCGCGGCTTCGAGCTCGCTCCGGGCTGCAGCAAAATCGAGCGGGAACGGGCTCGGGCGGGGCTCGAGGCGCTCGAGGAGCGATTCGGCGTAAAAGCGGTAACCGGCCTCGGTCGGCACCCGTCCGGCCGAGGTGTGCGGATGCGTGAGCAGCCCGAGGCGCTCGAGCTCCGCGAGCTCGGCCCGGACGGTCGACGGCGAGACCGTCATCCCCGCCCGCGCGACGAGGTTCTTCGAGCCGACCGGCTCCCCGCTCTCGACGTACTCCTCGACGACGTGTCGGAGGACCTCCCGCTGTCGAGCGGTCAATCTCGTGTTCGTCCCGTCAACCATCTCTATGCAGGAATTTTAGGCGAGGAGCTCAACCGTCACGGCGCCGCCGAGGCGCCGTCCGCGCGGAGTCAGGACCAGGGTCGCAGGACCGTCCCCCTCGGCACGGAGGGTCGCCAGGCCGAGCCGCTCGAGGCGGCCGAGCGCGCCCGCGTCGAGCGAGGGCTCGGCGACGTCAAACGGAAGCCCGTCGTCGAGGCGCAACCCGAGCATGAGCCGCTCTCGCGCGCGTGTGCTCTCGTCGAGAGGCTCAAGCTCCCGAGCGGGCGCCTCCCCGCGCCCGAGCGCGGCCATGTACGCACCGAGCCGAGGCGTATTCCGTCGCCGCTCGTCCCCGATCGTCGAGACCGCCCCGATGCCCAGCCCGAGGTACTCCCGTCCCAGCCAGTACGCGAGGTTGTGGTGTGCGCGCAGATCTCGTCCACGAGCCCGCCGGGGTGTGAGGCAGAAGTTCGCCGTCTCGTACCAGCGGTAGCCCGCCGCGATCAGCCGCTCGACGACGACGTCGAAGTAGCCCTCCATGGCCTCGGCCTGGCGAACGAGCTCCGCTCCGTGCGCGTGAGCGAACCTCGTGCCGGGCTTGGCCTCGAGCTCGTAGTACGAGACATGCTCAGGTCCGAGTGCGAGCGCTTCGGTGATGTCACGTTCCAGAGCGGCGGGGCTCTGGCCGGGGA
>Ga0184619_10000799_pt1 | contig 10927 bp, 11 predicted proteins | sample PLM0_60_b1_FD_133146 | JGI IMG/M metagenome (GOLD analysis project Ga0184619, IMG submission 133146) | Groundwater sediment microbial communities from an aquifer in East River, Colorado, USA - PLM0_60_b1 | ecosystem: Environmental > Terrestrial > Soil > Riparian zone | place: USA: East River...
AAATCGCGGTCGTAATCCTCCGCCCAAATGTGCTCGTCGTTGTTGGCATTGATCAGCTGCACGTTCACGCGCACCCGATTGCCGATGCGGCGAACGCTGCCTTCCAAAAGCGTGGCCACGCCAAGCGCTTTGCCAATTTCGCGGGCGTTGCGCGTTCCCTCGCCGCGATACGACATGACCGACGTCCGCGAAATCACCTTCAAATCGCCGATTTTCGAGAGGTTTGTCAGAATATCGTCCTGCATGCCGTCAGCGAAATAGGCATTTTCCTTTTCATCGCTCAGATTTTGGAACGGCAGCACCGCAATCGACTTGTCGATCTTGCGAGCGGAGGCGCGCGGCAAAAGGAAGAAACCTGCCGCCGCCGAAACGATCGCGCCGGTTGCAATAAGGATGATCATGTTGCGACGAAGGTGCGTTTCGGCTGCGGTTTTCTTTGTCGCTCGAATTCCTTGTGGAGTGACGTCGTAGGCCCAGGCGAGAATCAATGCGATGGGAAATCCGATCAGTAAGAGCACCACCACCCAGCGGAATGTCCAATTCGGCAATTCCCATGCCGGGAAAACTGCCGAGCCGATCTGAATGATGAATCCCGCCGCAATGATGTAGGCGGCCGCGACTCGATAAACTTTTCGACGCTGCAACTCCTCAAAAAAGCTGCTCATAAAAAGGGATTTAGATGCATCGCGCATCGCGATCATCATTCAATTCGCTACTCCAAAGTGATTACGACTTTTCCTCGAGCGTGGCCTTCCTCCAGATAGCGGATCGCATCGGGGACTTCGCTCAACTTGTAACGCCGGTCGATGACCGGTGTCACTTTTCCGGACTGCATGAGATCGGCGAGGATGGTCAGATCATTTTTGTCGAGTTTTGCCATCATCATGCCCATCTCCTGGCTGATAAACGGTGACAGCAGCATCGCTTTGATCGGACGAAACATAACACCGACTACCCCCTGGTCGTTTGGCCCTCCGCCGCCGATCATGACGTATCTCCCGTTGGGAGTTAAGATGCGCCTGCATTCGGACAGTGAATGGTTCGGAACGTTGTCGAGAATGGCATCGTAACGTTGCTCACCTTTCGTGAAATCCTCTTTGGTGTAATCAATGACGTGATCCGCGCCGAGTGATCGCACCATGTCCAGATTTCTCGTACTGCAGACGCCGGTCACATCTGCGCCGAACGATTTCGCTATTTGCACCGCAAATGTGCCTACGCCCCCAGACGCGCCGTTAATCAAAACCTTCTGCCCGGGCTGAATCTTTGCCTTGTCGCGAAGCCCCTGCAATGCGGTAAGCCCGGAAATTTGGACAGACGCCGCCTGTTCAAACGTGATGTTAGCCGGCTTCAAGGCTAATCCGCGCTCGGAACCACACACGTACTCGGCGAAGGCCCCAGTTTTCCCGCCGAATACTTCGTCGCCCGGTTTGAACTGCGTTATGTTTTTGCCGACGGCTTCAACCGTCCCCGCGCAGTCGACGCCGATCCGTGTGTCCTTAGGCTTACGCAGGCCTACTCCCAAGCGCATGATGTACGGCGTGCCTCTAATGAAGTGCCAGTCATATGGATTGACGGAAGCGGCGCGAACTTTGATCAGGAGCTGGTTGTCGTTGGGAACAGGCTTCGCGATGTCGACAAGTTTGAGGACATCGGCCGAGCCGTAATCGCAATAGACAATAGCCTTCATCGTGTCGCCCTGCGCAGCGGTGAGGCGCTCACAGTCGTTGGTCGACCTCCAGTAGGCGATAAACAGCGCGATTATTCCCACGAATAACGCGAGTAAAACTGCGAACGAACTCCATTTCAGAATGCTCTTCAAAATGCGTTTTAGTTTCATAAGCCTGACGAATGTTTGAGGTTAGTGGCAGCCGGTTGATCATCGGCGAAAAGTTTAGGCGGCGCCAGCCTGCGCTTGATTGGGCTCGACTGGCTTCAATCCTTTAAACAGAAGCCAAAAACTCACTGCCATTTCGAAAATGGCCATCGGCGAATCGAACCAGTAGTCATTAACGATCTTGTTGAACTGAGGGAAAATGAGGAAAACGAAAGCGCAAATCACGCACCATGCAGACGAGATCACACCGAAGACAGCTAATCCTTTCGGGATGTAGTTCGACTTGAGCCACAAGTAGGCGCAAACGGTCGCGGCCAATCCAAAAAATGGTAGGCCGACGTAGTAGTCGTCGAAATTCGCGGCGAGAGATAGTCTGGCCAGGGCCTGCAGTCGATCTGCTTCGAAGACTTGCAAATAACTAGCGCTGCCCAAAAGCCGCATCGCGCTCAGCAGGTTGAGCGTGGTAAGAAGCCACAACGAGGCAAATACGAAGCGGAATAACGCTCCGACCAAGGCAAGGCCTCGGTTTACTGGTTTAAGAATCACGTAGAGCGCTGCGAGTAGAACTATCACGCTTGCGCTGTAAGTGAGAAAGCAGGTCACGATGACACGCACTTGAGTTTCGTGCGCCGCGATGTGCCGAGCGGTTTCAGCAGCATTGCCCGGAACGATAAGCGGGTTGAGCAGCGCATAGTTAGCGAACACCACAATCGCCATCGCAAACACGCCACTAAATCCCGCGACTTTTGCCGCCGTGCGTTGCGAATTGTCGATGGTTGTCATTTCAATTTCTCCGCGTGGTCAGGTTTTGTTGTTATTCTAAATTGATTACAACTTTTCCGCGGGCATGGCCTGTTTCCAAGTATCGAAGAGCGTCAGGGGTTTCATTTAACTTGTAAGTCCGGTCGATGACCGGTGTCACCTTTCCGGACTGCATGAGATCGCCCAGGATGGCGAGGTCCGCTTTGTTCAGTTGTGCTATATACGCGATGAACTTCTGGCTGACGAACCGTGACCGCACATACGCATTTAGCTCACCAGCCAAACGCATCCCCATATCGTCGTGCCATCCTGCTCCTCCGACCCCGGCCATGACGCAGATGCCATTTGGATTCAAAATACGCCGGCGCTCGGAGAACGAATGATTCCCAACGAGATCGAAGATCAGATCGTAACGTTGACCAGTCTTGGTGAAATCTTCTTTCGTGTAATCAATGACGTGATCCGCGCCGATTGATCCGACCATGTCCAGATTCCGCGTGCTGCATACGCCGGTTACCTCGGTTCCGAACGATTTCGCGATTTGCACCGCGAACGTGCCCACGCCGCCCGACGCGCCGTTGATCAAAACCTTCTGCCCCGGTTGAATCTTTCCTTTGTCGCGCAGACCCTGCAGCGCGGTGATTGCCGCCACGGGGACAGAGGCGGCTTGCTCAAACGTCATGTTCGCGGGTTTCAAAATGACGTATCGATTTGCCAGCGCGCAAACGTACTCGGCCACGGCGCCATTCTTCGCGCCGAATACTTCGTCGCCAGGTTTGAACAGCGTTACGTTTTTACCAACTGCTTCAACGGTCCCCGCATAGTCGACACCTAGCCGCGTGTCTTTTGGTTTGCGCAGTCCGAAGAGCGGGCGCAGGAGCAACGGGCCGCGGATGGTCAAGTCCAGTGGATTTAAGGAAGCTGCGCGAACTCTGACTAGGATTTGGTCATCTGTTGGCGTCGGCTTTTCAACGTCTTCAAACTTGAGAACGTCAGGTGAACCATACTCGCAAAAACGAATGGCCTTCATCGGCACGTTCAGCGTAGCCATGTGGTCACAGTCGTTAGTCGATCTCCAGTAAGCGATGAACCCCGCCAGGAACGCCAATATTAGCGCGACCAAAATCGCGCGCGTGATCCACTTTAGGATAAGCTTTAGCCCGGATATCTTATATCCGCTCGGCTGGGCGCCGAGCAGCCCCTTCGATGCAAATAATTTCCAGCGCATTTTGAAACGATTCTACGATTACGGCTTGGATCGATCCTTAAGATCCGTTGAAGGGGCTGGGCTAATCCAGCTACTTCCTGCGAAGTAGCTGCCCTTCGGACGCATTTCGGTCGGCGAGTGAAAAATGCGGATTAGCTTCATCGGCCTAACGAGAGACGAGATCAGCCGTCGCTGGCTGAAGCGCGCAAGGAGTTGGCACCTTTGCGCCCTTGATCAGAAGCCACAGCATGATCGCCAACTCTCCGAAAAGGACCGGCTGCGCTACCTTAAACGCTGTCTCGTAGTAAGCGGAAAAGAACAATCCCATAATACTGAGAGCGACATAGCCGAAACAGTTGATCATTAGCCAGACACCGATGAAGCGCGGAAGAAAACCAGAGCGAAAGACCAGCAGCCCAAAGGGAAAGAGCCACAACCCCCAAAAGATCTCGTCGATCAGGATGCCCTGGCTGTGCAGCCGAACAAACAACATCCCAAGTGCGTCGCGCTGGGGTTTATCGAAGACCGTAAGGAAATCCGCGCCACGGAAGAGAGTCAGCGCGGCAATATTGTTGAGCGTATTGAGAAATCCTACCGCGGCCGAAACCAAAACGAACGCGACCATTAAACCAACCCAAGTCTTACTGACACCGCTGAGCAACTTATAGAGAGCGATCCCGAGGCAGATGAAAATCACCGACCCAACGAGATCGGCCAGAATCGCGAGACGAAACATGGTCTCGTGAACAAGGATATTGTCGGCCGTTGCGGCGGCGTTCCCGCACACGATCAGTTTGCTCGGAACATAGATCAGGGCGAACGGCCCGGTGATGATCATTGATAGATAGATGGCACCAGCAATGCGTGCTGTTTTTTTGAGTGGGTGCATAGGTTTTTTGTCAGGCGATTGCTTTGATCTGCGCTGTAGGGGGAGGCGCTGCCTTCCCAGGGAAGCTAACAGCTTCCCCTACAAAATTACGAAGCGTGACGGCATCACCTGTCATGCGAATCAGATCGGTCCGCGATAACGGCGTAGCCGAACCGCTGCCGCGAGAAATGCCGCCGCGAACAGCAGCCCGAGCCAAAGACCTGGGGAGCTTAGGTATCTCCCCGGAGTGAGTTGTGACAGCGAGTCGATCGTGGGATGGCCCTGTCCGTGGAAACCGAAAGCGTGCGGGGCGAATCCCATCAGGCGGTGTTTCAGTATGGAACCGAAATACGAAGTGCCGAACGTGATCTTCTCGAAGATTTGGATGACGATAAGTGGCAACACCGCCCAGAGGAACGTCGCGCGCCGCGCCCAGCCGGAGACCAAAAGCAGCCAGCCGTAAATCGGCGCATGCCAGAGCGCAATCGCGATCAAACCGTAGAGCAGCACGATCCAGTTCTGAACCACCGGGAAGTGAGCCCATGTCGTCGCCGGACTCATTCCATGGATTGTGAGGTTTACACTGCTCATCAACAGCATGATCAGCTGCACGCAAACCGTAAGAGCGAAGGCGATCACCGGCAGAACTGCGAGTGGAATGATCGCTTTCGACAGCACACTGGTCAGGTCCGAAACCGGCAGCGACTTCCAGAACAAGATGCTGCGATCGCGACGTTCACCGTGCAGCGCATCGAGACAGTAAAACACGCCAACGATGAACACGGTGAAGAGCATCATCATCGCCGCCACGTCATAAGGCATCTCGATTGCCGCTCGCTGCTTCGCCGGGTCGTCGAACAACAACACGGCGCGCCTGCGTCCCGCCAGGCCGATCGTACTGATGGCGAACCCGAACACCTGGACCGCGGCGACGATCAGCGGCGCTATATAGATCGAACGGTTCTCCCACAACTCACGCCAAACCGACCAGTACATCGGCCGAGTCGGCGCGGTGTTGTAGCCGGGGTCGCTGACCCCGGAGGTCATGGGCGATTCGGTACTCGATGGACTATTCATTTACCTTCCCTTCCGGATCTGCTTGGCGCGCCGTAGGCTTGTGCGAAGGCGGCTGTGCTTCTCCGGCCTTGTTAGTCATTACGGCAACGAACAAGTCGGCGATACTGGGTGTGCGGACTTCGCCCAATGCGGCGAGTTGGCCACGATCGACATTTTCGAAAAGCATGACGCTGCGGCCAAACACCTGGCGTTCGTGCATCGGTTTGAGCGACCGCGCTCCGGCGACGTGGTCCGGGTGCACCATCACTTCCACATAGCGCGACTCGAATTCTTCCATGCTGCATTCGAGCACGATGCGCCCGCGGTCGATGAACTTGAGATCGGTCAGGACGTCCTGGATCTCTTCCACCTGATGTGTCGTCACGACGATGGTGCGGCTGTGATCGAAGTAGTCGTTCAGCAGTGAATCGTAGAACTGCTTGCGATACAGGATGTCCAAGCCAAGCGTCGGCTCGTCCAGCACGAGCAGCTTCGCGTCAATCGCCATGACCAGAGCGAGGTGCAGCTGGGCCACCATACCCTTCGACAAGTGCCTGACCTTGCTGGCGCGCTTAATGGTGGTCTTCGCTAGAAAACCTTCTGCCTTCGCACGATCGAACCGCGGATGCACGCCAGCGACGTAGTCGAGCATCTGCGAAACCCGAATCCAGCGCGGCAGCACGGCGACATCGGCAATGAAGGAGACGTCGCGCATGAGTTCTTCGCGCGCGTTCCAAGGATCGCGACCGAGCACGGTCAATTGTCCTTCGTACGACGTCAGGCCGAGAATCGCATTGAGCGCGGTCGTTTTGCCGGCGCCGTTGGGACCGATGAGTCCCAGAATGCGGCCCTCTTCCACGCGAAGATCGACATTGTCCAATGCGATGGTTGTGCCGAAGACTTTGCGGAGACCGCGTGCTTCTATCGTTGCCATAACGTCAGCGCTTCTCCTTTCCGCCTCGCGATGACTCTTTGTACCCGCCGGCAACTAAGCCAGAGCCCAATCTCTCCCTCAGGGAGAGACGACAGCGCAGCCACGTGTGAGGGTCCTGCGTTTCCAAAGCTAACCGCGTCATCGCTTTTCCTTTCCAGATTTCGCCGCCCGCTTCGCCGCGGCGGCATCGAGTTCTTTCTGGGTCAGATCAAGCCGCTGAATCTTTTCCGCGACCCTCGGCCATTCGTCGGCCAGAAATTTCTGGCGTTCGCCCTTGAGCAACAGATCGCGCGCGCCGGTTTTGACGAACATGCCGAGCCCTCGCTTCATCTCGACCAGTTGCTCGTCGACCAATTCCTGATAGGCCTTCAGAACCGTGAGCGGATTGACCCGATATTCCGCCGCGACATTGCGCACGGACGGCAGCGGATCGCCTTCTTTGAGCACGCCGTCGAGTATCATGGCGACGACACGATGGCGAAGCTGGCGGTAAATCGGCTGACTGTCGTGCCATTCACTATGCATCCTGTGTTCGACCACTGCGCCTCATATAGTGATATAGTTAACTATAACACCAGCTCACAGGCAAGCTTTTTTTACTTTTTCTTTTCCCCTTTGTCAGAAGAGTATCAAACGAGGGTCCGTAGCCTGTAAAAAAACCTGAAATCTGACGGTCTTTTGCACCGTATTTGCCCTCAGCGTCAAAAGGGATCAAACGGGGGCTCGATCCGGGAGAAATCACCTTTTCCGGCTGCCATTTTCGGCTGAAAATCAGCCTAATATGACAAAAAGGTACCGTCCCCCATCCCTCAGGGATAATTACGATTTAAGAATCGGAAATCCGTCTTCCCGGGACGGCGTGTTGTTCCTCGAAGCATGATTCCAAATTCTTGAGGTTTACGGGAACGCGAGCTTGCGCGCCTTTTGAGGCAGCTCTCAGATATTGGACAGGCCAGGAAATTGACTGTTCTAGTTGATGGGCCGCTCGCAATGGCCAATAAGGATCGCGCAGGAGCTCGCGTGCCATCAAGATCGCGTCCGCCTGTCCGGTTCCGATGATCTGCTCTGCCTGAACTGGAGAAGTGATCATCCCAACCGCACCCGTCATGATTTCAGCTTCCCGACGAATCCGCTGAGCAAACGGCGTTTGGTACCCCGGACCGACCGGAATTTTTGCATGAGGCACGCTGCCGCCAGAAGAACAATCGATCAGGTCCGCTCCTATTTGCCTCAATCCCCGTGCAAGCTCAATCGACTGTTCGATGTCCCAGCCACCATCGACCCAATCGGTGGCGGAAATGCGCACGAACAAGGGCGCTCCCTCTGGCCACGAGGACCGAACCGCGGCAACAATCTCACGACATAATCGGGTGCGATTCTCGAATGAACCTCCGTAAGCATCATTCCGTTGATTACTAAGGGGCGACAGAAATTCATGAATGAGGTAGCCGTGAGCAGCGTGAATCTCAATCACCCGGAAGCCCGCTTCGCAGGCACGACGTGCCGCGTTCGCGAAACCAGCAATTATTTCCTGAATGCCGTCAGGGGTGAGGGCTTGCGGCATGGGATAGTTATCGGCGAAAGGAAGTGCGCTCGGAGCCATGACATTTTTCCAACCCCCTTCGTTTTCAGGAACCCTTCCCTGACCTTCCCATGGCCGATATGTACTGGCTTTGCGGCCGGCGTGCGCTAACTGCATGCCGGCGGCACTGCCTTGCTTATGAATGAAACTGACGATCCGAGCCAGCATGTCGATGTGTTCGTCGGCCCAGATGCCGAGGTCCTGCGGACTGATGCGTCCCTCGGGAAGAACGGCCGTTGCCTCAGTAAGCACCAGTCCAGCGCCGCCCACTGCCCGGCTGCCCAGATGAACGAAATGCCAGTCATTGGCGTACCCATCGCTGCTGGAGTACTCGCACATGGGCGAGACGAAAACGCGATTTGCAAACTCTAGATCTCGAATCGAGAGCGGATCAAAAAGGTGAGCCATAAGTTTTCACGGCACTTTTCTAAATCGCTCTGAAGCGCGCGATCTTGCCATCCAACTTTTCCAGTTTCTCCTTCCCTTCAATGAGCCCCACCGAGGCGTTCCAACTCTTTCATTGTTGAATCATCGAGCTCGATCAGAGCCGCGGCAGTGTTCTCCTCCAAGTGCTCGACCTTCGAAGTTCCGGGAATCGGGAGCATCACCGGCGATTTCCGAAGCAGCCATGCTAGCGCAATCTGCGCCGGTTGAGCGTTGAGGCGCTTCGCTGCGCGTGTCAGCGGACCGGCCTGTTTCGCGAGCTCGCCGGTGGCGAGTGGAAACCACGGAATGAAGCCGAGGTTTTCCTGGGTGCAATATTCCAGCACGTCCTCAGAATTTCTATCGACCAGGTTGTATCGGTTTTGGACCGAAACGATCGGCGTGATGCGCCGGACCGCTTCGATCTGCTTTACGCTGACTTCAGACAATCCGATATGGCGGATCTTGCCCTGGCGCTGAAGATCGACCAATGCGCCGATTTGATCTTCCATCGCTACCTTGGGATCGATCCGGTGCAGCTGTAACAAATCGATTCGCTCGAGACGCAGCCGGCGAAGACTGCCGTCGACTGCCGATCGCAGATGCTCGGGCCGGCCATCCTCGATCCATTGGTTTGGGCCGGGCCGCTGGAAGCCCGTCTTGGTCGCAATCAAGAGGCCGGCGGGATATGGATGAAGCGCCTCGGCGATAAGACGCTCGCTAACTTCAGGCCCGTACGAGTCGGCGGTGTCGATGAGATTGACTCCCAACTCCAGCGCGCGCCGCAGGACGGCGATCGCCTCGGAGTGATCGGCCGGTTCACCCCAGACGCCGTCACCAGTGATTTGCATCGCGCCGAAGCCGAGTCGGTGAACAGGAATGTCGCCGCCCATGACGAAAGTCCCGCTCCTAGCGGCGGGTGCAGAATCAGTTTGGTGGGAACGTTCTTTTGCGGTGCCACGGTCTGTGGTCGTGTCCATAATATATATACGCGTTCGTTTAATGTATTGATGGTATCTTTGACGAACTGTCGATGATTCGAGGCAGGGTGATCGTCATAAATTCTCTTTCCGCCCTCACACCGTCGGGATCGTGCCGCCGTCGATTACAAAATCGCTCCCGGTGATGGCTGAGGCCTTGTCCGATGCAAGAAAGACTACGAGTTCTGCAGGCGCAGACCGCGCGGTGATAATGACCGTAGCTCCTCTGATCGTCGTCGCCATGCATCACCAGTACCGCGGCGATGGCAAGAAAGGCAAACAGCGCCGGGATATGCAATTGCCCGGTGAAGAAGTTCATCGTACCGCTGAATCCATAGCCTCCGAACAAGCCGAGCGCTTTTTGCGCGCCGTGCGGGAACATCACAAGCCCCAGGGTCAGTCGCGCGAGGAGGGGTGTGGAGCTGTCGTTGGTTTCGAGAAGTGTTAACAGTGCCTTCATAATCTTGAAGGGTGTTAAGTGATTGGTTGCTTCTCAGCGTCCTATGCTTGTTTCTCCCGCAGCGTCTTCAACGCCCCGCCCCACGCGATGAGCTGATCCAGCATGTCGTTGACCGACGTCTCTTTTCGTGAATCTGGCTTGAAGACGCTGAAGTTTTCGAAGTCGGTATACATGGAGAGCAAGACTTGGTTGCGCACGGTGGCCATTTGCACCTCCGCCAGCACCAGACGCAACTGCTCGACCGCGCGCACTCCGCCGGCGCCGCCGTAGCTAACGAAGCCGGCCGCCTTGTTGTTCCACTCGGCAAACAGAAAATCGATCGCGTTCTTGAGCGCGCCGGAGATTCCATGGTTGTACTCGGGCGTAACGAAGACATAGCCATCGAAAGAGCCGATCTTGGCGGCCCATACTTTGGTGTGAGGCTTACTGTATTGCCCGAGTATCGGCGACATCGGCTCGTCGAGAAGCGGCAGGTCAAAATCTTTGATGTCCACGAGTTCGAATTCGGCGTCGCTGCGCTTTTGTGCGATTTCGTAAACCCATTTGGCGACGGCCTCGCCGTTGCGACCCGGCCGCGTGCTTCCGATGATGATGGCAATCTTGAGCATAAGTTTTCTCCTTCGTGACCTTACTTATCGCAGCGCCTGAGCCGGAACACGCTGCTGCAACAGCCCGCCGAACGCGGAGCGGACGCTCAGGAACACAACGATCCACAGCACCGTCACGACGAGAGCCAGAGGCAGACCGCTCGGAAGCATCAATATGTGAATGAGCAGAATGTTGACGATGATCGGAGCGAGCAGCGTCAGCGCGAGTGG
>Ga0184619_10000800_pt1 | contig 10927 bp, 14 predicted proteins | sample PLM0_60_b1_FD_133146 | JGI IMG/M metagenome (GOLD analysis project Ga0184619, IMG submission 133146) | Groundwater sediment microbial communities from an aquifer in East River, Colorado, USA - PLM0_60_b1 | ecosystem: Environmental > Terrestrial > Soil > Riparian zone | place: USA: East River...
GTCGGTAATGAGTCGCGCGAGCTTAGCGCAGAAGACCTCACGATCGTGCGGACCGCTTCGGGTGACATGGTGGTGAAGGAGGAAGGTGGCTATTTTGCCGCGCTCGATCCGGTGGTAACGCGCGAGCTTCGCCTGGAAGGACTGGCGCGCGAGATGGTGAGCCGGGTTCAGCGGTTGCGGAAAGAATTGGGTTTCGCCGTAAGCGATCGCATCACGCTCTTCGTTGCGGGTGGTGCGGAGATTCAGGAAGCAGCGAAGGCCTTCCAGAAATGGATCGCCGATGAGGTACTCGCCCTGAAGGTGATTGTGGGCGAGCAAATCGAACGAACACACGCGACGCACACGTTCGACCTTGATGGGCAGAACGTCGAAGTCGCCTTGGAGAGGGTTGGTTAGAAATGGCAACCGCAGCTAACAGTAAAAAACCGAAGGCGATGCCGAAAAAGAGCCTCCAGCACTTCGAGAAGCGCCTGATGGAAGAGAGGAAGCGCGTTCTCAAGGAGCTCGGGCACTACGACGAGACATTCGGTTCGACGCCGCAAGGTGCGGACGGCGATTTGAGCGCATACTCATTTCACATGGCCGACCAGGGCACTGATGCGATGGAACGCGAGAAAGCGTTTCTGTTCGCGAGTCAGGAGGGGCGATTTCTCTGGCACATAGACGAAGCGCTGCGCCGGCTGTACCGCAATCCAGAGCAGTTCGGGAAGTGTCACAACTGCGGGCGAGAGATCACTTTCGAGCGTCTCGACGCGCTGCCGCACGCGAGATATTGCATTGAGTGCAAGCAGCGCGAAGAAGATGGAAAGCGGCAGGTCTAATCCGCCCCTCTTCTGGGGCACGCTCATTACGGTCGTCGCTCTCGATTTTGCCACCAAGCTGATCGCCGCGGCGACGTTGTCGCCGCAGCACATTCCGCACGAGATCCTTGGCAATCATCTCCGCCTCACGCTCGTGTACAATCCCGGCGCGGCATTCGGATTGAACCTCGGGCTCTACTCGCGGTGGATCTTCATGGCGCTTACCGCCGGCGCGCTAATTATCCTTGGGCGTCTGTACCAGGCGACGCGCCAGGGAGATTTCCTGCGCACGATCGCGTTGGGGCTGGTATGCGGCGGTGCCGTCGGGAACCTCATCGACCGCATTCGCTCGGCGACCGGAGTTGTGGATTTCATCGACGTAGGACTCGGCGACCTCCGTTGGCCGACCTTCAACGTCGCGGACATGGCGGTGAGCGTGGGTGCGTTCCTGCTGGCGTGGGTACTATGGGGTGAGGAGCGATCGCCCGGAGTCGTAGTCGCCCCCGCCTCTGTGTCGGATACGCAAACGGAGATCTAAGCCCTGAGCGCCAGAGAATTCCCGGTCGAGGCGGACAGCGATGTCCGCCTCGATCTCTTTATTGCCCAGCGAGCAGAGCTATCGCGGACTCAGGCCGCGACCTTGATCGCGCAGGGGCACGTGCTGGTCAACGGGCGGCGCCATAAGGCGAGTTACCGGCCCGAGGTGGGGGAAGTCGTGCGTGTTGAGATCCCTGACGTCGAGAAGCGGACGATCTCGGGTGAAGACATTCCGGTCAGCATCGTCTACGAAGACGACTCACTGCTGGTGGTGGACAAACCCGCGGGTATGGTGGTTCACCCCGCTCCGGGAAACTGGAGAGGAACCCTCGTGAACGCGCTCCTCGGTCGTGGTGGGGGTCTTTCGACTGAAGGTGACCCCGAGCGGGCGGGCATGGTGCACCGGCTCGACAAGGAGACTTCGGGACTTCTTGTCGTCGCCAAAACCGATCGGGCGCACCGGCTTTTGAGCGCAGCGATCGCCTCCCGGCGAGTGGTCCGCCGCTATGCAGTGATGAGCTGGGGTCATCTCTCGTCGGACACTCTCACGATCGACAAACCGATCGCTCGCGATCCCCGAGACCGGAAGCGCATGGCAATCGTCAATAAGGGTCGGCCGGCCAAGACCGACCTCATACGCCTTGCTCGGTTCGATGCGGGGGAACTTCTTCGTGCCCATCTCCATTCCGGACGGACTCACCAAATCCGCGTTCATCTCGCGTCTATCGGCCATCCTGTCATGGGCGACGACGTGTATGGCGGCGGCGGAGGACGTCGTGTGGCCGGACTTCCTCCCAAGCGGCATTTCCTTCACGCAGCCTGGCTCGCGTTCAATCATCCAGTGACGGGCAAGCCACTCGATTTCCGCTCTCCGCTTCCGGAGGATCTTCAGCGCGCGCTGACAGTGATCTCCGGAGAGCACCCGCTGCCCGCTGGCGTGGACCCTCTCACCGCGTTTCGATTCTATGAGTGAGGCGGTGACGATACCTCCCGAGCAGGTCGCCGAGGAGGAACCCCATGTTCCGACGCGACGACTGCTGGTGTTTGAGGTCGGCGGCAGCTGCTTCGCCTGCGACATGGACTCGTTTCGCGAGATCGTCCCCTCGCAGCGAACAACGAGGCTCCCCGGTGCGTCGGAGAACGTATGCGGACTCATCAATCTGCGCGGGACCATCGTGACGGTGATCGACGGAGGAGTCACTCTCCGTAAACCGCCTTGCGCGCGCGCAGGCGGGTTGACGCTCCTCGTCGATTACTTCGAGCGATTGGTCGGGATCGGTGTGGACGATGTTCGCGACATTCATGACGTGCCGATAGATCAGTTCATGGCGGCCCCGGAGCAGGAGTCGCTTGCGGCAGCAATGGTCACCGGTGTAGTGGAGATCGAGGGGAGAAGGGTCATCGTGCTCGACATCAGAGCGGTAGTTCAGGAAGTCATCGGACAAGGGAGGTAGGGTGAGCAGTACTGTACTGGTTTGTGACGACGCGGTATTCATGCGGACAATGGTCAGCGACATCTTGTCGCAGGCTGGATTCACCGTCGTGGGAGAAGCCGAGAACGGGAAACAGGCGGTGGAGAAATACCAGCAACTGAAACCGGATCTGGTGACGATGGACATCATCATGCCGGAGATGGGCGGCATCGAAGCCGTGAAACAAATCACACAGATGGATCCGGCCGCGCGCATTCTCATGTGCAGCGCGATGGGCCAGCAGGCGCTGGTGCAGGAAGCGCTTCAGGCCGGAGCTCGCGACTTCGTGGTCAAGCCGTTCCAGCCGAGTCGGGTGCTCGAAGCAGTTCAGCGGGTGCTTGGCTGAGTGGATACCGGCCGCTACGCGAAGCTTTTTCTCTCTGAGAGCCGCGAACACCTATCGGAGATAAACAACGCGCTTCTCGAGTTGGAGCGCGGCGCCAGCGAGTCGGCGATAGCCCGGCTCTTTCGTTCTGTCCACACTATGAAGGGCATGGGCGGCGCGATGGGTTACACGACGGTGAGCGAGCTCTCCCACGAGCTGGAGACTCTCCTCGATAAGCTGAGGAGCGGTACGATTCCGGTCACCCCGCTCATCATGGATACTCTCTTCGCGGGAACTGACGCACTGGAGCAGGCGGTAGACTTGGCAACTGCCGCGACCCCGTTGCAGCTCGACGTGACAGAAGTGATCGGCCGGATTCGGTCGGCGGCAGCCGAGGAGAATCCGCAGACGTTCACGACGGAATTCGCGATCATGGCGGTCGAGAACAAGGACGCCGCAGCCCCGGCGGCAAAGCCACCGCGGCACATTCGCATCGACGCTCGCAGGCTGGACACCCTGCTGAACGTCGTCGGAGAGCTCGTCATCGCGCGGGATCGCATCGCGCAGATCGCCGAGTCGATCGGCGACGAAGCGCTCCTCGAGGCGACGCTGCGCGCCTCGCAGATCATAACGACGCTTCAGAACGAGATCATGACCAGCCGGATGGTCCCGGTGTGGCAGGTATTCGACCGGTTTCCCCGCGTCGTCCGTGATACCGCGAGGGCACTCGGCAAGGATGTCGAGTTCAAGATCGAAGGTAAGGAGATAGAGCTCGATCGCTCCATGCTCGACGAGATGGGCGAGCCGGTGCTTCACCTCCTGCGTAATTCTCTCGATCACGGCATCGAGACAGCAGCGGACCGGAAGAAAGCGGGGAAGCCGCCGGTGGCCACACTCACGCTGACCGCGGAGCGCGATCGCGCGACGGTCATTATTCGTGTCACTGACGACGGCCGGGGAATCGACCAGTCGCGTGTAATTCCGCGCGCGAAAGAACTTGGTCTCATCGAGCAGAACACGAAGATTCTCTCTGAGCATGAGCTCGTCGCAATCATTGCGCGGCCGGGATTCTCGACGGCGGAGAAGGTGACGGACATCTCTGGCCGCGGCGTCGGCTTCGACATCGTTGCCAACAAAGTCCGCGCGTTGGGGGGATCACTCGAGGTCCACACCGACGCCGGCCTCGGCACGAATGTGAGCATGCGCCTGCCGCTCACTCTGGCGATCTCACGCGCGCTTCTCGCCCGGGTGGATAAAGAGGTCTACGCCATTCCTCTCACGCACGTGATCGAGACCTTCGCGCTATCGCAGCCGATGCTGCAGGAAGTGAAGGGGAAAGAAGTACTGGCGATTCGCGACGACGTGTTTCCGGCGATCTGGCTGCGCGAGCGAGTCGGACTTTTGGCCGGCAACAAGGACGCCGGCCAGGTGGTGCTGGTCGAGCTCGCGGACCGCCGCGCGGCTCTCATCGTCGACGAATTCCTTGGACAGCAGGAAATCGTCGTCAAGCAGTTCGACGGCGTCAACGGCAGCAGGACCCTCTTCAGCGGCGCCACTATTCTCGGCGATGGTTCCCCTGCGCTCATCATCGATGCTTCCACTCTCCTCTGAAATGACAACTCCCCGCGATACACCATCGGGTCGCGCCGGTACCACGCTGCTGAGCAGCGCGCGCCTGGACGCGCTGCGCGAGGTCGCGAACATCGGTGCTGGCCATGCCGCCACTGCTCTCTCCACGCTCACGGCCACGCGCATCATGATCAGCGTGCCAATGGTGAACATCGTTCCGCCGGGCGACTTCGTTCCCGAGATCGCCCCGAACGTCGAAATCGTCGCCATTCAGATGGGGATGTCCGGCAACATCACGGGTCAGACCGTTTTCCTGCTGGCGACGTCGGCCGGCCTTCGCCTGGCAGAGCGGATGCTCCGACGGAGGCGTGGAACATCGCCGAACCTCGGACACGTCGAGCAATCAGCGCTCAAGGAGGCCGGCAATATTCTGGCCGGCGCGTACCTGACGGCGCTCAGCGAGTTTCTCGGAATGAATCTCATGCTCTCGCCACCGACGCTCACGACCGGACAGACATCGGAGGCGCTCGAATCCGTCGGCGACCACGCGCCGCGCGCCGACTCCCCGATCCTCTGCGTGGAGACGGAATTCTTTCTGGAGGAGCCGATGGAAAGTCTGCATGGATTCTTTCTGCTCGTTCCCGACCCGAACGCATTCGACGCCATCTTCCGCGCCGTGCGCGTAGACTGACACCATGAGCCCAGCGGCCACTGCCCGCCCGCAGGCAGCCGCGCACGGCGGTGAGATCGACATCCTGAGGTCCTTCGCCCGCCGAATCGACCCTTCGGATGCGGGTGCTTACAACAACCTCGGTGTGCTTTACTTCCGGAAGGGAATGACGGACGAGGCTATCGTCTCGTTTTCGCGCGCCCTGGCGCTGGACGAGCGCATGCGTGTGGCGCGCCGGAATCTCGAGATAGCGTACGGTGAGAGCGGAATTCTCGAGCGCAAGCTAAACGAGCTCGAGGAGCGGCTGCGCGCGAATCCGGAAGATCTCGAAGCGCTCGTGCAGAGCGGAATCGCGGAGAAGACGGCCGGCCATCTCGAGCGCGCTCACGCACTGTTCCAACGCGCGATCGATCTCGATGCCGACAGCTCCGTTCTCCACTTCCTCCTCGCGGAAGCCCTCTACAATCGCGGGCTGCACGAGGACGCGATGCGCTCGGTTCGCCGCTCGATCGAGCTGAACCCCGAGAATCCCGACGCGCTTTATCTGATCGGCTTCATCCTCGGCGACCTGGGTCGTGGCGAAGAGGCGGCGGAGGCGAACCGGCGCGCGGTGATGCTGAATCCAACGCTCACGCGAGCACAGGCGAACCTGTCGCTCGAGACGTACAAGCATGAAGCCACTCCGAGCCATCAGCAGAAAACTCCCGCGGGCGCGCACATCACCCTGGGGCGCGCCCTCAGGCAGAAAGGCTATTTCCAGGAAGCGCTGCGCGAATACGAGAAGGCGATCGAAGGCGGCGAGGCCAACGCCGAGGTCCTGCAGGCGATGCTCGAGCTCTATCTGCTCCAGCGCGACACGGGCGCAGCGATCGCGACGGCCGATCGATTCGCGCGCGAATTCTCGCCAACGGCGAAGACCTGGAACGGACGTGGTGTTGCGCTACAGCTGGAAGGCAGGCACGCAGAATCTGAAGAGAGCTACAAGCACGCGCTGGAGATCGACTCCAGCTACCCGTTCGCACAGAACAATCTCGGAGTGCTGATCTGGCACAAGGGCGATACCAAGGCCGCGATCAACGCGTTCAGGCGCGCACTGCAGGCGCCTTCGCCTCCCGTCGAAGCGCGGCTCAATCTTGCCCTCGGGTTATTCAGGCGGAAGCACATCGACCTCGCGCTCGAAGCATACAGGCAGGTCCTCAGCGCCGCGCCCGAGCACCCCGTCGCATGGAACGGTATCGGTCTGATTCTGGTCGAGCTCGAGAAATACTCGGACGCGCGGAATGCGTTCGCTCGCGCGATTCAGTCGAATCCGGATTTCGCGGAAGCGCACTACAACCTCAGCTTCACACTCTCGAACCTCGGCGACTTCGGCGCCGCGTTACGCGAGACGAAGCGCGCACTCTCGCTCGACCCGATGTACACGCCACAGAAGCTCGAGCTGGCGATCGAGCTTCCTCATGAGGAGATCCGGCTCACGGTTGCTCCGCCGATCACCGAGGCGGATGAAGCGGTCGAGCACGTCAAGGATTTCCACTTCGATCCCGCGATCATCGAGGAGTTGTTCGCCGAAAAGCCTCCGCGCCCCGAGCCGGGGATGGAGGATCCGATGGCGGGATTCTCGCTCGCGCGCGATTTCATCACCAAGGGACTGTACGATCGTGCCCAGGCCGAGATAGCGCGCGTACTCGCACGCGGTGGGGACAAGGTCCTCGGACTCGTACTCGCGGGTGACGGATTCGCGGCGCAGGGACTCCATGGTGAGGCGCTCGAGCGATATCGGAGGGCCCTCGACACGGAGCCGGCCAACTCCTATGCGCGGCAGGGAACCGCCCGCTCGCTGCTCGCGCTGGGACGCGCCGAGGAAGCGAGACCGTTTGCTGAAGCTCTCGTCGAGGCTGGCAGCACGGACGTGAACCTGCTCCTTCTGGCGGCGGAAGCGCGCGTGGCGTCACTCGACAACCCGGGGGCGCGGGAGATTCTCGTCGCCCTGAAGAAGAGTGAGGCCCGCAACGCCAACGTACTGAAACGAGTCGGCGATCTCTACGCGGCCCTCGGTGACCCGAACGAAGCGGCCGCCGCTTACCGGGGCAGCCTCGGGATCGATGAGCGGCAGGTGGAAACCCGGGTGGCCCTGGGAAGGCTGCTGGCGAAAGCGGGCGACGATACCGGGGCGATCAGAGAGCTCGAGACCGTGCTGGTCACCGCGCCGAATCACGACGCGGCGGTAGTGGAGCTGGTCGGACCGTATCGACGCACGGGACGCTCGCGCAGCGCTCTGCCTCGGGTCGTCGCGCTCATAAGGCGCGACGTCTACCAGTTCGGCGCGCTGATCGGCCTGGGAGAGATTCTGATTGACTTGGCGCGTGAGAGTGATGCGCTTAACGCATTCGAACGCGTGCTGCGCTTTGATCCAAATCACTCTGAGGCGCTACGCTATCACAGGCTGCTCCACAGAGGACGGAGCTGATGGCGATCGAAGGGCCACTGCGCGAGCTCGGCATTCATGACGTCTTCCAGCTGCTCGATCTGAGTCGCAAGACGGGCACCCTGCGCATCACGTCTCCCGAAAGGAACAACGAAGGAAGCGTCTACTTCGACGCCGGGACGATTGTCGCGGCGACGATGAAGAGCAATCCTCACCTCCTCGGTACCCTCCTCGAGCGGTCGGGAAAGGCGACGGCCGCGGATCTCGCGCGTGCAACCGCGATGCAGCGCGCGGGGGACAAACGCCGTGTGGGAGAGATCCTGGTGGCTCATGGAATCGTCACTCCTCGCGACATCGACCGCTTCATGCGGCACCAGATCGAGACCGTTGTATTCGATCTCATGTCGTGGTCGGAAGGATTCTTCTCGTTCACAGAGGAGCCGCCCCGGCCAATTCGCAAAGACATAGCGGTGCGCGTTAGCACCGAGTCGCTTCTCATGGAGGGCGCTCGCCGCATCGACGAATGGTCACGCATGGCGGACAAGATCCCCGACGCGCGTGTACTGCCGAGACTGGCACCGCTGGACGATGGTCCGGAGTCGTTCATCGACCTGCTCCCGCGCGAGTGGGAGGTGTTGTCGGTGATCGACGGCGAGAGAAATCTCCACGAGATCGCAAAGCGGCTGGTGCTCCCCGAGTTCGAGGTGGCAAAGATCATCTATGGAATGTTGAGCACGGGACTGATCGAGGTTGCGCCTCAGGAACGCGGGGCTCCCCGTGTCTGAGGCGGCGCGCACTCTCTTCGCTACGGCGATCGGTGATGCCGAGCAGACGGCCCTGTTGCTCGACTCCGCAGGCGTGCCGCTGGCCGGAAGCTACATCGACGACCGCGGCCGGGACATCTCGGGCGAGATCGGAACGGCGCTGAGTGGCGTTGGCAGGGAAGTCTCGCGATCGATGCGACTGCTGTCGCTCGGCGCGTGGAAAGCCGTTGTCGTCGAGACGGATGCGGCGACGATCGCGCTCGCACCTGCCCCGCAGGACTCGGTGGTGCTGCTTGCATCATCATCGACGGTGCCGCTCGGACTCGTGCGACGCGTGCTCACACGCTCTGTGGCGCTGGCGATCAACTGGATGCAGGGGCGCGCATGAAAGCGGCACTCGCTGAAGTCGTCGCGACTCTTTCGCATTTGCCAGGGGTGCTGGTGGCTATGATAGTCGGCGCGTCCGACGGTCTAATCATCGAGACGAGTCCCATCAAAGGCGGCGCCGTAGGTGGCACGGACTCGCGCAAGCACACAGCCGCGCTGGCGGCCTATCTTTACTCGAAGGTCACGCGTGCATCGGACGCGGCCCGACTGGGCACGCCTGCGTTCATGCGCCTCGAGGCGGAACAGGGACAAATCTGCGTCGTCGGCGCACGCGACATAGTACTCGTCACGATCGTCACTTCTGACGCCAACCTGGGACGAGTGAGACTGGACATGATGCACGCAGCGCGAGGCAAATCGTGACCGATCCGACAGTGGCGGAGGCCTGGGTCGCCGCGCCGCTCAGGCGGCTGATGGACGACGCGCGCTTCATCTCGGGCGTGCTGCTCTATCCTACGGGAAAGGCGGTCGGACAGTTCGGCTTCAGCAACGCGGCTGACGTCATGTCCGTCTGTGCGCTGACGTCAGCGATCAACGCGTCGGCACGCGAGCTTGGCCGGCAGCTCGATGGCAAGCCGTTCTACGAAATGCACCACGCCGGCGCCGAGCGTCAGGTATTCATGGCTCGCTGTGCCTCGGGCGGTCAGGAATTTCTCTTCGTCGGTGTGTTCGATCGCGAAAGCTCGCTGGGAGTAGTCGAGATCTACTTCGAGGAGTTTCAGAAAGCTCTCGAGAAGCTGCGCCCCGAAACACAGGCACCCGGGATCGGCCCGTCTGGAGATTTCGAGGGTGAGCTCAATCGCAGCCTCGACAAGCTCTTCGGCCCGCTGGGCAGGTAGAATGTCCATCGTCAACTACGGCACGCGCGAGATCACGTGCAAGATCGTCTACTACGGCCCGGGCAGATCGGGTAAGACGACGAATCTGCAGCATGTGTATTCGCAGCTGCCCGAGGAGAGGAAGGGTAAAATGGTCTCGCTCGCAACGGATACCGATCGCACCCTCTTCTTCGACTTCCTGCCTCTGGACCTCGGGACGATTTCCGGATTCGCGACGCGGTTTCAGCTCTATACGGTGCCCGGCCAGGTCTATTACGCCGCGACACGGAAGCTCGTGTTGCAGGGAGTGGACGGCGTCGTGTTCGTTGCCGACAGCCAGTCGCGACAACTCACGGAAAACGTCGAGAGCTTTCAGGATCTCCACGCGAATCTCGCGGATGAGGGACTCGACCCGCGCACGCTCCCGCTCGTGATGCAGTACAACAAGCGCGATCTCCCGACGCGCGAGATCAGCACCATCGAGGAGCTCGACGAGACGCTCAACTTCCGCAGCGTTCCGTTTTTCGCGGCGAACGCAATCAACGGCGGCGGCGTGTTCGAAACGCTGCGCAGCATCGCGTCCATGGTGCTGGGCAGGCTCAGCGCTCCTGCGCCGAAAGGATCTTGAGTCGTGGCCGCGGACGCGAAGAAGGAAGCGGAAGAAGACGGCGGTGAATTTGCCGACTTCATGGCTGACATCAGCAAGGAGATCGCCCTGCGCGTCGAGTCGCTCGATCCGTCGGCGAAGGGCAAGCCCGAGCAGAAGAAGGAAGCAACACCTTCCCCGGACGCCGGTGTCATCCTCGAATGGGAGAACGTCGCTGACAGAATGATCGAGGAAATGCGCTAATGGCTATCAAGGGTAGCCTGAAGGAAGCGAGTCTTCCCGACGTTCTGCAGCTGCTGTCGATGGGAAAGAAGACTGGATGCCTCGGTCTTTCCTTTCATGATAGCTTCGGCTCGATCTACTTCGATAGCGGCCGCATCTGTCACGCCGCGATCGTGAACCGTCCGCTCGACACTGAAAACGCCGTCTACACGCTGTTCACGTGGACGAGCGGTACGTTCAACTTCGAGCCGGGTGTCGAGCCGGAAGACGGCGCCGAACGGGTTTCAGTGGATCCCCAGTCGCTGCTGCTCGAGGGTGCGCGCAGAGTGGA
>Ga0184619_10000801_pt1 | contig 10914 bp, 6 predicted proteins | sample PLM0_60_b1_FD_133146 | JGI IMG/M metagenome (GOLD analysis project Ga0184619, IMG submission 133146) | Groundwater sediment microbial communities from an aquifer in East River, Colorado, USA - PLM0_60_b1 | ecosystem: Environmental > Terrestrial > Soil > Riparian zone | place: USA: East River...
CTCGAAGACCCGAAGCCTGCATCGTCGATCAGCACGATCAGAACGTTCGGGGCGCCCTCGGGTGGCCGAAGCGTCTCGATCGGCGGGAAGCTCGTATCCGGATCCTTGGCGTCATACGTGGTCAGACCCACGTGTTGCCGGTCCGGAATGGGCAGATTCGCGCGCTGAGGCTCGGCAGGCTCGGGCATCTAGCTTCCTTCCAGGAGCAGGGGATCGGTCGTTCGCAGCGCATCTTTGAGTCATGGGATGGCTTAGGTCATCGCCCTATCTGGATGAAGCGCTGCGGGTTTGGCCGCGAGCTTCGGACGGGAAACCTGGGTAGATGTCGGACGAATGGACCCCGGAGTTCTCGGTCCGGGAAGTCTCCGGCCGTTGTCGCCTGTGTCTGGGGGGCTTCGTCCACGGCGAGGGAGCGACGCTGCAGGAGGCCGCCGACGACCTCGTGCGTCGGCTGCTCGCCCTCGCCATGTCGTTCCGCGCGAGCGGGTTCCGCTTCAGCCCGGAGGGACCGCTCATCGACCTCCGCTGGTTCGACTTTCTCTACGAGCTGGGCGCCATCGCCGCCCGCGGGGGCGACATCCGGGAGCGAGTCTTCGAACAGGCTGCCTAGGTCCCGACTTAGCGCTCCTACTCCCTCGCCATCAAGGCGACGGCCTCCTTTTCGAGGTCGACAAAGTGCTCGCCGGAGACGTCGACGATCACCTGCGTGATCGTTCCGCCGGTGAACGCCCACGGACGGTCGCCGGGGTAGTCCTCGGTGACCGGCTCGCCCCCGTCTCTGCCGACCGCGAGACCCTCGCCGACCAGCGAGAAGTTCCCCGGTTGAGTCTTGATCTCATCCGAGCCGACCACCTCGTCGTCGATGTAGAGCGTGAGCGTGCCGTGTGTCGGCATCTCCTCACCCTCCTTCTCGAACGCCGCCGAGAAGATGTGTTCCCCGGTCGGCACTGCCTTCTCCGACTCGACCATCTGCTCCACGATCCCGCAGAAGTTGTAGACGTACTTCAGCTTCCCGTCCTTGATGTACAGGGAGTGGCCGCCGAACTTGCAGCCGTGTGCGAACAGCACGCCACCTGCCTCAGGCGTCTGAACGTCGACCTCGGCAGCGATCGTGTATGAGCGGTTGCGGATGTTGACTGCCGCCGCCTCCGGCACCTCGGCACAGTCGGGGTAATAGACGTAGCGGTCTCGCGGCTTGCTCATCTGCGGCCGCTCCATGCTCAGAACCTCGACCGCCATCCGGTCCTCGAGCGGCAGGCCGTTGTACTTCTCTGCCTCGTGGAACCAGAGGTTGACGAGCTCCTGCACCCGTTCGGGGTGCTCCCCCGCCAGGTCGTGCATCTCGGTCCGGTCGTTCTCGGTGTCGTAGAGCTCCCACCGGTCGTGCCCGTAGTTGCCCCAGCCGGCGATCGTCGGGTGGACGGCGGTCGCCTTCCAGCCCTTGTGCCAGATCGCACGCGAGCCCAGCATCGAGAAGAAGCCGGTCTCCTTCTGGGTCGGCGCGTCCGCCTCGTCGAACGAATACGTGATGCTCGTGCCCTCGAGTGGGATCTGCGGGAATCCCTTGACGATCTCCGGCAACTCGAGGTCGAGGCACTCGTAGATGGTCGGCACGAGGTCGGTCGCATGGCAGAACTGGTGCCGAAGCTCCGCCTTCGCCTGGATGCCGGCCGGCCACGAGACGATCAGCGGATCGGCCACGCCACCTTCGAAGTTGTAGCGCTTCCACATCTTGAAGGGGGTGTTGAATGCCCACGCCCAGCCGACCGGGTAATGGTTGTACGTGTCCGGGCCCCCGAGTGCGTCGAGGTACTTGAGGTTCTCCTCCATGTCGTCGGGGATCCCGTTGAAGAACTTGTTCTCGTTGACGGAGCCGTTCGGCCCGCCCTCCCCGGAGGCGCCGTTGTCGGAGACGAAGACGACGATCGTGTTCTCTAGCTGGCCGGATTCCTCGAGGAAGTCGAGCAGCCGCCCGATCTCGTGGTCGGTGTGGCTCAGGAAGCCGGCATAGACCTCGGCCATCCGGGCGAAGAGCCTCTTTTCGTCTTCCGAGAGGGAATCCCAGGGCCGGACGACGTCGGTCGGGTTCCACGGCTTGCCGTCGACGCTCGTCTCCTCCGCGTACGGGTTGAGCGGAGTGAGCTCGGCGTTCTCCGGCAGGACGCCCATGTCCTTCTGCCGATCGAACACGAGCTCGCGATAGGCCTCGTAGCCCATGTCAAACTTGCCCTTGTACTTCTCGATCCACTCCTGCGGCGCGTGGTGCGGCGCGTGGCAGGCCCCGGGGCAGAAGTACATGAAGAACGGCTTTTCGGGCGCGACCGCCTTGGCGTCGCGAATGAACTCGATCGCCTTGTCGGTCAGGTCGGTGGTGAGGTGGTAGCCCTCCTCGGGGCCCTTCGGCTGCTCGGCGTAGTGGTTGTCGTAGACGAGGTCGGGATACCACTGGTTCGTCTCGCCGCCGAGGAAGCCGTAATAGCGCTCGAAGCCTCGGCCGACGGGCCAGTTGCGCTTCGTGGACGCCATGTTCAGCTCGTCGGCGGGGCAGAGGTGCCACTTGCCGAGCATGTACGTGTTCCAACCGCGCTCGCCGAGCACCTCGGCGATCGTGGCGCACTCGAACGGGATGTGGCCGTTGGAGCCGGGGAATCCCGTCGTGGCCTCGGCGATGCAGGCCATCCCGTTCGTCGTATGGTTGCGGCCGGTGAGGAGCGAAGAGCGCGTCGGGGAGCAAAGGGCCGTCGTGTGCCAGTTCGTGTAGGTCAGCCCCTGCTTCGCGAGCTTGTTGATATTCGGCGTTTCGATTAGTCCGCCCCAAGGCTCCATCGCGGAGAAGCCGACGTCGTCGAGGACGATGTACAGCACGCTGGGAGCGCCCTCCGGCGCCCGGGGTTGTGCGTACGGCTCCCAGTCCGGGACCGAGTCCCTGACGTCGATCGCGATCGTGCCTTTGAAGGGCTTGCTCACCGGAAGTCCCACCTCTTTCTAGCCGCTGCGCTCAAGCTGCGAGCACCGTTGCCCACGCCGACGCCCGTCGCATCGTCACAAAGGGATGAGGAGACGATTCCCCTGTAGTGCACGACGCGCGAGGATCACGCCGAGTCCTCGGCTTGGTACTCGATGAGCAGCTGCTCCTCTTCCGCTTTCTTCGGGAAGAGGAAGAACACGATCGCCGCGCCGAGCAGGATCGCGACGATCCCGGCCGTGTAGGCCCACTGGTCGCCTTGCAGGAACGACGTCTTCGCCGCGGCGGTGATCTGCTCGGCGTACTGCGGATGCTGCTCCGCAATTGCCTCCGCTCCAGCGAAGGACTTCGTCAACTCGCTTTGCACGCTGTCCGTGATGTGCTTGTTGGAGGCAGCGATCGCAGAGGCCGCGGCCGCTGCGTAACCGGCGGTGAGGAGCGCGCCGAGAATCGACTGCATGATCGCGCCGCCGAGGTCACGCTGTAGGTCGGCGGTGCCTGACGCCATCCCGGCTCGCGCAACCGGGACCGACCCCGTGAGCGAGTGCGAGGCAGGCGTTCCGGCAAAGCCCACCCCGATCCCGATCAGTGCGTAGCCGAGCCCGACTTTCCAGTACGGGATGCCGTCCTTCCAGAGGAGCAGCATCACCAGGAAACCGAGCAGGCAGAACACGTAGCCGACGAGCAGCGTGAAACGCGCTCCTCGCGCCTCCACGAGCTTGGCCGAGCGCGGCGCGATCGCAACCATGAACAGCGCGGCGGGAATGATCGAGAGGCCGGCCTCGAGCGTCGAGTAGCCGAGGACGTTCTGGAGGAACTGCTGGCCGATGAACATCGCTGCCATCAGCGAGCCGAAGACGATGATCCCGGCAACCGCTGCCACCCAGAACACGCGACGGCCCGCTACGTGCAAGTCGTACAGCGGGTTCCGCGCACGGCGCTGCCGGATGAAGAACGCGACGAGGCCGGCCAGGGCAATCACCGCCAGTCCAAGGACGAGCGAGCCCTTGTTCGGAACGGGAGCGAAGTTGATCGCGAGGACGAGAGCCGCGACGAGCACGACCGAGAGGACTCCGCCGAGGTTGTCCACCGGATCGGCCGTCTCGTTGACGTGGCTCGGGACGAGGAAGATCGCCATGGCGAATGCCACGACAGCGAGGGGCAGCGTGATCAGGAAGACGGATCCCCACCAGAAGTGCTGGAGCAGCAGCCCTGAGAGCAGCGGCCCGAGCGCGGAGATGGCGCCGCCGCCGGCCGACCAGAGCGCGATCGACTTCGTTCGCGCCGGGCCGGACCACAGCGCGGTGATCAGCGCCAAGGTGGTCGGGAATGCCATACCGGCGCTGAGACCGCCCAGCAGACGCGCGCCGACGAGCACGCCCGCGGAGGGCGCCCAGGCCGCGAGGAGGCAAGCCGGGACCGACAACGCGACTCCCAGGAGAAGCATCAGCTTGCGTCCGTAGCGGTCGCCGAGCGCACCGAAGTAGAGCACCGAGGCGGCCAGTCCGATGGAGTAGCTGACGGCGACCAGGTTCAGCGTCGTCTGCGAGGCGTTGAACGCCTTCCCGATGTCGGGCAGCGCAACGTTCGCGACGGCCAGGTTCAGGTTGGCGACGGCCGCGGCGAGGATGAGCGACAGGAGGACGAGTTGCGCACGAGCGGGAACCGTGGACGCCTCGTCAGCGCTCCGGGCTCCAGCTGCCGCCGAGGCCGCCTTTGACGCTGCGTGGCTCACGTGACCGGCTCGTAGTTGGGGAGCCACTCGAGAATCGGGAGGTAGCGACCCAGCCCCTGGGCTCCATCGTGCCTGACCGCGACCGGGTCCACCCAGCGAGCGTCCGATGCAGGCACCGCAGAGGCATCGTCCGGTTGGGATGAACCGCTCGGCCGCGCAGCATGCGACGCTCGCCGGGTGCCCGAGACGGTGTCGGCGCATGAGGTCGCTCACGCGATCGGCCACCACGGCGGCGCGCACATCAGCACGCACCGCCGGCTCGAGTTGATCGAGATCCTCGAAGCCGTGCTCCTCGCGATTCGTCGCCGTCGCCACCGCCTGGAGCGGCTACCAGACCGCGCGTTGGGACGGTCGCCAGGCTCATCTCTACGGCCTCTCCGCGAAGTTCCGGGCGCTGGAGAACAAGGGGGCGACCGCGTGAGCACGATCATCCCTTTGGGATGACCATCGGGGAGTCGCGGGGACGTAGCGTCGCCCTCAGCTGGTGACTACTCGATCCGACAAGAACGGCACGCGGCCGCGCGTCCTCGTCCTCGGCGGCGGCTTCGCGGGAGTGGGCGCAGCGAAGAAGCTGGAAGAGAGCGACGTCGACGTCGTCATCGTCGACAAGCACGACTACCACACGTTTCAGCCGCTCCTGTACCAGGTCGCGACGGGCTTGCTCGAGCAGCCCGCCGTCGGGCATTCGCTGCGCGACCTGTTCAAGGGGCAGGAGAACGTCACCATCCATCAGGACGCCGTGACCGGAGTCGACCTGGAGGCGCGTGAGGTCGCATTCGGCGAGATGCCGGCGCTGACGTACGACTACCTGATCCTCGGCCTTGGGGCCGAGGTCAACTTCTTCGGTGTCGAAGGGGCGGCCGAGCACGCGTTTCCGCTCTACACCCTCGTCGACGCCGTGCGCCTCAAGAACCACGTCATGCGCACCTGGGAGGCGACAGACCGCGATCCGTCGCTCGTCGAGGACGGCGCTCTCAACGTCGTGGTCGTCGGGGGCGGTCCGACCGGGATCGAAAGCGCCGGGGCGCTGGCCGAGCTCTACCGCGGGGTCTTCGCGAAGGACTATCCGCAGCTGTCTCAGGACGATGCGCGGATCACGGTCGTCGAAGCCGGCCCCGAGCTCTTCCCGATGTTCAAGGACGACATCCGCACCTATACGCAGAAGGCATTGAAGAAGCGCACCGTGGACGTGATGACCGGTGAGGTCGTCGCTTCGATCTCGCCGTCGCGTGTGACCTTGAAATCCGGAAAGGAGCTGCGCGCCCACACGCTGGTCTGGGGAGCCGGCCTGCAGGGCAACCAACTCGTCCAGGCGCTGGGGCTCGAGCTGGAGCGGGGCAACCGGATCGGGGTCGGGCCTGACCTGACCGTGCCGGACCATCCGGAGCTCTACGCCGTGGGCGACATCGCGGCCATCACCGACTCGAAGACAAATCAGGTCCTCCCTCAGCTCGGCTCGGTCGCGCTCCAGTCCGGCGACCACGCGGGTGAGACCATCGCCCGCCGCGTCGCAGGCAAGGAGACGAAGCCGTTCAAGTACCACGACAAGGGGACGATGGCGACGATCGGCCGCGGCTCGGCGGTCGTCCAGATGCTCGGCGGCCGGACGATGAAGGGCAAGGCTGCATCGCTCGCCTGGGGAACTGTGCACCTCGCGCTTCTGCCGACGAACGAGGATCGAGCGAAAGCCGTCGTCGACTGGGCCGGCGCCGGCCTTACGCACCAGCGCGCTGGCCGGATCACCGTGGACACGGACGAGGTCGAGCCGGTAGGCGCCAAGAAGCCGTGACCGTGCACGCCGACGGAAGCGTCGACGCGTTCGTCGGTCACGCGAGTTCATCCCTTCCGGGCGATGCGTCTGGGTGGCCGGCCGCAGTACGGTCGCGAGCGGGCGCCCAGCGAGCTCGGCAGCCCCAAGCGAACGAGCCCGAGAGGAGACAGAGATGACGACGACCGCGACGTCCCCGGCGACCAAGGCCGCGGGAGGCGAACATGGGAAGGCCGCGGACGTCTTCGTGGCCTTCGGGATCACCGGCGACCTCGCGAAGGTGATGACCTTCCGGTCGCTGTACAGGCTCGAGAAGCGCGGCCTGCTCGAATGCCCGATCCTCGGGGTCGCCGTCGACGACTGGACCGTCGACCAGCTCAGGGATCGCGCGCGCGAGTCGATCATCGGCACGGGCGAAGCGCTCGACGAGAAGATTTTCGACCGCCTGTCCGAACGGTTCGCCTATGTGGCCGGAGACTTCGCGGACGCGGCGACGTACGAGGGAGTGGCCGAGGCGATCGACGGCGCCGAGAATCCGGTCTTCTACCTCGAGATTCCTCCGTTCCTCTTCGGCACGGTCGTCAAGGGGCTCTCCGAGGCGGGCCTCACCACGAACGCCCGGGTCGTCGTCGAGAAGCCCTTCGGACATGACAGCACGTCCGCGCGTGAGCTCGCTGCCGAGTTGCACGAGTACCTCGACGAGTCGCAGATCTACCGGATCGACCACTTCCTCGGGAAGATGGGTCTCGAGGAGATCCTCTACCTCCGGTTCGCGAACACGATGCTCGAGCCGGTCTGGAACCGGAACTACCTCGAGTCGGTTCAGATCACGATGGCCGAGGACTTCGGGGTGGAGGATCGCGGCCACTTCTACGACCCGGTAGGAGCGCTGCGCGACGTCGTCGTCAACCACTTGATGCAGGTGGTCGCAGCAGCGGCCATGGAAGCACCGGCCGGCCACGACGAGGAGACGCTGAAGAACGCGCAGGCCGCTGTCTTCCGGGCGGTCGCAGACGGCGACCCTGCCCACTATGTCCGCGGGCAGTACGAGGGCTACCGCTCGATCGACGGAGTCGCCTCCGACTCGACCACGGAGACCTATGCGGCCCTGAGGCTGGAGATCGACAACTGGCGCTGGGCGGGAGTCCCCTTCTTCATTCGCACCGGCAAACGCCTCGCCACGACCCAGACCGAGCTGCGGCTCGTCTTCAAGGACCCGCCTCGGCTCGCGTTCTCACGGCGCGAAGTCCGGCCGGACCCGAATCAGCTCGTCATCAAGCTGGATCCGTCGACGGGCGTTCGGATCGTGGTGGACGCCCACCGGGGAGATGCCGAAGGGGCCGCACGGATCGACCTCGACGCCGACTTCGCGCAGCAGGGCGGCGAGGGCGCGACGCCCTATGAGGTGCTGCTCGACGCCGCGATGCGCGGCGACGGCATGCGCTTCACCCGCCAGGACGGCGTCGACGAGCAGTGGCGGATCATGCAGCCCCTGCTTGACGCTCCGCCGCCTGTCCATCCGTACTCCCCGGGATCGTGGGGACCGGATGAGGCCGAGAAGCTCGTTGCCGGCCACGGCCGCTGGCACGGCCCGTGGGTGACGTCATGAGCGCGGTCACCGAGCAGCCGGAGGTCCGCCAGAGCGCGGCCGCACCCTCGCCGTTCCCGCCGATCGCCGAGTACGCGTTCCTTTCGAACTGCCACACGGGCGCACTCGTCGCCCCTGACGGGGCAATCGACTGGCTGTGCGTCCCGCGGTTCGACTCGCCGAGCGTCTTCGGGAGCCTGCTCGACCGCGAGGCAGGCTTCTTCCGTTTCGCACCGTTCGGCATCAACCACCCGACCGCGGTCGCGTACCTGCCCGGGACGAACGTGCTCGAGACGACGTGGAAGACCCCGAACGGCTGGGTCGTCGTCCGCGACGCGCTGACGATGGGGCCGAGGGAGCACGAGGACAAGATCACGCCGCACACGCGCCCACCGGCAGACGACGACGCGGACCATCTCCTGGTTCGCACCGTCGAGTGTCTCGAGGGAAGGGTGGAGGTCGAGCTGGTCTGCGAACCGGCCTTCGACTACGGCCGCGCACCGGCCGAATGGGCGCTCGTGGGAGACGATCGCCACACGGCCGACGCGACCGGCGCCGGCCAGACGATCCGCTTGCAGACCGATCTCGCTCTCGGGATCGAGGAGAACCGCGCGCGAGCGCGGCACGTGCTCGAGGCGGGGGACCGCGCCTATTGCACCCTCTCCTGGGACGAAGGCCTCGCCACACCGGAGGACATCGACGATGCGGGACGGCGCATCGAGGCAACGACCCGCTTCTGGCGCGCCTGGCTGGGACGCGCACGCATTCCGGACCACCGCTTCCGCGACCCGATTCAGCGCTCGGCGCTCGCGATCAAGGGGCTCACGTACATGCCGACTGGCGCAACGGTCGCCGCGCTGACCACGTCCTTGCCGGAGACGCCCGGCGGCGAGCGCAACTGGGACTACCGCTTCACGTGGATCCGCGACACCACCTTCACGCTGCAGGCGCTGCACATGCTGAACCTCGACTGGGAGGCCGACGAGTTCATGCAGTTCGTCGCCGACGTCGAGGCCACGGAGGACGGCTCGCTCCAGATCATGTACGGCATCGACGGCAGGCGAGACCTGACCGAATCCACCCGGGACGACCTCACGGGCTACGCCGGGGCACGGCCCGTGCGGATCGGAAACGGCGCCTTCGACCAGCGGCAGAACGACGTCTTCGGCGCCGCGCTCGACTCGATCCTCCTTCACACTCGCCGCAGCGCACGGCTCCCGAGGCGCATGTGGCCCATCGTGCAGACACAGGCCGAGTGTGCGGAAAAGGTGTGGCGCGAGCCTGACCAGGGCATCTGGGAGGCCCGCGGCAAGCCACAGCAGTACGCGTCGTCCAAGCTCATGTGCTGGGTGGCCCTCGACCGCGCCGCGAAGCTCGCCGAGATCCGAGGCGACCCCGAGTTGCAGAAGAAGTGGAATGCCGTCGCCGACGAGATCCGCGCGGACATCCTCACGAACGGCGTCGACGAACGCGGCGTCCTGCGCCAGCACTACGAGACGGACGCGCTCGATGCCTCGACGCTCCTGGCGGCGATCTTCGGCTTCCTGCCCGGCGACGACGAGCGTCTCAAGGCGAGCGTGATGGCGATCGCCGAGGAATTGACGGAAGACGGCTTCGTCCTGCGCTACAAGACGGACGAGACCGACGACGGCCTGTCGGGCAAAGAGGGAACCTTCCTCATCTGCTCCTTCTGGCTCGTCTCGGCGCTCGCGATCGTCGGCGAGCTGCAGATGGCCCGCGACCTGATGGAGCGCCTGCTCCGGGTCGCGTCGCCGCTCGGCCTGTACGCGGAGGAGTTCGACGCGGAGACCGGCCGGCACCTGGGCAACTTCCCGCAGGCGTTCTCCCACCTCGCGTTGATGGAGGCGGCTGGGCGCATCATCCTTCCCGAGATGACGGCGGAGATCTGAGATGGAGTCCTATGACGTGATCATCGTCGGCACGGGGGCGGGCGGAGGCACCCTGGCGCGGCACCTGGCGCCCTCGGGCAAGCGGATCCTCCTCCTCGAGCGAGGAGACTGGCTGCCCCGGGAGCCGGCCAACTGGCTGGCACAGGACGTCTTCGTCGACAACCGCTACGTCTCCGAGGACACCTGGTACGACCCGAAGGGAAAGCCTTTCCAGCCGCAGATCCACTACTTCGTCGGCGGTGCCACGAAGCTCTACGGTGCGGCGCTGTACCGTCTACGCGAAGAGGACTTCGGGGACCTTGCGCACCACGACGGAGTCTCACCCGCCTGGCCGATCTCCTACGACGAGATCGAGCCCTACTACACCCTGGCCGAGCAGATGTACGAGGTGCACGGTGCGCGGGGAGAGGATCCGACCGAGCCGCGAGCGAGCGCGCCCTACCCGCTGCCGCCGGTCGCTCACGAGGCGCGCATCCAGCAGCTCTCGGACGATCTCGAGGCCGCCGGCTACCAACCGTTCCACGCTCCCTGCGGGATCCGTCTCGACCAGGACAATCCTCCGTACAGCGCCTGCGTGCGCTGCGCCAACTGCGACGGCTTCCCTTGCGCCGTCCACGGCAAGTCGGACGCCGAGGTGCTCGGCGTTCGGCCGGCGCTCGAGCATCCAAACGTCGAGCTCCTGACGAACACAAAGGCCGTGAAGCTCGAGACGGGCGGGGGGACGGCAGTCACCGAAGTCGTCGTCGAGCGCGACGGTGAACTGGAGCGCTACGGCGCCGATCTCGTCGTGCTCGCCTGCGGTGCCGCGAACACGGCGAAGCTGCTGCTGCTCTCGGCGAACGACGAGCATCCGAACGGGCTGGCCAACGGCTCGGACCAGGTGGGGCGCAACTACATGTTTCACAACAGCCAGGCCGTCCTCGCCCTCTCGAAGGACGAAAACCCGAC
>Ga0184619_10000802_pt1 | contig 10914 bp, 16 predicted proteins | sample PLM0_60_b1_FD_133146 | JGI IMG/M metagenome (GOLD analysis project Ga0184619, IMG submission 133146) | Groundwater sediment microbial communities from an aquifer in East River, Colorado, USA - PLM0_60_b1 | ecosystem: Environmental > Terrestrial > Soil > Riparian zone | place: USA: East River...
CCCGACTGGGCGAAGACGATCGCGCGCCACTACCTCTACGAACAGGCCGACGAGCGGCGGACCAAGGAGCTGATGGAATCCGACGACGAGGCAGTCGCCGGTTTGGCGGCGAAGATCGACCGCGAGGAGGCCTACCACCGGATGCACGCGCAGATGTGGCACGAGCGCCTGCAGGGTGAGCCGCGCTACGTCGAGGCGCTCGAGGAGCTGCGCCCGCTCGTCGACGAGCGCGGCGAGCATCTTCCGGAGTTCGACAAGCTCTGGAGTGAGATGACCGAGGTTCGCCGCTCGGTCGCGGGAGCCACGTGGTAACCGAGGAACGTGTCTGGGAGGCGCTGGCCGAGATCCCGGATCCGGAGATCCCGCCGATCTCGATCGTCGACCTCGGTGTCGTGCGCAGCGTCGCGATCGAGAACGGAACCGTTCACGTGGAGTTCACGCCGACCTTTCTCGGTTGCCCCGCGCTCGAGGTGATGCGCGACCAGATGGCCGAGCGGATCCGCGAGCTCGGCGCCGAGCCTGAGATCGAGGTCGTGCTCGACGACTCCTGGTCGACCGACCGCATCACACCCGCTGGACGAGAGAAGCTCCGCGAATCCGGCTTCGCGCCACCGGCGCCGCGAGCAGCCGGCGGCCCTCAGCTCGTCCAGCTCCAGAGCAAGGCATTCAAGTGCCCGTACTGCGGATCGATCGAAACGCGCCTCGAGAACATCTTCGGCCCGACCCCGTGCCGCTCGGTGCGCTACTGCGAGAGCTGCCGCCAGCCGTTCGAGCAGTTCAAGACGATCTGACGGCGCTTCGACATGTCCTCTGGATCGGCGGCCCGCCGTGCTCGGGCAAGACGTCGATCGCGCGATCGCTGGCCGGAAAACACGATCTGCGGATCTACAACTCGGACGTTCATACGTGGGAGCATCACGATGCCGCCGTCGCTCGCAACTTCCCCGCAGCCGCGCGCTGGGAGTCGATGACGCCGGACGAGCAGTGGCTAGGCGACCTCGACGCCATGGTCGAGCTCTCGCTAGCGGCCAACGAGGAGCGCTGCCGCCTCATGATCGAGGACATCGAAGCCCTGCCGACGGCCCCGATCGCCATCGCTGAGGGCACACCCCTCGTCCCATGGCTGATTGAAGACCGTATGGCTGGTCGAGACCACGCAGTGTGGCTCATCCCCTCTGAGGAGTTCCAAGCTGCACGGCTCGAGGAACGCCCGCGGACGACCTGGGATCTGACCTCGGACCCGGCCCGCGCGCTCGAGAGCCGTATCCAACGGGAGCTCCGCGTCTCCCACCTGATCGAGGAAGGGGCCACGGTGCGAGGCTTCCACGTGCTGCAAGTCGACGAAACGACCGATCTGGCGGCGACGATGGCCGCCGTCGAGAAGCTTTTCGCCGCGCACATCGCGGCAGGCCCTAGGGCCGAGAGATCGGATGAGCGCCGCGCACTTCGCCGCGACGGCAACCTCTTGTTGCTGCAACAGGTCTCGACCTATTTCGAGCGAGTTCCCGGAGCCGGCGACCCCCGAAGCTCGCCGATCCACTTCGCATGCGAGTGCGGGCGGAGCGGCTGCGAGGCCGCCGTCGCCTCATCGCTTGTCGGTGCGAGGCGTGTCTTCGAAGGTGACGGCTCCCTCCTATCGCCGGGCCACGGAGCCCTAGAAGAGGGAGTGACCGCCGAACTGGACCGTGGCCACGCTCATCAGCGCGGTCCCGACCAGGACCAGTAGTCCGGCGAAGCGCAGGTTCTCGGGCAGCGCCGCGACAATTCCGCTGACCTCGTCGAGCGTGCTCTTCACGTCCGCCGCTTTCGCCTCCGCGCTCGCCGCGGCATGCTCATCGGCAGTTGCGCGCATCGAGCCGCTTACCGCGGTCTCCTTGAGCTCGTCGACCTTGTTCCGCACCTGCTTCATCTTGTGCTCGACCTGCTTCGTGGCCCTCCGGAAGGTCAGCGTGAGCCCGATCAGAACGCCCGCGAAGAGGAGCACGATGCCGACGACGAAACACGCCCAGGCGACGATCTCGGCGCTGCGGCTCACCGCGGTCGATCATGCGCCCTCGGAGGCGTCGAGTCAACGGTGTAGGTTTGACCCGTGGCCCGCGTCCTGATCCAGTACTGCCCGGTCTGAGACGGCTACGACGTGCGGGCCGCGAGTCTCGCGGCCGAGTTGAACGAGGAGACAGAGCACGAGGCCACGGCCGAGGAAGGTGCGAAGGGTCAGTACGACGTCCTCGCTGACGGGAAGCTCATCTTCTCGAAGGCGCAGGAGGGCCGCTTCCCGGAGCATGACGAGATCCGCGCGAAGCTCGGCTAACTGCGGACGTTGCCTCCGCAGGCGGCGGAGTGGGCGCGCGTGCGCCGGTCGTAGATCTCTCGCGCGGCGAGACCCACGGCCACGAGCGGCACCGCGAAGATCGCCGCGAAAGCCACGCTGACGAAGATCGGGAACGGCTCCGCGTTGTCAGGGGCGATCGGCGGATCCTTGGCCGGCACAGAGATCGGGACGAGCAGCAAGGGGAGGAGGACCGCGCCCCAGCGCCCGACCGCGAGGCCGACCGCAACCTGCACGAGCGCGAGCACCGGCAGTAGCCAGGCGGTCCAATCCGCCGTCGTTCGGTCCACGAGCGCATAGATCCACAGGGTCATGAGCACCAGGTAGGCCGTCGCGTTCGTCACCGGCTCAGTGGCCCAGCGAGAGGACGGCCCACGCGTGGGCCAACGACAGGCCGTAGAGCGCGAAGGCGGGAATGAGCCACAGCTCGGACGTCCGCTTGCGGACGAACCCGAGGAGGACGAACACGCAGGCGATCAGAGCCGGGACGACGAAGAGCGTGGTGACAAACACCTCGCCGCCGTCCTTAGTTGCATGGCCCCACCGCGTCGTGCCGTCGCCGTAGTAGTCATCTTCTCCTGCGGCGTAGAGCCCCAGCAGCCCAACTCCCGCAGCCATCGCGACTCCGGCGGCCGGGAGCAATCTCATGTTTGCTATTATAGCAGACGTGAGATATGAGCCCTGATGCATTCGAACGCCTTCGCGAGCGGCTTGCCCACGTCGACGCCGACCAGGGCTGGTTCTTCGCGCGCGTCGCGGATCAGGTTGCGACGCAGCGGAAGGCCCACGGGCTGTCGCAGAAGGAACTGGCGGAGCTGACCGGCACGACGCAGTCGGCGATCGCGCGCCTCGAGTCCGGGGGCCGGCCGCCACGCATCGACACGTTGCTCAGGGTCGCCGAGGCGCTCGACTGCGAGCTGATCGTCGAGCTGCGGCCACGAACGAAAAGGGAGGCCAGATGAGCACACGCGTGGACGTCGAGGAGATCCAGACGACGAAGGGCGAGAAGCTCCTGGCCCTCGTTCTCGCCGTGTTCCTGCTGATGGGCGGCATCTGGGTCTACGCGAAGATCGACGACGCCGTCAGGACGTCGTCGCCGCCCGACTACTCGTACGCCGGCACTCCCGCCGAGCAGGCAGCCGTCGCCCAGCTGCGCGCGGCCGAGAAACGACAGTCGCGCGCCCAGACAGCGGCCGCCAACGCACGCGACAACCTGGAGCTGAAGCGGGAGGCGTACCGCACCGCGCTCGAGGCGCACCGCGCGGAAGCGGCGCGGCTCGGCGTGGCGTACGACCACGCGCGAAAGAGGTACGCCCGAGCCCAGCAGAGCGTGGCGGCAGCGTCAGGGCAGGTCGCCCGCGCCCAGCCGCCGGCAGCGGCCGCGGAGCGGCACATCGCCCAGGTTCAGTCGGGCCGCATCCACAAGCGCGAGCTGCTCGCCTTCGGCCTCCGGCTGGCTTGGGTACTGGCGAACCTGCTCTTCGGCTACTGGCTCCTCGCCCGGCTGAGGCGGCAAGGGTCTCGGTACTACGCGGTCGGAATCGCGTTCGTCGGCTACGCGGTCGTCCTCGCCTTCGTGATGGCGACGGACTACCTGACGGACTACTTCGACCCTCTCGACCTCGGGCCGCTCGTCCTCTCGCTCGTCGGGATCGTCCTGACCCTCCTCGCGTTCGTCGGGCTCCAGCGCTACCTCGCCAAGCGGATTCCCGCCCGCCGCGTGCGTAGGCGAGAGTGCCCGTTCTGCGGGTATCCGGTGCGTGGGAACGAGCACTGCGAGGGCTGCGGTCGCGACGTCGTCGCCCCGTGCGCCCGGTGCAACGAGCCGCGCCGGGTCGGAGCCGCGTTCTGCGGAGCCTGCGGCGCCGCGTAGTGCACGTTAGGGTCGCTCGAATCGTGCTCGCGGTCCTTGCGGCGGCAGTGCTCGGTGTCGGCGTACTGGGCTTGAGGTGGGGAGTCTGGCTTCTCACGACGGACGATCCCGACGGCGGCGCTCACGCGGTTGGCTTGTTGGTGTTCCCGAGCGCACTTGCCGTCGCGCTCGCCGGCCTCGGCCTGTTCGCCCTCGCTATTCGCCGGTGAACTTCGGCTCGCGCTTCTCGAGGAAGGCGGCGACTCCCTCGCTGAAGTCGTTCGTTTGCGTCGCGGCCGTCTGAAGCTCGGCTTCGAGCTCGAGCTGCTCTTCAAGGGTGTTCTCCAGCGCCTGCGAGAACAACCGCTTGGTCATTCCGACGCCCCGCGTCGGCATTGCCGCATAGAGAGCCGCGATCTCGGCGGCCCGAGCCGCGAGGGCGTCCGCTTCGACGACCTCCGAGACGAGGCCCCAAGCGTGGGCCTCGGCGGCGGTCAGCTTTCTCCCCGATGTCATCCATTCGAAGGCGCGCGCATAGCCGAGGAGCCGCGCCATGAAGTAGGTGCCGCCCGAGTCGGGGACGAGCCCGATGTTGATGAAGGCCGGCACGAAGCTCGCCGAGTCGGCGGCGATCCGGATATCGCACGCGCAGGCGATCGAGAGCCCGGCCCCTGCCGCGGCACCGTTGACGGAGGCGATCACCGGCTTCTCGAGCCGCCGGATCGCGAGCACGTTCGGGTGGTAATTCGCCCGCAGTCGGCTTCCGATGTCGCCGGCCGACTCCCGGAACTCCGTCAGGTCCTGCCCCACGCAGAACCCCCGGCCCGCTCCTGTGAGGACGACCGCGCGCACTGACGCATCGGCGGCCTCCTCCAGCGCGGCGGCGAGAGCCTCGTGCATCGCAGTGTTGAAGGCGTTCAGGACGTCGGGGCGGTTGAGCGTGATCGTCAGGACGTCGCCGTCGCGCTGGATCTGCACCTCCGCCATCCGCCGCAGAGTATCGCCGCGTTGCTAGCTTCGAAGCCTGGCTGATTTGCACTTCATCTCCGATCCGCCGACCGAGGCCGAGGCGCTCGACGCGTACTCGCACGCGGTCACATCGGTGGCCGAGCGACTCGCGCCGTCCGTCGCCAGCCTGCGCGTCTCTCGCCGGGTCCGCGGCGGGCGAAGGCTTGACGGAGGCGGCAGCGCCGTCGTCATCACGCCGGATGGATTCCTGCTCACCTCCGCGCACGTCGTGGCGAGCACCGACGGCTCGGGGCGGGCCTCCTTTGCCGACGGCACCGAGCACGAGTTCGACGTCGTCGGAGCCGATCCGCTGTCCGACCTCGCGGTGCTCCGGCTCGACTCGAACGGGCTCACCGAGGCCGAGCTCGGCGACGCGGAGCGACTTCGGGTCGGCCAGCTGGTCGTGGCGATCGGCAGCCCGCTCGGCTTCGGCGGCACCGTCACGGCAGGAGTCGTCTCGGCCCTCGGCCGCTCCCTGCCGGTGCCCGCCGGCCGGGTGGTCGAGAACGTGATCCAGACGGACGCCGCGCTCAATCCCGGGAACTCGGGCGGCGCGCTCGCCGATGCAAGAGCGCACGTCGTCGGGATCAACACGGCGGTCGCCGGCCTGGGACTCGGCCTTGCCGTCCCGATCGACGCGGCGACGCGGAAGATCATCGGCGCGCTCATGACCGAGGGCCGCTTCCGTCGCGCGTACATCGGCATTGCAGGCGGCTCGCGGCCGCTGCCGCCTCGGCTTGCCTCTCAGCTCGGGCGAAGCTCGGCGATCGAGGTGGTCGAGGTCGTCGACGGCAGCCCAGCCGAGACGGCGGGTCTTCGCCCGGAGGACCTGATCGTCGAGGTCGACGGGACCGTCGTCGAGCAGGTGAACGACCTCCAACGCCTCATGGCCGGCGATCTAATCGGGCAGACAGCGACGATGCAGGTGGTCCGCAGCGGACGTCCGGTCTCGGTCGAGGTCGTCCCGGCCGAGCTCGAAGTCGGCTAGCGGCCCTTGAACTCGGGCTTGCGCTTTTCCATGAAGGCGGTCAGGCCCTCCTTCGTGTCCTCGGACGCGAACGCGAGGTAGAGCAGCCGCCGCTCGTACTCGAGCCCGAGCTGGAGCGGCCCTTCGTACGCGCGGTCCACCCCTTCCTTGGCCAGCCGCGTGGCGATCGGAGCCTTGGAGGCGATCTCTTGCGCAACCCGTTTCGCCTCCTCGAGCCACTCCTCGTCGGCGACAACGCGCGCGACGAGCCCGCCCGCAAGCGCCTCCTGCGCGGACAGGAAGCGGCCGCTCAGGATCACGTCCATCGCCAGCGCCTTGCCCACGGCGCGCGTCAGCCGCTGCGTCCCGCCGGCCCCGGGGATGACGCCGACGCCGGTCTCCGGCTGGCCGAACTTCGCGCTCTCCGACGCGATGATCAGGTCGCAGGCCATCGCGAGCTCGCAGCCCCCGCCTAGGCAGTAGCCGGAGACCGCGGCGACGAGCGGCGTCCAGAGCCCGCGAATCGCGTCCCAGCGCTCGATGCGCCGCTGGTAGTAGAGGTCGATCGCGGACGAGCGCGCGAGCTCGCCGATGTCCGCGCCGGCGGCGAACGCCTTGTCGTTCCCTCCGAGGACGATGCAGCGCACGGCCTCGTCGCGATCGAGCTCCTGGAGTGTGTCGACCAGCTGCTCCATCAGCTCATCTGAGAGCGCGTTCAGTGCGTCGGGTCGGTTGAGCAGGACGACTGCAACCGCGTCGTCCCGCTCGGTGAGGACGAGCTCACTCACCCTTTCGCTCGAGGAAGCGCTTGATCGCGGCCTTCGGCTCGTCGGTCGCCATCGAGAGCGCGAGCCAGTCGCGCGCGTGGTTGATCGTCTCGTGCCACGCGAGGTCCTTCCAGAAGTTGAGGTGCTGCTTCGCGTAGCGCGTCGTCTGCGGAAGCTTGCGCGCGAGGTTCTCGACCATCCGGTCGACCTCCGCGTCGAGCTCCGCGGCGGGCACGACGCGGTTCACGAGCCCCCATTCCTCGCACTTCTGCGCGGGGATCTCTTCGCACATGAGCACGATTTCGCGGGCCCGTCGGTCACCAACCATGATCGTCAGCCACTGCGTCGCGCCGCCGGCCGGGACGGAGCCGTGCTCCGGGCCGACGTGGCGGATGAACGCGTCCTCGACCATCACCGCCAGGTCGCAGGCCATCTGGAACTCGTTGCCCCCACCGACCGCGATCCCGTTGATGCGCGCCACGGTCGGCTTGCCGATCTCCCGCAACCGGTCGTGCGCATCCTTGAAGGCGCCGAACCACTTCCAGTACTCGGTCGGCTTGTCGAGGTAGTCCTCGGCCCAGGAGCTGAGGTCTGCGCCCACGCAGAACGCGCGGCCCGCACCGGTGAGCACCACGACCCGGATCTCGTCGTCCCAGGACGCGTCCTCACAGGCCCGCGCGAGCTCACGGAGCATCTGGAAATCGAACGCGTTGAGGATCTCGGGACGGTTGAACGTGATCGTCGCCCGTGGTGGCGCCTTCTCGTACAGGATCTTTTCGAAGCCGAGCTCGTCCGGCGAGACCGGATTTGGATAGGTGGGCTCAGTCAACTTCGGCGAAGTGGACGTGGAACGGGACGCCCATCTCCATCGCGTCCTTGCCCGTGGCCATGAACTCGTCGGTGCGGGCAGCCGCTTTGAACGCGTCCATGTCCGCGAACTCCCACTCGGCGTAGTACTTGAACTGCGGCTCGCCCATCGGCGCGCCGAAGACGCGGCCGTGGCGGAACGTGGAGCCGGGCACCTTGCGGCAGAGCTCGGCGTGCTGCTCGTAGCGCCCCGCCTCGGGCTCGGACTCGTACAGGACGAACGCTCTGACCATTCCCCCTCCTGCAAGGCATCGCTTGCGATGCCGCCTAGAGGCCATGCCGGCTTTGCCGGCGTGGCCGTCTTTAACAATTGACGCGGCGAGCCTACCGCGCCGTTTGAAATCGCGGCTCGCGTGGAATCAGGAGGATCAACCTCGGAAAGGGGGTGACCCACGCGTGAGTCTTCTCTGGATCATCTTGATTGTCGTTCTCGTGCTCCTCGTTCTCGGTTTTTTCAGCCGCGGACGCTGGTAGCCACTAGGACCTACCGCACGCGCGAATAGGCCGCCCGGCCCTTGCCGGGCGGTCGCGCGGTCCGGCAGGGTTCGAGGGTGCAGGGGGTTAACCTGGCCGCGCTGTTCGGTCGTGCGGATTCGATGCCGTTGCCCCCGCTTGGCGGAATGGCGAGAGCGGACGGAGTCGTCATCGCGAGTGAGCGCTTTTTCGCGTTTGCGGGCCGCGACGGCTCGATCCTCGAGGGCGAGATGCCCAAGCTTCCGGCGTTCCTCCGACGCATCCCTCTTGCGCGCGGGCTCGCGCGGCTCGGAATGTCGGTGTCGCCGCTTCTCCGGCGCGACGGCGTGGCCGGAACCGGTGAGCGTCTCGTTTTGACCGCGGTGTTTCTCGCGCCGCTCGCGTTCGTCTTTTTCTCCGGCACGGTCACACTCGTCGCGGGGATCCTGATGAGCGTCGGCCTGCTCGCCTGGATCATGCGCGGGCGGACGCTCTACCTGCACGGAGCCGAGCATCGCGCAATCGCGGCCGCTGAGCAGGGGCTCCTTGGCGTCACCTGGGAGGACCAGGTTCGTCCGTCCCGGTTCTCGCTGCGCTGCGGGACGAACTTCGTCGCGCTCGTGCTGCCCATCACGCTCATTGCGGATCGGTTATGGCCATTCGCGCCCGCGCTGTGGACGCCGATCGTCCTCGCCGTCCTCTCGCTCGGGTTGACCATGGAGCTCTGGCGCGTCGTGCAGATCTCGACTGTGCGGATGGCTCGCGTGTTTCTCTATCCGGGCCTCGCGCTCCAGCGGCTGACGACCCGGGAGCCGACGATCGACGAGACGCGGCTCGCCCTGACGGCCGTCGCCTCGGTTCTTCGTCGCGAAATCGGCTAGGGAACTCGCTGCACCACGCCGCTGAGGGCCAGCGAGCGGGCGCGCCGAGGACTTGGGTCGTAGACCTCGATCAGATACGGGCGGTGTGGGTATGCGATGTAGACGCTCGTGCCGGGCGTTTTGCGCCAGACCGCGAGACCTCCGCCGTCGAGCCGCGCGCTTCCGAATCCGGCTGATCCGGCCGAGCTCTGCATCGACCGGTACGCGCGCCGCACTGGATAGGTCGCAATGGTCGTGTACCTGGGCGACCTGTCTCCGAGCTCGACTCCTTCCGGGAGATAGCGGACATAGATCCCGCGCCGGGTGTGCGTGACCTCGAGCGTGCCGTTCTCGGCCGGGCCGATCCAGTAGACGGGACGGCTGCCGGTGGCGTAGTCGCGAAGGTCACCGGCGGAGACGGCCGTGGGCACGCCGGACTCGAGCGTGAGCCCGTCATCACCTAGCACGCGAAGGACTCCGAAGATCGCCACGACCGCCGCGAGAGCGACCAGGACCACGACGAGCGCGGTGCCGACCGTCCAGCGTGAGCTCGCCACCCGCGGTAGCGGCGGGGTGGCCTCGGGAAGCGGCGCGGGTGACACTGGCTCGACCGGCGGCTCGGGACGCTTCGCCTGGCGTGGCTTCGATTTCCTCTCAGCCGGGCCATTCGTTCCTCGCCCAGGCGTGCGCTTCGGCTTCGGCGGCATCCGCCCAGTCTTCGTCAACCGGCAGCGCTTTCCTTAGCCGGAAACGGCCGTGCGCGAGATGGTGTCGACCTTGACCGCGATAATCGACGTGTAACGAGCCGTGACCATGAAGTTCCCTGCGTTGTTGCACTGAACAACGGCCGATCCAGTGGAGGAGAACGTCTTCACGAGCTGCAGCGAGACCGCCGCGTGGCGCGCGCCATCCTTCTGGCGCCCGATCTCCGACTGCGATGAGTCTGTCACTCCACCGCCCGCATCGAGGGTGCACGTGATCGTGCCGGCGTCCGGGTCTCCGCCTTCAGCGAGGGTCGTCTTTGCGATCAGGAGGTAGGAGCCGGGCGAGATATTCGACAACGTCGCCACAGTCTGGTCAACCCCTTGCGGAAGGGGCTGGTCGCCTAGCCGGTAGGCCTCGTCGGCACTCGCCGTTCCCGCAGCGCCTTGCGGGCCGGCCGGTCCCTGCGGCCCTGCCGGGCCTTGTGGGCCGACCGGTCCCTGTGGACCGGCTGCACCCTGGGCCCCTGTCGTGCCCTGGGCACCCTGACTACCAGTGGCACCTGCCGCACCCGTCGCACCCGTGGCGCCGGATGAGCCCGCGGGGCCCTGCGCGCCTTGAGCCCCCACTGGACCCTGTGGGCCTGTGGGCCCGACCAAACCTTGTGGTCCTTGCGGCCCGGGTGGACCGTCTGCGCCGCCGGGGCCCACGTGACCCTGGAGGCCCGCGAGACCCTGCGCGCCGGCCGGCCCTGCGGGGCCCTGTGGCCCTACCGGGCCCTGGGCGCCCGGGGGACCCTGTGCGCCGGTAGCGCCGCTCGGCCCCGTCGGGCCGGGAGGCCCTGCCACGGGTGCCGAGGCGGCGTTGATCTGCTGCGCGGTCCCGCCGTCGTTTCCGGCAACCACGCTCATCGTGCTCAACCCGCCCCCGTGCCCGCGCACCGGACGCTTGCTCTCGTGCTTTCCGCGCTTCGAGTCACTCCAGGACGCATCGGCCCAGGAGGCGCGTGGATGGTGCGCTGAGGCGTGGCGGGAAGACTTCGCAGAGGTGCCCTGCTTGACCACGACCGCCGCAGGAGCGCCAATGCCAAGGGCGAGGACAGCCGTCGA
>Ga0184619_10000803_pt1 | contig 10906 bp, 9 predicted proteins | sample PLM0_60_b1_FD_133146 | JGI IMG/M metagenome (GOLD analysis project Ga0184619, IMG submission 133146) | Groundwater sediment microbial communities from an aquifer in East River, Colorado, USA - PLM0_60_b1 | ecosystem: Environmental > Terrestrial > Soil > Riparian zone | place: USA: East River...
AGTGGCCGTTTTGCTGGCGCTCCTGCTGACGCCAGCCGTCGCGCACGCGTGGACTCCCGGAACGCACATCTTCCTCGGAGAAGCGGTGATGCGCTCGCTGGCGCTTCTCCCGTCCAGCATCGCCGAGCTACTCGCGGCGTTCCCGTACGATTTTCTCTACGGGTCGATCGCCGCTGATACGAGCATCGCCAAGAAGTACGCCGCGGCGGGAAGACACTGCCACTCGTGGACCGTCGGGTTCGAGATTCACGACAACGCCGAGTCGCAGGCGTTGCGGGCGTTCGGCCTCGGATATCTCGCCCACCTCGCCGCCGATTCAGTGGCGCACAACTATTTCGTGCCCCACCAGCTGACGATTACATCGTCGACAGCCGCGCTCGGCCACAGTTACTGGGAGAGCCGATTCGACATGCATATCGGCGACCGATTCAGCCGTACCGCGAAGCAGCTGATTCTGCGCGATCACTCGCATTCCGACGAGCATCTCGATCGCATTCTCAGTCCAACGCTCTTCAGCACTCCGACCAACCGCAGAATCTTCAGAGGAATGGTGTACGTTGCCGACACCGAGTCGTGGCAGCGAATCTTTCATCTCGTCGAGGAAAAAAGCCGCTGGGACCTGAGTGAGCACGAAGTCGAGACGTACATGGCGCGCGCCTTCGATTACATCATCGACCTGATGACGCGGCTCAATCGCGCTGAACCCTACAAGCTGGATCCGGCGGGTACGATACCGTTGCGCGAAGCAAAGAAGGTTCGACGCGCAGCGCTAAGGAGAGGCGGCGAAGAGCATGTGTACGAGCAGGCGGACCAGCATTTCGGAATGCCTCCAACCGCGCTGCACTACGCCCTCGAGCTCCCCGAGCCTCTCTATCCTCCGCGCACCGATAGCAGCTGATTGACGCGTTTCGGGTCAGCGCGCCCTTTGGACTTCTTCATCACGAAGCCGACGAGCACACCCTGAAGCTTTTTTTCACCAGAGAGATATCGATTCGCTTCTTCCGGGTGCTCCTTGAGCACTTCATCGACCCAACCAGCGATCGCGTCTTCGTCACCTACCTGTAGGAGGCCTTCGTCAGCGGCCACCTGCGCCGCCGGTTTTCCAGTCTCCACCATTTGCGCAAAAACACGCTTGGCGGCGGTATGGCTGATCGTACCGTCGCGCACGAGACTCAGAAGCTGCGCGAGATCCGCCGGCCGCACCCGGAAGCGACTGATGTCTTCGCCCGACGCGCGGATCGTCGCCTGGACTTCACCCATCACCCAGTTGTAAGCTGCTTTGCCATCCGACGACGCGCGAGCGACGGCCTCGAAATATTCCGCGAGCGCTGGAGAGACAGTGAGCTGCTCGATTTCGGCGGGTGAGATGGGGAATTCAGCCGCGAGGCGCTTCTTTCTGGCATCGGGAAGCTCTGGAAGCTTCTTCCGGGCATCGTCGATCCACTTTTCGTCCAGCATGAGAGGGCGTAGATCGGGTTCCGGGAAGTAGCGGTAGTCGTGGCTTCCTTCCTTGGTCCGACTCGGTCGAACCGCCTCGCGCGCACCGTCCCACAGAAGTGTCTGTTGTTCGACCCTTCCGCCGGCGTCGATCAACGCGCATTGACGGACGAACTCAGATTCGAGCGCTTTCTCGACCGCCGAGAAGGAGTTCATGTTTTTCACCTCGGTCTTGGTCCCGAGCTTCGCCTGGCCTGGTGGGCGAACGCTAATGTTCGCGTCGACGCGGAGACTTCCTTCCTCCATGCTCACGTCGCTGACGTCGAGATACTGCAGTATCTGTTTGACGGTCCGCAGATAAGCACCGGCGCCCGCTGCGCTCCGAATGTCTGGCTCGCTGACGACCTCGATCAACGGTACACCCGCTCGATTGAGATCGATCGCAGTGGCTCCGGGATAACGATCGTGAATCGACTTGCCGGCATCCTCTTCCATGTGCAGGCGAGTGACTCCAATCCGGATATCGGAACCCTTCTCTGTCTTGCCGATGACGACAGATCCTCCGGTCGCGAGCGGCTGATCGAACTGCGAGATCTGATAGCCCTTGGGAAGATCCGGATAGAAATAATTCTTCCGCGCGAACACTGATACGGGATCGATCTTGCAGCCGAGACCCAGCGCTGCACGGACGGCGAGCTCGACGGCGTGCTCATTCAGAACGGGAAGCGCCCCCGGAAGCGCCAGGCAGACGGGACAGGTGTTGACGTTCGGAGGCGCACCAAAATCAGCCGAGCATCCGCAGAACGCCTTCGTGCGCGTCTTGAGCTGCACGTGCACTTCGAGTCCGACGACCATCTCGTAGCGTTCGTGGCTCACTGGTGAGCCTCCTTGCCCAACGCCGCCTCGAGTGCGTACGCGACGCGGAACATGCCGTACTCGTCGAAATGCGCGGTGATGATCTGACCTCCGACCGGAAGTCTCCGCACCCTGCCAATCGGTACCGAGATCGCCGGCACTCCAGCCAGGTTTGCCGTCACCGTGAAGATGTCGTTCAAGTACATCTCGTACGGATCGCTGATCGCTCCGATCGGAAACGCCGGAGTCGGCGTCGTCGGAGTGAAGATCGCGTGCACACCGCTCGAGAATACGGCGCGGAAATCGTCGGCGATGAGCGTACGGACCGCTTGCGCCTTCTTGTAGTATGCGTCGTAATAGCCGGCGGAGAGAACATAGGTGCCGAGCAGAATTCTGCGCGTCACTTCACGCCCGAATCCCTCGGATCGCGTGGCCTCGTACATCCCTTTGAGACCCTTGCCCGACTCGACGCGCAGGCCATAACGCACGCCATCGAAGCGCGCGAGATTGGACGACGCCTCGGCTGGTGCAAGGATGTAATAGACGGGAATCGCCAGGGATGACTGCGGGAGCGAAATATCGCGAATCGTGGCGCCCATCGAGCGAAGCCTGTCCAACGCGCGCTCGCATACATCCTTCATGGTGGTATCCAGCGAGTCGGGGAAATACTCCTTTGGCTTTCCAATCACCACGCCCCGGAGCGTCGTCTCGCCCGGCGGCGGAGGAGGGGGTACGGGAATCCGTCCGATGCGCATCGCTTCGGTATCGGGATCTCGGGCATCCCGCGCATCCCGTGCGGGTTTGCCCAGCACGGCGAGACGGTAGATGGGGACATCCGCATCGGAGCTGGTGGAATCCATCTTGTCGAATCCAGCGATGCACTCGAGTCCGAGCGCCGCATCGTCGACGGTGCGACCGATCACTCCGATCTGGTCAAGCGAGGATGCGAAAGCGACAAGACCATAACGGCTCACGCGTCCGTACGTCGGCTTCACGCCGACGACGCCACAAAATGCGGCTGGCTGACGAACCGATCCGCCGGTTTCGGAGCCGAGAGCGATCGGAGTGATTCCGGCTGCGACCGCAGCGGCTGATCCCCCCGACGACCCGCCCGGCACACAACGGACATCTAGCGGATTACGCGTGGGACCGAATGCGCTGTTCTCGGTGGATGAGCCCATAGCGAATTCGTCCATGTTCGTCTTGGCGACGATCATCGCACCGTTGGCGCGCAGCCTGGTGATAGCGGTCGCTTCGAATGGACTGACGTAGCCTGTGAGGATTCTCGAACCGCACGTCGTTGGAAGCCCAAGGGACGCGATATTGTCCTTGATGGCGATCGGAACGCCGGCGAGCACACCAACGTCCGCCGCGTTTTCGACACGCTTTTGAATCTCCTCCGCTTCGCTGACGCTCGCTTTTTCGTTGGCGTGGAGAAAGATGTTGAGTTGGTCGGGACCGGCACCGATCTCATTCGCGCGTTTGAACGACGCGCGAATCGTTTCGGTTGGCGACATGTCGCCGGCGCGAACACTCGACGCGATTGCTGCCGCGCCGAGTTGAGTGTAGTTGTCGACGCTCAAGCGCCGCTCTCGGTGGAATCTTCGTGCGTTGCCAGGCGCGGAACGATGAAGAACCCGTCACGCATGGAAGGAGCGAATGAGGCGAGAGTGCCAATAGTGAGAGACGGAACGCCGGCATCGGGCCGAAGTGGTGTGCCCCCAACGCCGACGCCCGCGGCTGTGGGCACATTCGCGGTGTCGACCTGCGACAGCACTTCCATGTGCGCCAGAATCGCGCTCAGCTCCTTCGTGAGCTCGTCGGCGCGAGCCGCGTCGACGCCCAGTCGCGCGAGCTCGGCAATGTGGAGTACGTCGTCACGTGTGACAGCCACTATTCCTGACCACGCTCGAGAGTGGTGTAGGCCAGCTTGATCGTCTTTCTTCCCACCGCCTCATCGTCGAAGTCGATGACCGCTTTCACCTCGCGGCCGACTCCGGACAGCTCCGCAATGGATCCATCGCCGAATAGTTTGTGCTTGACGCGTTCTCCTTTCACGTAGCGGGGCTCGTCCTGAGATACTTCCGCTTCCGTGATTGCCGTCTTGCGCCAGGACGGCACATCGTGGGTGCGGCGCGCCGGATAGGCGCCACTCCTGAGTCCTTCCCCCCGTGAAATCGTGCCGCGACCCATCGCGCTGACCCGAAGTGTCTTCTTCTCCTCCAGTTTCGCGCCGGCTATCTCGCGCAGGAACCTGGACCTGATCGACGGCAGAAGCTCGCCATTTCTTCTTCTCATTTCTGTGAACGACAGGTAGAGCTTCTCCTCTGCGCGAGTGATCCCCACATAGAAGAGGCGGCGCTCCTCCTCGAGCTTCGGAGGATCGTCGAACGACTGTGAGAGAGGAAAGAGGCCGTCTTCCAATCCGGTGAGGAAGACAACCGGGTACTCGAGTCCCTTCGCGTTGTGCAGCGTCATGAGCGTGACGGCGTCGGCCGTAGGATCGAGCGCATCGGCGCCGGCCACCAGCATCGCACGCTGGAGGAAGTGATCTAGCGGCGTCAGTCCAACTTCACCGCCATCATCGATCACCGTTTCCGCCGCGCCATTTATCAACGCGCTGAGATTTTCGATTCGATCGCGGGCCGACTCCGGCCCTTCAGCCTGCAGGTAATTGACGTACCGGATCTCGTCGACAAGCTCCTGGATTAGAACGTCCACGCTCGTGTCCTTCGCGCGCTCGCGCAGGCTCGAGATGATGCGCACGAAATCGGTGAGCGCCTTCCGAGCGGCCGGGCGTAGCGAGTCCTGAAGGTCTTCGCGAGATGCAATCTCGAAAAGCGGAACGCCGGCCTCCCGCGCGCGCGCGGCAAGCGCGTCGACTGTAGTGTCCCCGATTCCGCGTTTCGGAACTCCAATTGCGCGACGAAATGCCTCTTCATCGGACGGATTCGCAATGAGCTTGAGATATGCCATCAAATCGCGGATCTCGCGCCGATCGTAGAATCGAACGGAGCCAACGAGGCGATACGGGATGGCTTCGCGCCGGAGAGCATCTTCGAGCGCGCGGCTCTGAGCGTTTGTCCGGTACAGCACGGCAAACTCGTTGAGACCGCGGCTCTCCTGATTGCGACGGGTCTTGATCTCTTCAAGCATCCAGTCAGCCTCGTCACGCTCGTCGAGCGCAGCAACGAGCGTCACGGGCTCACCGGATTCGCGGGTCGCGCGCAGCGTCTTCCCTTTTCGACCCAAGTTCTGGGTGATCGCCGCGTTGGCAACGTGAAGGATGTCGGGGGTCGACCGATAGTTTTCCTCGAGCCGCACCAGCTTGGCAGCGGTAAACTCCTTCTCGAAATCGAGAATGTTCCGAATGTCGGCTCCGCGCCAACCGTAGATGGATTGGTCGTCGTCCCCGACGACGACCACGTTTCCGTGTCGGCTACCCAAGAGCTTTATGAACTGAAACTGCGCGCGGTTCGTGTCCTGGTACTCGTCGACGAGAATGAACTGAAAGCGATCTCGGTACCGCGCGAGCGTTGCCTCGTCCTTGCGGAAGATCTCGACCGGCAGGACGAGCAGGTCATCGAAGCTCACCGCGTTGGCGGAGCGGAGGGTCGGCTCCATTTGCCTGTAGACCTTGCCGGCCGCCCGCGACACCGGGTCCATCGCCAGCGATTCGTACTCCGCCGCCGGCACGAGCGCGTTCTTCGCGTCCGAGATGAGCGAAGCAATCACTTTCGGGCTCCACTGCTTTTGCGATATTCCTTCGCGCTCCATGATTCGCTTTACGACGCCGAGCGTGTCATCCTCGTCGTAGATCGTGAAGCTGGAGGTTCTGCCGACATGCTTTGCCGCGCTGCGAAGAATGCGGGCGCCGATTGCGTGGAAGGTTCCGCTCCACATCCCTTTCGGCTCTTCGCCGAGGAGGCGCGCGATACGCTCCCTCATCTCGCCCGCCGCCTTGTTGGTGAACGTCACCGCGAGTATACGCGAAGGATCGACTCCGTGATGCTCGATGAGTCGGGCAATGCGCGCGGTGAGCACCCGCGTCTTGCCCGAACCGGCTCCGGCCAGAACGAGCATCGGGCCTTCGAAGTGAAGCACGGCCTCGCGTTGCGCCGGATTGAGTCCGGTGAGAGGCTCGGTGCTTTCGGAGACGACGTTCGTTGATTCAGGCATCATCTGAAGATACCGTGCGCTGCAAGTGCTTGGGCGTCGTGGGGCCCGCGACCAGTGAGAGCTTCTTTTCAACTGAAGACTGCCTGCCGGGTTCGCAGTTTTCGGTTAGCAGGTCCCTATCAGCCGAGTACCATATCGAACGTCGCCCCGCGCTCCGACGGCACGAGCAAAAGCTCGCCTCCGTGGCTGTCTCGAACGATGCGGCGCGCGAGCGAAAGGCCGATCCCCCAACCTTTCTCCTTGGTCGAGAAGCCCGGATCGAAGATCTGATGACGGATCTCTCGCGGGATTCCGGGACCATCGTCCGAGACGCGGACACGTACGCGTCCCTCCGGCAGCGGCTCTGCCGATATCTCGACTTTCCCATCGCGTCCTGCAAGCGCATCGATCGCGTTTTTCGCCAATGACTCGAGCGCCCATTCCAACAGCACTGCATCTCCCTGAATTACGAGATCTCCCTGATGCGACGACGCGACGGTCACACGCTGGGCTAAGGTGGGCACGCGCGCGCGGAAATACGCCGCGACGCGATCGACAAGATCGCCGAGGTTGACCGGTTCCTGACGCGGTGGACGTCCGATGCGCTCGAATCTGTGGGCCACGCGCTTGAGCCGCTCGAGGTCCGCCTCCATGTGGTCGAGAGCAGCGGATGTCATCGGCTCGGGCTCTGACTCGCGCAACAGCTCGATCCACCCGCTGATGCTCGAGAGAGGCGTACCGAGTTGGTGCGCCGATTCTCGCGCCATTCCCGCCCAGATCTGCTCCCGATCCGCGCGACCGCGCGTGCGCAACGCGTAGGCGCCAGCAAGGAGAACCATCGCAATCAGGATCGACTGCAGAACCGGAATTTGAATGAGCCCGCGAACGAGCGGAGTGTTGCCGTAGTGAACCGCTCCGACGCCCGGCTCAACGATTGGAGCGTTCTGCCTATCCAGCTCCTGTATGTAGTCGCGGGTCTCCTTCGCACTGACAGAGGCAGTGAATGGAAGATTCGCCTTGTCCGTCGGTTTTCCCTGCTCGTCGGTGAGAATCATCGGAACACCCGATTCGCGGATCTGCCTCGAGAGATCGAACAAGGCGGCGGTCGCCGCGTCCGGATTCGGATCGGTCAGCCCCTTGTAAACGCGCGCATACATGAGCCCAACGCGTGACGCTTCCTGTCTCAGCTCTCTCACGACGCCCCGTGTATAGATCACGTACCACGTGAGGAGAGCGAGGACGCCGATGGTAATCAGCGTGACCGGGGCGAGCCGGCGCATCGCTTAAGTGAGGCGCTCGGCGCCGAGATACGTGCTGAGCGCAGCGGGAATGATCACGCTGCCATCCTCCTGCTGGTGATGCTCCAGAATTGATGCAATGGTGCGCGGAAAGGCGAGGCCCGATCCGTTGAGCGTGTGGATGAACCGCGGCTTGCCGCCGTCGGCCGGTTTATAGCGGATGTTCCCGCGACGGGCCTGGAAGTCGGTGAAGTTGCTGCACGACGAGACTTCGAGCCACTTCCCCACCGCCGGAGCGTAGACCTCGAGATCATACGTATGCGCGCTCGCGAATCCAGTGTCGCCCGAAGCGAGACGAACCACGCGATACGGCAGCTCCAGCAGCGTCAGGATCTTCTCCGCGTGAGTGGTGAGAAGCTCCAACTGGTCATTCGAGCTCTCGGGCGTGACGTAGCGGACAAGCTCGACCTTGTCGAACTCGTGAACGCGCAGCAGACCACGTGTATCCTTACCGGCCGCGCCTGCCTCACGCCTAAAGCACGCAGAATACGCCGTCAACGCCTTGGGCAACTCCGACTCGGGAAGTATCTCGTCGCGATAGAGATTCGTGAGAGGAACTTCCGCCGTCGGAATGAGAAACGCGTCCTGATCCTTGAGCGCATACATGTCTTCCTCGAACTTGGGCAGTTGCGCGGTTCCCATCATGCTGGCGCGATTTACCACCACCGGCACCCACGTCTCTTCGTATCCATGTTCCCGGGTGTGAACATCGAGCATGAGATTCATGAGTGAGCGCACCAGGTGCGCTCCCTTCCCGCGAAACACGATGAAGCCGGACCCGCTGATCTTCGCTCCCCGCTCGAAGTCGATGAGTCCCAGCTTCGCTCCAATTTCCCAGTGTGGCTGGATGCGAGCACCTTCACGCGGCGTCCCCCAGCTCCTGACTACGGCGTTGCTCTCCTCTCCACCAGCAGGAACCTGATCGAGCGTGATGTTGGGCAGCTCGAGGAGAATCGCCGACAGCTCGCTTTCGGTTTGCGCCAGCTCGCGGTCGAGCCGTGCAATCTCATCACCAAGAGCGCGCGACTGCTCCTGTAACTCGTCGGCGGATTCAGCAGCTCGCTTGCGCTGCCCAACCTGCTGCGTGACGGCGTTGCGCGCGGCCTTTCGCTCTTCGACCGCCTGAATTGTTTCGCGTCGTGCCTTGTCGAGGGTGACGGCGCGCTCGAGGGTCGGCGAGAGAGCATCGAGAGCCCCGCGCCGGCGCAAGCCGTTGCGAAGTGCGTCGATGTGCTCGCGCACCATCCTCAGGTCGTGCACGACTCAGCTAGTAGGTATGCCGTCGGCGAAGGAACGGAACCCGCAGTTCGGATCGAATACCATTCGGAGATACAGCGTTCTGGAGGCGAGATTGACGCTGTCCATCACCACCTTCGCGTAGAGATTCGGCGAGAGTGAGAACTGGCAAAGATCGCCCGAGCCGTTGTGTGCCGTCTCGACAATGACGACTTCGCCAGGCGCCATTACGAGAGCGCTGTCGGTCTCGTACCCGGTCTTCGGAGCTTCGACAATCTGGTCAAACGTGCCCGCGCTTTTCTGCATGCCAACAGGACGGGACCCGCTTGGCGAGCTCACGACAAGTTTCACCGGATAGATGATGCCGTTGCCTGATGCATCTATGTCGAACGCGACGTCAAATGAAGCGAATCCGTCTACGCGAACAGCTTGCCTCGCGACGATCGAGACGCCGCTGGGATAGGAAGGGGGCGTTCCCGACAACGCGAACACCGACAACGTATCGACGAATGTCGGAAGAGAAGCCTTGAGGCTGGTAGGGTCACCACAAGCGCTTAGAATGACCGCGACACACATCGTCGCGAGGAGGGCGAGGCGAGCTTTCATGCAGATGATGAGACAGATGAGAGACTGGAGGGGTTGCTTCTCGATAATACCCCGTAACTTATGGCAGTTCAAGCGATTGCCCTGCTTGACTTCACTCTTTCAGCTTCCTAGCTTCGCAACTTATCCTCCCATCAATGCCCAACATAAGAGATTTCACGAGCGCTCTTCGCCAACGTCCGGGAGTTGATGCTGTTCTCGTATTGGGGAAAGACGGTCTTCTAATCGAGGGGTTCGCGGCACCCGGCCTGAACAACGAAGATCTGGCCGCCCGCGTCCCGGCGCTCGTTACAGAAGCGGAGAGCCTAGGGAGAGCGACGCTTCACGGACCGCTCAATACCGCCATTCTCGAGCACCATAAGGGTTACGCAATAATTGCCGCGCTTGCTGACGACACGCTGTTGCTGGTTCTCCTTCGTCCCTCGGCAGATCTGGGCGGACTTCTCTTCGACGTCCGCCGCTACCGCGGGAACATCGCGTCGCTGATCTGATTCATGGCTGACTCAACGACACGTCTTTGTCACGTCCTGGTCGCCGATGATGAGCCGCACATCGGCCGCATCATCAAGATGAAGCTCGAGCAAGGTCCGTTCAGAGTAAGCCTCGCCTATGACGGGCAGGAAGCGCTCGATTTCGTGAACAACGAGGAGCAGCTCGACCTCGCACTGCTCGATCTGATGATGCCGAAGTTGAGCGGGCTGGACGTCCTGAAGCTAATTCGCGAACAGGAGAGATTCAAATCACTGCCGTGCATCATCCTCACCGCGGGCGGCGACGCGAAGCACGAACGCGACGCTCTCGCGCTCGGCGCGACTCAGTTCCTGACCAAGCCGTTCAGTCCGAAAAAACTTTACGCGCTCGTCGCGCGTCTCACGGGAGCCCCTGACGAAGCGGGAATGAGCGGCGAGTGAGCCGCTGGGCAGTCGTTCTCGCGGGAGGCGTCGGATCGCGGTTCTGGCCGCTGAGTACCCCGGAGCGGCCTAAGCAACTGCTACCACTCGTAACTGGTAAGCCGCTCCTGCAGGATGCGGTCGATCGACTGAAATCCATCGTCGCTCCGGATCACACCCTCGTTCTGACGAACGCCAATTTGACGAAACCGATTGCCGCGCTGCTCCGCGACATTCCGCGTCAAAACATCATTGCTGAGCCGCGGCCCGCCGGCACCGCTGCCGCGCTCACCTGGGCTGCGCTCTCGATCGCGCGCCGCGACGGTGATGACGCGACGATGATTTGCGTTCACGCTGACTGGGCCATTGGTGACGATGAGCGATTCAGGGAGACCCTGCTTCACGCCGAGCAGGTTGCGATCGAGACGC
>Ga0184619_10000804_pt1 | contig 10897 bp, 8 predicted proteins | sample PLM0_60_b1_FD_133146 | JGI IMG/M metagenome (GOLD analysis project Ga0184619, IMG submission 133146) | Groundwater sediment microbial communities from an aquifer in East River, Colorado, USA - PLM0_60_b1 | ecosystem: Environmental > Terrestrial > Soil > Riparian zone | place: USA: East River...
CAATTAAAATTTGTTTTAATTGTTCTATTGTGTATGGGTTGAAAACTAGTTCTTCTTCGCTTAAACTACTCTTGACTCTTGGGTCTAGTTTATCCTTAAAAGTTAAGCTATTCGAAATACCAATCAAGCTAATGAATTGTGCTGAAGAAATTCTTTCATTAGCTCTTGTAAAGTTATACAAAATATCGTCGCCTTTTTTATTGACAAGTGAATCTATTTCATCTATGACAAGCACAACCTTGATTGACTTGCGTTTTATGAAGTCAAGAATTCTGTCCGTGGCTTCGCTCATAGACAGACCAGTAAAAAAAACTTGCATTTTTTTTTCTTCTTTATTTATGCCAAGTAATTCAGCGATTTCATATAGTATCTTGTATGGGGTGTTTGAATTCTTTGCGTTAATAAATGGCACCTGGAGATTAATGTCAAGTTGTTTGGTCTTGTTATAAAGGTGGTCAATGACGTTTTTTACTACAGCTGTCTTTCCTGTTCCAGGTTTTCCAAAAATCAACAAATTAGACGGACGCCCTTTTTTTAGTATGACAGACAGCGATTGTGCGATTGCAGTACTTTCTTTAGTTCGGAATAATAGCTTATCAGGAACATAGTCTATAGTCAGGACTTGTCTGTTTTTTATAATATTCTTATTCTTAATTGCGCTATCGAATATAGTATCTAATATATCATCATCATCCAATTACAGACGCCTCCGGCACCCCTCTTTTTCTCCTGTATCTCAATACAATAAACTCATTTAGTAAGTCATATGTATATAAAATAAAAACTCCTAAATCAATTTTCTTTTATTTATTCGTTAATTCTCATCATTTCTATAATCAGTTGAGACGCAGATAGAATTTCTATGAGAAATGCAGGGGTGGAGTAACTACTTTAACTACTGTTAATGTTTGTTAATTCAAAAGTAGAAAAAAGTCCTTGATATGACCCCTTTATTTCTAGTGCAGACTGATTAACAGATATCTACAATGTAAAGACAGCAATATGACCCCTTTATTTCTACTGGAAAATATTTGATAAAGGTTATCGCAAAATTGATAACTATAATTTCATCAATGATACCCAAATACTGCGTGATAATTAGTTAACAAAAGCTGAGCTCTTTGTTAGCTTGTTAATCACTTTAATTGTTAAGTGTGATGTGATTTCAAGTCCCATTCTGTCCGTCTCAAGAAAAAAGATTAGAATCGAACTGGAGGATGAGAATGGGGAAAAATATAACTTGACTCTCCAAGGGACTTTATCAAAAGAAAAGATAATGAATCTAATTCAATTTGTGCAACTGTTTGAAAAAAATTCTATCAATACCAGTTCAGAGCATAGAGAAGGCGACACAAAATTAGCCTCAAAGTTATGGAATTTAATTGCCGAGAACTTTAGATATCACACATTTACCTCTTCTGATCTAGCAAGAATTTACCAGGATATGTACTATGATTCTATCCAGCTAAGTGTCGCCTCTATCTACTTGTCACGATTTTATCTGAAAAAACAGCTTACGAGATCAAAAAACGGCAAACAATGGGTTTATGCCGTTGTTAAAGAAAGCCAAAATAACTTTGGCGAATATTTAGAAAAATCTAATCATCCGAAATTGTTGTCTGTTCCAACAGTCTACGACCTTCATCTGTGATTTTATATTTGTAAGGCCTGACACTCTCATCTCTCATGACAATATTTTCCGAATACAGCTTTTTGAGCAATCTGGAAGTATGTTCACGCGATTTGTTAATTTTTCTTTGAATCTCTCTGGAAGTTAATGGTAATTCCAACATCCTTAGAATCGAATCCACTGTATTGGCCCGTAAGGTATCTTCTTCAAATCCTATGTCCTCCCCTGTGACATTTAAATTCTTAGTCACAGGCCCGCTATTGTGTGATATCGCTTTATGTGACCTATCTTTGGCCATATCACTAAGCTTAATAGTTGCCGCAGGTTCATTTTCCTTAATTATGTTTTTTTCAGAATTGATTTTCTCATCAATCACATCTAATTTACTTCGTAAGTCGGAAATAATCTCGTTATATTCATCGAATTTGTGTAAATATCCCTCTATCAACATATCTTTCATCTTGTAATCTCGTTCATCCCGGCCTTTGATATCTCTGAAATAACCAATATACAAAAAGGTGAAAAAGGATAATACGAAAAATATCATTGAAATCAAAGTATCGGATAATGAATAATCCAAATTAAAGCCGAATATATTCATGTGATATCATGTGATTAAACACGGACATTTATTAAATTTGTTCTATACTAAAACTAGTTTTCTTATCACATTATCCATTAAGGATATCACATTATCCAATGTAGAGTTATCGATTCCGTCACTAGGTTTATTTAATATCACATTCAATTGATCGTTCAACTGATTTAGTATCGCAAAGGTCTCCACATCGACCACATTAAGCAGTCGCAATAGCAATAATGTGTAAACGGCCCTTTTTACCTTGTTTCTACACTGACCTAATTGTCGATAATACGCACCTGCGGAGATGTTTCCGGCACGTTTTTCATGCAGTGCTTTATTGGAAATAATTGATGTTTGTTTCTTTGTAAATATAGAATTTTCAATAAAATGATTGAAAATTGAAGTATAATTAAGATTATTGTTTTCCATATACTATACAAATTTGTATAGTACTCTGACTAATTTGTTTTACTGTATTAGTTGAGTTGTATCCGTTGAGTATAGACTTGTCTAAATTCTCTGATGAGATTATTATTATACGAGTAATTAGTTTGAGAAATGATGGAAATACAAAGCACAGAACAATACATTTTGAATGAAATCAAGAGACAAAAGACATTATGTTTTCCACTTATAGACTCCGAAAACTCCTTTAAGACAATAGAGCTGGCAAAAAAATTAGAACAGCTAGGAGCTTCAGCAATTTTAGTTGGTGGCTCATCAATTTCAGATCAAATTGAATTGTCTAGTTTTGTGACGGAATTAAAGAAGAATGTCAAGATTCCTGTTATTTTATTTCCAGGAAATATCACAGGAATATCACCAGGGGCGGACGCAATTTTATTTAGCTCGTTACTAAACTCCGAAAATCCATATTATATCACTGGTGCCCAAGCGCAAGGAGCCTTAGTTGTAAATAAGTACGATATAGAAGCCATTCCGACCGGCTATCTCATTATAGGAGATGGGTCAACTGCCTGGTTCATAGGTCATGCCAAGTCCATCCCATTTAACAAATCAAATATTGCAGTAATGTACGCCCTAGCTGCTCTGTATATGGGCATGCGATTTCTATATCTTGAGGCTGGATCCGGCGCATCACAAAATATTCCACCAGAAATGGTAAGCACCGTAAAAAAATTCTATAAAGGAATATTGATAGTTGGTGGTGGAATTAATTCTGCGGAAACGGCAAAAAAAATAGCTGATGCGGGAGCAGACATCATAGTTATTGGTACTATGATTGAAAGAGAAAAAGACTGGGAGTCAGAATTTGTTAACATCATCAAAGCATTAAGAAATTGACAAATCATACTAAAGAAAACAAGGATTCACAAATTCCATCGTATTATATAAAATATCATCAAGAAATTTCAAAATATATTGAAGACGCCGTTTCTGTAGCCCAAGACGCTAAAAAAAGGGGGCTCGACATTTCTGATAAAGTTGAATCGCAGATAGGTTATGACTTGCCAGACAGGATAGCAAAGATACACGAGCTTGATATTTCCAGTAGATTAAGAATACTGCTGCCAGAACTGGGAAAAGAACTAACTGCATTAAAGATAGCCGAGGAAATTGTACTTGGAAAATACGGGGGAATCACTATTGAAGAAAGTCTAAGCAATGCGGTAAGAGTCGGACTATCCGTTGTAACTGAAGGTGTCACTGTAGCCCCTCTACAAGGAATCTACGATGTTAAAATAAAAACAAATGCCAATAAATCTGAATATTTATCAGTTTCTTTTGCTGGTCCAATAAGATCCGCAGGTGGAACCGAAGCTGCCGTTACTATGCTGATAGCTGATCACGTAAGAAGAATTGTAGGATTAGACAAGTACATAGCAAATTCATTTGACGATGAAATTAGTAGATACGTTGAAGAATTAAGGATTTATGAAAGAGAAGTAGGAAATTTTCAGTTTAAGGTTTCAGACAAGGATGTCATCCATTGCGTAAGTTCTCTTCCCGTAGAAATTGATGGCGTTGATACGGATCCTGTAGAGGTCGTGGGTCATCGGAATCTTCAAAGAGTTTCTACCAACAGAGTTCGTGGAGGTGCGCTAAGGGTAATGAATGATGGTTTGATAGGTAGAAGCAGAAAGTTATTGAAGATTGTGGAGATCCTCAAACTGGAAGGATGGGAGTGGCTCAAAACTCTTGAAGGAGCAATTCAAACTCCAGAGGATGATACTGTATCCCACAGGATGACTGAAGTCATCACTGGAAGACCTGTTCTTTCAATGCAGAAAAAAATCGGCGGTTTTAGATTACGGTATGGTCGATGCTGCAATACTGGATTTGCCACAATCGGAATACATCCAACTATTCCAATATTATTAAACTACGCAATTGCTGTAGGCACACAAATAAAAATTGACGCACCAGGAAAGGCCTCCACTATTGCGCTAGTAGACAGTATCGAGCCACCAATAGTAAAACTCAATGATGGAAGCGTTATGAAAATAGAAACATTAAGTCAAGCAAAATCCATAGCAAATAAGGTTACAAAAATTCTTTACCTAGGTGATATTCTAATAAGCTACGGCGATTTTCTTGAAAACAATACCCAGCTTCTTCCTTCATCATATGTTGAAGAGATTTGGGCTTTAGAATTAGAAAGTAAGCTTGCCAGCAAGGACGCTGATTCATATCTTAAAATCTTTGATAGGAAAAGGTTAACCGAATTAGTTCAACATCCATTAGAAAAGAAACCATCCATTATTGAAGCATTTAAGATTAGTCAAGTTTTCGAAATACCACTTTATCCTAAATACGTTTTTTACTGGACTGCGTTAACTTTAGATGAATTCAACCATCTAATAACGAAATTGATAGAAAGTGGAGAGTCGATAAAAAATACAAATGAGAGAGCTTCTTTACTTTATGATTCAGAAGTAAAAAAATCTCTTGAAAAACTTGGGATAATTCATTCGCATTCTCCTGAGGATAGCAGAATAAGGATAGACGATCCTGATCAACTCTACATTCTCACGGAATTGATAACAAAATGTATCGATTATGGATCAAAAATCAACAAAGTCTTGGAATCAAGCATTGTCTTGGACACTGATCCAACCTATGCCAAGACACATATTTTGGATGTCGTCTCCCAGTTACTAAATGTTAGTATAAAAGAAAAATTTTCTTCTTCAATCGCGGTTCGTGTTGGGCGCCCGGAAAAAGCTGCAGAAAGGAAAATGAAACCTCCTGTTCATGTCTTATTCCCAATTGGGACAAACGGCGGACCAACCAGAGATATTTTGAAAGCGATGCAAAGACCACTATATATTGAAATTGCGAACAGATTTTGCAGCAACTGTAAATCACCATCGATATCTGTATCTTGTCAAGATTGTCTCTCTAACACCCCAATTCGAATAATGTGCTCAACCTGTAGGTATGAAGTTAATGATGAAGAGTCAAGTGGACCCTGTCCTGTTTGCGGGAATCGTCTAAAAACACATTCGCCTACCAATTACCCTCTCAAAGCAATGGTTGAAAAAGCCAAAAGACATCTGGAAATACAACCAGTAGAGCCTCTTAAAGGTGTCAAATCCCTGATGGGCAAAAATAGATGTGCAGAGCCCATAGAGAAAGGTATCTTAAGGCAAAAGCATAATTTGTATACTTTTAAGGATGGAACTATACGCTTTGATGCTACAAACGAACCTCTGACTCATTTTAAGCCCAAATGGATTAAGACTGATATTACAAAATTAAGAGATCTGGGATATCATAGAGACCACGTAGGAAATAACTTGGAGTCAACTGACCAACTGCTAGAATTATTCATACAGGACGTAATAATCCCAATTCACGCTGCTGAACACCTGGTAAAAATTGCACAATTCGTAGATGAAGAACTCATTAGATTCTATGGACTTGATGCGTTTTATAAAATAGGTTCAATTGACGACTTGATTGGACACTTTATTATTGGTTTAGCGCCGCACACATCGGTAGGTATAATCGGAAGGGTAATTGGATTCGTTAATTCCCAAGTATGCCTAGGTTCACCAATCTGGCATTCTGCCAAACGTAGAGACTGTGATGGTGACGCAGATTCTATAATGTTACTAATGGATACTTTTCTTAACTTTTCAAAGGAATATTTACCAGATAGAATTGGTGGCCTAATGGACGCACCTTTACTTATTCAACCTCTAGTTTTTCCACATGTAGTTCAAAGGCAGGCCCATAACATAGATGTCGATGAAAGATACCCATTGGATTTTTATACATCTTCTTGGAAAATGGAAAAAACCAATCTATTTGACAACATTGATCTTGTCAAAAAGAGGCTAGGCCATCCAAATCAATTCTTTGATTATAAATTCACTCATACTACTGACAATATTATGCTAGATGAATCACACAGTTTGTATTCAATCTTGAGCACTATGGAAGAAAAACTACAGATGCAGATAAGCACAGCCAAGCTAATCAACGCAGTTGACGCGGATGAGGTAATGTCCATGGTATTAACGACCCATATTTTACCGGATATAATGGGAAATTTAAGGGCTTATTCATCACAATCATTTAGGTGTACCAAATGTGGACAAAAATACAGACGAATGCCACTTGCAGGTCGATGTCTCGAATGTCATAATGTATTGTTACAAACTGTCACACGGGGGTCCGTTGAAAAATATGTACAGACTGCATTGAATATCTGTTCAGAATTTAAGATAAACGAATATCTTACAAGCAGGATAGACACATTACAAACAGAACTAAATTTACTTTTTAAACAAAACATAAAAGATCAACACACAATTATCGATTTCATATAGCTCAATTGGATTCTGAAACCATATGAGCATAAGAAGGATAGAAATAATAAAAAAATCACGTAATTAGAATTTTAAAAATTTGAATCTAAAACAGACTTGAAATATTACATTCAGGACATTCAGCTATTTCACGCCCTAAATTATGCGAATTGGAAACTTGTTACGTACACAATAAAATAATCAAAAATCATAGAATTCGGATATTTTGTTAATTACTACACAAGTTAAAAAAATAATCAAAAATCAAAAATCATGCAATTAGAATATAAAACACTGATTAGGTAATTGGAAAATATGCTGACAATAGATGGTGAAAGCGCTTTTTGAAGCAGAAAACAGCTCACATTGCTATATTTGACACTTTTAAAACAAAGAAAAATAAGTTTACAGGTGAAGCTAAAAGACAGAGAGGTATTATTACGCACCTGGTTTTAGAAAAAAATCCAGAGCTTAGAACAAGAACATCAATTGCACATGCAATAGCAAAAAATAACGGTATATTATGGCAAAATATCTACTCTGGAATATTCAAAGATCTCGATGAAGTTTTGATACCATCAGGAGTAGTCAAGGAGGGCGGCCGTCTGCCATTAAGACGAGGTCCCAAGGCACTACAATTAGAGGGAGTTCCCTTCTATGAATTAACAGAAACCGGAATTTTGGTTGCATCATCAATTGAGGAATTGGGAAATATTAGAATGAAAATCCTTGAATCCTATTTCGATTCTATGAATAACAGCTCATCTGGTAATGATATTATGAAAAAAAGTATTTTACTACTATTAAAAACAATACCATCTTTTGTAATAAAAATTATTAGTGCATATATTTACGCTTACACCACCGGTGAGATTGATAACATAACTCCGATAACCATCGATAAATTTCGTTCCGTATTGAAAGAACAGATAAGCATAGAAAGAGAGTTTATCGAATCATACGATGTGCTGTCTCAAAACCAAAAAGTGCTACTAAAAGATTTTTTCAAAATAATAAGCTAATCAACAAGATGACCATAACCACTTTTATTTATTAATGCTTACTATACCATTTATCCTTTGATGCTCAGTTTCTCAGAGTAATTTTATTTATTTGTGAAAATCATAGGACATTAAATTACTGGGATCCGAAAATTCATTTCACGTTACTGTCCAAACAAACGCTTATAATTTACCAAATTAATTAATGATATATTATTTATGGTCGACATGAAGATTGTTTTTCTTGGAACTTCAGCAGCTATTCCAACTCAAAAGAGAAGCTTATCTTCAATTGTCCTCAAAAGAGCTGGCGAGCTGTTAATATTTGATGTCGGTGAAGGAATGCAAAAAAATTTCCTTCAAGCCAAACTTGGAGTTAATAAGAAAATGAAAGTATTCATAACACATTTACATATTGATCATTGTTTAGGGCTCTTAGGATTTTTTCAAACAATGTCTCTTCTGGGACGCACAAAAAAAATTGATGTATATGGCGAATCAAGATTGAAAGAATTCATCAACCAGAATTTTCACATTATAAATATTGAACTTTCATTCCAAATCGATATTCACACGATAGAGGGCGAAGGTATTATTGCAAATGAAAATGATTACCAAATCAGCTGTTGTAGAGCTGAACATTCAGTACCAGCTTTTTCTTATTGTATTAAAGAGCATCAAAGGCCCGGTATATTCAATATAGATAAAGCAACGAAACTGGGCATTCCTAAAGGAGAGTTATATCACAAGTTGCAAAATGGTGAAGATATCATTGTACATGGTAAATTAGTAAAATCAGACGAAGTAGTTGGACCCAAAAGAAAAGGCCGCAAAATAGGAATATCGGGAGACACACGTCCGTCTTTCAAATTGAGAAATTTTTTTGATTCATGCGATATCCTAATTTTTGAGTCAACTTATGCTCACGATTACCAACAAAAGGCAATCGAGACATTCCACTCTACATCTGCTGAGGCTGCTCTACTTGCCAAAGAGTCAAATTGCATCAAGCTTATTCTCACACATTTTAGTTCAAGATACAATGATCCGGCAATTCTTTTAGATGAAGCTAGAGACATCCATGCTAATGTAGATTTAGCAGAAGATATGAAAACCTTTTACGTTCCGTATGGGGTATAACATCGGCATACTTGATTTAACACTTTTAACACTTTTAAATAGTCGTTGAAAATATTTTCATATTCTTACATTGCAAAAAAATAATACTGTAATAATTTCGGATGATCGAAATTCTTCCCTTGCAAAAAAGATTTCATTAGACTTGGATGTAGAGTACAAGAACGTTCAATTGCGCTTATTTGTTGATGGAGAAAGCAAAATTAGGCTAGAAAATGTAACCGGAAACAACTGCATAATCATAAATTCTACGTATCCTCCAACTGACAGACATCTAATGCAATTGTTCATGATTATCTATAAATGCAAACTAGACGGTGCCAGTGATATTTGTGTAGTGAGTCCATATTTAGCATACACAAGACAGGATAAGGTATTTGTCGAAGGAGAGATAGTATCTAATAATTTAGTCGGGGAAATTCTAGCAACATTAGGAACTACAAAATTGATGACTATTGACAGCCACAATCCAAGTGCAGCTAATTACTCCTATGAAACAATAGATCTCACCGCCATCCCATCTCTAGCAAATTTTGCTAAAAAAAATTTCAGATTAAACGAACCTATAGTCATTTCACCTGATGAAGGGGGAATACAAAGAGCCAAGAAATTTGCAGAGATAATCAATACAGATATGCTGTCTCTAATCAAGACACGAGATAGATTCACCGGCGATATATCAATCTCAATTGATGCTCATCAATCTTTGAATAAAAGAGATGCCCTCATTGTAGACGATATGATAAGTACCGGTAGTAGTATAGTAAAGGCTACTGAAATATTGAAAAAAAATAATATTGCTAATGTGTATGTCTTGTGTACTCATGCCCTCCTACTCGATGATGCGAAGGAAAAATTACTCAAAGCTGGTATCAAGGAACTAATATCTACAAATTCAATTCCAAATGAGTTTGCCAAAGTTGATTTAAATGGTGTTATATCAGATTATTTTTCAAGCCATTGATTGAAAGTAATTAAATTTGAAAACAGCTTCAAACTTTTATAATAATTGTAACTTGATTGTTGATAGTTCTATCAAGCTCTTCAGTTACTGCTTTTAGGACATGCGTCGTAGACGACAAGCTGGAAAAATCTAATAACCTTTTTCCATCAACGATATGAATCTGTGGAGCAAGCTCATCTTTGGAGAGTCCCCGTTCTTTAATTAACGTTTGAATCTTAAATTTCATTTCTTTGGGATCACCGCTATATACTTCTGCATTCTCAATTGACACCCTTACATGACCGTATTTATCAAGAACTAAAACAGGTTGCTTTTTTGATTTTAAAAATAATTTCTTTTTATGGATTTCACAAGCAAATATGTAATAATCCTTCATATTAAAAATTCTATGTACTCCTTCGTTGATACCAAATAACTCACAAGCCAGTACTTTTGCTTCCTCATCATCAATTTCTTTTGTATCACTTCCTCCAACATCTAACTTCATATTGCCGTAAACAGTAACGCGTAAGAGAGACTTTTCGCTAATATATTCAGATTGAGTAGAAATTGATTCAGGAAGCGCTCCTTTTGAAATAGCGATTTTTTCAACTTCCTGAATAAAAACTGATATGTCGTGAGGACTAGGATTATCTATTAATTTTTCCCTTTCCTCTCGTATAGATGCTGTACAAACACCAATAGATGAGATTACTTCTGAGTTGTCAGCAATTTTATATTGTGCATTTAATTTGTCTGCAATCAATGGTACAAGAACCGAAGCGCCTCCTCCACCACCAATTAGGACAAATTTTTCATCTTTTA
>Ga0184619_10000805_pt1 | contig 10886 bp, 8 predicted proteins | sample PLM0_60_b1_FD_133146 | JGI IMG/M metagenome (GOLD analysis project Ga0184619, IMG submission 133146) | Groundwater sediment microbial communities from an aquifer in East River, Colorado, USA - PLM0_60_b1 | ecosystem: Environmental > Terrestrial > Soil > Riparian zone | place: USA: East River...
GACGACGCTACTCCAACGCGCGATCGTAGCGGATTGTTTCGGCACGCGCGGCCGCCTGGTCGATCAATGCGGCCGCAGCCCGAACATCGCCTCGGCGTTCTTGTGGCAGATCTTTTCGCGGTCGGCCTGCGATATGTCGAGCGACTCAATCACCTCGATGGTGGAACGGATGTAGCCCGTGCCCTTTTCCTTGTCGAACGGGCAATCGGAGGCGAACAGCACGTGATCCGCCCCGAAGAACGACAATCCGCAGACGGTCGGAGCGCGTGCCCCGGCAAGCGCGGTGTCGCCATAAAAGCCCTTGAAATAATCGAAGGGTCGCTTCTTCAGCTTCTTCAAGAGCAGCGAATAATCCTCATCGGACGTGCGCGCGCCCAATTGATCCCAGCTGTGGGCCACCCTGCCTTCGAAATACGGAATGATCCCGCCGAGATGGTGCGAGATCACTTTCAGATCGGGGAAACGGTCCATGATCCCGGAGAACACGAGGCGCGCAAGGGCGGCGCCGGTCTCGAACGGCCAGCCGATGACGCTGCAGATTTCGTATTTGGACTTCGTCTCGTTACGGTAGTCCGCCATCTCGCGCGTGCGGATCGGATGCAACAGGATCGGCTTGCCCGATTTCTCGATGATCTCGTAGATCGGCAAGAACTGATCCTGGTCGATGGGGGCGCCGTCGACATTGGTGTGGAGCTGGATCGCGTTGGCGCCGTTCGACAATACGCGCTCGGCCTCCTTGGCCGCCGCCTCGGGCGCGTTCATGGGCAATGAGGCGGCGTAACCGACGAAATGGTCGGGATATTTGGCGACCATGTCGGCAAGTCCGTCGTTGCCGATGCGGGCCCACTCCGGTGACTCGGAGGGAGCGGCGAGCCGATCGATCGCCGGCATGCCGAGGCAGATCACCTGGCTATAATCTGGAAAGGACTCGACGACGCGCAGCCGCTCGTCGATCTCGTAAAGCGCGGGAATGCCCCGCATCCGTTTGCCGAGATCCTTCTGTCCCGCCGGCGACTGCAGCAGCAATTCGTAAATGCGCCCGGGGAAGAAATGATTGAAGGCATCGATGTAGCGCATGTGCTGTTCTCCTTTGTTGGCTGCCGCACCGATGCGCGAAAACCGGACGATGCGATTGTGTTGCAAGTTCGCTTGTTTGTATACTCGAGCCATCGGCGGGAAAACATATCGTCCTCACAACACCGCTGCCCAGCGATCAGGGAGGTCACCATGAAACGAGGGCTCGTCGGGCTCCTCATGTTGCTGAGCTCATCGGCACTGGCTCAACAATCGCCGCCTGAAATTCCGTACGACTCCATTGCCAACCTCCTGAAGCTGCCGCCGGACATGCATCTCGGCGAGGTGGCGGGTGTCGCCGTCAACTCCAAGGGGCACATCTACGTCTATTCGCGCGGCGGTTCGAGCCAGGGCCCGGCTTACGGCAATACGGCCTCGCAAATTCTCGAATTCGATCGCAACGGCGTGTTCCTGCGCGAGATCGGCAAGAACCTCTATGCCTGGGCCTTCGCGCACACCGTACGCGTCGACAAGGACGACAACATCTGGGCGACCGACAAGGGCTCGGACATGGTGGTGAAATTCAGCCCGGAAGGCCGCGTCGAAATGGTGTTCGGACGCAAATCCGAAGCGTCCGACGTCGAGGCCCACCCGCACGAGCGCAACACGAATCCGCCGCTCCCGCATGTGGATGGCCGCTTCCGCCAGCCAACCGATGTGACCTGGGATGCGCAGGGAAACATCTACATCAGCGACGGGTACGTGAACTCGCGCGTCGCCAAGTATGACAAGAACGGCGACTGGGTAAAGTCGTGGGGGCAGCGCGGCAAGGGCCCGGGTGAATTCAACCTCGTGCACAGCATTGCGTCCGACGCGCAGGGCAACATTTATGTCGGCGACCGCAACAACCGGCGCATCCAGGTGTTCGACGGCGACGGTGCGTTCAAGCGTGAGATCAAGATCGACGTGCCATTCGACGAGAACGCTAAGCCCGCGATCGGCAACAAGCCCGACCTCACCAACTATCTGCAAACCGGCGGCAGCTTCGCGCCCGGAGCGCCTTGGGCGCTCTGCATCACGCCGGGGCCAAACCAGGTGCTCTACAGCTCCGATTCCTATCCCGGCCGCATCTACAAGCTCAGCCTGGACGGCAAGGTGCTCGGCTATCTCGGCAAGTCGGGCAAGCAGCTCAAGCAGTTCGGATGGATTCACGAGATGGCGTGCCCATCGGAGAACGAGCTCTATGTCGCCGAGATCCTGACCTGGCGCGTGCAGAAGCTGATCCTGCGGCCGGACCAGCAGCGAGCGGCCGGGGAGCAACGATGATCAGTGCCTGACGGCCCGGACGCGGTGCAGCGTGGAGCGCTTTCGCGGCCGAACGGTGCGCCGCCGATCCGGGACAGACCGGGGATGGTCGCTGACATTTCAATGCCAACGCAGGTCAACGTGACACGCCGATGATCGTTCTCTGATAGAGGTCCTGCCACTTTCGGGCTTGCTCGAGCATCGCCGCCGAATCGATGAGCTTGAGCGAGCCGCGATTGATCGGCGTCTCGAGCGTTCGCGTCACGGTGACGAACTGGCGGCTGGCCAGGAGTTGCTGGCCCTCCCCGATCAGGAAATCGAAGAACAGCATCGCCGCGTTCGGATGCGGCGCGTTGCGCGCGAGTCCTTCGGCCGTCACGCGCGCGACCGCCGGCGGAATCACGAACCAGTCGAGCGGCGCACCTTTGCGCTTCGCTTGCTCGGCCAAGAAGCCGTAGACGGTCAGCGCGAGCGGGACCTCGCCGGCGGCGACCAAGTTGGCAAGGAGATTGTGGCCTTTGCGCACGGAGACGCCATTCGCGGCGACAATGTCGCGGAACAGTTGCACTCCGCGTGCCTCGCCGATATCCATAACGACCTGTGCAAACCAGTCGAAATCCTCCGACTCGATACCGAGCGCGCCCTTCCATTCAGGCTTGAGCAGGTCTCGATAGGACTTCGGGAGGTTCTCCTTCTGTATGAGAAGTGTGTTGTAGGCTTGGACGATGGTGTTGAGATAGACCGCCGTCCATTGCCGGTGCGGGGCAATCGCTTCGGGGATAAGGTCGGCGAAATTTGGCGATTTCACCTCCTGGAGCAAATTCTCGCGATAGAGCGGCTCGAGCGCGGAGGTTGAGCCGGCCATGACATCGACCTCGAAGCGCCGGGCCTTTGCCTCGCTTATGATGCGCTGCAGAAATCCTTCCGAGTCGGCGCGCCAGACCTTGACCTTGACGCCGTATTTCTTGTCGAAGGCAGCGACCAAAACGGAAATGTCATCGGTCGGGATCGACGAGTAGAAAGTGAGCTCCTTTTCCTTTTTAGCGCCTTCGAGCAGCCGCTGGCCGCGGTCGGCGCCTTGGTAGGTCGCGATCTCGGCAACGCGGTTCGTTTGCGCGAGCGCGGACGGGTGGGGCGCGGAGGGGACGATCAGAAGGATCGCGAGCGCCACCAGGCTGTCAGCAAGAATTCGTTGTGGTCGTCGCATGCCGGCGGGGCTCCGCGCTGCGGTTGGTCATGCCGGCAAACCATGGCACAATTTCGTGGGCCTTGTCAGCGCAACCAGCATGCCAAAACAGGACGAGGAAGCATCCAATGAAGATCGTGAAGCTCGAAGACTTCCATGTGGATGGCGGCTGGGACACCTATTCGTTCCTCAAGATCACCACCGACGAGGGCATCACCGGCTGGTCCGAGTTCAATGAGAGCCGACGTAAAGGCATGACCGGCGTGGTCCAGGGCCTCGGGGCCGCGCTTATCGGCCAGGACCCGCGCGCAGTCGGTCGCATCGATGCGACCCTGTATGCCCAATCGCGTCCGACTGCGGGCGGGCTCACGTCTCACGCCATCGCCGCGATCGTGAATGCCTGCCTCGACATCAAGGGAAAGGCGCTCGGCGTTCCGGTCTACGAGCTGTTCGGCGGCGCTCTGCGCGACCGGATGCCGGTCTATTGGTCGCGCTGCGGCGTCCTGCGCGCGCGCTGCGCTGATCTGTTCGACGGCAAGGTGATCGACCGGCCGGCGGTGCGCAGCCTCGATGATCTCAGCCGGGCTGCCCGCGAGGCGCGCGAGCGGGGCTTCAAGGCGCTCAAGACCAACCTGCTGCTGTTCGACGACAAGGGCGGCCGGCAGTTCGCTCCCGGGATGGCCGGTGCCGGCATCGGCCATCCCGAGCTCAATCTCACCGACGACATCCTGGATGCGCTGATGGCACAACTCACTGCCCTGCGTGAGGGCGCAGGTCCCGGCGTGCGCCTCCTCGTCGATCTCAACTTCAACTACAAGCCCGAGGGCCTGCGGCGGATCGCCAAGGCGGTCGAGCCGTTCAACCTGCTGTGGCTCGAAATGGACATGTTCGAGCCCAAGGCGCTCAGCCTCATTCGCCAATCGACCACCACGCCGATCGGCTCGCTGGAGACGATCCTCGGCCGCCGCAACCTCAAGCCCTATCTCGAGAGCTATGCGGTCGACGTCGCCATCATCGACGCGCAATGGAACGGACTGGTGGAGTCGATCAAGATGGCGAGCATGGCCGACGCCTACGAGGTCAACGTCGCCTCGCACAATTTCAACGGCCCGCTCGCCAATATCATGAGTGCGCATTTCTGCGCCGCGATCCCGAACTTCAGGATCATGGAGTTCGACGTCGACGAGGTCCCCTGGAAGGCGAAGCTTCTCACCAACCCCTACGTGATCGAGAATGGCGACCTTCTCCTCCCCACCGGACCCGGCTGGGGTACCGCCGTCAATGAAGCGGTTGTCCGCGCGCATCCGCCGAAGATGTGAATCGCCCGGCACCGGTCTTGCCTCGCCACTGAAGCTCCTGCCGCAGCCACAAAGTTGTCCCCGCTCAGTGACCTACTTCACCATCGCGCGAACCCGAATGTGACACACATGCAGGCGGCCGGCACACGCCGGCCTCGCCGACGTGCGAGTCAAGGCAAGCAAAGAACAACAGAGGAGAATGACCAACATGAACAAGATCCTGCTGGCGATCGTTCTGGCGATCGCGACCCTCGCCGCAGTGCCCGCTTCCGCTGGCCCGTACTGCCAGGAAGATCTGGGCTACGGACGCACCAGCAGCTTCGGCTGCGGCGGCTAAGGCGTTACGGATCAGATGCATACCCCGGCCGCATCTGGCGGTCGGGCCACTCCATCCAATTTTCGGCTCGGACCGGAATGCATGATTTGCATCCGGTCCCAGATGCCATTGGTTGGCCCGACGGTCGGGGCGCAATAAGCCACAGCGCGAGTCCGATGGCAGCGATTGCGCCAAGCCCGACAACGGCGGAATAGCCGAACTCCTGAACGACCAGCCCGGCATGCACGCATCGCGATTGCCGGAGTTGGCCGACGTCCTTCCCCAAGAACGATCGTCGTTCGCTGGGCCACCTTAGCCGTGTTGGCGGCGGCCGCATCGTCGGAGTGATGCGTCGCGGCCACATTAGACATGTTTCAGCCGCGATTTGCGGATGCCGCGGGCTCGCGCGTCCGACAGTGCGGAGAAATTGACGTCGTCGATATATCAGGATTCGCGTTGATATCTGGCATGGACATGGAGTTTGTGCTGTTTCCTTCGTGCTCCGCTGCTGGCCGTCGAGGCGCTCGCATAAAGGCACAGTAAACACATTCCTACGGATTCGTAATTTGCGGAACAATCGTTTTGCAGCGATAGTTTTGCGCCGCAATATTCCATTGGGGAGATGATAAACGTGGGCGCAGAGGGGAACACTGCAGCGTCACGCGGCCGCCGCCGTCTCTTTCTCATTGTAGCTTTCCTTGCAATCCTTGCGGCTGGCGCAGCCGTCTACTGGTACGGCGCGCAGGGACCGCGACCGGCCCACGCCGCGCGCTCTCCCGCACGACCGGGCGTGCCGGTGAGCGTCGCCATCGTCGGCCGGCAGGACGTGCCGGTCTACTTGACCGGGCTCGGTACCGTGCAGGCGTCGTTTACGGTCGGCATTCATTCGCAGGTCGACGGCAAGCTGCAGGAGGTGCTGTTCACCGAAGGCCAGCACGTCAAGAAAGGCGACGTGCTGGCGAAGATCGACCCGCGCCTGTTCCAGGCCGCGCTCGACCAGGCCAAGGCCAAGAAGGCCCAGGACCAGGCTCAACTCACTTCGGCCGAGAAAGACCTCGCGCGCTCGAAGACGCTGGTGCTCTCGAACATCACCTCACAGCAGATCGTCGACCAGCAGCAGGCCAAGGTCGATCAGTTCAAGGCCTCAATGGCCGCCGACGAGGCGGCGATCCAAACCGCCGAGACGCAGCTCGACTACACCACCATCACGGCGCCGAGCGACGGGCGCGTCGGCGTGCGCCTCGTCGACCCCGGAAATATCGTCCATGCCAACGACCAGGGCTCGCTCGCGACGCTGGTCCTGACGCGACCGTCCGCCGTCCTGTTCACCCTGCCGGCGCGTTCCCTCGACGATATCCGGGACGCGATGGCGCGGGGTCCGGTGGAAGTGGTCGCCTACGATCAGGACAACCGCCGCACGCTCGCCACCGGCAAGCTGCTCCTGGTCGACAACATCATCGATCAGACCACGGCCACCATCCGGCTCAAGGCGATCTTCCCCAACGACGACGAAAAGCTGTGGCCCGGCGAGTTCGTCAATGCGCACGTGCTGCTCGACACCCGCAGCGCCGCCGTCGTCGTGCCCTCGGGCGCCGTCCAGCGCGGGCCGAATGGCCTGTTCGTCTGGACCGTCACCGCGAACAACCTAGCCGAGCCGCGCCCGATCGAGGTCGGGCCCACCTACCAGGATCTGACGGTCGTGGCTTCCGGCCTCGCCGGCGGTGAGCGCATCGTGACCGACGGGCAATACAAGCTCCAGCGCAACGCGCCAGTCGCGGTGAGCGCCCCACCGACGGTGGCGGCGGGGAGCAGTTCGTGAACCTCTCCGAACCGTTCATCCGCCGTCCGGTCGCCACCACGCTGCTGATGGCGGCGCTGGCATTCGTCGGCCTGGTCGCCTTTCCGTTCCTGCCGGTCGCCCCATTGCCGCAGGTGGATTTTCCGACCATCCAGGTCACCGCCAATTTTCAGGGCGCAAGCGCGGAGACCATGGCCTCCTCGGTCGCCGCGCCGCTCGAGCGGCAATTCGCGCAGATCCCGGGCGTCAGCCAGCTGACCTCTTTGAGCGCGCTCGGCGCGACCACGATCGTCATCCAATTCGATCTCAACCGCAACATCGACTCGGCGGGGCAGGACGTGCAGGCGGCCATCACCGTCGCCAACAAGACGTTGCCGCGCGAGATGACGGCACCGCCGAGCTACAAGAAGGTCAACCCGGCCGACTCGCCCATCATCATGTTGTCGGTGCGCTCCGACACGATGCCGCTGACCATCGTCGACGACTACGCCGATCTCTTCCTTGCCCAGCAGATCTCGCAGGTGCCCGGCGTCGCCCAGGTCTCGATCTTCGGCGACCGGACGCCGGCCATCCGCATCCAGGTCGATCCGGCCAAGCTCGCCTCCAGCGGCGTCACGCTGGAAGAGATCCGCAGCACCCTCGTCACATCCACGTCCAACGCCGCCAAGGGCACGATCAACACCGACAAGCTCAGCTTCACGATCGCCGCCAACGACCAGATCACCGAGGCCGAGAAGTTCAACGATGTCATCCTCGCCTATCGCAACGGCGCGCCGATAAGGGTGAGCGACGTCGGACAGGCGGTGCCCGAGGAGGTCGACCGGACCGTCGCGGCCTATCAGAACAACCAGCCCGGCGTCATCCTGGCGGTCTTCAAGCAGCCCGGTGCCAACGTCATCGAGACGGTCGACCAGATCAAGGAGCAGCTCCCGCAGCTCACCGCGAGGATCCCGCCGGCGATCGAGGTGAAGACCATTCTCGACCGCACCACCACCATTCGCGCCTCGGTGGCGGACGTCGAATTCACGCTCGGGCTGACCATCGCCCTCGTCGTGATGGTGATTCTCCTGTTCCTGCGAAATTTCTGGGCCACCCTCATCCCGAGCATCACCGTGCCGCTCGCGCTGCTCGGGTCGTGCGCGGCCATGTACCTGCTCAACTTCAGCCTCGACAACCTGTCGCTGATGGCGCTGACGATCGCGGTCGGCTTCGTGGTCGACGATGCCATCGTCGTGGTCGAGAACATCTACCGCCACATCGAGCACGGTACTCCGCCGTTCGAGGCCGCCATCAAGGGATCGCGCGAAATCGGCTTCACCGTGTTGTCGATCAGCGTTTCGCTGATCGCGGTTTTCATCCCGCTGCTGCTCATGGGCGGGATCATCGGCCGCCTGTTCCGCGAGTTCGCCCTGACCGTGACAGCTTCGATCGCCGTCTCGGCGCTGGTATCGCTCACGCTCGCGCCGATGCTGTGCTTGCGCTTCATGCACCGCGAATCCGGGGAGCACGGCCGCATCTACCGCGTGATCGAAGCCGGCTTCAACGCGATGCTGTCGTTCTACCGGCGCACACTCGACATCGTGCTGCGCCACCAGTTCATGACCCTCTGCGTCTTCTTCGCCACCATGGCGTTGACCGCGGTCATGACCGTCACGATTCCCAAGGGCTTCTTCCCGATCCAGGACACCGGCCTGATCTCGGGCTTCGCCGAGGCCGCGCAGGACACGGCGCCCGAGCAGATGATGCGCATCATCCGCGAGTTCGGCGACGTGCTGCTGCACGATCCGGACGTTGCCGGATTCGGCTCCTTCACCGGCAGCACCGGCGGCGCCCAGACCGCCAATACCGGCCGTTTCTTCATCGTGCTCAAGCCGCGCGACGAGCGCGAGCTCACGTCTTCGCAGATCATCGACCGACTGCGGCCGCAACTCGCCAAGGTCAAGGGCGCGAACCTGTTCCTGCAGCCGACGCAGGACATCACCGTGGGCGGCCGCATCTCCCGCGCCAGCTTCCAATACACGCTGCAGGATTCCAACGTCGCGGAGCTCAACGAGTGGTCGGATAAGCTCCTGGAGAAAATGCGCACGCTGCCGCAGATCGCCGACGTGTCGAGCGATCTCCTGGCGAATGCGCCGCAGCTCAAGGTCACCATCAATCGCGACCAGGCCTCCCGCTTCGGCATCTCGCCGCAGATGATCGACGACACCCTCAACGACGCCTTCGGCCAGCGCCAGATCGCGCAATATTTCACGCAGCTCAAGACCTATTGGATCATCCTCGAAATCCTGCCACAGCAGCAGCGCGACCTCGCCTCGCTCGACCGCCTCTACGTGAAATCGCCGCTGACCGGAGCCGCCGTCCCGCTGTCCACGCTGGTCGAGGTCGATACCGGCAAGGTTGGCCCGCTGTCGATCGCGCATCAGGGCCAGTTCCCGGCGGTCACCCTGAGCTTCAACCTGCAGGCAGGCGTCGCGCTCGGCGAGGCGGTCGACGCCATCGCGCAGGCCGCGCGCGAGATCGGCATGCCGGCCACGGTGAGCGGCACCTTCCAGGGCAACGCGCAGGCGTTCCAGTCCTCGCTTTCGAGCGAGCCGGCGCTGATCGCAGCCGCCCTCATCGTCGTCTACATCATCCTCGGCATCCTCTACGAGAGCTTCATCCATCCGCTGACCATCCTGTCCACATTGCCGTCGGCTGGCATCGGCGCGTTGCTGGCGCTGCAGTTCGGCCACATGGATCTCTCGGTGATCGGCATCATCGGCATCATCCTCCTGATCGGCATTGTGAAGAAGAACGGCATCATGCTGGTCGACTTCGCGATCGCCGCCGAGCGCGACCAGCACATGCCGCCGATCGCGGCGATCCGCGAAGCCTGCCTGCTGCGTTTCCGTCCGATCCTGATGACGACGGCAGCGGCGATGTTTGCCGGCATCCCCTTGGCGTTCGGGCATGGCACCGGCTCCGAGCTGCGGCAGCCGCTCGGCTACGCCATGGTCGGCGGCCTCGCGCTCAGCCAGGTCCTCACGCTCTACACCACGCCCGTGGTCTACCTCTATCTCGCGCGCGTGCAGAATTGGCTCAAGGGCGGCAAGCGCGCGCCGGAGCAGGAGCAGGAGCAGGAACGCGAGCGGCTGCGCGTCGTCGCGGCCGAGTGAGCGCGGCGTCATCCGCCATTCCATCCATCGCGGCGCGTCACTACCCGACCACGGCTGCCCATTCCAAGCAAACCGGATAACATCGCGCCGGTTATGCCGTATCGCTGCTGGAATGGAGCTCCCATCATGCTGAAAGCCGCAATGCTCGCCGCCGTCGTAATCGTGTCGGTTGCCGCAGCCGCACGACCCGCATCCGCGCAAGCGGCGCCCGCCGGGGTCGAGAAGAAGAACTACAATTACTCCGAATGGACCAAAGGACGGTTCTCCGAGGCGGTGACGGTCACCGGCCCCGGCAAGATGATCTTTCTCGCCGGCGTCGGCGCGGAGGACGAGAACGGCGCACCCGGGACGATCCTCTACAAGGGCGACTTCGGTGCACAATGCAAATACGCCTACGACAAGATCAAACGGCTTCTGGAGAAGCACGGCGCCACATTGGGCGATGTCGCGAAAATGGTCAGCTACCTGACCGACGTGCGCTATCAACCGGACTACGGCAAGTGTCGTGTCGAAGCGTTCGGCAACAATCCGCTTCCCGCTCACACGTTGCTGACGATCAGCCAGCTCGCCTGGCCCGGGATGATCGTCGAGATCGACGTGACCGCGATCGTGGCGAAATAAAGTGTAGCTTGTAAGGCTCGACGCAGAACTGTTGCCGCGCACTCGGTGTGCTCCCCTCCCCCTTGCGGGGAGGGGGTGGGGGTGGAGGTAGCAGTTGGCGGACACAGCTCGTGAAACAACTACGACCGCCCTCCCCAACCCTCCCCCAACGCAAGTCGTGCTTGCCCGACTTGCGCAAGCTAAGCCGCGACCC
>Ga0184619_10000806_pt1 | contig 10873 bp, 12 predicted proteins | sample PLM0_60_b1_FD_133146 | JGI IMG/M metagenome (GOLD analysis project Ga0184619, IMG submission 133146) | Groundwater sediment microbial communities from an aquifer in East River, Colorado, USA - PLM0_60_b1 | ecosystem: Environmental > Terrestrial > Soil > Riparian zone | place: USA: East River...
ACCTCGCCTCTCATTGACGTCGGCACCTTGCCGGAGTAGGCGCCGAACCAATTCGATATCTCCGGCACGGGAAGCCCGCATTAGTGCAGTGGGCTCCTTTGCGACCTTGTATAAGCTCAAGACGGTCGATGAGGCGATGACGATTACCACGGCCACTCCGCCGGCGATCACCGCGAAGATTCGCAGGGCAATATTCAAAAACTTGGGTTTCGCTTCGCTTGCCGTCATTTCAGAACCACGAGACGGAGATTCGACGCGGGGATGGCTGCGAGCTCCTTGCGTCAGGGAAGCGGCAGCAACGGCTTCCTGCCCTCGTGCAGCTGCTGATCGAAAGCGGTGAGCATCACGGCAGTGAACGCGTAGTTCGCGATCACCGCCGTGATGTTGACGACTGTGGTCTGCCCGAAGAGCCTTACCATCTCCGCATAGGTTTCCGGGCGAACTCTTCGGTCGCGAAGCAGCTCGCGGCCGAAGGCGATGATCGCCGCCTCTTTTTCCTGCACCGCCGAGACCGGTCTGCGGAACTTCACCATGTCGAGGACCTTCGGATCCAGGCCCTCCCTCAGGGCGACCGGCTCGTGCGCCGTCCACTCGAACTGGCTGTCCAACTCGCGCGCGGTCACCAGGATCGCGAGCTCCCGCAGGCGCGGCTCGAGCGGCACCTCGTTGCGCAGGATGCGGTTCATCTCCCGGAACGGCTCTCCCACCCTGGGGCTGTGCAGCCAGATGCCTGCGGGCCCCTGGAACCCCGCGAGCGTGGGGCGCTTGGGATCGAGAACCGAGTCGTAGACGCGCTTTCCCTGCTCGTCGAGCGCCTCGCGTTTCGGGAGCGGCAGCCGGGAACGTGATTCGGGATAGATGTCTTTGGGCAAAGCGGTCATGGCGGATCCCCCGGAAATTTGTTCGCGCTGCGGCCCGGTCGCTGCGCAACCCGCGAGCACGGTGGATACGATCAAAACGAAGCGAATCGATCTCATTTGCTCCCCTTCCTATTCCTTCACCGCACCGGAATGCTTGATCGCGAGAGCGAACTTCGCGATCTCCGCGTCCCAGAATTTCCCGAATTCCGCTGCGCCCATAAAGCGGACCGTGAGTCCCGCGTTTTCGTAGGCCGCGACGACCTGCGGCTGCGAGAGCGCGCGCCTGATTTCCGACTCGAGCCGCAAGAGGATCGCGCCCGGGGTGCCGGCGGTGGTCACGACGCCCGACCAGCCGTTGATCTCGAAGTCCGGGTATCCCGACTCGATCATGGTCGGCACCTCGGGCAGTTGCGGCACGCGCCGCGCGCTCGTCACCGCCAGCGCGCGCACTTTCCCGGCGCGGATGTGCGGCAGCGAGGGCGGCACCGAATCGACCATGATGTCCACGTCGCCTGCGAGGAGCGCGGTCATCGCCGCGGCCGCGCCGCGATACGGAACGTGCACGATTTCGATGCCGGCGTAGTACTTGAGGAGCTCCGCGGAAAGATGCACCGAGGTTCCGGCGCCGGTCGATGAGTAATTGAGCTTGCCGGGATTGCGGCGCGCGAGCTCGACGAGCTCGGCGAGCGTCTTCGCGGGCGTTCTCGGGCCGGCGACGAGCACGTTCGGTATCACGCCGACGAGCGCGATCGGTGCGAGGTCGCGGCGCGGGTTGAAGGCGAGGTCCTTCACCATCGACTGCACGATCGCCACTTGGGGCGTCGCCGAAAGGAGCGTGTATCCGTCGGGCGCCGCCCTAGCCACCGCCTCGCCGCCCGCGACGATGCCTCCGGCGGGCCGGTTTTCGATCACCACCGGCTGGCGCAAGGCTTCTGAAAGGCGCGGGCCGAGCACGCGCGGCGTGATGTCCGCGATGCCGCCGGGCGCGCTCGCGACGATGTAGCGGATCGGCCGGCTCGGATACGGGTCGGTGCTCTGCGCAGCGGCCGCGGCGCAGGCGAGTGCCGCGGCCGTCGCGGCGGCTCGGAGCTTCATCGGCGCTCCTACTTCAAGCCCTGCTCGGCGATCCAGCCGGTTACCGTATTGACCAGCAGATCGCGGTTATTGACGAAGCCGTGCTCCGCCGGGCCGCGCAACTTGTTCGGCAGCACCACGTATTTGATGCTCGGCACGAGCGAGCCCGGGGTGTTCGCAGCGGACAGCAGCATGTTGGGCTCGAACGCCTGCACGATGACGTCGCCCTCGTCGCGCACCATGAGCACCGGGTACGGCACGCGGCGGATCCAGTAAGTGCCGTCGGCCGCGCTCGAGTTCTCCCCGCGGTAGCTGAGGAAGTGTCGGCCGGTCATCGGCACCTTCTGGCCGGTGATCCAGTTCATCTGCACCGGCATCACGTCGGCGTCCTTGCCCTCGCGCAGTGATTTCATAGCTGCAGCGGAAAGATCGCCCCAGTTCTCTTCGTTCTGCACCAGGAGATTGCGCGATTTCCACGGCAGGTTGCCGAACATGCCGGTGAGCACCACGGCCTTTATGTCCTTCTCCCAGTTGTTCGCAGCGTAGAACTGCACCTGGATATTGCCCAGGCTGTGGCCGTGGAGCACGAGGCTGCGGTACCCGATCGAGCGCGCCGTGTACACCGCCGCCTCGATGTCACGCCTCACCTCCATGAAGTTGTCGGTGTTCACGCGCTTGCCGGACTGGCGCGTGTTGATTCCGAGCACGCCGTAGCCTTTGGCCGCGAGCCCTCTGGCGAGGGGTCCGTTGGGATTGCCGTGGAACGATTCGCCGCTACCGTGCACGCTGACGACGAGGGGCATGGAGAATATCGGCCGCGCGCCCGGATGCCAGAGCGCCGCATCCACCCGCGAGCCGTCGATTGCCCTGATGGCGAGAAAGCGCAAGCTCGTGCCGGCCGGAGCATCGTACTCAGCAGGCACTTCCGCCGGACGGGTGATGAATTCGTACTCGATGCCCGCCGCGCGCTCCGCGAGCGCGGCTTCGATACTCCCGAAAGTCATGCAGAACGCGGCCAATCCGTGCGAGATCCACGATTTCATGATGCGACCCCTCCCTGGTTGAAGGCCCCGAACAGTATAGTCCGGTGCAGAACCGGCGGTCGGCGAGGTGCTAGAGTTCCGGCATGCTGAGCTGGACACGCATAGGGGCCGCGCTCCTTTGCATCGCGGCGCTCCTTCCCCAGGCCGCGGCGCAGCCGGGCGGCAAAGTAATGCGCATCGTCGTGCCTTTCGCCGCGGGCGGCGCGCGCGAGGTGCTCGCCCGCGCTTTCTACAGTGAATTGGGTGCTGCGCTGGGGGTCACCGCGATCATCGACAACCGCCCGGGCGCCGGCGGCGCGATCGGCACGGCGAGCGTCGCGAAGGCGGCGCCCGACGGCCAGACGCTCATCTTCGCGGCCTCCAGCCACAACGTCACCGCGCTCCTCGGCGCGAACCCTCCTTACGACCCGATCAAGGACTTCGCGGGCGTCGCCAACATCGGCATGCAGAGCTATGTGCTTATGGCGAGCGCAGCTGTTCCCGCCAAGACGGTGGCCGAATTCCTCGCATACGCAAAAGCAAATCCCGGCAGGCTCAACTATGCTTCCGCGGGCCACGGCAGCTCGAGCCATCTGGCGATGGCTTACTTCGCGAGCCTCGCGGGCCTGGACATGGTGCACATCCCGTTCAAGTCCACGGCGGACGCGAACAACGACGTGCTCGCCGCGCGCTCGCACGCGGTGATCGTGCCCAACGTCGGCGCCCTTCCTTTCGTCAAGGACGAGCGCATCCGCCTTCTGGGCGTGACTTCGCCGAAGCGCTCGGCCTTCCTTCCCGGGGTGCCGCCCGTCGCCGGGAGCGTTCCCGGATACCGGTTCGATTCGTGGTTCGGACTGCTCGCGCCGGCGAAGACGCCCAAGGCGGTGATCGCGCGCGTCAACGCGGCGGTGGCGAAGCTGCTGCGCGACCCGGTGATCCTCGGTCGGCTCGCCGCCCAGGGCGTCGAGCCGCGCCCCTTGAGCCCCGAGGCGTTCGAGCGGCTGATCCGCGAGGATTACGAGGACATGGCCAAGGTGGTAAAGGCGGTGGGGCGCATCGAGTGAGCCCGGTGATCGACATTCACCCGCACGTCATCGCGGCCGACACGAAACGCTATCCGCCCTCCCCTTTGAGCGGAGAGCAGTCGGGTTGGTCGCGCGAGCGTCCCGTGAGTTTCCAGCGGATGATCGCCGCGATGGACGAGGCGGGCGTCGCGAAAGCGGCGCTGGTGCAGGCCTCGACCTGTTACGGCCACGACAATTCCTACCTCGCCGAGGCGGTCGCCGGACACCCGCAGCGCTTCACCGGCGTCTTTTCCGTGGATGTCTTGCAGCGCGACGCTCCCGAGCGCATCGACTATTGGATGAGCCAGGGCCTCACCGGCCTGCGGGTATTCATCGCCGGGCACACCGCCGCGGCGAAGGACGCGCGGCTCGACGACAGTCGCTCCTTTCCCGCCTGGGAACACGCGGGCGAGGCCGGAATCCCCGTGTGCGTGCAGTTGCGCGCGGCCGGACTTGCGCAGCTCGCGACGGTGCTCGAGCGCTTCCCGCGCGTGCGCGTCGTCCTCGACCACATGGCGAGACCGGCGATAGCCGACGGACCTCCGTACGCCGCCGCGGCGAGCCTGTTTTCGCTCGCCCGGTACGGCAATCTCTATCTCAAGCTGACCACGCACAACGTGCGCGAGTCACGCGCGGGCAAGGCGATGCCTGCGAGTTTCTTCGCGCGCGTGGTCGAGGAATTCGGCGCCTCGCGCATCGCCTGGGGCTCGAATTTCCCCGCCTCCGAAGGCAGCCTGCCGGGCCTCCTCGCCGAGGCGCGCGCGGCGCTCGCGGCGCTGCCGAAGCGGGACCGCGACTGGATTTTCTTCCGCACGGCGCAATCGCTCTACCCCGCTCTCGCGGGACCCTGAGGAAAAAAGTCGGGTGCTGTCCTTGGACAGCACCAAAAAGTTGGGTAGTGGTCGGGACCACTACCAAAAAGTCGCAGGGCCTGCCGCAATGCCCAACCCAGCCTATAATCCGGGAATCCGGGTCTTCGAACCCCAAGAAAAAGGAGGATAGGTGAAAACTCTGCCGGTCTTTGTCGTGCTCGTTTTCGCGTCGCTCGTCTTCGCGGTCGATGGCTTTGCGCAAGCTCCCGCCCAGGGTCCGATGCAGATGGCGCAAGCCGCCGGCGGTGCGTCGCAAGGCGCCGTTCCGACGGCCTCGTCGGGCAGCGTCATGTCGACCGTGATATCCGCGATCGCGGCGGGGGCGGCCGCTGCGGCGGCATTGGCCGCCAACAGCACCGTGTCGACACCTTCGCACCACTAGCCGAGGCGAGGCCCGCGAGCGGACCCGGTTCCGCGCCCGCGATCGGGGGTGGCATCCGCCCGCCGGAAGGTCTCGATGGCAGGGTTTCCCGCCGCTTCGCGCGTGACCACTACACAAATCCGCCGGCAAGGCAGAAAATAGTTGCCGCGGATTTTTCCCTAGGAGTTCCTCGATGATCACCCTGAACGTCAACGGCAAACCCATGTCGGTGGACGCCGATCGGGACACACCTCTCCTGTGGGTCCTGCGCGACCACCTCGGCATGACCGGCACCAAGTACGGTTGCGGCATGGCGCTGTGCGGCGCCTGCACGGTGCACGTGAATGGACAGGCCGCGCGGTCGTGCTCGACGCCGCTCGCCGCGGCCGCCGGCAAGAGGATCACGACCATCGAGGGCATCGGCCAGACCAAGGAAGGCCGAGTGCTACAGGAGGCCTGGGTCGCGAACGACGTCCCGCAATGCGGCTACTGCCAATCGGGCCAGATCATGAGCGCCGCGGCGCTGCTCGCCAAGGTGAAGCGCCCCACCGACGCCGAAATCGAAAGCGCCATGAGCGGCAACGTGTGCCGCTGCGGCACCTACAATCGCATCAGCCTCGCGGTCAGGCAGGCGTCGCGGAATCTGAAATGACGCGCCGGGAGAAAGGCATGAACGCATTTGAAATCATCAACCTCAGTCGGCGCGACTTCCTCAAGGCGGGTGCGGGGCTCACCCTCGGGGTCGCCGTGCCGTCGCTTGCGCAAATGGCGGGCCCCGGCAAGGGCGGCGGCAGCGTCGTCGCGGCCGGCGCTCTCGAACCCAACGCCTTCGTTCGCATCGGCACGGACAACACGGTCACGGTGATCGTGAAGCACCTCGAGATGGGCCAGGGCACGTACACGGGCCTGCCCACGCTCGTCGCAGAGGAACTCGACGCCGACTGGAGCCAGATCCGGGTCGAGGGCGCGCCCGCGGACGCAAGCCGCTACAACAATCTTTTGCTGGGCACGATGCAGGGTACGGGCGGCAGCACCGCGCTCGCAAATTCGTACGAGCAGATGCGCAAGGCGGGCGCAGCGGCGCGAGCGATGCTGCTCGCCGCGGCGGCCGAGCGCTGGAACGTCGCGCCGGATTCGATCACGATCGCGCGCGGCGCGGTGGTGCACGCGCCTTCGAACCGCACGACGACCTTCGGCCAGCTCGCGGCGAACGCGGCCAAGCTGCCGGTCCCGCAGGAAGTGAAGCTCAAGGATCCGAAGGATTTCGCCTTGATCGGCCGGCGCCTGACGCGCACCGACAGCCGCGCCAAGTCGAACGGCACGGCGATCTACACGCAGGACGTGAAGCTCCCCGGGATGCTCACGGCCCTCGTCGCGCATCCGCCGCGCTTCGGCGGAAAACCGAAGTCCTTCGACGCGGCGAAAGCGAAGGCGGTCAAGGGCGTGGTCGACGTGGTGGCGATCCCGCAGGGCGTGGCGGTGCTCGCGAACGATTTCTGGTCCGCGAAAAAGGGCCGCGATGTGCTCGCCGTGGAGTGGGAGGAGTCCGGCGCGTTCAAGCTGGGTTCGGCCGAGATCATGGCCGAGTACCGGGCGCTCGCCGCGACGCCCGGCCTGCCCGCGAGGAAGGAAGGCGATCTTCCCGGAGCGTTCGCCCGCGCGGCGAAGACGCTGGAGGCGGCCTACGAGTTCCCGTATCTCGCGCACGCCTGCATGGAGCCGATGAACTGCGTCGTGAAGCTCTCCGCGGACGCCTGCGAGATCTGGAACGGCGAGCAGTTCCAGTCGATCGACCAGCCGGAGGTCGCAGCGGTCCTCGGAATGAAGCCCGAGCAGGTCAAGCTCAACATGCTCTTCGCCGGCGGCAGCTTCGGGCGCCGCGCCAATCCGCACGCGGATTACCTCGTCGAGGCGACGCAGATCGCGAAAGCCATCGGCGGCCGCGCTCCGGTGAAGCTCGTGTGGACGCGGGAGGACGACATGCGCGCGGGCCACTACCGTCCGATGTACCACCACGCGCTGAAAGCGGGGCTGGACGCGCAAGGGAACCTCATCGCCTGGCAGCACCGCATCGTCGGGCAGTCGATCCTCGCCGGCACCGCCTTCGAGGGCATGATGGTGAAGGACGGGATCGACGCAACTTCGGTGGAGGGCGCGGCGAACCTCCCGTACGCAGTTCCCAATCTGGGCGTGGAGCTGCACTCGCCCAGGATGGGGGTCCCGGTGCAGTGGTGGCGTTCGGTCGGTTCGACCCACACCGCGTTCTCGACCGAGACCTTCCTGGACGAGCTCGCTCTAGCGATCGGAAAGGACCCCTACCAGTTCCGCCGCGCGCTGCTCGCGAAATCCCCGCGGCACAAGACCGTGCTCGAAATGGCGGCGACCGAGGCCGACTGGAGCACGCCGCTCGTGTCGGCCAGGGTCGGCGACCGGCGCGGGCGCGGAATCGCGGTGCACGAGTCGTTCAACACGGTGGTCGCGCAGGTGGCGGAAGTCACCGTCAGGCGCGACGGCTCCTGGCGCGTGGACCGCGTCATGTGCGCGGTGGACTGCGGACTCGCCGTGAACCCGGACGTGATCCGCGCGCAGATGGAAAGCGGCATCGCCTACGGGCTCACCGCGGCGATGCACGGAGCGATCACGCTGAAGGACGGCGTGGTCGAGCAGTCGAATTTCCACGACTACATGCCGCTGCGCATGAACGAGATGCCGCGGATCGGCGTGTACATCGCCCGTTCGAGCGAAAAACCCACCGGCGTGGGCGAGCCCGCCACTCCGGTCATCGCACCGGCGGTCGCGAACGCGTTGTTCGCGGCAACCGGCAAGCCGATTCGCTCGTTGCCCATCCGAATACAGGCCTAGCCGAATGCAGCCGAAGTGCTACGGGCACACAAATTGAAACACTTTATCCGCGCCGCGCGACACGGGACTTTGCTAGCATTCGAATCATCGTCCCGGAGCACGCGATCATGAAGACGTTCATCTCATCCGTGATCTTGCTGGCCGCCGCCGTCGGGCCGGCTCATGCCCAGATCTACAAGTGGGTCGACGCAGCCGGCAAGACGCACTACTCCGACACGGCGCCCATGGACGTAAAGAAAGTCGAAACGGTGCTGAACAAGGTTTCGATCTACACGCCCGAGCCCGTGCGCTCCGTCACGACCGCGGAGTCGAGCCAAGCCCTCTCGGACAAGGTGGACAGGCTGGAGCGGCTGCTGCACGCGGAGCGAGTGGCGCGGCAACAGGTCGAGCTCGCCGCCTTGACGCAGGCGCCGCAGGCCGTCTACGTTCCTTACGCGCTGCCCTTCGCCGTCCCGGTCCGCCACCGGCGTCCGGACGTCTTCCGGCCCTTCCCGGCACCGAGAGTCGTGAACGTCGTGGGCCCCGGAATCATGCCCGGCACCTTCAACGGCCCGAACGCGATCACTGCGGGAAACTTCACTTTCCGCTAGGGGCCGCGCCGCAGCGGCCTTCGCGCCCCGCGGTGTTATATTTGCATCGACCAGGGGAGTTGTCGCTTTGAAGAAGGAGATGGCAATGAACGGAAGGAGATTGCACGTTACGAGCGCCGCGCTCGCTGCGGCCGTCATGGTAGGCGGCTGCGTCAGCACGGGCGAGTACGAGAAGCTGCAAGCGGAAAAGAATCAGGAGATCGCGGGGCTGCAGAAGCAGCGCGGCGGGCTCCAGGAGCAGGTGCAGGGCCTGCAGTCGCAGAAGACCTCGCTCGAGCAGCAGCAGGCGGACTTGCGCAAGCAGATCGACGCGCTGGAGCAGCAGAAGGCGCAGTTGCTGGCCGCCAGCCAGCAGAACACATCGCAATACGACGCGCTGGTGCGCAACCTCACCGAGGAGGTCAAGAAGGGCGAGCTGCAGGTGCGGCAGTACAAGGACATGCTCACGGTCGACGTCGCCGAGCAGCTGTTCTTCGACTCCGGCCGGGCGAGCCTCAAGGACACGGGCAAAGATGTGCTGAAAAAGGTGGGTGACGCGCTGAAAGGCTACGAGGACAAGGTCATCCGCGTCGTCGGCCATACCGACAACGTGCCGATCAGCAAGGCGGCGCAGAAGGTCTTTCCCTCCAACTGGGAGCTGTCGGTCGCGCGCGCGACCAACGTCGTGCATTTTCTGCAGGAAGTGGGCATCCCGCCCGAGCGCATGATCGCCTCGGGCCGCGCCGAATACCAGCCCGTCTCCGAGAACGACACCCCCGAAGGGCGGAAGAAGAACCGCCGCATCGAGATCACGCTGATCGACAGGAATCTGGTGCAGGAGGCCGGCCCGGGACGGAAGTGAGCCGGCCGAGCGAGGGCGTCCTTTCCGTCGGAGCTCTCTAGCCGCCCAGCGGTTTCTGCTCCGCTGCGAGCGCGTAGTACTCCCAGGCCCGCTCCACGACCCGCGGGCTGATCTGATCGCTCACGCTCCCGGCCTCCTCGCGGCTGTAGGCGCGGAGCCGCGCGGCGTCCCCGCCCGCGGCGGCGAGCATGCGCAGCTGCATTCCGGCGCTCTCCTCGAGCATGCACGCGGCCACGGTGGCGGCGCGCACGTCGGGGAGCGCGGTGGTGATTCCGTGGCCGCGCATCATGACGGCGAGGCCCGAGCCCAAGTGGTGCGCGAGCAGATCGCCCAGCTCGCGTGTGCGGATGAGTCCGATGCGCCCGTACTCGGGCACGCCTGCGTAAAACGCCCCGCCCTGGTTGTGCACGACGCGATGCGGTTGCCCGATCTGCGTGAGGCAGACGCACGCCGGCGGATGCGCGTGCACGACGCCGCCCACATCGGGCCGGGCGGCGTAGATGCGCGCGTGGATCCAGAGCTCGCTGTTCGGCGTCCCCCTGCCCGAGAGAATCTTGCCTTCGGTGTCCAGGATCAGCAGCGTGCTCGCGCTGGCGAGACCGGGGCTGCGCCGCGTGGGCATGAAGAAGGTGTCGGTGCCCGGGATGCGGGCACTCGCGTGCCCGAAGGCGCCGGAGAGACCGAATCGCTCGATGATGAGGTTGGCGAGCGCCACGTCGCGCTTGAGCGCGGGTCCGGCGCCGCGACGGCTCTTCGCGCTACTCATGCTTCGCGGTTTCCTTCTTCGCGTCCGGGCGCTTGTGACGGAAGCCGCGCTCGAAATGCCCCCGGCCCTCGAGATCGCCCTGCTCGAAGATCCAGGTGTAGCCCCCTTTGGGATTGGAGAGGATCTCCCAGGCGTTGTCGTCGGCGTCCCAGAAAAGGAAGCTGTAGGTTCCGTGGCGGGCCGAGGGCTTGTCGATGTCGTGCAGGCCCCATTGGGCCGCCTGCGCGTGGCACGCGCGCCAGGCTTCGTCCACCTCGGCGTCGGTGTCGACGTCCAGGCCGTTGTGATAGACACGCGGCATGCGCTCCTTTTTCTTGGTGTAGACCACCGCGTACACGTGGTTGCCGCCGAGTCGAATCATGAGGGAAACGGGGCTGGTGCGCACGACTTCCAGACCGAGGAACTCCTCGTAGAAACGGCGCGTCGCCTCGAGATCTGTCGAGCCGAGCGTGCCGTGCGAGATGAATTTCGTCTTGAGCGCGGCCATGCGAATCACTCCAGCTTGATTCCGGATTCCTTGATGACTTTCCCCCAGAGGCGATAATCGGCGCGCACGCGTTC
>Ga0184619_10000807_pt1 | contig 10867 bp, 7 predicted proteins | sample PLM0_60_b1_FD_133146 | JGI IMG/M metagenome (GOLD analysis project Ga0184619, IMG submission 133146) | Groundwater sediment microbial communities from an aquifer in East River, Colorado, USA - PLM0_60_b1 | ecosystem: Environmental > Terrestrial > Soil > Riparian zone | place: USA: East River...
ACGCTACGCCAATGCTAGATTCGGATCGATTTCCTCCGTCACCTTCGATTCAAAACCAGCATCGAGTCGTAACGACGCGGCAAAGGCGATCATCGCTGCGTTATCGGTGCACAACCACGGCTCCGCGCTTTTAAATTCGAATCGTTCGCGATCGCAGGCATCACGCAATTGCCGCCGCAATTCCTCGTTGCAGCTCACCCCACCGCTCACTGTGACCAGATTGACATCGTATTTCTGTGCCGCCGCGATCGTTTTGCGCACCAGTACATCGACAATTGCTTGTTGAAACGACGCGCAAAGATCCTCCAGGAAGTCTCCGCGCAACTTCGGGAGTAGATAGCGCACCGCCGTTTTCAATCCGCTGAAACTGAAATTCTTCGAGTCGAGCATGCTGCGCGGCAAATCGAATCGGGTCGCATCGCCATTGCGCGCATGTTTTTCAATCTCGGGACCGCCGGGATAACCGAGCCCGAGCATCTTCGCGACTTTGTCGAACGCTTCGCCTGCAGCATCATCGACGGTGCGGCCAATCGATCGATAATCGCCCAGCCCGCCTACTTGGACCGAGATCGTATGTCCGCCGCTGACAATCAGCGAAACGTTCGGCCGAATTTCGGATTGCAGCCTCCGGAAGACGGGCGTTTCGCCTGTCATGGCAGGCGGGCTTCCAGCCTGCCGAATCCGACCCGCGACAGCCGGGACGGCTGTCTGGCTTGACAGGTCAGGAGGCCTGTCTTCCAAAAAAAACGGCGAGAGCAAATGGCCTTCGAGATGATTGATTGCCAGGTACGGTTTGCCAAAGCCGATCGCGAGACCTTTCGCAATCGACGCGCCAATCATCAACGAACTTGCGAGACCGGGTCCGCTCGTGGCGGCAAAGGCGTCCACGTTCGCTATGTCGATCTTCGCCGAGCGCGTAGCGCGTTCGAGCAGCCGCGGCGCGTACACGAGATGATTGCGTGATGCTACTTCGGGAACCACGCCGCCATATTTTTCGTGTTCCGCGATCTGCGAAGCGATTTCGCTGGCAAGCAATTGACCTCCACGCAAGATCGCGACCGCCGTTTCGTCACACGAAGTTTCGAGCCCGAGAATTATCTTCACAGAAGAATTGTAGGGCAGGCGCTCCGCCTGCCAAATCTCCCACGGAAGACAAGCGTCACGCCTGTCATGGCAAACAGGCATCTTGCCTGTTGCTAGATTTCGACAGGCTGGAAGCCTCTCTGCCCTTACAGCCGGGACGGATGTCTTCCGATTTATTTCTTCACGCCGCCTTGGGGTGCGTTTTGCTGCGCGTAAATCATCACGCCTTTGAGCGCGTCGATCGCCCGCAGCATCTGCGGATCCTTCGTCTTGATGATGTTTTTTTCCTCGTCCGGCTTTATGTTTTCAGCGCTGCGCAGCGCGAAGAGCGCGCGTTCCTGCTCTGCGCTCATGGGAACGCGAATATTCGGCGTCACGCCATTCCCTTGAATCACCTGCTTGCTCGGTGTGTAGTATTTCGCAGTGGTGAAGCGCAAGGCCGACCCGTCGGGCAACTGCATCACGTTTTGCACGGAGCCTTTTCCAAAAGTGGTTTCGCCCACGAGGACGGCGCGGTGCAAATCCTTGAGCGCGCCGGACACAATCTCCGCGCCACTCGCGCTGCCTTCATTCGCCAGGACGGCCATCGGAAAATGCGGACGCTCTTTTGCTGCCCCGGAAGTGGAGTAATCGCGTTGCTGAGAGGCGACTCGACCCTGGGTTGAAACCACCTTGGTGTTGGGCGGCAGAAATTGGGCGCAGACATCCACCGCGCTGTTCAAAAGCCCGCCGGGATTGTTCCGAAGATCGAGAATGAGCGCCTGCATCCCTTGCTTCTGCAATTCATCGAGGGTTTTCCCCAATTCGTCCGCGGTCGGCTCATTGAACTGGATGAGCCGGATGTAGCCGATCTTGAACGGACCGGTCAGCTCCGCGTCCACAAGCCTGGCGCCTTTGACGCTTTGCACTTTTATCTCCGCGCGCTCCAGTGTGTACTCCTTGATCTCCTTGGTCGAAGGCCGCAGCAGCGTGAGCGTCACTTTATGACCGGGTGGTCCGCGCAAAACATTGACCGCGTCCTGCAGCTCCATTCTTTCCGTGGAAGTGCCGTTTATTTTCAAAATCTGATCGCCCGAGAGAATGCCCGCTTTTGCCGCCGGCGTGTCCTCCATCGCAGTGACGACGGTCGGCAGACCGTTTTTCATCGAGACCTCGATCCCGAGGCCGTTGAAACGGCTGCGCGTGTCGTCTTGCATGTCGCGGAAATCATCCGGGTCCATGAACTGGCTGTGCGGATCGAGCGAGGCGAGCATGCCCTTCATCGCCGCCGTGATGAGATCGTGATAGCTCGTTTTATTTCCATCGACGTAATCCTGCCGGATCAATTGGACGGCTTTAGCGAAAATGGAAATCTGCGAGTAACCGTTGTCCTCCCCTCCGTTCGCCGCCCGAGGATTTTCTGCGCGAAGATTCAGGAGAACATTGCCGAGCAGTAAACAAGCAAACGTGCTGAAAACGAAGCGTGCTCTCATATTAATCAACCGTTATTCCCAGTGGAGTAGATAATCGCTCATTGGAAATCTTTGGCAACGTGCAAAGGGTCGATTAATATCGGGCGGTGGATCGGCCGCTCCGCGGGCGATGCTAAATAAATGCGGCTTCGCCGCCTAGCCTTTAACGTCGAGCAAGGACTGCTCGATCCACCTCCACAAATGAAGTTGTCGATCTTCCTTTGCAGTGTGATGGGAATCACGCTCCCGTTGGCGTCTGCTGTGCAGACTCCAGACTCCGAATATGAGGCGGTGGCTGACGAATATATCCGAGGCTATTTGGTTGCTCATCCGCTCCAGGGCACCGCTCTCGGCCTTCACGAATACGACGGCAAAATCAGCGATTACAGCCGGCTCGCGCTTGATGCCGAGCTTTCCCGGTTGCGGCGGTTCGATGACCGGCTAAAAAAATTCGACGCAGACAAATTGAGTCAGCGGCAGTCGATTGATCTGCGCATCCTGCAAGCCGCGATCAAGAAGGAACTGTTTCAAATGCAGGAGATGTCGGTCTTCGAGCGCAATCCCATGACCTATGCGCGCGCCGCCGATGTAAACGTTTACATCAAGCGCAACTTCGCGCCGCTCGAAGACCGCGTTCACAGCATCGCCGCCATCGAGTCGCAGGTTCCAAACATCGTCATTGCGGCAAAAACCAACCTAAATGACGTGCTTCCCAAACCATATGTCGAACTTGCGATCAAGATTGCGAAAGGTTCCTCAGATTTCTTCAAGAAAAACCTGGTCGCAGCGGTTGCCGAGCTGAAGGACGAGCGAATTCGCGCCGAGTTTCAGGATTCCAATCGCAGAGCCGCGGTCGCGCTGGCTGATTATGCGGCCTGGCTGGAACGCGAGAAACTTCCGAAAGCTTCGCCCGATTTCGCGCTCGGCGAAGAGAAATATCAACGGCTGCTCGCCGAAACCGAACTGGTCGATCTTCCGCCGGCGAAAATTCTCGAGATCGGCATGGCGGAATTAAAGAAGGAGCAGCAAGCGTTTGCCGAGGCCGCGAAAGAAATCGATCCGGGCAAATCGGCCAGAGAAGTCTTCAAACAGATTCAGAGCGAGCATCCAACCCCGGAGAACTTGCTTCCCGATATCGGGAAAGACCTAGAACAAATTCGAAATTTCGTCACCACTCACCATCTTGTGACGATCCCGTCGGAAGTGCGAGCGCGCGTGACCGAGACGCCGCAATACCGTCGCGCCACGTCTTTCGCCTCCATGGACACGCCGGGCCCTTTCGAAAAAAGAGCGACCGAAGCCTATTATTATGTCACGCCAACAGAGAGCGACTGGCCAGAGAAACAAAAAGAGGAATGGCTGACCGCGTTCAATTATTACACCGCCGACGTCATTTCCATTCATGAAGTTTATCCCGGGCATTATGTGCAGTTTCTGCGCTTGAACGCGTCGCCCGCGAGTAAAGTCGAAAAGATTTTTGGCAGCTATGCCTTCATCGAAGGCTGGGCGCATTACTGCGAGAAAATGATGATCGACGAAGGATACAGCAGCGTGCCCAGCGCGAGTCCGAGCCCGAAGCCAAAGCCAAAGCCGAACCCGAGCGCAAACGCCAGCCCAAGTCCAACCCCAGAGGGGGCGAAACGGGTCGCGAAATACCGCATGGCGCAGGCCGACGAAGCCCTGCTGCGTTTATGCCGGCTGTGCGTGTCGATCAAAATGCACACCCAGAAAATGACGGTTGACGAAGCGACTAAATTCTTTCAGGACAATTGTTACTACGAGGAAAAACCAGCCCGGACCGAAGCAATGCGTGGCACGTTCGATCCCGGCTATCTCAATTACACGCTCGGGAAATTGCAGATTCTAAAACTGCGCGACGATTACAAAGTGCAGCAAGGCGACGAGTTCTCGCTCCAAAAATTCCACAACGAGCTTCTCAACCACGGGATGCCACCCATCCGCCTCCTCCGCGAGATCATGCTCAAGGACAAATCGAAATGGGACCAAGTGCTGTAGATCCACACACGAGGTGGAACGCGCAGTCCCTTGCGCGTTGCTATTAATGCGGCCTTCGGCCGCCACTTGTAACATCGAGCGACGGAGCGCTCAATCCACATACTCCTCGCTCTCCGAATTGCCTAAGAAGTCTTTCAGCAAAGGTTGCGGATTCGAAGGCAATTCCTCCACGTCGCGCAGCTTCTTTGTGATCGCGCGCGAACGCACGGCCACATTATCCACCTGCCGCGCTGCTTGATCGAGCTTGTCTTTCACGGCCGATAACGACTCGCCGAATTTTCCAAACTCAGTCTTCACCGCCGAAAGCAAATTCCAAACTTCGCTCGATCGTTTTTGGATGGCGAGCGTGCGAAAGCCCATTTGCAAACTGTTCAGCAGCGCCACGAGCGTGGTTGGTCCGGCAAAAATTACTCGGCAATCGCGCTGCACCTGTTCGACCAATCCAATGCGGCGAATCGCTTCGGCATAAAGTCCCTCGGTCGGCAGAAACATCAGCGCAAAATCCGTCGTGCGTGGCGGGTTGATGTATTTTTGGCAAATGTCTTTTGCGCCACGCTTCAATTGCGTCTCCAGATTTTTCATCGCTTCATCTACCATCGCGACATCGCCCTTTTCCTGCGCGGCCACCAGACGCTGATAATCTTCGGTCGGAAATTTTGCGTCGATCGGCAACCAAACCGGCGCGCCATTTTCGTCGCCGGGCAGTTTGATTGCGAATTCGACGTGATCGGCACTCTCTTCGCGCGTCTTCACATTTTTGGCGAATTGCTCTGGCGTCAGTACTTCTTCCAGCAGTGAACCAAGCTGCACTTCACTCCAGCCACCGCGCGTTTTCACGTTCGCCAAAACTTTTTGCAAGCCGCCCACGTCACTCGCCAGTTGCTGCATGGCGCCGAGTCCCTGATGCACCTGCTCCAGCCGGTCGCTCACCAGCTTGAACGATTCGCCGAGACGTTTCTCCAAAGTGCCTTGCAATTTTTCATCAACCGTTGCGCGCATCTTGTCGATCTGCCTGGCATTGTCGTCTTGCAGTTGCTTCAAGCGAAGATCGACAATCGACCGCACGCCCTCGAGCGATTTGCTCAACTCTTCGCGCTGCGTCTTGGCCGCCGCGCCTGCTTCCTCGCGATTGCGGGAGAATTCGTCGCGCAATCCGCGATCGATCATTTCCAATCGTTTGACCAATTCTTCTTCAACCAGTCTCGAATTCGCGAACACCTCGACGCGCTCCCCGCGTCGGCGAAGCATCAAGACGATTGCTGCGACAATGAGGACCCCGCCGATCACGCCGGCGATGAGATAGATCAGCGGACTCACTCTTGGTGATTAAGCGATGCCGCGCGGATTTCAAGCATGGTAGGGACGCACCTTCGGGGCGGCCGTCGAATTCGGCGGCGCGCTCGGAGATCGCGCGCTACAGATCAAAATCGCAACTTCATCCCTCCATAGAGGGCCTGAACAAGATTCGGGAATCCGAAAACTTCCGCGTAATGCTCGTCCGTCAAATTGTCGATGCGGCCGAAGATCGACATGTGCGAATTGATTTCGTATTCAACCGCAACGTTGACAAACGAATAATCCTCGATGTCGAAATTTGGGCCGCCGAAATTTAATTCTTGGCGCGCGTTTACGAACTTCGCTTCCACGGTCGTGCGCAATTTTTTCCACCAGAGATATGAACCAGAAAGATAAACTTCATTCCGCGGCCGTCGCGGCAATCGCGCGCCTCGCGGCTGCGAAATGTCGGCTGACGAAGTCTTCTCCGCATCCAGATAGGTGTAGCTGGCGGTGAAAGTAAGATCGGCAATTGGCTGTGCGCGCAATTCTGTTTCAAGTCCCTGCGTTTCCGCCGCGCCGAGATTCAACGTTTGGAACTGGCCGTTGAATCCAATCAAGTTCGACAAGTCGTTGTGAAAATAAGTCGCACCAACCGTGACTCGGTTTTCCCAGAGCCGTTGCTCAATGCCGATGTCCCAGCCGAGATCTTTTTCCGGCCGCAATCCAAAATTCATTCCAAAAATTTTGTCCTGACTGGTCGGCGGACTGAATCCGGTCGCGACGCTCGAGTGTAACGTCGTGTTCGTCTTGTCGAACTTGTAACTGCCAGCGAAACGATAAGTCCACACATCGCCGAATTGATTGAAATGATCGAGACGCCCCCCCGCGACGAAGATGAAATTGTCGATGTTAACGGTGGCTTGCAGGAAGCCGGCCACTTCCTCCGTGTGATCGCTGATAAACGTCGGTTGCGGACCAAACGCCTGCGATACAAACGGCCGCTCCTGGCCAGCGTTAACGCGGCTGTAAAAGAATCCCGATGTTAATCTAAGCCACGAAGCCGGGTTCAAATCGTTTTGATAATCGATAGTCGTTCGCTCGAAGAGCGCGCGCGTCGGCCCGACAAATCCATCCTGATTCGGGTCGTTCAACTGCCGTTCATGATCGTAACTGAAAATGAATTTGTGCTCCCACCAATCGCCGATACGAAGATCGACATGGGGCGCGATCAGCCACTTTTCCGTGAGAAAGTTATCGACCGGCTTTGGATTGAAAATCGTGTTCGGATTTCCTGTGTCACTCAGCGAATACGTAAACAGGCTGCTTACTCGCAACTGTTCGTTAGGCGACCAGCCGACGTCTGCAATCGCAGCGCTGTTCCGATACTGATTGTTCGGCCGGGCGTTGTCACTGTCGAGCCGGCTCGCTCCGATTGAATAATCAAACTTCCCGATCCTGCCATCGCTTTCGAGCGCTTCGCGAAACGTGTCGTACGATCCGCCTTCGCTGCTCAACGTTATTCCCGGCGTCCCCTCGCCTTCCTTGGTGAAAAGATGAATCACGCCCGCTAGCGCGCGCGGGCCATACAACGTGCTCTGTGGACCACGTACAACTTCGATTCTGCCAATGTTATCCGTAGTCAGATTTGCAAAATCAAATGCGCCTTGCAAACCCTGATTGATCGGAACGCCGTCGAGCAAAACTTGCGTGTGTTCGCTGCGCAATCCGCGCGTGAAAACCGATGTGAGCTGACCGGCGGTGCCGGTCTGGACAACGGATAACCCAGGAACTTCACGGAGCGCGTCGCTCACGCGCTCGATTTGTTTTTGCTCCAGATCGTTCGATGAAATCACGCTCACGCTTGCCGGTGATTGATCGAGCGGAATGTCGAAGCGCGTCGCGGAAACGATTACCGATTCACCTTCTGCTTCCTCCTCCTGATCGATTGTCGATCTTACGGCCTCTTGGGCACGCATCGCGGAAAACGCGACGGCGCATAAGAAGACAAGGAAAATCCAGCGCGACACTGCGCTCCAAGAATCTCGGTAGCGCACGCGTCTGGCGTGTTGGTTTTGGCGTCTCGCCAAAACAATCTTTGGGAAAGTTCGCGATGGCGGGACGCCGTCGCCAGCACGCAAGACGCGTGCGCTACCCGAAAAACAAATGACAAAACATATTGGGCGATTCTGCATACAAGTTTCCTCCAACTCTCGAGAGTCGGACTTGTTTGTCCGGCAGCTGCCGGACGCATCGCCCAGCTCTCATTCTTCTTTTTGCGAAGAAGTTTTTTCGCGCACGTTTTGTGGCACAGCTTTCCAGGCCGTGTCCGTGGAATGTTCACAGGCAGGGATGCCTGTGCCACGACTGCACACGAATGAGGTGGACCGGACAAATATTCTGGCTCCTGGCTTCATCCTTCTTCCCGCCTTCACCCCCGAAAAGCTTTTCGGGGATTGGCCTTGGGAAGTCGTATCCAGTTACAGCAGCGCAACTGCTCCCGATTCACACGGGATTTCTCGCGCCGATCCACTTTTCCAAGCTCGCAAAGAACTGGATCAAAAAGTAGCGGCTTGCGCTTGGCGGCTCAAGATTTATTTATCAAGCGCGCATCGCTAACCTGTGTCCTCATCCGATTCTGCTCTCAACCTTGTCGTGACTGGCGGCGCCGGTTTCATCGGCTCGAATCTTGTTCTCGCGTTGCAGCAAAAATTTCCGAACGCGCGCCTGACCGTGATCGATGATTTTCGCTCAGGCGATTTCAAGAACCTTGTTGGTTATGGTGGCGATTTCGTCGCGCAAAATCTGGCGACGCTCGATTGGCAGGACCAATTCGGCGAGGAAAAGTTCGATGCGATCTTCCACCTGGCGTCGATCACCGATACGACATTGCACGATCAATTCATCCAGGTGCACGACAATGTGGAAAGTTTCCGGAGTCTCTTGAATTTTGCGCGACCAACAAGAACCCGAATCATCTACGCGTCGTCCGCATCGACCTATGGGCCGGCAAGCAAAGCCAGTGCCGAATCAAACGGCGCGGCGCCGGCAAACATTTACGCGTTTTCCAAGACGATCATGGACAACATCGCGGTACGCGGGGCGAAGGAGTCGCCCGATTGGACCATAATCGGGCTGCGCTACTTCAACGTTTACGGGCCGCGCGAAGCGCACAAAGGCGTCCCCGCGAGCATGGTTTATCATCTCGCGCAGCAGATGAAAGCGGGACAGCGGCCGCGCATTTTCAAGCAGGGCGAGCAGAAGCGCGATTTCGTTTACGTGAAGGATGTGGTAGAAGGAAGCATTCGCGCGCTCGAGCCGCGGGAAAGCGGGATTTATAATTTGGGCTGCGGTCAGGCACGCTCGTTTAATGAGCTGGTCGACATTCTAAACAAATGCCTCGGCACAAAATTCGTGGCCGATTACATCGACAACCCGCACGCGCACTATCAAAACTTCACGGAGGCGGACTTGGATAAGGTTCGCGGCGCACTCGGTTACCAACCTCAATTTCCCCTCGAAGCGGGCGTGAAAGATTACATGAATTGGCTGTATCCGGAGAACGCGAAATGACGAAAAGAACGGAAGACAGCCATCTTGGCTGTCCTGGCAGACAGGCGTCCTCGCCTGTCGATTCTTTCTTCGAGGGGACGCAAACAGGCGGGACGGTCGTTTGCCATGACAGGCTGGACGCCCGTCTTCCGCTGAAAATATGAAACCGAAAAAATCCGATCTGCTTGTCGAAGTGGTCGAGCACATCGACATCAAGGAGCACAACGTCGTGCCGCTTGTCGAGGCGATGAGCAAAATGGCGTTCTCGGCCCGCGATCTTGGCCGCGCCGCGCAAATTTACGAAACGATGCTGCGCGATGAAGATTGCGCGATCATTCTCTGTCTGGCCGGCTCGCTTTTCTCCGCTGGTTTAAAAAATGTGATTGTCGATCTTGTCCGGCACAACATGGTGGACGCAATCGTTTCCACCGGCGCCATCATTGTCGATCAAGATTTTTTCGAAGCGCTTGGCTTCAAGCATTACAAAGGCGAAATCAACACGGACGACGATGTGCTGCGCCGCCTCGCCATCGATCGCATTTACGATACTTACATCGACGAAGATCAATTGCGGGTTTGCGATTCGACTTGTGCAGAGATCGCCGACCAACTCGATCCGCGCCCGTACTCATCGCGCGAATTCATTCGTGAGATGGGACGGCATTTGAAGGAGAAGGCGAAGAACCGCGATTCGGTCGTGCTCGCGGCTTTCGAAGAAAAGGTGCCGATCTTTGTCCCGGCCTTCAGCGATTGCAGCGCCGGGTTCGGATTAATTCATCATCAATGGCATCATCCGGATCGACATGTCAGCATCGATTCGGCGAAAGATTTTCTCGAGCTGACCAAGATCAAGATCGAATCGAAGCAGAGCGGCCTGCTCATGATCGGCGGCGGCGTCCCAAAAAATTTCGCGCAAGACACGGTGGTGGCGGGCGATTATCTCGGGTTCAACGTGGGCATGCACAAATACGCCGTGCAGATCACAGTCTCCGACGTGCGTGACGGCGCGCTTAGCAGTTCGACCTTAAAAGAAGCGAACTCGTGGGGAAAAGTCGATCAAGGCGCGGAGCAGATGGTTTTCGCAGAGGCGACGCTCGCCCTTCCGCTCATCGCGGGATACGCTTATCACAAGGGCGGGTGGAAAAATCGCGCGGCCCGAAGTTACGCGGCCTTTCTCGACAGCGGGAAGTAAGGTTGGATCAGCCGCTCCGCCAGGCGATGCCAAACAAGCGGCTTCGCCGCCATTCTTTAACATCGAGCAAGGGACTGCTCGATCCACCTCACGCTTGCAGAGCGAAGCGTCTATGGATCAACCTTCCCAATAGAATTTCGTCGGGCGATTTATTTCTCGCGGAAGACTTTTGTGCACCGGGCAATTGAGCGCGGCTTGCTCGAGTACTTCACGTTGCGGAGAATCGGCCGGCAGTGGAACGTGAACCTCGGACGGCAAACCGACGATGCGGCGCGGCGTGTCCTTCGACATTTCTTTC
>Ga0184619_10000808_pt1 | contig 10864 bp, 9 predicted proteins | sample PLM0_60_b1_FD_133146 | JGI IMG/M metagenome (GOLD analysis project Ga0184619, IMG submission 133146) | Groundwater sediment microbial communities from an aquifer in East River, Colorado, USA - PLM0_60_b1 | ecosystem: Environmental > Terrestrial > Soil > Riparian zone | place: USA: East River...
CTTCATGCCGTCGACCGGAATCGGGCGGCCAGGCGGTTCACCAGTGCAGCTTCGGTGCGCTGTCGACGAGGCTTGAACTTGTCGCCCAGTGCCCCAGCCGCCACGGGTACCAACCGGCCAGCGTTCCATTCACCCAGGTAAGAGGCCGCGAATGACCGGTTTTCCCGCGAGCAGGGCTTTCCGGCCTCACACTACGGGGATTCGCGGGTGTAGCCCGGGACTTCTGGCAGCCTCGTGCGGGATGAGCGCGAGATGCGGTGTTGTCCGAGTTGCGAACGGGCGGATGTGTTTCGCCGCAGAGACGCGTACCTCGCGTGCTGGCGTTCGGTCGCCGGTGGCGCACCCCCCAACTGCGCACCACACGAGCCGCAGCGGTTGCCGCGGATGTGCCGACGACGCGGGAATCCGTGCCGGGATCATCCCGGACGACCAGCTTCGGGCGCTTGCGGCGTACTTGAAGACGCTCAAGCAAGAGTCGCAGCGCGCCTGTTTACAGGTCGAGCACGGCAACGACCGTCACTCGACACCGTGCTCGCGCTTCGCGTCCTCCTCCATCCGCTCGAGCCGCGTGTAGTAGTCCGGAAACTCGTTCAGGTGGGCGAGCGCGATCTTCCCGGTGACGAGAGGATCGTCGTCGGTGACGTTGGTCAGGAGATCGTGGAGCCCGTGCTCGAGCTCGACCTCCATGCCCCGCCGGAACTGGTCGACCTCGAAGGGCGCCGCCGACCAGTCGATCCCGATCTGCTCGCCTACTGCGTGTGCCTCGCTCTCACTGAAGCTCCTGTGCGCCACGCCCTGATCGTCTCGCTTATTGCCGGCCGCGGCAACCGCGTGACGGCGCAACGAGCTGCGGCTTTCCCGCAACGGAGATGTGGCCGCCACGCGATGCGAGCCGAGGCTCCTCCGACGAGCATGAGGAAATGGAACGGAGTTACGGCGTCGTCTGGAAGGAGGGCTCGCGCGGGCCGGTGCCCGGCAAGCTCGAGCTGCTTCCTCGTATCCTGCGGCTCGAAGGTCGCGACAGCACCCGGGAGGTCCCGTATGAAGCAGTGGCCGCGATCCGGGTCGGTCGCTCCGTTTCCGATCGCATCAATGGAGGTCCGTCGGTGGTCGTCGAGCGGAACCTGGGCGATCCGATTACGATCGCAACGGTGGCGCAGCCCAGCGTCGTCGGGGAGATCGCCGAGCGGCTGGCGGCGCTCCGCCTCGGAGCGCAGACGAGCCGCCGCGTGGTCGTGATCGTCCCGCTCAAGCCCGACGCGCACGCGAGCGTGAGCCGTCTCTTGAAGCAGGGCCCGCCGTTCGATCCCGGAGCGATCGAGGCTCTCGACCGGCATGAGGTCTTTCTGACCTCCGACGAAGCGGTGTTCGTGTTCGAGTCGCACCTCGGCTCTGGCGCGCTGGCGCCGCTGCTCTCGGATCCCAAGCTCTGGGAGGCCGTGTCCGCGTGGGGCGAGCACGTGGCCGGCCTGCCGCGGGTCGCGGAAGAGGCCTTCTCGTGGAGCCGGAGCGAGTCGGCCGACGACGTCTCGTTCCTGCCGACGCCGGGTCCCGGCGACAGCGACGGCGGCGACATCTACTAGAGCTGGAGGAGCTGCCGCGCGGCGCGGGCGGCGACGATGTCTTCGCGGGCCTCGAGGACGACCACCCGGACCGGGCTGTCCGGCGTCGAGACTGTTGCGTCGGGCCGGGCTGACTCGTTGGCCTGGCGATCGAGCTCGACCCCGAGGAAGCCGAGCCGCTCGCAGGCGGCGGCCCGGACAGAGGCCGAGTTCTCGCCGATGCCAGCTGTGAAGACGAGCGCATCGAGGCCGCCGAGCGCCGTCGCCATCGCGCCGACGGCGGTCGCCACACGGTAGGTGAAGACGGCGAGCGCGAGTCGGGCAGCGGGGGCGCTCGAGCTCTCCAGCTGCCGGACGTCCCCGGACAGCCCGGAAAGGCCGGCGAGCCCGGACTCGTGCTCGAGCAGCTGGTTGAGCTCCTCGAGCGTCAGGTGATGTTCGAGCAGGTAGAGGAGCGCCCCAGGGTCGACGGAGCCGGGCCGGGTTGCCATCGGGACGCCCTCGAGCGGCGTGAAGCCCATCGTCGTGTCGACCGAGCGGCCGTCCCTGACCGCGGTCACCGAGCAGCCGCCGCCGAGGTGGCAGACGACGAGCCGCGGCACGCGCACGCGCTCGCTCGCCCACTGCACCGAGAGCCCGTGGAAGCCGTACCGGCGGATACCCCAGTCCTGCCTCACCTTCGCCGGCAGCGCATAGGTCGCGGCCTCCTCAGGGATCGTCGCGTGGAAGGCGCTGTCGAAGACGGCGACGTGGGGGAGATCGGGCAGCGTCTTCCGCGCCTCCTTGATCGCTGCCAGGGCAGGCGCATTGTGCAGCGGCGCGAGCTCGACCGCGGCTTCGAGCTCCCGCTCGACCGCGTCGTCGATCACGACCGGCTCGCGAAAACGGCTGCCGCCGTGGACAACGCGGTGGGCGACCGCCGCGACGCCTTCCGGGACCGCGACGAGGGACTCGACCGCGGTTGCCGCGCCGTCGAGCTCGACAACCGAGAGCTTCAGGCTCGTCGAGCCGGCGTTGACGACTAGTACGGCCAGACCCAGTCGCGAATCTCCGGATCGTCCTCGCCGTGCTCGCGTGTGTAGGCGCGGGCGCGAATCCGGCGGTCGCTCATCTCCTGCCGCAGCCGCCCGCCGCTCTCGGCCAGGCCGGGCACGCGGTCGATCACGTCCATGACGAGGTGGAAGCGGTCGAGGTCGTTGAGCATGACCATGTCGAACGGCGTCGTCGTCGTGCCTTCCTCCTTGTAGCCGCGCACGTGCAGGTTCCCGTGATTCGTGCGGCGGTAGGTCAGGCGATGAATCAGCCACGGATAGCCGTGGTAGGCGAAGACGATGGGCCGGTTCAGCGTGAACAGGGCATCGAACTCATGATCGGACAGGCCGTGTGGATGCTCGGTGTCGGGCTGGAGACGCATCAGGTCGACGACGTTCACGACCCGCACCTTCAGCTCCGGCACGTGCTCACGAAGCAGCGCGGCCGCCGCGAGCGTCTCGAGCGTGGGGATGTCTCCGCAGCAGCCGAGGACGACGTCCGGCTCGCCCTGCTCGTCGTTCGACGCCCATTCCCAGATACCGACGCCGCGGGTGCAGTGCACGATCGCGTCGTCCATCGACAGGTAGTTCAGCGACGGCTGCTTGCCCGCGACGATCACGTTCACGTAGTTGCGGCTGCGCAGGCAGTGGTCGCCGACGGAGAGTAGCGTGTTCGCGTCCGGCGGCAGGTAGACGCGGATCACCTCGGCCTTCTTGTTGACGACGTGGTCGATGAAGCCGGGATCCTGGTGGGAGAAGCCGTTGTGATCCTGGCGCCAGACGTGCGAGCTAAGCAGGTAGTTGAGCGAGGCGATCGGGCGCCGCCAGGGAATGCCCCGCGTCACCTTCAGCCACTTCGCGTGCTGGTTGAACATCGAGTCGACGATGTGAATGAAGGCCTCGTAGCAGTTGAAGAGGCCGTGCCTGCCGGTCAGGAGATAGCCCTCGAGCCAGCCCTGGCACTGGTGTTCCGACAGCACCTCGACGACCCGGCCCTCCGGGGCGAGGTTCTCGTCCGTCGGCAGGATCGCCTCCTCCCAGACCTTGTTCGTGACCGCAAACACGTCGCCCAGCCGGTTCGACGCAGTCTCGTCGGGCCCGAAGATGCGGAAGTTCTGCGGATTTGCGGCGACGACAGTTTCGAGCCAGGCGCCGAGCACGCGGGTCGGCTCGCTGAAGGTCGTCCCGGCGGCGGTGACCTCGACCGCGTGGTCGCGGAAGTCCGGGCAGACGAGCTCTTGCATCAGCTCGCCCCCGTTGGCGTGCGGGTTCGCGCTCATCCGCCGTGCGCCCCGCGGCGGCAGCGCGGCGAGCTCGGGCACCAAGCGCCCCTGGTCTTCAAAGAGCTCCTCGGCGCGGTAGCTGCGCAGCCAGTCCTCGAGGACTCGCAGGTGGTCGGGGTTGCCGCGGACGTCGGTGACCGGCACCTGGTGCGCGCGCCAGGTGCCCTCGACAGGCAGCCCGTCGACCTCCTTGGGGCCGGTCCAGCCCTTCGGCGTCCGCAGGACGATCATCGGCCATTGGGGCCGGGTGTCGGCGCCGTCCTGCCGCGCCGCCCGCTGGATCTCGGCGATCTGGTCGAGCGCCTCGTCGAGGGCGGCGGCGAACTGCTGGTGGACGGCCTCTGGTTCGTCGCCCACGACCACCAGCGGACGCCAGCCGCAGCCTTCGAGGAAGGAGACGAGCTCAGGCTCGGGGATCCGAGCCAGTACGGTCGGATTCGCGATCTTGTAACCGTTCAGGTGCAGGAACGGCAGCACGGCGCCGTCCGTCCGCGCATTTAGGAACTTGTTGCCGTGCCAGCCGGTTGCCAGCGGGCCCGTCTCGGCCTCGCCGTCGCCGACGACGCAGGCGACCACCAGCTCTGGGTTGTCGAATGCGGCGCCGAACGCGTGCGAGAGCGCGTAGCCGAGCTCGCCGCCCTCGTGGATCGAGCCTGGGGTCTCGGGCGCTGCGTGGCTCGGGATGCCGCCGGGGAACGAGAACTGGCGGAACAGGTGACGCAGTCCTTCCTCGTCGCGGCCGACATGGGGATAGAGCTCGCTATAGGTGCCTTCGAGCCACGCGTTCGCGACGACGGCCGGCCCGCCGTGGCCGGGGCCGGTGATGTAGATCGCGTCGAGATCGCGCTCCCGGATCGCGCGGTTCAGGTGGACGTAGATCAGGTTGAGGCCGGGCACGGTCCCGAAGTGGCCGAGCAGACGGGGCTTGACGTGCTCAGCGCGCAGCGGGTCGCGCAGCAGCGGATTGTCGAGCAGGTACACCTGGCCGACCGACAGGTAGTTGGCCGCGCGCCAGTAGGCGTCGATCAGCCGCAGTTCCCCGGCCGGGAGCGTCTGCGTCATCGCCGACGGCAGGCTCATGGACGCCACTTCTCGAAGATCACCAGAACGCTGAGCTGTTCGTAGCCGACGAAGCGGTGCTCGGCGCCCGCGGGGACGAAGACGGCATGGCCCTCTCGAAGCTCAACCTTCTCTCGCTCGACTTCGAGCGTCCCGCGTCCTTCCAGCAGGACGTAGACCTCGTCGTCCTTGTGAGGCTGCTGCCGGTCGGGCTCGGGTGCGACGAGCACGTAGACGCCGATCTCGAGGCCGGGGGAGCGGTGAACAACCTCGTAGCCGCCGTTCGCCGCGACGAGCCTGGCCTTGGCGCCGGCGATGTCGAAAGGCTCGGCCGCCCGCAACGGGCCTGCTTCGGATATCGACCCGGCCATGACCGGACTCCTTTCGATCGTTTGCGCATCGTCGCGTCGGAAGCTTCCCTTACTTTGCCGCAGCTAGCGATGACAGGTCGGCGTCGACCGAAATCCCCTCGAATCGCCCCGGCGGATCGAGGATCGCACCCGAGCGCTCCGCCAGGAAGGGCGCGAGGTAACGGCCGACGATTTTGGCGGGAGGCCACCAGAGCGCATCCGTCGCCACAGATGCGGGGAGGCCGGCACGGCTGAGCTCTGCCCGCGCATAGAGCGGCGCTCCGCCAGTGAGGATCAGCCCGCGCAGGACGGGTTGGAACGGCTCGGCCGCGACGTCGGCTCCGGCGAGGCAGGCGATCTCTTCGGCCGCCGCGTCGGCCTGCTGCGCCGCGAGGCCGCCCTGCTTCACCGGAAAGGCTGTCGCGTCGCCTGCGGCGAAGACGTCCTCGAGGCCGGCCACGCGACCGCTGCCGTCGGTGGGGATGAAGCCCTGCGAGTCGCTCGGGATGCCCTCGATCCGGGGGCCCTTGAGACGCGGCAGAGCGACCACGTGATCGGCTTCGAGCTCCCAATCGGGCGTGAGCAAAAGCGACCGGTTCTCGAATGCGACCGGGTAAGAGCTCGTACGAACGCGGATTCCTCGGTCTGCGAGGAGTTCCGCGATCGCCGAGCTGGCGGCCGGCCCGAAGAGCTGCAGCGGCGCCTCCTCGTGCGTGACGACGACGACCTCGAGCGTAGGCAGACGCGCTGCGGTCTGGAGGGCGAGCTCGTATAGCGGCAGCGGCCAGCTGACCGCACCGGGGAGCGCGAAGATGACGCGTTTTGCGTCGTCCTCCGCAAGCTCGCCGAGCAGCGAGCCGAACGCCTCGCTGTCCGCGGGCCCGCGGAAGGTGAAAGCGCCGGGGATGGATTCGACCGGCCGCGCTCCGACCGCGATCAGCAAGACGTCGTATTCCAGCTCCGCTCCGGCCGAGCTGCGGGCAACGCGGCTCTCGGTATCGACGGAGTCCAGTCGCCCGAGCGTGAACAGAGCACCATACTCGTCGGCGATGTCGCTCAGATCGAGACCGTGGACGTCGCCGAGCCCGAACGGCTCGGCGACTGCCAGTGGGCGGTACCAGAACTGAGGCTCGGCGGCCAGCAGCTCGATCGAGACTCTCTCCTCGGCATGACGCCTGAGTGCGAGGAGAGCCTCGAGGCCGGCGACGCCGCCGCCCGCGATCAACACGTGCAGCGGCCCGCCGGTGGTCGAGCATGCGTTCATCCGGTCACGCGGACGGTCAGGCGAAGAACGTGGTCCTCGCCGATCGTCTTCATCGCCATGCCGGGATAGTCCTCGCCGGCCTTTGTCGTGAACTCGTAGACGCCGGCCTTGGTGAACGTGAGGCGGACCGACGCGCTCATGTGGCGCATCGCCGGGCCGGGGCGGTAGCGAACGGCGGGGCCGCTCGTCTTCAGGAGCTTGTGGGACATCACGTCGTTGTCGAGGAACGTGATCGTGCCGCCTCGCGCGAGCGCCGTCTTCTGCGCCGCCTGGTAGGCGCCGCCGTTGACCGACCAGGCGTGGCAGCCCTTCATCTGGTGCCTAATCGTGATCGTCGACTTCGCCGGCGCCTTGGCCGCTTGGCGCTCCGGTGTCGTTCCCGTCATCGCGACGCCTGCCGTGAGGCCGATGCCGACGCTGAGCCCTGCCAAGATGATCAGTAGTCGCTTCATCAGGAAGCTCCTTTCTCCGTTGACCGAACTGTCGAGGCTGTGGCCCGAGGCGGCATCCGCCTCAGGCCTGAGCGCGTCTGCCGTCTTCCCGTGGTGCGGTTGCGGGTTTCTGCGTACGCGGTCGCTACCAGCTCTTGAGAGCCGGGAGCAGCGCGGGCGGCGCGAGCCGGACACGGGCGTCGACTGCGACGCAGCCGGTCGGGAGCGCGATCACCGGGTTGAGGTCGAGCTCGGCCACCTCAGGCAGGTCCTCGGCGAGCAGCGAAAGCCGGTGCAGCAGGTCGACCAGCGCGGGCGCATCGGCTGCCGGCGTCCCGCGGAAGCCGGCCACAAGGCGGCCGGCCTTGCCCTCCAGGACGAGCTCGTGCGCATCGATGTCCGTGAGCGGAGCGATCCGGAAGCCGGCAGCGCCGATCAGCTCCGCGAAGACGCCCCCGGGGCCGAAGGCGACGAGGGGGCCGAAGACCGTATCCTGGACGATGCCGGCGAGCAGCTCGGCGCCGCCGGTGACCATCGGCTGGACGAGCAAGGGCGCTCCAATTCGCTCGGCGGCGGCGCGGACTTGCTTCTCGTCGCGGAGGTCGAGGGCGATGCCGCCCTGCTCGGTCTTGTGGGCTCCTGCCGCGGCGGTCTTGAGCACGACCGGCATCCCGAACTCGCTCGCGTCCTCGACGGCCTCGTCGACCGTCTGCGCCACGCGCTCGGGGACGACCGGCACGCCGTAGGCCTCGAGCAGGCCGCGGGCCGCATCGGCGTCGAGCCACGCCTCAGACTGGCCCTCGAGAGCGGCCTCGACGATTCGCCTCGCGGCGGCGGCGTCGACCTCGGGCGGAGCCGGGACGGTGCCGGCCGGTCGCCGGAGCCACTCGGCGCGCGTGGCGGCGAGACCGAGCGCCCGAGCCGCCGATTCCGGGTACGCGAACGAGGCGACCGAGCTCCCCTCCTGTCGCAGTGCCGGCGGGGTCCCGTCTCGGCTGATCAGGACGGCAAGCACGGGCTTGTCCGTTCCGGCGCGATCGACCGCGTCGAGGATCGCGGCCGCCACCTCGTCGGCACCCGCGACGACGGGCGGGACGAAGAGCACGATCAGCGAATCCAGTCGTTTGTCCTCGAGCAAGACCGGGATCACGGCTTCGAAGGTCGCCGCGGTGGCCGACCCCAATAGGTCCACAGGGTTCGCGAGGCTGGCGTCCTCGGGGAGCAGCGGTTGCAACGTGCCGCGCGTCTCGTCGCTCAGCTCCGGCAGTTCGAGGCCTGCGGCGGCGCAGGCATCGGCGCAGAGGATTCCCAGCCCCCCGGCGTTTGTGAGCACTCCGACGCGCCGGCCGCGCGGCAGCGGCTGGCTCGAGAGCAGGGCCGCTGCGTCGACCAGCTCCTCGAGCGTCCCGGCGCGGATGACGCCGGCCTGGCGGAAGAGAGCCTCGACGGCGGTGTCGGAGCTGGCAAGGGCGGCGGTGTGTGAGCTCGCGGCTCGGGCGCCGGCCTCGGTCGCGCCAGACTTCAGCGCGAGCACCGATTTTCGGCGCGCGACCCGCCTGGCGAGGCGTGCGAACTTCTGCGGATTGCCGAAGGACTCGAGGTAGAGCAGGACGAGCTCCGTTTCGTCATCGTCCTCCCACCACTCGAGCAGGTCGTTTGAGGAGACGTCGGCCTTGTTGCCGATCGACACGAACGACGAGAAGCCGAGGCGCCGCTCGGACGCTTTCTCCAGCAACGCGAGCCCAAGCGCGCCGCTCTGAGAGGAGAACGCGATTGGGCCCGGCGGCAGCGGCCGCGGGCCGAAGGTTGCGTTGAGGCCAAGCCGCGGCACCGCGATCCCGAGGCAGTTCGGGCCGACGAGCCGGCCACCGTGGGCGCGAACGAGGTCGAGCAGTCGCTGCTGGCGCTCGCGGCCCTCGGCGCCGACCTCGGCGAAGCCCGAGGAGATGACGCAGAGCGCCCGCACGCCGCTCACGAGAGCGGCCTCGGCTGCGTCGAGCACGAGCGGCCCCGGCAGGCAGACGACGGCGAGGTCGACGACCTCGGGAACGTCTGCGACCGATTTGTAAGCCCGCACGCCGCCCACGGGCTCGCCGTCCCGGTTGACCGGATAGGCGGCGCCGATGAAGTCCGCCGCCAGGACGTTCCGGAAGAGCTCGCCGCCGATTGCGCCCCGGCGGCGCGAGGCGCCGATCACGGCGACCGAGTTCGGCTCGAAGAAGGGGCGAAGCGAGGCCGTGACGGCGAGGTGGTCACGCTCGTCGACGCTGGCGCGGTACCGCTCCGTGGGTGCGATCGGGAAGCGGACTTCGAACTCGCCGCCGTCGAGCTCCCGCGTCACCTCGAGGCCGGCGCCCTCGAAGACGCCGAGCATCGCGAGGTTCTCCGGCATCACCTCCGCGACGAAGCGCTCGATCCCCTGCTCGGCCGCGAGCGCGGCGAGCCGCTCGAGCAGGCGCGTCCCGATTCCCCGGCCTTGCAGCTCGTCCGCGACCGCGAAGGCCGCCTCGGCTGCGCTCTCGTCGCGCAGGCGCATGTACTCGGCGACCGCGACGATCCGGTCGCCGAGCTCGCCGATCAGGACGCCGCGATCCTGCCAGTCAGGCTCGAGGAAGTGGCGGACAAGATCGTCGTCGACGCGCCTGACCCCGTGGAAGCGCAGGTAGAAGCTCCGTTCCGAGAGCCCGGCGAAGAAGGCGGCGAGGGCGTCCGCGTCGTCGTGCGCGGGCGCCCTCAGCCTCAAGGTCGAGCCGTCGCGGAGGATGACGTCGACCGCGGCGGCCCTCCGGTGTTCAGTCGTTGCTGCCGACAAGGGCTAGCTCCCTTTCCGCTCGTTCCCCGCTCACGGGCTCAGCTTCGAGCACGACCTTTAGCGCGTCCGTCTCGGCGGCCGCGGCGAAGGTGTCGTAGGCCGCCATCGTCTCGCCGAGCGGGAACCGGTGCGTCGCGAAAGGCGTCGCGTCCAGCCGTCCCTCGACGATCAGCTTCAGGAGCCGCGGCGTCGTCACCGTGTCGACGAGGCCGGTGGTGATCGTCACGTCGCGGATCCAGAGCTTCTCCAGGTGCAGAGTCGCCGGGTGCCCGTGGACTCCCACGTTGGCGACATTGCCGCCTGGGCGGACGAGCTCGGTGCAGAGCTCGAACGTCTCGGGCACACCGACCGCCTCGACGGCGACGTCGGCGCCGAGGCCGCCGGTTAGCTCCATCACCCGGGCGAGTGCGTACTCGCGGGCGCTGTTGATCGTCGGGTTACGTGGTCAAGCATCAGTCCTCCCTTCGCGGCCCGGGCCGGGCCTGATCGAATGAGCCGCCCGCGAGCCTATCGCCGGGCTGTCGCACCCGAGTAGGCTGGGCGTGTGGGCGCGGTCAGCTCGAACGAAAACCGGCTGCGCGCGCTCGTCGAGATCGGTGTTGCGATCACCTCCGAGCTGTCGCTCGACGCGCTTCTGCAGCGGCTCGTCGAGGCAGCCCCAGAGCTCACGGGTGCCCGTTACGCCGCCCTCGGGGTCATCGATCGCAGCGGCTCGGAGCTCGAGCGCTTCCTCACCACCGGCATCGATGCGGAGACCCACGCTGCGATCGGCGAGCTCCCGCGAGGTCGCGGCATCCTCGGCGTCCTAATCCGCGACGACACCCCGCTGAGGCTTCACAATCTCGGCGATGACCCTCGCTCGGTGGGGTTCCCGCCCAATCACCCGCCGATGGGCACCTTCCTCGGCGTCCCGGTCCATTTGCGGGGCGTCGCCTACGGCAACCTCTACCTGACCGAGAAGGCCGGCGGCGGGGACTTCACCGCCGAGGACGAGAGCATCGTGATCGCCCTGGCGGCCGCGGCCGGTGTCGCCATCGAGAACGCCCGTCTCTACGAGGAGGCCGCGCAGCGC
>Ga0184619_10000809_pt1 | contig 10857 bp, 10 predicted proteins | sample PLM0_60_b1_FD_133146 | JGI IMG/M metagenome (GOLD analysis project Ga0184619, IMG submission 133146) | Groundwater sediment microbial communities from an aquifer in East River, Colorado, USA - PLM0_60_b1 | ecosystem: Environmental > Terrestrial > Soil > Riparian zone | place: USA: East River...
CGCCTTTTCTAAATATGGTTACTGTCCTCACCCCAGCAACCATGTGATGGAAGGATTCACCAACCATCTAATTGGGTGGAGTATAACGCGCATAACTAAATTTGCAAAGCGGACTCGGCATTTATTATTACTCGTTAGAAATCTCGCATAGCTGCACTCCTCGCGCTTCCGCAAATTGGCCACCGAAATTAGCGTTAACCGGGTGAAAGCTGCGCCTGCCATTCCGCCGAACAAACCCTGCTGGTTTCGGAACTAAAAATCGAATTTGGGTTTTTTACTATCCAACTTTCGGTAGCTTCCAGCAGCCGTGACGTTCGTGCCGAAGCCACAGCCGGTATCATCCAGTTGCGTAACGCGAACCCGGTTGGGAAAGAATTCAAATTTCAGCTTACAGTCATCCTGATCGTAAATTGCAACTCGATTTTCAGGCACGACTATTCCCTGAAGCTCGCCATTATGAACGTTTTCTGAATTGTTGTAGCTCACCCACAGCGCCAACAAATAGAATTTTATTTTTCTGCTCGCGAGTTGCAGCACGTCAAGACGATTGCGAAACTCGTCTTTGGTCAAAACTATAATGGCCAGTCACATTTTTTATAGCGGGCTTCCGCGGCGTCTGTGCCTGGACTGCGCAGATCAATGCCGTTACCAAAACCAACATTCGTGATAAGCAAATTACTGCTGATATGCGCATCCGAAAAACTCATCCAGGTTTTACGAACGCAGCGCGATCAGCTCCAGCGCATTTCCATCAGGATCGTCAAAATAAAGCGAGACACTATTCATCCATTCATGAACCACGGGAGTGGAAACCTCGACGCCATGGTCTTTCAATATTTTCTCAGCGCCGTTGATGTCCGCTTCGCTGACAGTGAAGGCGAAGTGCTGCTTCGGCCAGTCGCTCTTATCTTCCTGCAATACGACCATCCCGGCGTTGCCGCCTGCGTACATGAACAGCCAATTGCGCTGCTCATCACGCAAGCCTTCTTTCAGTCCAAGCACATCCTTATAAAACGATTCCGCGCGCGCCAGGTCTTTTACGCGGACGGCAATTTCGTAAACGCCTCTTATAGGTAACATTCTGCGAACCTCCGTAAAGATCAGGGAGTTTACCTGTCCACGTGATTAGCAAACAAGGATTTCTAGAACGACGAATTTCAAAGAGGCTATCTCGGGCCATTTCCACCAAGGCCGCGTAAAAGCAGGCCAGGAACTGCGGCGATCGTAAGGCGGTTGTAATTGCAGTTCACAACCTTTCCCGGTCGCATTGCATCCGACCAGTGCTGCCAACCTCTCCCGCTTGCAAAAGGAATCGACTCTTGTTACACCTGCTTTGGTGGAATTGCTTGCGTGGAGAGTGACTATGAAACAGTTTATGCGACCTTTTTATTGCTTGCTAATTGTACTGGCTCTTCTTGTGCCCGCTGTTGCTGACACTATTCGTTTGAAAGACGGCAGCGTCATACGCGGTCAGGTAATCGGTTTTAAAGATCAGCAGTTCACGGTATTGATTGGTTCGGGGGCGCAGGGCCGCCGCAGCCGCACAATCATCTACGTTGAAGATATCGACTCGATAGAGTTTGACTCAGCAACTACGGCTGCTGCCGCCGCACTGTCAAACGAAGACACCGCGACAACCAGCGGCTCAACTGCGCCGGTGTACCAGCCACCCCGAACAAATCCGGCTGCCGACACGAGCAACAATGCACCGGCACGCGTTAATAACCAAACACTGCCGTCCAGCTCGCCAACTTTTTTTACTATCAAAGTGGCTGTTCGAGCCGATAACGCGAACAATGGCTGGACGAACACTGGTTTGGTCGTGCGCAAAGGCCAACGACTGCGGATAAGCGCGACCGGACGAGTATCACTGGGCGCGGGTCGTTTTTCGACACCGGCAGGAATCGCCGGCGCCGACAATGAAAAACTGATGCGCACAGAAGCCACGGGCGCGCTGATAGCTGTTATTGGCGACGATAATGACGACTTTCTATTAATTGGTACCCGCCGCGATTTCGTTGCCCAACGCGATGGCGTGCTGTTTCTCGGCGTAAACGAGGGAAATCTTTCTGACAATACCGGCACCTATGATGTCGTGGTTGAAGCGGAAGCAGGCGGGCCTCGCTAGGTTGGCAAACCCGCCGATTAGAAAGAAGCATCAGACTGAATACCCGGTCAGAAGACAATCTATGTTCCGGGAAAATTCGACCAGCACTTTCCTTTCAGGTAAATGCAATGAAGCTCCCGCAGTTAGCGCTCTCACTTTTTGCCGCGATCGTGTTATCAGCTTTACTGGTTCCGGTTCTAGCTGGATCTGGATTCGCACAGTCGCGTCGCCAACCACCGACCAGCAATGAAAAAAAGAATAAACGGCCTGGCGAAACCACTGGACAGGGAGAAAAGCAAGAACCGACACCGCCTGATCTAGTCGGCCGACCACAGGACGCCGAGAAAGTGACTGTCTCGACGCAGATCGTTAATGTCGACACAGTGGTTTATCACAAGAAGAGTGGACAGATTGTTACGGGATTGAAAAAGGAAAACTTCGCTATTTTTGCGGATGGCCAACCCCAAATCATTACTAATTTCTCAACTCCCGAAACACCGATTACCGTGGCGATGGTCGTGGAGTACAGCAAGTGGTCTGAATTGTTTGGTTACTATGGTAGTAGCGGTCAGGACCCAGGCACCTATGAAGTGATTCAACCGACGGCGATGTTTCTGACGCATTTTATAAAACCGCCCGACGATTACGTGTCAATTGTGGCATTCGATATCAGGCCCACACCCCTGACCGACTTCACAAACGACCCCGCGCGCATTAACCAGGTGATCAACCTCATGCTCCGCAATCGTCCGGCATTTCGCGAAACAAATCTTTTCGACGCCGTAAAGTTTGTGCTGGTGGGGGGTCGCGGTGATGCCGTCGTTCTCGAGGAGTCAAAGTCCGAGCATGCAGACTATTCCGGATTGGTCAGCGTGCAGGGTCGTCGTCGAGCGGTGATACTTGTGGCTTCCGGCATCGACACCTTCAGCAGGATCAATTACGGAGACGCTAGGAAGATCGCACAGAATGCCGGTATCCCGATTTACATCATTGGCACTGCCAACCTCTTCTTTAAGAAATATGAAGATAGACTCGATGCAACTGACAGCATTTCGGGAATGCCCGGACGCATGACTTTTCTTCAAGCGCAAAACACGCTGAAAACTTTTGCCTCTGAAACGGGCGGCGCCTATTTCCCGGTGACATTTCCCGGCGAATTGCCCACCGTGTTGAGTTCAATTAACTCCCTGTTACGCAGCCAATACAGCCTGGCTTTCAACCCGGGCGATGTGCACGACGGCAAGCAACATAAGATTAAAGTCAGCGTCGATATCAATGGCGACGGAGTTTACGACGATAAGGAATATGTGATTCAAGCGCGGCAATTCTACAACGCGCCGAAACCAGCTGCCCCGAAGCAATAGGTCTAATATATGAGAACAAAAAGGCAGCGAGCCAAAAGCTCGCTGCCTTTTTGATTTGCCATTGCAACAAATTACGACAACTTTAAGACGCCATTCTCAACAATCGTCTTGCCATCGAGGGTTACCGTGCTGCCAGGTAAAAACATGTCCAGTCCATAAGAGACTTTGTTATCGCCACCGGCCCAGCTGTTATTGCCGATGCCCAGCGTGACCATGCCAGACTGAATCCAGTTTCCCAGTTTGCTGGCCGGCCAAACATGCAGGTTGGGATTAATACCAAAGTCGACAAAAGAGAATAGCTCTTTGCCGTCTCCCCGGGCGTCATATTCCTTTTTCAGATCGTCAAAGCCGGGGCCCGTGCCTGTCATCTGAGTCAACTTTCCAGCTGCAAAAGTTAACTTCAGATTGGTGACTTCCTTTCCGTTCATGTAAGTTTGCGAAACCACTACGGTACCTTCCGCAGTTCCCGGCACCGGAGCGCAATAAACTTCGCCCGCCGGCAGGTAGACTGAAACAGCAGGTCCGCCCTTCTTCATATCGTCGGCAGAAATAATTCCATCGCTAACGAAAAATGGCCGGCCTTCAATCTTGACTTTAAGATCAGTTCCGTTGGGATTCGTTATGTGCACTTCCTTGCCTGCGGAAAGCGCGGTCTTGACGTTTTCGCCGGTCGTTTGCACCGCCGAATAATCTGAGTTCACTGCTTCCCAGAAAGTTTTTGCCAGATCGTCCTGCGACATGCCAAAGCGCTTGGCCCGGTAGGCTGTCGGATAAAGTCCGTTACCAACATTGACTTGTCGCACGTTGCGTTTTAGGTAGAGGTCGGCAACTGGTTCCCCTGCTTTGGCAACGGCGGCCATGCGCGCTTGAGAGATGCCAGCAGCAACATCGTCCGATTCATTAGTCTCAAATCCGATTGCAACCGCCGGTAGCGTAGCCAGTTTAAGATCCAAATCGGGCGCCTTGGCATCGTACTTGTCCGGGACTTCCTCATAATACTTTTTGAACATGCGGTCACTGCCCACAGTCAACAGTGGAAACGCTCCTACCTTTCGCACATCAGTCGTAATATTCTCTAACAACTCCATGTCGCGCACACCACCGTTAACAAAAACGATCTCGCCTTCCTTGACGCCGGCCACCTGAGTGACCAACCGATTCGAGAGTGCTTCCAAATCCGTGACAGGCATCTTCTTCGCAGTTTCCATCTGCGGAGTAGCCTTGTTCTCACTTACATTTGCGGGAGGCTGTGCCTGTTGACACGAAAGCAACGCTAACGACGCAGACACAGAAACAAGCAGGAGATAAAACTTACGGGACATGGGCGGCTCCTTTTTAGCGAGGGAAAGTTTGAAATTTCACGCTGCTTCTACGCTAACTTGATCCTTAAGTCAATGTCAGGTGGCCCCATCAATGTTCTTTTTGTCAGCGGTCCGGGCGTACAGCGCGCGGCAGGCAAGCTGTCACACGCCATGCAGGCGCAAGCGAAATTCATCATTGATGGCGATAATATCCGCACGTCGATTCGAGAAGAGCCTACTGTCGCGCAGCAGCATTGGCAAACCGCCTGGCGCCAGTTTCAGTCCATAGGCGCCGCTGGAAAAAATAGCCGCGATCTGCGGATTCAGGCGTTGTGGTACTCCGTAGCGAATTGCTTTTTGAGCCAGTGGCGAAAAGCCACTGGTTCGCCGCGGATTTATCAACTCCAATGACTGGTCGAAGATGTGCAAACGCGTCGGCAGCTCGCGCAACGCCAGGTCGCGATGGACCAGCAGGTTGGAAACAGCTTCAACTACCGCACTGTGATGATAATTGGCGCGCGCGGCAATTGGACTCTCGTCCGCGGTTGCAGGCGAGAAAGTTTTTGGACGCGACTCCCAAAGATCACAGTAGCGCCTAATAAAGCGCAGAGTGCTTTCATAAAGAGTCAGAAGATTACCGGACATCGTGAGGCGCTCGATTATGGGAGACTGTGTTGATTCGCCTCCGAAGCGGGTAGCGACAATCATCGATCTTGGCAGCAGCTCTGCCACCCGCTGGTCGTGGCCAAACAGAAGCAGGCCGGCCACGGTCGGCGCTAGTTCACCGGCCCGTTCAGTGGCCATTAGCAGATCGCGTTCAAGTACCTCGCCAGTTGGATAGCCGCTTGTCCGCGCGCTCTCGAAAGCATCGCCTTCGAATTCGCGCAGGAAACTCCAGAGGTGCGCTTCATCAATATCCTGAATTGTCGCCCCCTGCGCCGGCAGATTTTCAAACGTCAACGGCCGGGTCTCATCCAACAGCGCTGCCAGCTCTTCCGGAGTAGCTTCTCGTTTTTCTGCACCAATACGCAGATAAAAACGGCCATCGCGAGTGCGATAAGGACGCCGTTTGCCTTCAACATCGAGTGCGACGATGCGCCGGCCGTTATCAAAAGCAAGGCGATCCACAAAGGGAAAAAGAGGTGGCTCGATATCCTCGCGGCAAATTCTCACCAGCTCTTCCTGAACGCTTTCGGGATTATCAACTCCTTCGATGCGCAGTTGATCGTTAACCCCAAACACGATAACGCCGCCACCGGTGTTGGCTAGGGCGACAATCTCCTGCGTGATCTTTTCAGTGTTTGAGAGCTTTACCTTCAGCTCAAGGAAAGTATCTTCACCGCCTCGGATTAAGCGCAACAGTTCTGTGCGGGAGGTGGCTGGAGCAGGCGTCGAGAGAAAGTACTCCTGGAACGAGCGCTCGGTGGATGGTTCGTGCCGCTGGTTGCTACGAAATCTTCTGCGAGCCATTTGTGTATTGACGGGGCCGCGCTCTTTCTGAGATTTGAGATCTCAAATCCAAGATCGGAAAGACCTGCCCGCCCGGATGTCTAAACAGCAAGACATCGCTGGAATAAAGTTGTCAATGGTTTCAATCGTTACCCGGATCATTTACGGCGTCATGTATTGCCAGTTCTCTTTTCTGGACGGCTTCGCCCTGAAACGGAAGCAACATCAGATAGAAACCAATTGAAAGAACCGCCAGAGCTGCGAGTGTAACATATTCAACCAACACGCTCTGTGCCACGTAACCCGCGGCTGTGGCGGCCAGCGGAACCAGTGCCAGCAGCACAATCATCGGTATCAACAACAAGCCAACCACTCCGGAAACATTCAGTCGTTTGCCAAACTTCATTCGTTTCGGAAAATGAACTGAAAACAAATTCCCCATTATCGATATCAGTGATGCAAACGCAATAAAACTAAGGGACGCAAACAGCAGAGCGCCCGCCGAGAGGTCGCGGAAAACAATTTCGTTAACTGCCATCAAGCCACTGCAGAAAACGAGTGCGACCAACGATATTGAAATGTTTTTCCCCAGCAGCACTTTCTTGCGAGCAACCGGCGAGAGTATTAGGGTACGCATACCTGCATGATCGAAAGCGAATTGGTTGCAAAAGAGGCCGGCAAGAATAAGGAACACGTAAAGAACCCCAGTCGTCGCCATCAAGCCGGCGCCATAGGTGAAGAAATCTGCGGAAAAACCGGTGGTATCGGCGCCAACGCGCGTCGCAGCGAAACGGCGTCTGTTCATGAAGCGAAGGACAATGAGTATCAAGGGCATCAACGTCATCATGCGAAGCTGCGCGTTGCGCATCGAGTAGCGCAGTTCCTTCTCAATGATGGCGGAGAGTTCCCGCGAGATGAACGGAAAGTTCAAACCAGTGTACTGCTTATCTGATATGGCTGCGCGCTGTCGCTTCTGTTTGGCTGCTCCGCCACCGAGAGTAGCGCGACGCGCGAGCCAGTAAGTGATCACTACTAAAACAAATGTGTAAGCGGCGAGCAGACTCAATACCAGAACGTATTCAGCCGCATGTCCTGGATGCATGCCCTGAGTGAGAGCGTAGGCAACGGCTCCCGGCGGCGTCCAGCGAAAGGCGGCAACTGAATCAGCGTGGCGAAAAACTACGGGCGCGAGCTGACCAAATAAAGCACCGCCCAGGCCAGCAATTGCTCCGATGAGAGCCAACAAGGTTTCGCCACGAGTCCGCTTGCGCCGAATCAATGAGCCAATCGAAGTGGAAACCCATTTCGACAAGGCAACCCCGAATGCCGCCGCCATAAGCGCTATCAGAATTGCCGCGGTTGTTTTTCCAGTTGCTGAAGCAACGCCAATCCCAATTGCGATCATTGCGGGTATGGCAAACAGGGATTGCAGCGTGGCGAGTTCGCTAACAAAATCGAGGGCGAACAGCTTTCGTAGACTGATTGGATAAAGCAGCAGGTTTCCGGGATCAAACTCACGCCCGCTACCAATGCTCAACGGCAAGGTGGCCCACAGCAGGTAAAACAGAGCAAAGATCGAAAAGAAAATAAATTCGACAGACGGAACGACGTCGCCGGTTCGCCGATGTGAAGACGTGAAAGCTTGAGTGTCGAAGCCCACGCCAGGGGCCGTCAACGCGTAGGCGGCCACACCAAGACCGACAGCAATCAACAGCGATAGTGACAGGGCAGCAAATATTGTCAGTGCGGAGGCCAGGCGATTAACAACTGCCTTGGACTTGCGCATTGAGTTGCGAAACAATGCCCATTTAAGCCAGATGAGTGTCGCAAGTTGGGACATAGCAAACAGTGAACCGTGAACGGTCAGATACGAGTTATTTTCTGTAAGTAGGTTCTTTTTTTCGAGACTGAGTTTCCGAATTCTTCATCGTGCTGTAACTTTCATTCTATACTCAGCTTACCACCTTCGGCGGTCTGCTGTTCACTGTTCACTGTTTACTGTTTGCTGTTTACTTCTTTGCTGCAATGGCTCCCAACGACACACACACCAACGCTTACATCAGTCTCGGTTCCAATTTAGGCGACCGCGCCGGCAATCTGTTGCTCGGCATTCGCGGTATGCTCGACGCTAATCTTGAAGTCATTAGACTTTCCCGGATTTATGAAACCGAACCGGTGGAAACATTCGCGCAGCCGGCTTTTCTAAACATGGTGGCGGAATTGCGCGGCAGTACGCTACCTCGCCCCGATGAATTGCTGACCCGGTTGCGGCGCATCGAGTACGCACTCGGCCGCACCCGCGAGGCCGGAGTGGCTCCACGCACGATTGATCTCGATCTTCTGTTCTATGCAAACGAAACAAGCGACACCCCGTTTCTGACCCTGCCGCACCCGCGTCTGCATCGTCGCCGGTTTGTGCTTGTTCCCCTAAATGAGCTGGCGCCAGCGCTCGTTCATCCGGAACTAGACAAGACAGTCGCTCAACTGCTTGAAGCGCTGGAAGACAATTCTCAAGTAAAACTTTGGCGAGCTTGAAATTTTCAGGAGCGCCGCCAATGAAAGCAAAGCGCGAACCGGTTTTTATCGAATTCATAGGAACTTTGGGCGAAGGGGCGAGACATTCCCGCTCCCAGGGGTTTTCCCCTTTTTTTGCTTTTGCCGTTATAATGGCGGCCACTTGCTAACACGCCTTACACATTTCAAATCTGCCGGTAAAACGGCAATCCAAGTAGGCCACCGAGCGTAGCCAGAGAGCCGAAAAATGCCCTATCTAAAGCCTGAACGTCCCGAAAAAGTTAACGCGCCGTCGCTGAAGACCAGCAAACAACGCGGCGAGCGATTGGTTTGTTTGACTGCTTACGATTATCCGACAGCCCGCATTGTTGACGAGGCGGGCATCGACATCATTCTGGTCGGCGACAGCCTGGGAAACGTGGTGTTGGGCTATGGCAACACGGTTCCCGTCACGCTCGATGAAATCTTGATTCACTTAAAGGCGGTGCGACGCGCGGTGCAACGCGCGTTGCTGGTTGCCGACATGCCTTATGGTTCGTTTCACACGGGCGCCGATGATGCTGTAAGGAACGCCTTGCGGTTGGTGAAAGAAGGCGGCGCCGAAGCAGTCAAACTTGAGGGCGGGCACAAACGCGTGCAGCTTGTAAAGCGGTTGGTTGATGAAGAAATTGCGGTGATGGGCCATATCGGTTTGACGCCTCAGTCAATCAATAAGCTGGGCGCTTACCGCGTACAGGGTAAAACTGCGGCTGCGGCGAGACAGTTGATTGATGACGCGCACGCTTTGGAAGACGCAGGCGCTTTTGCAATCGTGCTTGAAGTTGTGCCGCGCGAAATCGCAAAAATGATTACTGAAAGCGTGAGCATCCCCACAATTGGAATCGGCGCGGGCATGCATTGTGACATTCAGGTCCTGGTAATCCACGACATGCTCGGTCTTTCATTCGGGAAACTGGCGCGCTTTGTCAGACCCTATGCAAACCTGCACGAGGTTATGACCGATGCCGTGACTCGTTACGCCGATGATGTGCGCAGCGGATTTTATCCTTCCGATGACGAGTCGTACGCTCTACCGGCTGAGGCCGCCGAAGAACTGCGCATCAGCGAGCCGAATAAGGTTTCAAAAGCCCGCGAGTCTTGAATTTATTCCCAAACTAAACTATGGAGATAATTAATCGCCGTCAGCGCATGAGTTCTGTCGCGCGCAAAATCCGCCGCGAGCAGGAGCGGACAATCGGGCTGGTGCCGACAATGGGCGCACTGCACGAAGGTCATCTCAGCCTGGTAAGAGAAGCGCGACGAATGTGCGATGTGGTGGTTGTTTCTGTTTTCGTTAATCCAACCCAGTTTGGTCCAACCGAAGATTTCGAACACTATCCGCGCGACCTGACCAGGGACACCGCCCTGCTAACTGATTACAACGTTGATTACATTTTTGCGCCGACTGGGGAAGAAATGTATCCGCGGGGCTTTTGCACTTACGTAAATGTCGGTGGACTCTCGAAACTGCTTGAAGGTGATTCGCGGCCGGGCCATTTTCGCGGTGTCGCAACCGTAGTTTCTATTCTGCTGAATACCGTGCGACCCGACTTCGCTTTCTTTGGCCAAAAGGATGCGCAGCAGTCAGTAATTATTAAGCGCATGGTGAGAGATCTGGCTTTCGATACGGAGATCGTTGTCTTGCCAACGGTGCGTGAAGACTCGGGTCTGGCCATCTCGTCGCGAAATCTTTACCTGACTGATCAAGAGCGCGAGTCAGCCGCGGTGATTCATCGCGCACTGGCCAAGGCAAAAGAGAGTTTCAAGAAAGGCGAACGTCACGCAGCCAAGCTGGCGGAGATTGTGCGCACAACAATCGAAACGGAACCGCATGCGCGGCTGGACTATGTGAGTATTGTGGATGCGGAAACCCTGGAGACCCTCGAGAAAATTGACGAGCGCCCCGTCCTGATCGCGATTGCCGCCTACATCGGCAAGACCCGTCTGATCGATAACATGGTGGTGAATAAAGCAAAGAAAGACGCTGCTACCTCGAAGGCCTGAATCTTGGCCCACCTGCGGTTTTCCTACTCCTCTGTTAGAATCCAACTCGTTGACTTATGTCTGGCGAGAGTAAACAAAA
>Ga0184619_10000811_pt1 | contig 10844 bp, 7 predicted proteins | sample PLM0_60_b1_FD_133146 | JGI IMG/M metagenome (GOLD analysis project Ga0184619, IMG submission 133146) | Groundwater sediment microbial communities from an aquifer in East River, Colorado, USA - PLM0_60_b1 | ecosystem: Environmental > Terrestrial > Soil > Riparian zone | place: USA: East River...
GACCTGGATCGGGATCGTCCCGATCGGCTACGCGGACGGGTTTCGGCGCGATCTCAGCGGTACCGAGGTGCGGGTGGGAGACGAGCCGCGACGCGTCGTGGGCACAGTCTCGATGGACGCCTTCGCGGTCGAGCTCGAGCGCGAGCAGCCCGTGGGAACGCCGGTGACCTTGCTCGGCGACGGCATCTTGGCGGAGGATCATGCGCGTGTCGCAGACACGATCAACTACGAGCTCGTGTGCGGGATCAACGGCGACCCCGCTCGCGCAAGGCGGGTGGTCGTCGATTCGTGAGCTCGTCGAAGAGCTTTTCGCCGGCGAGGAAGCGTGGATCGTCGGCGGGGCCGTGCGGGACGAGCTCCTCGGCCGGCCGCTCATCGACGTCGACGTGGCTCTGCGCGAGCCGGAGCAGTCCGCTCGGGCTTTCGCGCGACGCTCGGGTGGTGTTCCGTTCCCGCTCTCGGAACGGCACGGCGCCTGGCGCGTCGCGCTGGACCGGGATCGAACCGTCGACTTCACTCCTTTGCCTGGGACGATCGAAGACGATCTCGCGACGCGGGACTTCACCATCAACGCGATCGCGGAAGCGGTCGGGAGCGGCAAGCTCGTCGATCCCTTCGAGGGACGCCGGGACCTGAACGAGAGGTCGCTTCGCGCGGTCGCCCAGACGATCTTCGACGACGATCCTCTGCGGCTGCTGCGCGCGGTGCGGCTCGAGGACGAGCTCGGCTTCCTGCTCGAAACCGAGACCGAGGCGCTGTTGCGCGAGCACGCGAATCTTGTCGACCGCCCCTCCGGAGAGCGGATTCTGGGCGAGCTGCGGCGGTTGTCGCCGAGCGGCTACCGGCGGCTCGACGAGCTCGGTTTGCTGCGGCTGTTGGGCGGATCGAGCGCCGGCTTCGACCGGAGGGCGGCCTGTGACCACCCGGACTACGACCTCGTCGTTGTCTTCGGCAAGAATCTGCAGCGGTTCCCGATCTCGAACGAGACGAGGCGGTTTGCGCAAACCCTTCTGCGGGCCGAGGCGCCTGCAGATGCCTCGGCGCGGGCCGTCCACCGCTTCCGGCGCGCCACGGAACCGTGGTCGCTCGAGGCGCTGGCCTTCCTGGGGGAGAACGCCTTCGCCGACGAGGTGCTCGAGGCGCGCGAGCGAGAGCCGAAGAAGCCGCTCGTGAGAGGGAACGAGCTCGGGCTGGCGCCGGGGCCCGAAGTCGGGCGGCTACTGGCGGAAATCGACGAGGAACGCGCGGCAGGCACCATTAGCACGAAGGAGGAGGCTCTTGAATATGCACGACGCAACGCGGGCTCGGTTCGCGGCAACGGCTGACCTGATCGCTGCTCAGCAGGAGCGGCGTGCCGTCGAGCTCGCCGCACGCGTGCGCGAGTTCGTGCCGCTGACCGGCGAGGAGCGCGCGCTCGACGCCGGCGCGGGCACCGGCGCGCTGGCCTTCGCGCTCGCGCCTCTCGTGCGAGAGGTGGTGGCGGTCGATCTCGTGCCGGAGCTGTTGGAGCGAGGACGAGCAAAGGCGCCCGCGAACGTCACCTTCGTCGAGGGCGACGCTGAGAAGCTCGATTTCGAGCGCGCGTCCTTCGACCTGGCCGGAACCTTGCGAACGCTGCACCACCTTGCACGGCCGGAGCTCGTGGTCGCAGAGCTGGCGCGGGTAACTCGGCCGGGCGGCCTCGTGCTCGTGGTCGACCAGATCGCGCCGAGCGACCCCCTCGCGGCGCTCGACCTCAACCTCTTCGAGAGCGCACGCGACCCGACGCACACACGCGTGCTTGCCGACGTCGACCTCCGTGGGCTCTTCGAGTCGAACAGTCTCGTCCTGCGCACAGCCGAGTTCGTCCGGGAGCAGCGCGAGCTCGACCCGTATCTCGACCTGGCAGGCTGCGAGGGCGAGGCCCGCGAGCGGGCGCGAGCACTTGCCCCGTCGGACTACACGGCAGAAATCGGCTGGTACCTGCTCAAGCGCCCCTAGAGGCGCCAGAGGCAACCGCTCGTTACGATCCGCCGGGTGCGCGTCGAAATCTTCTACTGCCCCGTCTGAAGCGGGTACGACGAACGGGCCGCGAGTCTCGCGGCCGAGCTTTCCGGAGAGGGATTCGACGCGACCGCGATCGAGGGCGCGCACAGCCAGTTCGATGTGCTCGCCGATGAGCGTCTGGTGTTTTCGAAGCAGGAGTCCGGGCGCTTTCCGGAGACGAGCGAGATTCTCGCGGCGCTGCGCGCCTAGGCCTGGCTGGCATCGAGGCGCGCGATCGCGTCGCGCAGCTCGTTTCGCTCCTGCTCGTTCGACGTGAACGCCTTCATCAGGCGACTTTCGCCTTCCTCGGTCAGCGTGAGATAGGCGACGCGTCCGTCGGAATTCGACTGCTCGCGCCGGACGAGACCGGTTTCCTCCGCGCGGCGGACCAGCTCCGTGACCGTGCTCTGCGCGAGTTGCAGCCGCTCTGCGAGCTCCGTGACGGTCGAGTGCTCGCGGCCGTCAGGCGCGCCCTTGATCATCAGCAGCAGCAGGTACCGCTGCGGCGTCAGGTCAGACCGGCGCGCGTTGCGCTCGCTCTTGCGCAGGAAGAGGCGTAGCGCCGCTCGAAACTCGGCGACCCTCGCGACCTCGCCGGCGGGAAGCGACGAGTCCACGGCTCGATTCTACTTCGGCTTCCGATGCCTGTTCTGCATCCGGGCCGTCCGCGCAAGCAGCCCGGGCGCCAGCGCCTGTGCGATCGCGGCCGGCCTATACCAGCGCGGTACGAACTGCTCGATTCGGTTCCGTTCCACCGCCTGGACAACGCGCTCCGCGACAAGCTCGGGACGGGCGACCAGGCGCCGGAAAAGCTCGTGGACGCGTGCCCGGTTCGGAAAGCCCGGCGTCTCGATCAGCCCAGGATTGATCGTGTGGACGCTGACGCCGAGCGAAGCGAGCTCGACCGTGAGCGAGCGCGAGAACGCGAGCTGCGCGTGCTTGGACGCCGTGTATGGGCCGGAGGAGCCGATCGCCACCGCTCCGGCGATCGAGGCGATGTTGACGACGTGGGAAGGCGCGGCCGCCTCGAGCGCCGGCAAAAAGGCACGCACGCACCAGACCGAGCCGAGGTAGTTGGTGCGGATGACGTCCTCGATGCGCTCGGGATCGAGGGCAAGGAAGCCGCCGCGGCCGGGGACTCCGGCATTGTTGACGAGGAGCCGGATCGCCGGGTGCCGTTCCCGGACGACGGCTGCGACGCGGTCGACAGTGGCTCGCTCGCCGACATCGCAGATCTGATGTTCGGCGCCGAGCTCCTCGGCGATCGAGCGCAATCGCTCCTCGCCGCGGGCCAACAACACGAGCTGCCAGCCGCGGCGGGCGAGCGCGCGGGCGATCGCGGCGCCGATGCCGCTCGAGCCGCCGGTGACGACCGCGACCGAGCCCGAGGGCTCTACCGGCAAACCTTGACGGTTCGGCGCGCCTGCGCCTTGCCGTCGCGGGAGTCGATCTCCGCCCGCAGACGATGCAGGCCGCGCTTGGACTTGCGGGTCGCCCAGGTGCCGAGGTAGAGGCCGGAGTTTCCCTTGCGGAGGGTCGTGATCCGGCGCCTGCCGTCGAAGAAGCGCACTGCCTTGACCCTCGTCGGTGCCGAAGCGGCGACGGCGAGCGTCGCGCGTCCCCGGAGACATGCGGTCTTGAGCGGCAGGAGCCACGTGATGGTCGGGCGCGCGACGCCACGGAGTCGCACGAGCTTCGTGGTCGTGTTCGGGAGGATGTTCGCGCCGATCTGGTCGACGTTCTTGGACTCCTGGTTGTCGGCTGCCTGTACCGCGCCGCGGTAGCGCCCACGCGCCACAGGCGGCGCGGAGCGCGGGAGCGGGAAGAGGGCGAGGCCGCTGCTCGAGTCGTAGAGTGCGGCGCCGAGCAGCACGCGTGGCCGGTACTCGATCACGAGCGAGAGCGGATCGACGCCGGCGCCGAGATCCGTCACCCGGGCGGCGAGCATCGGCCGTCCCGCGGTGACCGTCCTCGTCAACAGGGTGAATCGGGGCGGAGTCACGTCGTTCACCCACGACCGCAAGACGTAGGCGCCGGGAAGCGATCGGCGGGTGAAGAGTTCGCGGCCGGAATCCACCGAGACGTAATACGTCTTCTCACGGGGGAAGATGACGCCGGCGACCCCGATGTCGAGCCGGTAGTCGGCCGTCAGCACGTTTGCGTTGACCGGCGTTCCGGCGTAGCCCTGCAAGTCGTTCTCGTTTCGCGAGCCGAGGAACCAAGGCTCGACTTGCGCTCCGTTCGTCTCGGCGACGATCGCGGCGCCGACGTTCGCCACCGGCTGGTTGATGTGGATCGAGTAGAGCTGCTCGGCCCCGTTCTCGTCCATCGGCGCTCCCGTGTAGCTCGCCGGCGGGCCGAAGGGGCTGGTCGGAAAGCGGTACTGGAAGATGTTCGACTTCCCGTTTCCGGTGTCTCCGGCCTGGAACTTCTTCAGCGGCAGCACCGTGACGGCTTCGGCCCCGGGGCGCTGGACCGAAAAGAAATAGGGGACGCGCCGCACGTCGGAGCCTTGAGTCAGCGTGATGAACCCGTAGTTGTCCCCCGTCGCCGCGTCGGAATTCGCGCGCACGACGACCGGGATCTCCACCGTGCCGCCCGGCGAGACGGCCGCCGAGCCCGGCAGGTCCACGAACGCGCCCGAGGTCGCCGACTGCGCCTGGAGCCCGAGCGTCCAGGCTCCGCCGCCGCCTCCCGCGTCCTGAACCTCGAGCAACAGCGAGCGCCGAGCACTGCCGTGGCTGACGATGAGATCGTCGAACGAGAGCGACACGGGCGCCGTGAAGAGCTTGGGGTCGTCCGCCCGTGGGACGTTGGCGAGTCCGGCTCCTTCGAGCAAGACAGATGCCTCCTGCGTCCGCTCCGTGTTGCCCCAGGCCGCGCCGGCGGTCGACATCAGGGCTGACTTGACCTCCGCCGGTGACCAGCTCGGATGCCGCCCGACGAGAAGCGCGGCCGCTCCCGCGACGTGGGGGCTCGCCATGCTCGTCCCGTCGAAGACTGCGAATGGCTCGCCGGCCGCCTCCGGAAGCGTTGACGAGAGGATCTGACCTCCCGGCGCGGCGAGGTCGGGCTTCAGCTCGTGGCCGAACGCCGTCGGCCCGGCCGAGGAGAAGCTCGTGATCATCCCGCTCCGACCGGTCACGAGCTCGTTGAAGCTCTTGTCGAATCGAACCGGCGCGCTGCCGCCCTTCGAGTCCAGGTACTCGCGGAGCCGGGCGCCGTCGAGGTCCGAGACCATGCCGGCATCCACCGCCAGCTGGATCGGGATGAAGTTCGCCTCGCCGGGGCGGTTGTCGACCATGACGATTCCGGCGGCCCCAGCGATCTGGGCGTTCGCTGCCTTCGTCACGAAGGCGCAGAGCCCTCGAGTGACGAGCAGAAGCGAGCCCCTGGCCGAGTTGTCAGGAATGGTGCTGCGGCTGTTCGGGTCGGTCGACGGCCCGCAGAGGTGGCGTTCGACAGGATTGCCGTCGGTGCCCACGATCGTGCCGGCGTCGACGAGTGTCTGGTCGGCCGTCGTCCAGGGCGTCGGGACCGGCAGCACGTCGGTGAAGGGGATCCCTTTCAGTGTCGTCGGCGCGTTCGCGGTGGCCACGCTCAGCGAGGGCGAGAAAACATGGCTGTTCGAGACGGCGGCGACCGAGATCGCGTCCGGCGCCGTCCCAGGGGACCCGACCGAGCCGAGTCCCCAGTCGTCGCGGTCGTTGCCGGCCGAGATCACCGGCACGACGCCCGCGTTGGCGACGTTCCGCACCGCCTCGACGAGTGCATCGCTCGTCGGGTCGGCTTGGGGGCCGCCCCCGGAGAAGTTGATCACGTCCATGCCGTCGTTCACGGCGGACTCGAAGGCCGCCACGATCTGGGGCGTGAAGGCGTCGTATCCCGTCGGCGTGGGCGCGTTGAAGACCCGGTAGTTGCCGATCCAGGCCCGCGGCGCGACTCCGCTCAGGCCCGTGATCGTCGGGTGGTCGGGGCCTGCCGAGGCCGTCGTGCCGGCGTCGCCTGCCGCGATCCCGGCGACGTGGGTCCCGTGAAACGACGCCGGGCGGAAGATCGGGAGGCGGCCCTGGCGGCCCGAGCCGGGCCCCGGGAAGGCGCGGGCGACGATCACCTTCGGCGTCGTGTACGACGCTGCACCCTTCGGAAAGCCCGTCGGATACGAGAAGCCCGCCGGGTCGAAGAACGGGTTCGTCTGGTCGACACCGTCGTCGACGACCCCGATCTTGACGCCGTCGCCGCGGCCGCCCGTGGTTGCCCACATCGAGTCGGCGCCGATGATCGCCGGACTGCGGTTGGTCTCGAGCCTGTAGCGCGAGCTCGGGTAGATCTTCGTCACCGCGGAGAGGCGCGCGAGCGCCGGCAGTCGTCGCGCCGGCAGCGAGAGCGCGAAGCCGTCCATGACCACGCGGTAGCGATACGAGATCCGCGTTGATGGGATCGCGCGCTTTATCTGGGCCGCGGCTACGCGCTGCGCACGGCCGAGCTGGGCGAGGTAGCGGCGCGAGCTGGAGCTGTGAGCGTTCAGCTTCGTGTGATTGTTGGCGCTGAAGAGGTTGCGGTTGTAGGCCGCGAGCGGCGGTAGCCGCAGGTCGACGAGGACGGTGAGGCGGCCGTTCGACTTCGCCGAGAGGATCTTGAGAGAGCCGGCACGCACTCGCGGAATGCTCTGCTCGCCGGAGCTGCGGCGAACGGGCTGCAATGCCGCAGAGGACGCAGACGCGAGGATCAGCGCCGCAGCAAGCGGAAATAGTGCAACGCGGCGCAAGTTCCGCAGGGTAGCTGAGAAACCGTAAACTCGCCCGCCGTGGCTGATTTCGCCGGCAAGCGAGCCCTCGTCTTGGGCGTCGCCAACAAGCGCTCGATCGCCTGGGCGATCGCAAGGCGGCTGGCCGACGGCGGTGCGCAGCTGGCATTCACGTACCAGGGGGAACGGATCGAGCAGGGCGTGCGCGAGCTCGCCGGCACGGTCGACTCGCCGCTCGTGACCGAATGCGACGTGCGCGCGGACGACGACATCGCCCGGGTCGTCACCGAGGCCGGAGAGGTCTTCGACGGAAAGCTCGATCTGCTCGTCCATTCGGTCGCCTACGCGGCCGCGGAGGATCTCGAAGGCCGCTTTACGGATACGCCGCGCGACCGGTTCTGGATGGCGCTCGACGTCAGCGCCTACTCGCTCGTCGCGACGGCTCGGGCCGCTGAGCCTCTGATGGAGGCCGCCGGCGGCGGCTCGATCCTGACGATGACCTACCTCGGCGGCGTGCGGGCCGTGCCGCACTACAACGTGATGGGTGTCGCCAAGGCCGCGCTCAACTCGTCCGTCCAGTACCTGGCCTGGGACCTCGGCGAGAAGAACATCCGAGTCAACGCGGTCTCGGCCGGCCCGGTGAGGACCCTGGCCGCCCGCTCGATCGCAGGCTTCCCGACGATGGAGGCGATCGTGGAGGAGCGATCACCCCTCCGTCGCCACATCACCGCCGAGGACGTCGGGGCGGCGGCCGAGTACCTGCTCTCCGACGACGCCCGCAACGTGACCGGGACGACGCTCTACGTCGACTCGGGGTACCACGCGATGGGCATGTAGATGGAGTCTCTAGATAGGCCATCTTGGCTCAACATGTCGTTTGATCCGTCGTATGAGTCGCCAAGTCCGGTGTTCGTGTTGACCCCGTGATGACACCGGCTGTCGCCTATGTCGACAACGAACGGCTTATGCGCTTTCTCTCACCGACTCCGGCCTAGTTTGTCTTGAGCTTCGTCACGAAGGCGTCGCTGAAGCCGCCTGCGAAGGTCGGCTGGAAGGCGTGCGCCGTCGTCGGAAAGCCCGAGCCGGCGCTGCCGGCCACGAATGCCCGGTCCGCGCCGAGGGCGATTCCGTCTCCCTCGTCGTAGTCGCTGCCGCCGAGGTACGTCGAGTAGTCCAGTGACGAGGCATGCCCGTCCAGGGTCGTGACGAAGGCGTCGAAAAAGCCACCGAACACGGGCTGAGCGGCGTTCGGGGTGGTCGGAAAGTCGTTCTCACCGGGGCCGGCGTCGTTCGCGCCGGTGAGTCCGGTAACGGAAGCGCGGCCGCCTTCGACCGCGATCGACAAGCCGTTGTCGTTACGCTGACCTCCGAGATACGTCGAGTAGGCGAGGGTGCTCCCGCGCCTATCGAGTTTCGTGACGAAGGCATCGCGGAAGCCGCCCCCGTAGGCAGGCTGGAATGCCCCCGGAGTCGTCGGAAAGTCCGTCGAGGCGGTGATCCCGGCAACGTAGGCGTCGCCGCCCTCGACGGCGATGCCTACGCCGTGGTCCCCGCTGCTGCCGCCGAGGAACGTCGAGTAGCCGAGCGCCGAGCCGTCCTTCGCGAGCTCGGTCACGAACGCGTCGTCGTCGCCGCCTGCGTAGGCCGGCTGAGAGGCGCCCGGTGTCGTCGGGAAGTCGCTCGAGCGCGTCAGGCCCGTGACGTAGACGCGCCTGCCCTCGAGCGCGAGACGCTCGCTCTCCTCGTCGTCGCTGCCGCCGAGGAGCGTCGAGTAGGAGAGCGCCGAGCCGTCCCTCGCGAGCTTGGTCACGAAGACGTCCAGCCCGCCGTGATTCGTTTGCTGGAAGGCGCCGCCGGTCGTCGGGAAGTCGGTTGAGCGAGTGATCCCCGTGACATACGCGTTGCCGCTCTCGACGCGGACGTCGTTGCTCTGGTCGCCGCCGCTGCCGCCAAGGTAGCTCGAGTAGACGAGCGCCGAGCCGTCCTTCGAGAGCTCAGTCACGAAGCCGTCACCAAGCTCGCCGTCGCCGCCGCCGTATGCGCGCTGGAAGGCGCCCGTTGTCGTCGGGAAGTCCGGCGAGAAGGTGACGCCGGTCACGTAGGCCCGGCCGGCCGCGACCCCGATTCCGTTGCCGACGTCGGTGTCGCTGCCGCCAAGGTAGGTCGAGTAGACGAGCGTCGAGCCGTCCTTCGCGAGCTTGCTCACGAACGCGTCGCACGGAAAGTCGCCGCCTGGGTTGTGGCCGGTCTGGAACGCGCCGGGCGTCGTAGGTAAGTCGTCCGAGGTCGTGCAGCCGACGACGTAGGCATAGCCACCCTCGACCGCAATCGACGACGCGCCCTCGTCGCCGCTACCTCCGAGATAGGTCGAGTAGTCGAGACCCGCGTCCATGGTGAGAGGACGGGTTCCGGCCCGCGTGAGCGAGACCCCGCGTGCTCCCTGATAGGTGACCAGGATCCTGCTCGGATCTGCTCCCGCCTGAACGTGGAACTCGTACTTGAGCCGGCCAGGCTCGCCATGCAGGTGCAGGTCGATGCCCGGCCAGAGGTTACGGTAGACGAGCTCGCGGTAGGTCGGCAGGCCCGTCCGCCAGTTCGCCGGATCGCGGCCGATCAGGTAGTTGACCTTGGCGGGGAGCTTCGAGCGCGCTTCGAGCTGCGCGCCCGGGTTGGCGTGCACGAAACGGAGCGAGGCCACCGTGCCCCGCCCAAACGAAAGCTTGATCTGTTGTCGTGTGAACGCGAACGTGTAGCCGGCTCCCTGCGCCGCGTAACGCAGCTCCCGGCTCCTGAACTGGCCGGCGTTCGGCACGAAGGTCGCCGGAAGCTGTGCGTAACCGGCGTGTGCGCTCGCTTTGCGCGCGGGTGCGGACAGGGCAAGCGTGGACACCACAAGCACGGCGAACGGAACCGCTGCCAAGCGGGAGATGTGAGATGACGGGACAGCTGACATCGAATCGGCCTCCTTACCCGACGGCTGAGACGCTACGAGCCCGGAGGTGCCGATCGCTTCGGGGAAGACCCTGGACCTTCTGAGGCGCGAACCGGAGCCGCTTAGTGGAGCCCCTGCGTTGTGTGATCGGGGGCGCGCGGCGTACCTTCTGACCATGTTTGTCGGGCGAGCGACAGAGCGAGCGCAGATCGAGCACCTGCTCGCGCTTGCGCGCGAGGGTCGTGGCAGCGCGTTGCTCGTCCGCGGCGAAGCGGGCGTGGGGAAGACGGCGCTGCTCCAGCAGGCCGCGGAGGGCGCAGCCGGCTTCCGGCTCCTGCGAGCTCTCGGCGTTGAATCTGAGGCCGAGCTCCCTTTCGCGGCCCTGCATGAGCTCGTCGGTCCGGTCGTCCACCTCGTTAAGGGACTGCCGGGCCCGCAGGCGAAGGCGATCAAGGCTGCGCTCGCGCTCGAGGACGTCGAGAACCCCGATCGCTTTTCCGTCTATGCGGCGACGCTTGGGCTGCTTGCAGCAGCAGCCTCGGAACGGCCTCTCCTCTGTGCAGTGGACGATGCGCACTGGCTCGACCAGGCATCGGCTGAGGCGTTCGCGTTCGCCGCGCGGCGGATCGATCACGAACCCATCGCGGTGGTGTTCGCCACTCGCGATCCCGCGCCCTCTCCCTTCTCGAGCCCCGGACTGACGGAGCTCCGGCTCGGCGGCCTGCCGGTCGATGACGCAAAGGCGCTGCTTGCGGTCAGCGCTCCTTCGCTTCTGCCGAGCGTCGTCGAGCGGCTCGTGGAGACGGCGGCTGGTAATCCGCTCGCGTTGTTGGAGTTTGCGGCGAGCACGACGCAGACTCACGAGGGCAGCGAGCCGCTGCCCGTCGGCGAGGCGATTGAACGCTCCTTTCTGGAACGGTCGGCGCCGCTGTCCGGGGACACGCGACGGGCGCTGCTGCTCGCCGCAGCCTGCGATCCCGGTGAGCAGGAGGCGTTGTGGTCTGCGCTCGACTCGGAGGGGATTTCAGCGGAGTCGATTACCGAGGCGGAGCGGGCTGGGTTGCTCGTGCGCGGCCGGCGGCTCGCCTTCACGCACCCGTTGGCGCGCTCAGCGATCTACCACGCCGTGCCTCCCGTCGA